>Ga0307378_10001095_pt1 | contig 44695 bp, 28 predicted proteins | sample UN1MG_FD_202238 | JGI IMG/M metagenome (GOLD analysis project Ga0307378, IMG submission 202238) | Soil microbial communities from Risofladan, Vaasa, Finland - UN-1 | ecosystem: Environmental > Terrestrial > Soil > Coastal area > Acid sulfate soil | place: Finland: Risofladan, Vaasa | collected... | reverse complement strand
AATTTTTTGTCCTGCCCTGAATTACCAATTGGCTTCACCTTTAAAATAAGTCCATCCACTGCTTGGATGATTGCTTTATCACCTGGGTATAGAGGAACCTCACTGATAGCATTCCATAGTTCTCCATGGATAAAAATCTTTCCGTTTGTTTCACTCCATTCTTTGACTTCGCCGACTTGTCCAAGCATTCCATTAACGCCAGACATAGATTTTTTTCTCACATAATTAAAATTATCAGGTCTTTTTTCCATATATTGTTTAATTTCATCAAAAGACCAGGGGTAAAAATTATGTCCATCTACCCCCACATCAAGGGATTTCCCGATAGGTTCTAACCTTCCATGAGAATGTCCGTACAAATGCCAGGAATTAAAATGAGATGCTCTCCATACTCGCATAGCGTAATGACAAAGAACTATAAGTTGTCCGTTAATTGATACTTCCTCTAGTAGTGAAATTTTTACAAATCCATGAGCTAACTTTATGGCTGGTTTATCATGGCTACCCCGAACAAGGATTATTTGTCCGTTTAGTCTATCTATTATTTCCCCAACCCCTAGCGTTCCGTATCCCTTTCCTGTACCCCAGGCGAAATCTCCAAGGTGGTACACTAGCCCTCCCCTGGGAACTACTTCATTCCAACAATTAATTAAGTATTCGTTCATAGCCCATACATTTTTAAATGGTCTATTACAATGCTCTATAATTCCCTTATGGTTGAAGTGATGATCTGCTGTAAAAAATTTATCCACCTGGCATCACCTCCCTCATTATAATCCCTGAACCTGAAACATAAAGCTATTATTTCTTAGTGCATAAATAAGCTCTATTAAAGTTCAAAGATTGGGTATGTTAGGGCTGCCACTCAGATTTTCCCTGATTTCCCCAGAAAAATTGATGATTTGAGCTTTTCTGGTTTTCAGTCGCCATACCGTATTTCCAACGCTTTTCAATCGATTTTGTTACGCATTTGGCACGTGGGGAGAGATCTGTCTAAGCATCATGAAGCATCGATTCACGATGGAAACCGACAATAAAAAATTTGACTCAAATCAATTATTTTTAAATTTGTTTATGTTAATATATAAAAAGAACATCAGATAATGTTTTTGGAGGCAATTACATGAAAGAGATTAAAAAAGACGTTTACTGGGTTGGAAAGGTGGACTGGGAACTAAGAAAATTCCATGGAGATGAATATTCAACTCATAGGGGGACTACTTATAACTCTTATCTCGTGAAAGACAAAAAAACGGCCCTAATTGACACGGTCTGGAGTCCTTTCGGTGCTGAGTTCGTTGAGAATTTGAACAAGCACGTTTCCCTCAAGAAAATCGACTATGTTATTGCCAATCATGCCGAGATAGATCACAGCGGCGGACTGGCGGAATTAATGGAAAACATTCCAGATACTCCTGTTTACTGCACGAACAACGGCGTGAAATCGTTAAAGGGTCATTTCCACAAGGATTGGAATTTCGTTCCCGTCAAAACTGGAGACAAGCTCAATCTGGGTAAAAAGGAACTGATGTTCATAGAGGCTCCAATGCTTCACTGGCCGGACAGCATGTTCAGCTACCTCACGGGAGAAAACCTCCTCTTCAGCAACGACGCTTTTGGTCAACACCTGGCCAGCGAGTTGATGTACAACGATTTGGTAGATCAGGCCGAGCTGTTCCAGGAATGCATAAAATATTACGCCAACATTTTAACTCCATTCAGCGCTCTTGTTGAGAAAAAAATAGACGAATTCAAAAGCCTGAATGTCCCCGTGGACATGATTTGCCCCAGTCATGGGGTAATCTGGAGGGACAATCCATTGCAGATTGTAGGCAAGTATCTTGATTGGTCTAAAAATTACAGAGAAAACCAGATTACCATCGTGTACGACACGATGTGGAACGGGACAAGGAAAATGGCGGAAGCGATTGCAAAAGGGATAAAATCGGCCGACGATAAGACAGTGGTTAAGTTGTTTAACATTTCCCGATCGGACAAGAATGACGTTGTGACCGAAGTCTTCAAATCCAAAGCTCTTTTAGTCGGATCACCAACTTTTAACGGGGGAATCCTGTCCGCAGTGGCCGGATTCATGGAGCAGATAAGGGGATTGAAATTCAAGGAGAAGAAGGCAGCGGCGTTCGGAACTTATGGCTGGAGCGGAGAGTCAGTTGACGTGATCAGCAAGGGGCTTGAAAGTGCTGGATTTGACTTGCTGGAGGATGGAATAAAATCAATATGGAATCCGGATGAGAATTCTTTGAAAGAGTGTGTTGATTTCGGAAAAGAAATCGCAGTAAAGACCAGATTTCCCAATCGACAATAATCAATAAATAATTAAGGAAGGTTTTGCTGAATCCCACGAAACAGAGAGACAGCAGAAGGATCCGAATCCTCAACCTCTTAAAGATTTATGCAAACTGGCTCAATTTCTGAATTTGAAGGAAGAACTTGTTGCTTCTCAGTGCATAAATAAGCTCTATTAAAGTTCTAAGATTGCGTATGTTAGGGCTGCCATCGAAGACTCATCACTCCTGATCAATTGTAAATGCCTGAAAATTAAAGCAGTTTTACAGGTGGTACATTGATGGGGGCCAGGTCAATTCGACCAGGAATCCTTCATACTAATGATGATGGCGCGGAATGGTCTCTTCCCAGGTTTTCTCCCTGATGAGTTTTCCATTTTCCAGCACCCGCCGCGTGTACGTGTAGAAAAAGTTCTTGCCATCACTGGTGAACGAAAGATTACCTTCCACTGTCAGTGTTCTATCTTCCAGTTCAACTGTATAACGAGTTTTACCCGTTACACTCGCTCTGGCAGGGTCGTTATCCTGCGCTTCATGGACTATATTCTCCCAATACTTAATTGTCGCCCAAGGATATACTGAACCGCTCGTCCCCGAAGCTACAATACGTGTTTGAAATGCAAGCGGAATGCGCTCAATGCTCCTGGTTTCGGCATAGCCTGAGTCGGTTTCATCACCGAGTTTCAGATTGGCGTAACCCGGGAGTTCCGGATTCTTGGCTGGAGGTAGAAATTCAGGGCCCGTCCGGTCAGACTCAGGCACTACCGGCAGCATAATATGCAATGCATTCGCGCCTTCCACCTCCAGTGTCGTGGTCATCGCATAGGGTGTGGGCCAGATCATTGGCCAGAGTGCGTTGTTGACAGCCAGACGGATACGGTGCCCCTTGGGGAACACCCACGAAGTAAAGTGCAAGTCATACGCTAGCTTGTAAACCTGGCCGGGTACAAGTGCCTCCGGCTCTTCCGCAGATTTCCGGTGCGCGCCGCTAAGACCGGCTCCCGCCACCTGAGTGACGGTTCCATCGGGCGCGATGTCAGAAATGCGCACGATCCAATTGGCCAGGGGCGCATCCGCCGATACATGCAATATCGCCCTTGGAAAGCCGAGGATCTCCAGGTCTTGGTCCAGCGGGTCAGTATCATAGACCAGGCTGTAGGCGTCGGTGCCGCGCTGATCCCACGGAAAATCCCCCCACCAATTGATGTTACCCGATGCCTCTACGCCGACCGTGGGAAGATATCGGAGCCTATGGGTTTGTCCGTCGCCCCCAACAGATTTAGCACTCGACAATGTGTGATCAGCGTGCGCGTACAGTGCCAGTTTTTTGGTGCGACTGATCGGCCAGCCGTCTTCCCAACGCCAGTAGCCTGGCACCTTATCGACAGCGCCCGGCGGATGCCACTCGCGAACATAAACTGCGAACCGGGGTTCATCCATAATGCCTGTGTCATCGCCCCTCAACCAATGATCGAACCAGCGAACGGCCTCGTGGCGCCATTCCATTCCAGGCTCTGGATAGGGCAAGTTCGGCCAGATGTGCGCCCAGGGACCCACCATGCCCTTGACTGGGGCCTCAAGTTTTTCGAGCATTCGAGGCACGCTGTCGCGATAGCCGTCATACCATCCACCGATGACAAATGTCGGTATGTTGATGCTGGAGTAATCGGAATTAAGTGATGCCCGGTTCCAGAACGGACCGTCATGTTGCTGACGTTTGTATATGAGTAGCCAGGGTTCCGTATCGAAGCGATCGCGAAAATAGGCCTCATCAATGACGTAATCCGGTGGTGCGGGCAGAATATTAGCAATATCCTGGCCGAACTCGTAGGAATCGACATGCATCATCCCATCGATAAAATGAACGTCGTCGCGAAACAGATCGTCGGTACCCATGATTGCTACAATGGCTTTCAGTGCTGACGGATTGCGCATCGCCATCTGGATTGAGTTGAATGCCCCCCATGAGATACCAAACATGCCGACGTTACCTGTGGACCATGCCTGTTTCGACAGCCAGTCAATGACCACCTCGCCATCTTCCTGTTCCTGATCTGTATATTCGTACTCGATCAGTTTTCCTTCGCTGGTGCCGCTGCCTCGGATATCCACACGAGCGACGACGTAACCTCGCGAGATAAAGTATGAGAACTGCGCGAACCGGCCTTTGCGGCTTTCGTCTTTTCGATATGGCAGATATTCGAGTAGCACAGGGAATTTGGCGGTAGCTTCTCGATCCGCCGGCATGAACAGACTGGCTGCCAGCCGCACGCCATCGGGCATCGGAATCCAGATCTCCTTGACCTCGATCCCCTCATGCGTGACGTTGGGGAGTCTTGACTGGCTGTTGGCAACCGTCGTGATGGTGAGCAATACCAGTGTCAGCTTGACCAATAAACTCCTTCTCATATTGCGCACCATAAGAATTTACTTTTTGGTTTTGACAATTTTCCCTCCTTCATGTTCAATGTCTGCACTCTTGGCCGCAGCATTGGCAATAATACAGTAAAGAAACTTCTCCAGTCAAAAAGAAATCCGCAGGGAAGAGAACCTACTCTGGACTATCTGGAACAAAAAGTCATGGGTTTGTCGGCACGCACGAACAGCCACAACACGACACCAATCAAGGCGAACACCGATCCAGTCGCTAACGCTGGCACCCAGCCAAAAGCCTCCGCTGTGATCGGAACGAGAAGAGCCCCTATACCGCCCGCAACGTTTCCACCCGTGTTCATTACTCCGGTGGCTGCTGATGCGTGTTTGCCGGATACGGAGATCGCTGCCGCCCAGTATGCTCCCTCAGTGAGTTGAGTACATCCAAAACTTAACGAAAGGAACACTACGGCCAGATAAGAATTCTTGGCGGTGGCCCCAAGAAAAAGAAGCCCGGCTGCGAGACTGAGACCGACGATGCCGGGAATCCTGTATCCCCAGCGTGGTCCGATGCGTTTGCAGAGACGATCACACCAAAGTCCCCCGACACTTGCAGCGACAGCACCGACCACCCAGGGAGCTGCAGCGAAGTAACCGCCTTCCATGATTTTGAATTCCCGAACATCAATAAGGTAGATGAAGAACCAGTTGAAGAAAATATAGAAAACGTAGTTCATACAAAAATAGCTCGCAGTGAGCAACAGAATGTCGCGATTTTTAAGCACGCGCTTCCAGGCCGCCTTGTCTTCGATAGCATGCTCCGGTGATGGCCGGTTTGCCTTGATCAAGTCCAGCTCTTTCTTGCTGACTCGCGGGTGATCGGCCGGATTGTCTCTCACATACCACCACCAGACTCCTGCAATCAGAAATGCTAAGGGTGCCGTTAAGATAAAGGATTGGCGCCATCCCAACGTTTCCATCAGCCATGCGATCAGCGGTGCCGTAGCGGCGGCACCCAGCGTCAGCCCCGTACTCGTTATTCCGTTCGGAAATGCCCATCCTGATACCGGGAACCAGTTTCCGATCATTCCACCACAGGTCACCGGAAACAACGGTGCTTGCATGACCCCCATAAGAAATCGCAGTCCGATGAGTATGGCCAGGATGACGGTCACCGATGCCAGTCTTGTTCCGGGTACCAGGCCCGTGGCCAATGTCAGGATCCCCCACAAGACCGCGATAATTGTCAAAGCCCGACGGGATCCTATTTTGTCGCCGAAAATGCCGCCCGGAAACTGGAAAATGGCATATCCCCAAGCAAAAGCCGAAAGCACCATACCTAGCTGAATTGTAGACAACCCGAGATCGGTCATCATGTTTTCGCCGGCTATAGACATGTTCGTTCGCAGCATGTAGGCCACGAAGCTTGCCATGAACAAAAGAGCGAGAATGCTCCATCGCACATGGGTACGTCGATGATCCGGCTGAGATGCTTTTGCTGGTTTCATCTCTTCGTCATTTTAACACCCTGGAATCCCGAAGTGAAACTATCACACTCGAAACAACCTGGTCAATGGCTACAAATCATACTGAATTTATTAAGAGTCTTGTCTTATCCCGATAAGTCCATTAAGATGATATTTACCATAACGTTTATTTAGTTTAAATCATAAGATTTATTGTTTTCGGGGTATAGAAAAGATGACTAGTGATAAAAATGATGATACTGATTTCAGTGTACCATTAAACCGTTTTTCACAGGAGAAATGCGGGAAAATACATGCGGCCAGTCTGGAAATTCTGGATCGTGTTGGCGCACGTCTGCATATGGAGGAAGCCATCCAATTATTAAAGAAGGCTGGCGCCAAGGTCATTGACAGCAATCTCGTGAGGATTCCTTCCCATCTTGTGGAAAATGCCCTGGCAACCGCGCCGAAAAAAATTGACTTGTTTGACCGGCATGCAAGACCTGCTATTAACCTTGGCAAGCACAATAAATATTACGGACCAGGGTCCGACTGTCTGAATATCATTGATCATCGGAATAATAGACGCAGAAAGCCGTTTGTACAGGATGTGTCGGAAGGAGTGATACTCTGTGATTCTCTCGAGAATATTGACTTCGTGATGTCTATGGTGCTTCCTTCTGATGTCAATCAAAGTATGGCCGATCGCTTCCAAATGGAAGCCATGCTCAATTACACCACAAAACCAATTGTTTTTGTCTCCTATGATTTTAGCGGATGTCTGGATTGTGTGGAAATGGCTGAAGCTGTGATGGGTGGTGCAGAATCTTTAAGTAAAAATCCACTCGTTGCCTGCTACATAAATGTGCCAACGGGACTCCTTCATAATGAAGATTCACTCAGAAAGCTGCTCTTTTTGGCGGAAAGGAACATTCCATCTCTTTACATACCATCGTCAACAGAAGGAGCTACAAGCCCAATAACGACAGCGGGAGCTGTTGCCTTGGATTATGCCGGTGTTCTTGTCGGATTGGTGCTATCACAATTAAAACGCGAGGGGGCACCGATTATTGTCCCCGGTATGTCACCGGGTCCGCTCGATATGCGTACGGCCGTAAATCCTTATTGTGATCCCGAACAAGGCATTATGCAGTCCATGGCCAAATTTTATGGCCTTCCGATGTTCTCACTCGGAGGGGCCTCAGAGTCCAAAACAGTAGACCCGCAGGCCGCTGCCGAGGCTTCTTTGAGTCTGCTCTTTGAAACCCTCACCGGCAGCGATCTGATCCATGATCTTGGCTATCTTGAATCCGGCCTAACGTTTTCTTTTTCTCATTTGGTCATTTGCGATGAGATAGTGGATTGGATTAAAGCTTTCACTAAAGACGTCAAAGTGACTGAAGAGACTTTGGCTTTAGATGTTATTGAAAAGGTCGGGCCCGAGGGTAATTATTTAGTTACAGAACATACCCTCAAGCATTACAAAGAACGTTGGTATCCCAATCTCTTTGAGCGAGATACTTTTGATTCCTGGATTGGAAAGGGCGGGAAAACACTCGTTGAACGGGCTGCTGACAAAGTTAACCGAATTCTATCCGAGCATGAACCTGAATCTTTGTCCTCCAAAATAAAAGAGAAGCTTAAGGTAATTGTCCATAGAACCAAAAGAAGCTAGAATTCACATCGCTCTCCAAATCGGCATTTCCCTTGATTCCTTAATAGGATTCGACGGTATCGAGATATACAAGGGTCGCCCCCTCCTGCGACAGCTCGGAGGATTCGCATACCAGGGGCTAAATCCCAATATCGGTAACTATGATGACGATTTTGCATGGTGGGGCTTGCTGGCGAACATGACCATCCGCGGCGGGTCTATTCAATCCATTCAGATGATCCCTTTGGATATCGACGAAGGCGGTGAGTATGTTGGCGCCTACAGTACTGTAGAGTTTCTAACCAGGCGTGGGTTTGCAGAGGTTGCTACAGGAACGCTTGCCACAGAAATCCTGGAAAGGTTTCGGACGCTGTCAGAGAAATACGGAACCGAAGTCAAGATCAGAGGAGAACGTGCATTCATCGACCTCAGCGATACCGATTGACTCCCTATAAGTGGGGTCTATAAGTGGGGGCAGGTCTTGTTTTTTGCCTGTTTGAGTAAAGGCAAAAAGCAAGACCTGACCCCAATAAACTATTCATACCTCAGCGTATCTGCAGGGTTTGCGACTGCAGCTCTTATGGCCTGGTAACCGACAGTCAGCAGGGCGATCAATAAAGCCATCATGGCTGACAGGACGAATGTCAAGATTCCTATATTGATCCGGTATGTAAATCCCTGAAGCCAGCTGTGCATGGCAAAATAAGCCACCGGCCAGGCGATGATGTTCGCCAGCAACACCCATTTTGTGAACTGTTTGGATAGCATAAAGACGATTCCCGCAACAGAAGCCCCGAGTATTTTACGGATACCGATTTCTTTTATCCGGCTTTCTGCCGTAAACGAAGCCAGTCCCAGTAGTCCCAGGCAGGCGATGAACAATCCCAGAAAAGTAAAAATTCCGAATATGCTGCCAACCTGCTCATCTGCACGGTACTGTCGGTCGAAATCCGCATCCAGAAAAAAGCTCTCGAAAGGATTCCCAGGAAACAAAGCCTTCCATTGAGACTCAACAAAAGCAAAGGATTCCTTAAGATTGGTGATATCTAAGGATAGAGTTATATGATCGAACGCCTCAGGCCTAAACTCCATGACGAGAGGCTCAACTTCAGTTTGTAATCCACGATAATGGAAATTATTCGTAACTCCGATGACCGGATTTACTCGCCCTCCCCAACCTGTTTGTAGACGCTTCCCGAGCGCTTCTTCAGGACTGCTCCAGCCAAAAGCTTTGACAGCCGCCTCATTGATGAGAAAAGCCCCTCCGATGTCAGTCCTCATTCCTTTCTGAAAGGCTCTCCCAGCTGCCATTTCAATTCCGTAGTCAGGTATAAAATCATGATCAAAATACAGGTGAAACATCGATTGACTTTTATCATCCTCCTCTCCGACCAGCTTAATGCCAAAATTAGAGACTGCTCGACCCGGAACGCTGGAGGAAACCGTAACACTTGTTATGGAGGAATGTTTTGAAAACATGTCTTTTGTAGTTTCATAATTCTCTTGAATATTGATCCCTCCCCTGAGAGGGAGTATGAGCTTTTGCTCTTTTTCGAATCCCAAATACTGGTTCTTCATGAAGTTAAACTGCTTGTACATGGTCAGAGTTCCGATTATTAAAACAACAGAAATAGCAAACTGGGCAACCACAAGAACCGTCCGCAGGGCTAAACCGCGAGATCCAGAACTCAAAGTCCCTTTAAGAGTAACAGCCGGTCTGAAAGCAGAAAGCGCGAACGCAGGATACAGGCCGGCAGCTAGCCCCACAATAATCGCACCGCCAATCAGAGAAAACAACACAACTGGATTCAGAAACGCATCGAAGCTCAGGGGTATTCCGGTCAGATCGCTCAAGAGCGGAATCGCAAACCTGGCGATGACCAAGGCCAAGCCTAACGATAAAAGCGCCACTAACAGTGATTCGCCTAAAAACTGACCGATAAGCTGAAGCCTTTGCGCGCCCACAACCTTGCGCAGACCTACCTCTTTGGCCCTGTTCGCTGCGCGCGCAGTGGAGAGATTCATGAAGTTAAGACAGGCAATGAGCAGAATAAAAAGGCCGACAAAGGATAAAATATAGACATAGACGGGATTCCCTGGAGGCTCAATTTCATAACGAAGATGAGAGTGGAGGTGTATACTGGATATTGGCTGCAGGAGGTAATGATAAGTTATTCCCCTGTTGTTCAACCGTTCCCCGGCATATTTATCCGCAATGTGGCTGGCTTTCTGGGAAAACTCTTCCACATTCACATTCGGTTGAAGCTTCAGATAGGTGTAAAACATGGTCGAATGCCAGTTTGTCATCTCATCCCAGTCTTTAAGCGTCTCTAAAGAAGCGATCAAATCATACTTCATGTGCGTATTTTCCGGAGAATTCGCCACGACTCCTGTTATCTCGTACTCTTCCTGATTAATCTCCAGAGTTCCCCCGATGGGATAGGAATTGCCAAAATACTTCTGCGCCATTCTCTCCGAAATAACTAAAGTTTGTGGCCGGGTCAAAGCTTCCTGAGGATTTCCTTGAATAAACGGAATAGTGAAGATATCAAACAGCTCCTGGTCCGCATACATGAAACGATCCTCATAATAGAATCTCTCCTCCTTCTTGACCAGCCGGCTTGATGTCGGTATAGCACGGGCAGCGTATTCGACCTGGGGAAAGTCGGCCTTTAAAGCCGGGGCCACTGTGGGTGAAATGAGGGCAAAAACCCTGTTTGCGGTTTGATGGCGGATGTCTATTGCGATCCGATAAATCCTTTCGACATCCTTATGGTATCTGTCGTAGCTCAATTCATGGCGGACATAGATAAGGATGATGAGACAACAGGCCATACCGATAGCAAATCCGGCTATGTTGATAAAGGAATATCCTTTATGCCTTTGGAAATTTCGCAAGGCGATTTTCAAATAATTTTTTAGCATTTTAGACCTCTCCTCTTTATGTTATGTGAAAAATGCATTTATACCTAGAAACGGATAAAACCCAGGAAAGGTTTACAAAAATATTTTTCGTTAGTGGGGTCAGGTCTTGCTTTTTGCCTGTATGAGTAAAAGCAAAAAACAAGACCTGACCCCAATAAACTTAATAGGCTGTTCTGTTCTTGACAGGGAAGAAAAATCCATGATATGAGTTGTTGGGGATTAAGATTCAAAAAATTTCCCTAGAAAAGGAGATTTCATATGAAGAAATCCTTACAAGAATCAAAGTTGTTCTGGATTTTCCTTTTTATAGCTTTTCTCGTATCTCTTGTGTCCGCAGATGAAAAAACAGACAAGGTGGATAAGCTCTTTTCTAAATGGGATTCAACTATCTCCCCAGGAGCAGCCCTGGCGATAATCAAAGACGGGAAAATAATCTACAAGCGCGGTTATGGAATGGCAAACCTGGAACACAATATCCCTATTACCCCAACTTCTGTTTTCCGGATTGGATCAACCTCCAAGCAGTTCACTGCGTCATGCATCGCTATTCTTGCCCTACAGGGAAAAATCTCACTTGATGATGATATACGTAAATACATACCTGAGCTACCCAAATACCAAAAGCCTATCACTATCAGGCACCTGGTCCACCATACGAGCGGCATCCGCGATTACCTGACTCTTTCCAGCATCGCAGCCCTGCCGGACGATCATTTCTTTACTCCAGAAGACAGCCTAGAACTCTTGAGCAGGCAAAAAGGGTTTAATTTCCTCCCGGGTGAGGAGCATCTCTATTCAAACTCCGGCTATTTATTGCTGGGTGTTATAGTCGAGAGAGCAAGCGGGAAATCTCTCAATGATTTTGCCCAGACACATATCTTTGAGCCTTTAGGCATGAAGAATACTCATTTTCACGATGACCACACCATGGTTGTCAAAAATCGTGCTGACGGCTATTCACCCACAAAAAAAGGATTTCGGATAGACATGACCACTCTTGACCATGTGGGCGATGGTGGCGTCTTCACCACGGTTGAGGATTTATTTCTCTGGGATCAGGCTTTTTACAGCTACAAACTGGGGAAGGAACTCATGGAGCTCATCCAAACTCCCGGTATGCTGAACAACGGTGAAAAGCTCGATTATGCTTTCGGGCTTGGTGTAAATGAATATAAGGGATTAAAAAGGGTAAGCCACGGCGGTGGATTTGTCGGCTTCAGGGCCCAGATGGCTCGTTTTCCCGAGCAAAAGTTTACTGTTGTCTGCCTGGCAAACCTCGGCACCATCGATCCCTCCAGGCTCTGCCTGCAAGTCGCAGATATTTACCTTGCCGATAAGCTCGAAAAGGAAGTAGAGGCGCCCGAGAAGAAAGAGAAGGACAAGGCAGTCGCCCTTTCTAAAGAAGAATTGGAAGATAAAACAGGCAACTACCAGGATGAGGGGACTGGCACGTGGACTATTATCTCGATGAAAGAGGGCAAGCTGGTAATGGAAGCCTGGGGGAGGAAGTATGACCTTACTCCGGTGAGTAAGACACGCTTTCAAGCACTGGATGCTTCCTTTGATAACTCTATCGAGTTTTTCCCTGATGAGAAAGGCAGAATACGAAAAGCCAAGTTGGCCATAGAAGGAGATGAAGAAATCGATCTGGTGAAAGCTCGTACGCTGAGTCCGCTGACGCCTTCTCAACTGACGGAGTATGCCGGCGATTATTATAATGATGAGCTTCCGGTTACCTATAAGCTTGCTGTGGAGAAAGGGTCCCTATTGTTCAAGCACAAGAACGCTCCTAAAGGTGCTTTAAAAGCCATGGACCACGATAAATTTACCATGCGATGGTTTAACATCGAGTTCGTCCGGGATAAAAGAAAGAGAATCAAGGGATTCGTCCTGGGTGCCGGCCGTGCAGCCAATATTGAATTTGTAAAGAAATAGAAAAAAACCTCTTGACAAGTAAAAAGTATATTATTATAAAATAAAATAAAGTAAAGTAAACTAAAGGATAGAAAAGCAAATGAGAACAATATGGTTGGGTAGCAAAATATTTCAGCAATACTCATTAAAAGACATCCAGGAAAAGCTCCAGGTCAGTAAGGTAACAGCTCTTAAGCTAGTAAACTCGGATAAGCTCTATGCCCAAAAGATAGGCCGACAGTGGTGGATCAACGAAGAAGATTTTATTGCTTTCCTGGAAGGGAACGTCAAACGTTAAAAAAATCAGTCTTCCTGCTTTTAATCTGTAACTGGGTTCTCTTGGGCACAGCAGCGGTTATGGCCTTTTATGCTTACCCGCGTCTTCCTCAAAAAATCCCTCTCTGGCTTAATTTTTTTGGACAACAGAACATCATGACAGAGAGATCTCCGCTTTTTTTTATCTATCTTCTGGCCCAGGCTCTGTTTTTTATATTTTTTCTGGTTATGACCAAAAAAATATCTTCTAGAAAAATAGTTCCTTGGAAAGCTCCTATTTTTAAAGAGTATGCTTATTTGATCCTGATTTTTTTTAATCTGATTTTCATTCACATTCAAAGAAGCCTAATTCTTGTGGCGCATCAGGTGGAGGAAGGAGTCGATAGATACTATTTTTATCTATTGTTTGGCATTATCTTGGTTCTTATTCCTTATTATCGCATCCGGGTTAGACTATTTATCAGAAAACCAGAAGAAACAAAATAAACCTCAGGTCTTCAGCCCAAATCTTTCCCCAGTCACATTCTTATTGACAAACATTTAATTTTGTTATAGTAATATTCACACTACAATATTTAGTAAATAGTCAGATTAGGGAAAAGGAGAAATTGTCAGCAAAAGACAAGATAAAATCATTTTCTCCAAAAACTACAATATTAAATATTATAACGCCTGGGCATCAAGGAAAAGGAGCTGCGCAGCGTTTTTAAGGGGGAAAAGGATGTCAAGATCATCGTGGATAGGCGCTTTGACGAGCGGCGGACGAACCAACAGGCTGTTGAGGAAGAGCGCCGCCATGCCGATCAGCGTCAACCAAAGGAGGAGCTAATAAAGGCAGTAATTTCGACCTAAGCCAAATGGCCTAGGTCGAATGGCTGAGATGACGCTCCATAACGTATGTCATTCTATTTAAAAAAAATACACCCAAAGTCCAATTGCTATTTGAATAGGCATTCTCTAGAATAAGACTTTATTATACGCTAATAGCAATTAATTAGTTTTGCATGGGTTACAGATGGGAACATCTAAATGGATAAATCGCCAGTAAAAGTTAAGATAAAATCCTTCTCTCCAATAAACTACGGTATTAATTTAATTAAAGAAGGCAAATCAATGCCTAATAAAGGAGGAGGTGATAAAGAATGAAGAAGAAGGCGTGTTTGATTTTAGTCGTGATGCTTGCTATAGGCATCACAGGGTACACGGCAGCCGGACCACCCAAAGGGCTGCATTATGATGTCAATTTCGTAACCAATCTGTCTTACACTGAATCCCTATTCAGCGATGCATTTGATAGTGACTTGAGCCATTGGACACATCTTTCAGGAACTTGGGGCATTGTGCCAGAGAGCTTCGACAATAATGTTTGCTCGATAACAGGTGGATCTTATGTAGGTGGTGTAGTGGCAACCGCAGGTAGTGAATTCTGGACAGACTATAGCTTGGAGTTTGATGTAAAGAAAGTAAGTGCGAAGCGCTTCAATGTCGTTTTTAGGTACACTGACCTAAATAACTACTACCTCTTAGAGCCATCTGCTGATTGCGTTCATATTGCTCTGTTCAGGAAAGTTCCTTCAGTTGGATTCCAAGAGTTGACAGCTGTCCGTCCGTTGCAAGATACCGTAGAAGGCACATGGTATCACTACAAAATCGTCGTGCAAGATACATCGATAAAGATATACGTGGATGGTGTTATCATGTTCGATGTCGTTGACGTCTCGCTGCCAGCAGGGAAAATCGGTATTGGTGCGTGTGCGCTGACGGCAGGGACTGTTTACTTCGACGATGTTCGAGTCATGGGTGTGAATCCAAAAGAGATTTTAATCCCGCTAAATGGTACGGGCTATGTACAGTGGACCTTCGGCTCCGACTTCCGAGTGGTGGACAATGACGCGAATGTGAACGATGGAGATAAGGCCATTGTTCAGTTCCCCTGGGGAATGGATATGTATGTATGGTGGCTATCGGCCCGTGGCAAGCCCGGCATAATGGAAGTAAATGACATCACAGGCGATGGTCACACAACATGGGTAAGAAGCACGCGCGCTCCGACATGGACTCAGTGGCCCGGGATTTACTCATGGACAGGAGGGGTCAATGGGCATACCGCCAGGCTGGTGAACTCTGGAGTGACAAACCTAGGGCTTCGAGTATACCCGAACCAGTAGGCCTATCAGTCTTGTGCCATTGAAGGAAACAGGGCTCTCGAGCGTACTGCATAAATTGTCCTTGGACAGCCTAAACACCAGAAGTACTGATTATTTTGTGGTGCAGAAACACGAAGTTAAGGGAGGTCTAGAAAGGCCTCCCTTCTTTTCCCTGAAGAATTTTATAATAAACTTAAAGAGTGTTGTCGATTTAGCCCAGGGAGAAGGAAGCTATCTTTAAACAGCAAGAAAGAATTTCTCTCTCCAACAATTGCAACAGCAATATATATAGATGAGGCGAACCCAATGCCTCGAAATTGGGAAAAGGAGGAATAAAAATGAAAAAAATAATTCTTTTGGGAGTGATTGCGTTAATGCTGTTATTAACAGCATCAACTGCAATGGCAGATACAATTGTATGGCAAATTGGAGTCTTTGATGATTTATATGGTGTAACAGATGGCACAAAGATAACAGGACCAACGGATAGGTCAACAGCACCAATAGGCACTGCTATAGTAGATTATACAGATGTATCAACATTTTATAGTGTATTAGTTCCAGTAACGACAATAACAGGCAATTTCACAGCAGATTTATCTAAAGGAGCTGTTTTATTAATTTCTTGGAGTCCTGGTGCAAGTGGCGCTGAAAAATTCTCAGTAACACTCGATGGGACGACCAAGTCAAGTAGAACTGTTACTGGGTCAACCTGTACATCAGATCCTCCGGATGGAAGATGTGGTCAAGTACCATCGTATTATTCAAATTACCCTGGATTGCCATACTACACAGAAATATTTGATTTTGGACCAGTAGGATCGGGAACAGAGACACATACTTTATCTATCAATTACTCGCAAGGAAACGGAATCGGATTTGATTATCTAGAGCTTTCAACACCTCCTCCTGAGTGTGTAGACCCTCCGTTAGGCATGGTAAGCTGGTGGCCGGGAGATGAGAATGCAGATGATATTTGGGATGCTAATCATGGGCTGGAGATGCTTGGAGCAACCTATGCCCCAGGAATGGTTGGGCAAGCCTTTAGCTTTGATGGAGTGAATGATTATGTCAGCCTCGGAACGACTCAAATCATAGGTGATAATACGAGCTTTACAATTGACGCATGGATAAAAGTAAATAGCTTTGCTGCTGACAACAAACAGATCCCGATCTATGGCGAGTATTACGACGATACCTTTGATTCTAAGAATTATCTGGCAGTAGGCAACACTCAGTCAGGTCTGGAGCAGAGGGTATTCTTTGACCAATTTGTTCCAACCGGGGGATATCTAAAATCGAATATTCAATTGACTCCAGGCCGATGGTATCACGTCGCTTACACCCAAGATGGAATATCTCGCCATCTCTATATTGACGGGACACTTGATAATTCGGATTCAGTCATTGAAACGTACGCTGGTTCAACGCCAAATGATGTGCGTATTGGAAGGCGTGGTGGGACTGCAGACAACATGCGATTCGACGGCCTTATAGATGAACTCGAAATCTTTGACCGCGCACTTTCAGAAGAAGAAATCCAAGACATCTACAATGCTGGCAGCGCTGGTAAGTGTAAGATCACAAATCAACCTCCTGTTGCTATGTGTAAGGGTATAGTAATTTCTGCAGATGAAAACTGCCAGGCTAGCATAACTGCAGGACAGGTTGATGAAGGGTCATATGACCCTGATGAGGGTGATACAATTGAGCTCTCAGTTAACAAATTAGGGCCATACGATCTCGGAGAACATTCCGTAATTTTAACTGTAACAGATGAAAGTGGCGAATTTGATACTTGCGTGGCTTTAGTGACCGTGAATGACACAACTTCACCCGTACCTGATGTGGCTGATCTTCCAGATGTAACCGGCGAGTGTTCAGCTGGGGTTACAGCACCTACGGCGACGGACAATTGTGCTGGCACAGTCAACGGGACACCTAATGGTCCGCTTACATATACGGAACAGGGCACATTTACAGTGACCTGGACTTATGATGACGGAAACGGGAATATAGCAACACAAGAACAAACTGTAATCGTCAAAGATACAACTCCACCAATTATTGATAGTTTCACTGTAGAACCAAATGTCCTACGACCACCTAATCACAAGATGATTCTTATTACTCCTACAATAATTGCTAGCGATAATTGCGATCCTGATCCAGAGCTAGAGATAGTGTTGATATCGATCACCATGAATGAAGGAGATGAGACGTTGACGTTCGATGAGAATTACGATGAATTTATTGGTGCAGGACATACTACCGATGATATTCAGGTGATAGATGGAGCTATTTACCTGAGAGCTGAGAGATCGGGGAAAGGCGATGGCAGAATCTATACCATAACTTATACTGCTACTGATGACGCAGGTAATAGTGCTACTGCAACTGCCACAGTAACTGTACCGCATGACCAAAAATAGCCTTAGTGGATATTTCTGTTTTGAATCTGTCCAAAAGGGATTAGTAGATTTAATGCAGAAATTCTGAAGATTACAAAAAGTAAAACTATAGAGCATTGCAAGAAATTACTCGAACTCTGGAAAGACGCTGACCCTGGTATTACTGGGTTTGAGGATGCGAAGAAGAGAGTGGCTGAGCTAAAAGAGTAATTGAGGCGATTGGAAGCCAAAGATCCTAAAGCCCAGTCTTCCCGAATCTGAATAGGACAGCTGAGCGAATTTAGCACAGCATTAGGGAGAGGAGTGAGAGGAAGGGAAGCTCTCAGCAAAAGAGGGATTAGCCTAGAGTGGAAATGAGGGTTTTTAACAGAAGCCCAGGCAATAATATCTTGACACCTGATAATTTATTTAATAAATTGTAATCGTCTTAAAGCAAAACAGTAAAAGGAAAAATTAGATTGCCCCTGCTCAACAATAAGATTCTGACTATTTAGTTATTTTGAGCAATTTTATAAAGGGGGGGGAGTCCATTTTAGTTCCTCGTTAGTTTCTTCTTTATTCCTTCTCCTCTCCCCCCCTTCCTTCTCCCTCCATTTGACTTCAAATTTCTTCTATGCTATATATTTCCCCTGAGGGTAGGGAATTGGAAAGCGGTGAGATATCTTACTCAAAGATTGATAGCGAGATAGCACGATGAAACTTTTCTGCGTAGAAGGTCCGGACAAGGACACAATCTGGGATCTAACCGGAGCCCGGACAGTTCTTGGCCGCGATTCTGTCTGTGATATTGCCATCGACGATGCCAAGTTATCCCGGATACATGCTGAGATAATCGTCGAGGGGGGTATTTCCATATTTCATGACAAGAAGAGCATGAACGGCTCTTTCATAAATGAAAATAAAGTAACGCGTCAGATACTGGCGCCCGGTGATGAGATAAAAATCGGCGACACCAAAATCCAGGTTCGTGAAGATCATGCGGCTGCCGATGTCAAATTCCAGGATGGAAATCCGCTTGTCACCTCAACAATTCCTCTTGATAAGTTATCGAATCAGATAGAAGAGGTAGTTTCCTCTTCTAGAACCATGGCTGATAATCTTCCCCAGGCTGCGACTAAAGAGATGGCCATTACTGAAAGGCTGCTCAGGAACCTTGAAACAATCTATGAAGTGGGTAATTCCATAAATTCTATAAAGACGCTTGATGAACTGCTCGATCAAATAGCTGAGAAAATATTGAGTGTTTTTGCTGATGTACAAAGGGTTTGTATCCTGCTCAAAGGTAAAGGCGAAGAGTTTGAACCTAAATACATTAAAAGCAGGCCTGATATTCCTACCGAATCTTTCCAGATAAGCCGGAGCATTCTCCAGAAGTCGGTCAAAGAAGAGGTCTGTATCCTGGCAAACGACGCTGCCCAGGATGATAGGTTCTCAAGTGCAGAGAGTATCATGACCATGAACCTTCGCTCTGTCATGTGCGCCCCTCTTGTTTACCAGGGGGAAGTGTTAGGTGTGATATATCTGGATAACCGCGAAAAGCCAAGTTGTTTTGATGAAAACGATGTGGCTCTCCTTTCGGCAATGGCCAACCAATCTGCAGTAGCCATAGATAACTCACGCCTTTACGATGACCTTCAGAAAGCATATCATGAAGCAATACTTGCGCTCCTGAACACAGTGGAAGCAAAAGATCCCTATACACGTGGGCATTCGCAGAGGACAAGCCGCTATGCGTTCGGAGTTGCCCAGGAGATGGGGTTGGATGAGGAGGAGTGTAAGAGGATTAAGACTGCTGCAGAACTCCATGATATAGGAAAAATTGGTGTAAGAGAGCGGATTATCGATAAAGAAAGCGCTCTCTCTACTATGGAATTTCACTCCATACAGGCCCATGTTCTCACCGGGGAGAATATTCTAAAGCCTATTGAGTACCTCAGTTTTGTCCTGCCTATGGTTCGCGGTCATCACGAGCATTATGCTGGCACAGGCTATCCAGACGGTCTGAAGGGGGAGAAGATTCCACTCGGTGCCCGGATTCTCTGCGCTGCGGATGCCTTTGATGCCATGACTACCCAGCGTCCTTATAATAAACCGTTGCCCTTCAAGGACGCCATGAAAAAGCTAAAGGCCTTGAAAGGGAAACAATTCGATCCTGATGTCGTGGAGGCCTTAGATCATTTTCTCAAACAGAGCTATAGTGTAACTCCTGAAGACATTCAAATGCCCATAACCCATACTGATCTTGAACCATCCACAGAAAAAAAGAGTAGAAAAAAAGGCACGAAAAAGAAATAAACAGGTGGGCTTGATAAATCAAGCCCCTACATTAATGGGGAATAAAGATTTGGTCCTTTTTAAGATTGTAGTTGATGTTTTTGCGGATTAAAAGCTGATTCTTATCCCTGCTCTGAGGGAAAAGCCATTTATATTGATATTTCCTACCCGAGGATTTTTTATGAATTCATCCGCTTCAGGCGCTTGTTCATGCAGCGACAAAAATCCATACTGTTTGTCTAAGTCGGCATCATAAAGATCATAATACCAGATTTTCCCACTCCAGGCGTCTGATTCGTTCCCGCTGTCTATACTGTAGCCTAAATCTGAACGCCCCCACTGTTCATCCCAGTTCCAGCTATCATCCCCGTTTCCAATCCAGTTTTTAAAATTAACACGCCTGTAAGTTCCCTCGACAACTAATGAGATAAATGAGAAAGGCTTAATATCAAAACCAAGACCTGCTTGTAACCCTGTTTCATTACATTTGACACTATAACTATAAGTTCCATCTTCTGTGTAGTCATCAATATAGGTGTACCAAAAAGTATCGTCACTACCATAATAATCTGCTTCATAATCATACTCAGATTGGTAAGTTTCGTTATATTTGAGTCTACCGATATTGTAACTAACTCCTGCATTGACAAATATCTCTGCTATATTGCCGATGGGAATGAAATAGTAGAAACTAAAAGTAACGGGAATGATTGTTAATTCCTGTTGGGGTGCAAACTGGTAATTGTCTATTAATGTGTAATTATAATAATACAAGCCTGCATTAACTGTCCCACTATCCGGATTATTTAGTGTTATATTTCCTCTCTGAATCTTGGAGTTCAGGTACTCAACACCCAGGCCAAAACTAAGAGAGGAAGTTATATTAACTAATAATTCTCCTTTCCAATTTGTTATTCTTTTAAATTCGTTCCAGTCAACGGTGTAGTTAGTGAGGAGAAGATCATTAAAATCAGCGACCAATTGTTTGTAGTCTCTGATCACACCGTTTAGGTCCCCGCCGTCGATGTCGGTCAATCCTCCGCTAAGATAAAGGCTTATCCGCTTTTTCTCCCGGCGTGATCCCAGAAAATCTGCAATGGTGGGCTTTTGAACGGCACTCTTTTTCTTTGATTGTTGAGGAATAACAGCTTCTCTAGCAGGCTCTTGTGCTTTTGGCTCTGGGGTCTCGGGCTCGATTATCTCATTCTTGAGTTCTTTTTCTTCTGAAAATGCTTCCAGTGGCGGTTCAATTTTGGTGATTTTATATTTTTCTATCTTCATAATACCCAGGACTGGCGTTCTTATGGTTACAGAAGTTTCATCGGAGGAGATTATTTCGCCACTTATCGTATAACCGTTTTTCAGATGAATCTTGTCAGCAAAAGAGAAGCTAACTATGAAGATCAGGACGAGCGGATACAGGAATAATCTTAATAGCTCTTTTTTCATTAACAACCTCATCCTATATATCTCTTATCTGTTGATAATAAAGTAATCGAGATAGAAGAACAAGTAAATAGCCTTAAGAGGTGATTCCAATGGTGATTTTCAATCACCTTTTAGGGGTATTTTTAGTAGTCACTAAGTAATTTGTAAAGAATATGCATGATTTTAGCTAAAAATTTTTTCCCCGCATTATCACAGGGGGAAAAAGAGAAGCGCATATCCCTGGAATTATCGTAAGGATGGAAGAATTTTTGCTTTTTCCAAATTATTTTGATAATTTTACAAGAACATTATATATAATAATGTTTGATCGAATTCAGGAGCGTCAGTCTGTTTAATAAATACGGTAGAAAGGTAATGACATGGCAAATAGTTCTCTTATTAAGAAACTTCATATAAAACCAGGCCAGTCGATCTTGTAAGCAAATCGAGAAAATTATTATGAATATTTACCAAGCCTAAAGTTAGGTCTTGATTGAGAGGTGTTTCAATGAAAATTTGCTGTATAATCTTGTTACTGGCAGGCTTTCTTATAATTCCGGCTTCAGGCGCTGACTGGACTTTGGAAGGTTTTTTAGGAACTGCTTGGAATTTGCCGACTTCGCTAACAATAGTTCAAGAGGGCAGTCCTAATATCAAGCTAACAGCACACTACAAAGAGCATGCCTTCGAAGGATTTCCGTACTATACATTACGCGTCGGTCGCTGGTCTGATGACCGCGCTTGGGAACTTGAGCTGGTGCACCACAAGATTTACCTTGACGATCCTCCTGCTGGGGTACAAAGATTTTCGATTTCTGATGGCTTTAACATCATTACCGTGAATAGAGCCTGGAGCATGAGAAAGTTTATCTGGCGATTTGGTATTGGATTGGTGGTAACTCATCCAGAGAGCACAGTCAGGAACAAACCTTTTGATGAGTCGAAAGGAATCTTTGGCGAGGGATTCTACATTTCTGGAGGGACCATCCAGGGTGCTATTGGAAAACAAATCATCCTCTGGAAAGGGCTTTTTGCTTCGATAGAAGCGAAGCTAACAGTATCCTTTGTTCGTGTTCCAATCGTGGACGGTCATGCTGATGTTCCCAACGTAGCGGGACACATTCTGTTGGGATTTGGGTATCGGCTTTAAGCTTGTTTTTTTTCATCCGAGCAACCCAATAATTCTTGATAAAACAATCACTATCTTGCGTATCTTGCGTTGACTTGGTAAATATCCGATGATAATATGGACGATTCATAATGAGAAAAAACGTCATTCGTTTTTCATTATTATTCCTGCTTTCTTTTGTCCTGCTATATTTTTTCTTCCGAAAAGTTGATTGGAAAGAAGTTGTAGGCTACTTAACAACTGTCGATCTTAAACTTTTTATTATCCTTATACTCATCACTCCAATCCATTTTGTGACCCGTTCTATCAGATGGAATTACCTCCTTAAGTACGAGAAAAGGAAAGTCAAATTTTCAAATCGGTTTTCTTCATATGCCATCGGTTTTACCGTATCTTTTATTTTTCCAGGAAGATTGGGAGAACTGGTCAGGCCCTTATACCTAGCCCAGAAGGAAAAAATGAGTAAAGGATATGTTTTGGGTACGATCGTAGTGGAGAGAACTTTTGATATAATAGTAATGTGTTTTTTGCTGGGGCTTTTTATTTTATCTAAACCTCTTTATCCTTCCTATTTTCGGGTGAGAGAGGAGGCGTATTCACGTCTTCAGCTGTGGGGGATAATAGGGGTTGTTGTTGCTCTTTTTGCTCTTGTTGCGGTTCTTTTTCTTTATTTTTTCAGAGAAAAGGCTCTCTCAATAATTACTTTTTTCCTGAAACCTTTTCCTCATACAATCTCCCATAAAGTCCTTGAAGTTTTCGAGGAGTTTACTCAGGGATTGAAATTTTTTCATTCTATCGGAAATTCACTTGTGTACATATTTTTATCCTTTGTCGTCTGGCTTGGCATTATTTTTTATTATTGGGTTTTCTTTATGGCTTATGATATTTCATTTCCTTACTTTTTCGTTATTCCTTACGTGTTTTTGACAATGGTAGGAGCGTCTATTCCTACGCCTGGCATGGCGGGAGGATTCCATTATTTCAGCATGGTCGGGATGACCTCGTTCCTCGCTATTGCCAAGAGCCAGGCTGTGGGTATGACGATCGTTATTCATGCTATCCAGCTTGTGGTGACTTGCTTGATAGGATATGCTATATTATGGAAAGAGGGTATATCGCTGTTTCAGTTAAAAAAATTGGGAGAAGATGCTGAATAATGAAGTGTCCTTTTTGTGATCATCCAGAGAGTAAGGTCATTGATTCCCGGGAAAGCAAAAATGGCCTGTCGATACGCCGGCGAAGAGAGTGTCTTTCCTGTAAGAAAAGATTTACCACATATGAGAGAATCGAAGAAATTCCCTATATGGTTATAAAAAAAGATGGAAAAAGACAGCCCTTTGAAAGCCAAAAGCTCCTGAAGGGTTTACTGAAAGCGTGCGAGAAAAGACCTGTTCCTTTACAAAAGCTGGAAGAAATCGTCGAAGAAATCGAAAGCAAACTGCAGGGAGGACCAGAAAAGGAAATGAAAGCGTCGAAGATTGGACAGTTTGTGATGAAGAGACTCAAGGCCCTGGATAAAGTTGCCTATGTCCGGTTTGCTTCAGTTCACCGGGAATTTAAGGATGTTTTAGAATTCAAAGAAGAGTTAGAATCTATTTTAAGAGAAAGGTAGATTGCAGGAGAGAGGGCAAGTACGAAAGCTTCCTCGAGAATAGTAATCGCAGGGGAAGGTAAAGATAATACAGAGAGGGAGGTTTTTTATTGGTAAATATAGGTGTTTTTTATGAAAATCCAGAAGACGGAGGAATAAGCCCGGAGGAAAATTATGGCTGAAAAGAATAGGAACAACAACGATCATATTGAAGGTATTACGGACGTTAAAGATAAGAAAATTCAGATCCCAAAGAAGTTACCAATTCTAATGCTGAGGGATATCGTAGTTTTTCCCTATATGGTTATTCCCTTATTTGTTGGAAGGGATAAATCAAAGAAGGCAATTGATCATGCGCTTGCCTCACACCGGATGATTCTTCTCCTGACTCAAAAGCACATGGAAACTGAAGAGCCGAAAAGGGAAGATATCTATGAAGTGGGCACTGTGGCTTTGATCATGAGGATGCTGAAGCTCCCGGATGCAAGAGTGAGAATTTTAGCTCAGGGTCTTGTCCGAGCAAAAATAACGGGCTTGGATGATGATAAGCCTTATTATTCGGCAGGGGTAGAAGTGATTAATGAGCCAGAGGAAGCGGCGAAATCTATTGAAATCGAAGCATTGATCCGGAATGCTCGCTCCGGGCTGGAGAAGGCTTCTTCCTTAGGAAAAGATATTCCTCCTGAGGTTATGATCCTTGCCTCTAATATCGATGAGCCAGGTAGGTTAGCTGACCTGACTGCGGCCAATTTGGAGCTAAAGGTCAATGAAGCTCAGCGCATTTTAGAGATAGCTGACCCTGCCACAAGGCTTATGAAAGTTTATGAGCTCTTAACCAGAGAGCTTGAGCTTCTGGATGTCCAGTCTAAAATCAGCAGCGAGGCTAAAGGGGAGATGGACAAGCTCCAGAAGCAATATTTCCTGAGGCAGCAGATGAAGGCAATCCAGAAAGAGCTGGGAGAGGGGAGTGAGATTCAGGACGAGATCAAAAGCTATCAGGACATATTGAAAAAGTTAAAAGTCTCGCAGGAAGTCAAGGAAGAACTGGAAAAGCAAATCAAACGTCTCTCGCAGATGCATCCTGAGTCAGCCGAAACGGCTGTTGTCCGCAATTATCTGGATTGGATGTTTGGTCTTCCCTGGAACAAAAGCACGGTTGATAATTTAGAGCTCAAATCAGCAAAGGTAATTTTAGATGAAGACCATTATGGTCTCGACAAGCTTAAAGAGAGGATCCTTGAATATTTGGGTGTGAGGAAACTTTCCAAAAAGGCAAAAGGTCCTATTATTTGTTTTGTCGGTCCTCCAGGGGTGGGAAAGACTTCTCTCGGCCGGTCCATAGCTAGGGCTCTGGGAAGAGAATTTATCCGCATTTCTCTCGGCGGAGTCAGGGACGAAGCAGAAATTAGAGGGCACAGAAGGACATATGTCGGTGCTTTACCCGGAAAGATCATTCAGGGATTGAGACGGGTTGGCTCGAATAATCCTGTGTTTATGATGGATGAAGTTGACAAAATCGGCGCTGATTTCAGGGGAGATCCTTCCTCCGCTCTTCTTGAGGTCCTGGACCCCGAGCAAAATAATTCCTTTCGAGACCACTATCTGGGCGTTCCTTTTGACCTTTCCAAGGTGATGTTCATCACCACAGCCAATCTTCTTGATCCAATCCAGCCTGCGTTCCGCGACAGGATGGAGATTCTCCGTCTTCCAGGCTATACAGAGGAAGAAAAATTGCAGATTGCTTTTCGCCACCTAGTGCCAAAGCAGATAGAGGAAAATGCGCTCAACGAAAGTTTGATTTCTTTTACCCCAGGAGCCATTAAAAAAATTATTTCTCTCTATACAAGAGAAGCAGGAGTAAGAAACCTTGAGAGGGAGATTGCCTCAGTTTGCCGCAAGGTCGCCCGAAAAGTCGCTGAAGGAAAGAAGAAGCTGACCAAAATTGCTTCTACGGGTCTTGAGAGCTACCTTGGTCCTTCAAAAGTATTTAAAGACCAGCTTCTGAAAAAGGATCAAATTGGAGTGGCTACGGGCTTAGCCTGGACAGCTACAGGAGGAGAGATTCTCTTTGTAGAGACTATTAAAATGAAGGGAAAAGGGGTCTTGTCGCTTACAGGATCGTTAGGTGAAGTGATGAAAGAGTCGGGTCTGGCAGGCTTGAGCTATGCCAAGGCTCATTCTGATGAGTTGGGCATTAAAAGTCATGTTTTTACTCAAAACGATTTTCATATTCACATCCCTGAGGGGGCAATACCCAAAGATGGTCCTTCGGCTGGAGTTACTATTGCCACCTCCCTCATTTCGGTCTGCACTGATCAGAAGGTTAAGTGGGATGTCGCCATGACAGGAGAGATTACTCTAAGGGGCAATGTGCTTCCAGTAGGAGGTGTTAAAGAAAAGATTTTGGCTGCACAGCGGGCAGGAGTGAAGACCCTGATTATGCCCGCAGCGAATAAAAAGGATTTGGTCGATATACCAATAAAGGTTAAAAAAGAGATGCAGTTTATTTTTGTCGAGGAAGTAAACGAAGTTTTCAAGCATGCTCTGGTAAAAAACGCCACTCAAAAATCCAAAACCTGACCCCCATTGGATTAAAAAAAGGGGACAGGCTACTTTTTTATTAAGAGGGACCACATTAAAAGAAAAGGTGACAAGCTATTTTTTTGATGCATCCTCTCTTCTTATTCTTCTCTTTTCAACAAAAAAGTAGCCTGTCCCCTTTTTTCTTTGCATAAAGCTAAGCCAAATAATCGCCTTTGAAAACGATCTCAGCCGGGCCGGTTTGATAAACTTTCTCTTTTTCCCATTCTACAGTCAAGTGCCCCATACTGGTTCTAACTTTGACTTTTTTATCGGTCAAGTTCTTCAATATAGAAGCCACAGCCGCCGCACAGGCGCCACTTCCTGAGGAGAGTGTTTCTCCAACGCCCCTTTCCCAGAAGATAACTTCAATTTCTTTTCTGCTTAACTTCCTGATGAATTCTATATTTGTCCTGTTGGGGAAGAAGGGATGCGATTCGATTTCTCGCCCGACCTGATGCCATTCGATGCGATCAGGAAAACGATCCACAAAGATTGCGCAATGGGGATTGCCAAGGGAAAGAGCTGTGATGGGATAGATTATTCTATTAATAGAAAGGGGATAATCTATGATCTTTTCATGAGCGGAACCGTCATCAAAAGGAATATCTCGAGAGCTCAAGTGGGGGATTCCCATTTCGATCCTGAGGAGGAAAACATTCTTTTTCCCCTCAATAAGCTCGCATTCTCTTTGACCAACAGTGGTCTGAAAAAGGATTTGAGGAGAGTTTATTTTCTTTTGGTGATAAAGGGAGGCGGCCGCACATCTTAATCCGTTACCAGAGACTTCTGCCTCTGTTCCGTCAGCATTGAATATGCGGAAATCGACATGACCTTTTGCTTTATTTTTGACAGAGATAAGGAGCAAGCCATCGGCTCCTACACCTGTGTGGCGATCACAGATTGTTCCGGCAAAGCTGTTTATGTTGGAGAGACCCTTGGTCTCCACTTTATCGATAATCAGGAAATCGTTGCCTAAAGAATGAACCTTAAAAAACTTCACTCAGGAATCCTTAAGGTACTGATGAATTCTACTGGTTCTCCATCGCGTTCTCTTCTGATAAGCAGAATGAGGGTGTCGCCAGAATCCAGTTTTTTCAAAATATTTCTAAGCTCTCTATCAGTTTTTACCTTCTCTCTGTTAGCTTCAAGGATGATATCTCCAGCTCTAAGCTCTTTGCGAGATGCTTCGCTGGGACGGCGGATATCGGTAATTAAAACTCCTTCCTCGGTTTGGAATCCAAGGCGTCTGGCAAGGCTGGGAGTCAAAGTGGTGATAGAAAATCCTAAATCTTTTCCAGAAGCGGCAGGGGCTTCTTGTTCTTCTCCAGATGTCCGTTCGCCAAGAGTCGCAGTTATGATCTCCTCTTTTCCCTCCCGGATGACTTTTATTTCGATTTTTGTCCCTGGTTCGATTTCAGCGATCTTAAACATTAGGTCGCGGTGGTCCTTAACTGGCGTGCCGTTGATTTCAATGATGACATCATATTTTTTTAATCCAGCCTTGGCAGCAGGTGTGCCACGCTCGACTTCACCTATGATTGCGCCTTTTCTGGTTTTTAATTTAAAGGCTTCTCTGTCATCTTCAGTGACAGGGCCACTCCTTACTCCAAGGTAACCTCTGACTACACTTCCTTTTTCCTTGAGCTGCTTAACGATTTTTCTGGCCAGGCTGGAAGGAATGGCAAATCCTATGCCAATGTTTCCTCCTGAGGGAGAGATAATGTTGCTTGTAATACCGACAACCTCTCCTTTCATGTTCACCAGAGGGCCGCCGCTGTTTCCCCGGTTGATGGCAGCATCTGTCTGGATATAGTCCTGGTAGGGAACACCCGGAATCCCCAACTGTCTTCCTTTGGAGCTGACAATGCCTGCTGTGACAGTATGCTCAAATCCCCAGGGATTTCCGATGGCCAAGACCCATTCTCCCACGCGCAGTTTTTCAGAATCTCCGAGCTCGGCAAACGGAAAATTTTTATCATCGACCTTTAGCAGAGCCAAATCTGTATTAGGATCGGTCCCCACAATTTTTGCCTTATATTCTTTTTCATTAAAAGTAGTGACGGTTACTTTCTCAGCATTTTCCACCATGTGATTATTGGTCACGATGTATCCGTCTGGGCTGATAAAAAAGCCTGTGCCTCTTGCTTCAGAGCGGAACTCGCTTTCCCTTTCACGAGGGATGCCAAAAAACCTATCCCAGAAATCCTCTGGCCAATCCTCCCGGAAACTGGGTGCCCTTCTCTTTTCCACTTTCTCGGCTGCAACTCTCACCACTGCAGGGCCGATTTTATCGGCGATGCTGACAAAATCTAAATCAGGCTTTATCTGTAGAGAAGGAGATGCATGAAGAAAGGATGGGGAAGGACTTGGAGTCTCTTCTAAGAAGCTTTCCGGTGCGTTCTTCTCAGGCAAATAAACGAAGACAAAGCTTGCCAAAAAAATACCCAAGAAAAAACATATAAGAGCTATCAAAGCTGTCTTTTTCATTTCCTTTTCTCCTTACTTTAATATACTAATACAAACGTAATTATTCCAGTGTCATCGCGAGGAGCGAAGAAGATTCCTTCGCTTTGCTCGGAACAGGCTGTGCGATCTCATACAATAAATTGTCATTGCGAGTGACCAAAGGGAGCGAAGCAATCTCAACCTTTCTATAAGATTGCCGCGCCCTTTCAGGGCTCGCAATGACATTATAAAAATATATATTGCGTTTATACTAAAATAACATACTAATATGAAAAATTCAATCGTCCTAATTACTGAAAACTCATGATTTACAGAAAAGTTGCATTAATAATTCATCGAAGCTATTATCACCTAAGTCGAGGAAGATGGTCTTGCAAAAAGGAATCCTGATTGTTTTTGAAGGGATAGACGGTTCTGGAAAATCAACGCAAGCGGAAATTCTCCTAGAGAGGCTTCAGGAAGAAGACTTTGATGTGGTCTATTTCAGAGAACCATCGAAAGGTAAATGGGGCCGCAAGATCAAGAAAAAAGCCCTTCATCCTGATTCTCTAACTCCAGAGGAAGAGCTGGACTTATTCCTCAAGGACAGAAGAGAAAATGTGGAAAAAAACTTAAAGCCTGCATTGAAGAAGAAAAGAGTCGTTATTCTGGATAGATATTATTATTCAACTATTGCTTATCAGGGAGCAAAGGGAATTGATGAGAAACTGATAAGAAGAATGAATGAAGAGTTTGTCATCGAGCCTGATTTGGTTTTTATCTTTGATATTGATCCACAAAAAGGTTTAGAGCGGATAGAGAACCGGAAAAAGAAAGACAGGCTTTTCGAGCGTGAAGATTATTTGGTTAAAGTAAGAGAAATATTCAGGAGCTTTAAAGGCGAAAAGTTTGTACATATAGATGCTCTAAAATCTAAAGAAGAAATCAGCAAAGAGATACAAGAGATAGTCCTCCGGATTATCTTGTAGAGGAAAATGGCGGAAAATGGGGCCTGCGGAAAATGGGGCCTGCGGAAAATGGGGCCTGGCCCCATTTTCTATATGCAGGTGTATGATTTCTTTGTAGGGGCTTGATTCATCAAGCCCACATTATTGAATATATAAATGAACTGAAAGGATTTGATTCTTCTTATGTAGGGGCTTGATTCATCAAGCCCACCTTTTATATCATTTGACCCTGTTTATACCATCTGTTATATTTTATTCTATGGCGATTAAAGGGTTTATAATAAGGATAAAAAAGGCAAAAAAGCCTTCTGTGGGAAAACTCTTCAAAGTAGCCTTCTTACTTTGTATTCTGCTCTTTGCCAGTGCTATAGGGATATGGCTGGGCACTTACAGTGCCATCAGACAAAATCTTCCCTCTATATCCATGCTCGAAGAGTTTGAGCCCAACATCATTACCTATATCTACTCTGATGAAGGAGAAGTTATCGGAGAATATGCCATAGAAAAAAGGATTGAAATTCCCTATGAAGATATTCCAGAGGTAGTAAAAAATGCCATTATTGCTACAGAAGATCCCAGATTTTACAGCCACAAAGGATTTGATCTTCGTGGAGCGCTACGGGCTCTAAGGGAAGATATAAAGACTAAACTAGGAGGAAAATCGAGAAAGCTTCACGGCGGAAGCACCATCAGCCAGCAACTGGCGAGAGATCTTTTCCTCCATCGGAGACAAACTCTTCGGCGTAAATTTAAAGAGGTTCTCCTCGCCCGCCAGATTGAAAGAAAATATTCAAAGCATGAAATATTAACAATGTACTGTAATCAGTTTAACCTTGGCCATGGAGCTTACGGAGTTGAAGCCGCCTCACAACTGTACTTTGGAAAAAATGTGTCAGGGTTAGCCGTGGAAGAAGCTGCCATGATCGTTGGCATCCTGAGGGGACCTTCCCTTTATTCTCCTTACAGGAATCGAGAAATCACGCACCGCCGCCGAGACCATGTAATCAGACGGCTGGTAGAAGAGAGATATCTAACAGAAGAAGAGGGTGAGGAAGCCAAGGCGCAGCCGCTCAATGTTATGCCGTTGCGTCGGGGAGATATTGATTTTGCCGCTTATTTCAAGGAAGAGGTCAGGAAGTATTTAGAAGAGAATTATGGGGCTGATGCTCTTTACAGAAAAGGATTAAAAGTCTATACAACCTTAAATCCAACTTATCAAAGATTTGCTGAGGAAGCTCTTCTGAATTGGCTGCCGGTTCTGGATAAGAGACAGGGGTGGAGAGATGATAAACTGAATTTACTTGAGGAAGGTGTAGAAGGCCTTGAAGATCTGGAAAATATCTCGATTGAAGATTGGCCGCCTGATAGCTGGCTAAAGCCTTCCCTTGGTGAAGGAGATATCGCAGAGGCTGTCGTTTTATCGGTCGCGAGGGAAGAGTGTTCTGTAAAAATAAAAGATTATTTGGGAAAGATGAATAATACAGACATTGGCTGGACAATGACGAAGAATCTGGATGATCTTATCAAGGAGGGAGATTTAATCCTTGTTAAAATCAAGGAAATAGACGAGGAAAATAAAGAACTTCTTGTCTCCCTTGACCAGGAGCCTCTCATTGAGGGAGCTTTTCTGGCAATCGAGCCCCACACCGGCCAGATAAAAGCCATGGTAGGGGGTAAGTCTTTTAAAAAGAGCAAATGGAACAACGCAACCCAGGCCTTAAGACAGGCAGGCTCGTCAATAAAACCCATCCTTTATACCGCAGCCCTCGAGAGTGGATTCACTCCCGCCCACATAATCATTGATGAGCCCACCGAATTTATTGATAAATGGAGAGGAGAACCGTGGTCTCCGGGAAATTATGACCAAAGATACAAGGGGGCTGTCACTGTCCGTACAGGATTGGAGGAGTCAAGGAATATTGTGACAGCCAAACTGTTGGAATTTATCTCCCCGCAGAAAGGCGTTGATTACTGTCGGAAGTTTGGGATCACTTCTACTATCTATCCCTATCTTTCTCTGGCCCTGGGAACATTTGAGGTGCGTTTAATAGAGCTTGTTTCTGCTTTTACTGTTTTTCCCAATAAGGGTATTCGGATAAGACCCTACTTTTTAACTCGCATTGAGGATAAGGACGGCAACATTCTGGAAGAAAGTAAGATTGAAACGGAGGAAGTTATTTCTCCTCAGACAGCTTACATGATGACCTCTTTGTTGCAGGGAGTAATCCAGAGAGGAACGGGTAGATCAGCAAGTTATTTACAATGGCCTTTGGGCGGTAAAACAGGCACGACTGATGAGTACACTGATGCCTGGTTTGTAGGGTTTTCTCCCTCTATTTGTGCGGGTGTCTGGGTTGGTCATGATAAACAGATTACTATTGGAGAAAGGCAGTCAGGGGCTGTGGCAGCCCTTCCGGTATGGAGGGATTTTTTTGATAAAGTTATCAAGGAAAAACTGAGGATTGCCGAGGAAAAGGGAGAAGAGTTTGTTATTGATGAAGAATTTGAGGTTCCTCCAAATCTCTCTTTTGTGGAGATTGACAGCAAAACTGGCTTACTTGCATCTCCAGTTTGCCTTTTTACCTTGAGGGAAGTTTTTCTCCCTGGTTCCGAGCCAGGCAGATTTTGCACCCATGAAGATCACATGATGATTCTTGATTACTATTCAGTTAGAAAATAAGCTCCTTAGCTTTAGGATTTAATTCTTATGTAGGGGCTTGATTTATCAAGCCCACCTTTTCGATTATATAAATAAACTGAACGGTTTTAATTTTTCTTATGTACGCGTTTGGTTTTTCTTCTGTAGGGGCTTGATTTATCAAGCCCACCTTATGATTAATAGGATGGGGTTTATTTCACAAACCTGTTTATCCGTTCGATCAAAAGTGCGGGGTATGATTCATTAGCAGGAATTTGACTTATATTGTAGGGGCTTGATTTATCAAGCCCACCTTATGATTAATAGGATGGGGTTTATTTCACAAACCTATTTATCCGTTCGATCAAAAGTACGGGGTTGATTCATTCGCAGGAATTTGACTTATATTGTAGGGGCTTGATTTATCAAGCCCACCTTATTTTTGATTTTATAAAAGGTATGATTGATGAATCAAATCCCTGTATAAAAAAGGAGGGGAGGGGCTCAATTAATCAAGCCCCTCCTGGAGAAAATTATACAAAAAAAGGGACCAATGGTTAGTTTTTCTTCTTTACTTTACCTGATTTTGAGGCCGAACGAGATGAAGAGGATGACGATTTTTGTGAAGCTTTGGAGGAAGAAGAACTGGATTTTGATGAACTTGAGTTAACTTTTTTTGAACTAGTTCCTCGAGAAGAGCTTCCTGAAGAGCTTTGTGAAGAACGACTTTTAACGGATTTGCTTGAGCCAGAGATATTTTTATAAATCCGGCCAATAAAAGAACTAGATTTTTTTGGTTTTATTATTTTCGAAGGTTTATTCGCACTTACTTCCCGGGAGGAAGTATAACCGGAGGAATTATTTTTGACGGAACTTCTGGAATTGTAGATCGGTTTTTTCTCTCCGGTTCCGCTTACTTCTTCTGATTTTTTCTTAACGACTTTTCTTTCTTGAGAAGGGTAAACTCTTGCAGCCGTCTTTTTTCCGATCCTATTTGAATCTACTGCTTCAGTTTTTCTGACGGTGGTTCGACTCGAGCGGTTTCTTGCCTCAGATTCAGGAGAAGTGACTTTTTTCCGGAGAAGTACCTTTTTGCCGTCAAGCCTTTCGACGGATATCTTGTTGGCAGTGGGCCTCATAGGAAGCCGCTGTCTGGAAAGACTGATTTTGCCCAGACTTTTAACAGACTCCTGGGAGAGGGCAACCTTGGAGACATTTCGTGCCTTGAGCTGATTTTTATGGATAACAGTAAGAGAGCGAGAATTGTAAGGATAATTGTGCCCTTGGAACCGACCATTATACACGTTGTTGATTATCACACCTGGATAGCCATAGTAACTTAAAGGTGCCCAGCCAAAGTAATCATAACCCCAGTACCAGCTAACCCAAGCAGGACCCCAAACTCTCGTTGGGATCCAGTACCAGCCGAGACTGTGCCTCCAATGCCATCTGCCGAAGTGGTGTGTGCTCCACCCCCAGGATTCGTATGGAATCCAGGTCCAGCCGCATAAATTGAGCCATGTCCACCGGCCGTTGTAGTATGGTCGCCAATAGGGATCAATCCCTCTGGGGACCCAGACATTACCATGCGGAGCCATGTAGACCCATTCGCCGTTCGCAGACAATTCATATTCAAAATCTTCCAATTCTTCTGGAAGATAAGCTTTTGCCATACGCTTAGGAACCTGGGAATCCCTGTGTTCGCTCCATCTGTCAAAACTATCTTCAGCAACCGCGTAGAATCGAGTGGGCTGGGAGGTAAAACTGCCAGTTGAAACTTCAACTCTTTGCTCGTTATTTATCAAGATAGAGTCCGATTCTCCAGCCGCCTCCAGCATGCCTTCAAAAACGAATATTTCGGTCTCGCTGCCCTGCCTCACATCAATTCTGTAGAGCCCGTTATCCAGAACATAAATAGAAACATCATTAGTGTGAATTTCAATATTCTTTTCTTCCTTTAAGTCCCTCACGCGGAAATAGATATTCCCTGTCCAGACTCGAATCCGTATGAGCTCAGATTCTATTTTTGGTAAGGTCAAAAAGTCTATTTTGGTTTCATTGTCCAATCTGACATAATTTCCATTTCCCAGGTAAATTTCTGCGAGTCCATCAGTAGTACCCATCCTGTCGCCTTCAGAAACTGGCATGTTCACAACGCCTTCCTCAAAAGCCAGGTCAGTTGATCTCTGGATATAAATGTCCCCCTTCACATAGCTTAACCGGGCAAACGAATTGTTTGTGTAACGAGTTTCCTCTGCGTTTGAAATTGAGAAAAAGAAAAGAATCGCTATCAGAATTCCTGTTGTTTTTCTCATTTTAATTCTCCTCTCATTTATTCCAGATTATTTATAATGCAAATACTATGCCAACCTTTTTTTCTCCTTAATCCACTGATTTTGGGCATATATAATGTCCTTAAAATAAGACGATTGCAGTGTTATAAATACACTTTTGTCCTGCAGGTGTTTGATGAATCAAGCCTCTACATCGGGCTCGTGGAGATCTTTCCAGTATTTTTGCTGTGTCTCAAAAATTGGAATCAATTCTCTCAGGGCAATGGCTGAAATTTTTTCTTCTATCTCCGGTTTTTTTGCTTCTCCAGCTAGATGGAACAAGACTTGCTTGACTCCTTCCCTGAGACCTTGCAAATCATAGCCTCCCTCCAGGGTAAAAAGAATTCTCTCCTTCGAAAAATCATGGGCTAGGGCAAGAAGTTCAGAGGTGAGAGCCCCAAATCCGTCTTCGCTTACCATCATCCCTCCCAGCGGGTCTGCCCGGTAGATATCAAAACCGGCAGAGACGAGGATAAATTCTGGCTTGTAAAGAGCCGTGATAGGAGAGAGGATTTTTCTGAATATAAAGAGATAATCCTCGTCTGTTTTTCCCGCGGCAAGTGGAACGTTGACAGTAAAGCCTTCACCGCTTCCCAGCCCTGTTTCATCCCAGTATCCTGTTCCTGGGTAGTGAGGGAATTGATGTGCGGAAAAATAGAGAATATCGTTTCTGTCATAAAAGGAATGCTGGGTTCCGTTTCCGTGGTGGAGGTCCCAGTCCACGACCAGAACACGTTTGAGACCGTGCTTTTTTATTAAATATTCAGCACAGATAGCAACATTGTTGAAGAGACAAAATCCAGCGGGCCGCTCTCGTTCAGCATGATGGCCGGGCGGCCTGACGAGGGCAAAACCATTTTGAATTTTTCCTTCCATGATCAAGTCTGCAGTTTTTAACAAACCGCCTGCAGCAAGCAGCGCAACTTCATAAGAACGGGCTGAAGTGGCTGTATCAGGGTCAAGAACAACTCTTTCTTTTCCCGAAGTTTCTTTGATCAAATTGACATAGGAAGGAGAATGAATCATCTGAATTTCTTCCTCTGTTGCAGGACGAGGTTCTATCTCTAGATAAGGGAAAGTAATTTCCTTTTCCACCATGTCGTAGATTGCATCTAATCTCATCGGGTTTTCCACATGGGCGGCACCCATATTGTGTTCCATGTACCGCCGATCCTTGACAATTCCTGTCCTCATTTGCTCCTCCTGATATTTGCTAAAATCGGGATCATGGGGTCAAATCCTTATTTTTAAAAAATGCTCTCCACTTCTCAGGTGGGGGTTTAGGAGTAAGAAGGCTTACCCCGAAGAGGAGAACAAGAGAAACTGCCAAAGCGGGATAGATAGCCGGAATGCCGAAAGGAAGATGTCCCTGGATTTTATTTACGATTTCCCAGACGATGGTCACCGTTGTTCCCCCCAACATAGACAGCACCCCACCCGAAGCTGTTGCCCTCTTCCAGAAGAAGACAGCTACAAGGGCTGGAGTGATTCCGGCTCCGTAGACAGTGTAGGCGGCATAAGCTGCATCCAGAATCCGCGGGAAAAAGGAAATAAGAGAGTAAGCGATTACACCCAAAACAATTACCGCCAATCTCGAGTAGAGAATCATTTTCTTATCTGAAAGGTCGGGATTTATAAACCGCTGGTATACATCTCTGATGACGTTCGTGGCCGGCACAAGAAGGAAGCTATTAGCAGTGGAGATGATGATGGCCACTATTGCCACCAGGAGAAAACAGCCCACGGCAACAGGGACTCCTTTATGGGCCACGAGGATAATGATTTTTCCGGCCTCCTTTGCTTCAAGGCCCTTAAAATAGCTGCTGCCCACAACTGCCAGACTCTGCAGAGCGACTCCCAAAAGGATAACTCCCACTATCCAACCTATGACTGATTTTTTTGCTTCTTTTGCATTTTTGGCCGAGAAAAAGCGCTGGTACATGTTTCCCTGTCCCAGGGCAAGAAGCAGTGTCGGGACAAAATATCCCATGGCCTGTACCCAGGTCATGTTTCCCAAAAAGGAATGGCTTCTTTCGGTCACGTTGGCAACGATATAGTCCATTCCTCCCACATGCTGGATGAGAAAAGGAAGGGCAAGAAGGATGCCGGCTATCATGACAATGCCGTTGAAAATATCCAGATAGGCTACAGAGATCATGCCGGCGAGAAGGGTATAAGTGATGACAAATACAGCTATGATAATTATTCCTGTCCCAGCGGAAATTTTTCCTCCAGTGATAATATCAAGCACCCAGCCTCCTCCTCGAAACTGGTAGCTGACAATTGTCACATAGGCTATTATTGTGACTACGGTGGCCAGAATTCGGGCCCACTTGTTGTACCTGGCCTCCAGGATATCAGGAACAGTAAACTGGCCAAAAGTTCTTACTCTACCTGCTATGAAAAAAACAATTATGATGCCCAGCCAGCCGCCGCTGCTGCCGATAAGTGAAGAAAAGCCGTGGTTGTAACTGAGATCAGAGACGCTAAAAATATCTCCAGAGCCAATCCAGCTGGCAAGGAGAGTTCCCACAAGCACAGGAGCTGTCAGGCTCCTGCCGGCAACCAGGAAATCTTCTTTTTTTTTCAGCCGTTTGGTCAGGCGAAGACCGATGGCAAAGAGAACAACAAAATAAAATAATATGGTTAGCAGGTAAACCATTTTGGCGTTTTATTTTTTCTCAGGGAAAAATTTTTCAAGTTCCTCTGGTTTTGGCTTTTTAGTCAGAAGGCTGACCACAATCAACGAGCCCAAAGAGATGATCAAAGCAGGATAGATGATAGGGATCCCCCAGGGATCTCCTTCTGGCGCTTTATCTGGAGGCAAGACTTCTGCCAGGACCTTCAGGACTATACAGGCCGCAGTTCCTGATATAATCGAGGTTAATCCTCCGGCTTTGGTTGCCCTTTTCCAGGTTAAAGCTGCGATGAGGGCAGGAGTAATTGCAACTCCGTATATTGTATAAGCAAAGAAGGCCATTCCGAGCACTGAAGTAAGCCTCATGGCCAGGAAAAATGCGATTACCCCGAGGAAAACTACAAAAACTTTTTGGAGGGCGACCATATTGCTTTGGGAAGCCTCTTTTTTTACAAAGCGCTGGTAAATATCGCGCATAATGGTTGTAGTAGGAGAGAGAAGGTAGTTCATGCCTGTGGAGATAACGACAGCACATGCCGCACCAAGAAGGAGAATTCCTACCGGAGCGGGAACCAAGCTTTTGGCTGCCATAAGAACGACTTTTCCTCCTTCCTTGGGAATAGTAAGATCAATCTGTCCTTTAAATTTGCTGTAAGCAAACACTGCAATAATCACGACCACAGTCTCAACAAATACGGTTCCGATTGTCCAGAAGATAACTGCCCTTCTCGCATCTTTTGGTGTTTTGGCACTGTAGAATTTCTGGTACACACTCTGCACACCCATAAGAAGAAGCATGGTCGCCAGAAAATACCCTCCTACTTTGAGAAAGGGGTGTGCTCCGAACTGCTCGTTTACGACAGCGAAATAACCAGCATCGAGTACTTGAGTCGCCTCTGGAAAACCACCAGCAGCAAGATAGACAAAAGGAACAGAAAGCAGGCAGGCGAGGACGATGATAATTCCGTTGGGTAAATCCGTGTAGGCAATCGCAATCATTCCTCCAACAGCAGTAAAAAGAATAACAAAGGTGGCAGCGATGATGGTGCCTACTGAATCAGGAATAGCTCCATCGGTTGCAACATTGAGAATGAACCCCCCTGCGACAAATTGATAGGAGACAATAACCGTGAAAGAAATGATAAGAGCGATTGCGCCGAATAACCGGGCAACGGGCCCATAGCGCACCTCCAAGATGTCGCCAATTGTATACTGGCCGAAGGTTTGAATTTTTCCAGCCAGAAAATAGATAACAATAATACCCACCCAGGCACCTGCTGCCAGCCAGAGAGCAGAGAAACCTGCTTTCGAAGCGAATTCAGCTCCTGCGATAAAAGTTCCAGAGCCGATCCAGGTGCAGATTAGAGTAAAAACCATGACCGAGGTTTTAAGTTTTCGGCCGGCAACCATGAAGTCTTCTTGGCTTTTGACGCGTCTTGCTCTGTAGAAGTTGAGACCGGTCAGGACGATGAGATAAGCGAGGATGATGTAAAGATAGGTTGACATGAAACCCTCCTTTTCATTTTATAACTTTCTGTCTTATGGTCTTTATATTCTTTCAATTATCTTTAAAACTTTCAAATGTTTTTATTTGAAAAAGGGGACAGGCTACTTTTTTGGAAAAAAGAGGGCTCTCTTTAGTTGTAGACAGTAATTAAAGAAAAAGTAGCCTGTCCCCTTTTTCCCAAAAAATTGTCATTGCGAGGAGCGTAGCGATGCGGCAATTTCAACTTTTCTCTTTTGTTTCAAGTTTGATTGAATAGAGGCTTGTGATGTTGGGTTCAGCCATGGTTGTTCCGTAGATGTAATCGGCAACCTCCATCGTTTTGACGTTGTGAGTTATTAAAATGAACTGTGTCTGATTTTTTATTTTTTTCATCAATTCCAAAAACTTTGTCAGATTAATTTCATCAAGGGCCGCATCAACTTCATCAAGTATACAGAAGGGAGTGGGTTTGTAACGAAAGAGGGCAAAGAAGAAGGCCAGACTGGTCAAGCATTGTTCTCCTCCGGAGAGAAGAGATAGGCTCTGGACTTTTTTTCCCGGTGGCTGAGCGGCGATATCCACTCCGCTTTCTAAAGGATGGCTTGGATCTGCCAGTTTTAACTCCGCAATGCCTCCATTAAACAGAAGAGAGAAAACTTCCTTGAAATTCTTATTCACTTCTTTCAAAGCTGTCATGAATTGATGTTTACTCTCGTGGTCAATTTTTTTGATTGCTTCTCTGGTTGTATCTATGGATTCTCGTAAGTCTTTCTTTTGTTGCATGAGGAAATCGAAGCGTTTTTTTTGAATTAAATACTCTTCTTCTGCCATCAAATTAACGGATTTAATCTTTTGAAGTTTTTCCTCTGCTTCTGCCAATTTTCCCTGAATCGCTGCATCCGGAATCTTCTCTTCAGGTATCTCTTTCTTCACTTCTTGAAGAGTTTTTTTAAGATCCTGCCAGCAGCTCTCTTCAACGTTTACTAAATCCCGATCTATCTCAGCTTTGCTGATTTCCCATTTCACTCGTTCTTCCTTTTTGCCTTCATGCTCTTCTCTTGATTGCTCAATCCTCTTTTCCATGTCTTCCTGCTCTTTTTTCATATTCTGGAGGTGAGATTCGCTTCGAGCAAGCTCTCTTTCTTGTTTTTTCCTTTCTTCTTCAAGGTTTTTCGTACTTTGGGAGAGATTCTTGATATTTTCTTTAAGCTTTAATTTTTCTTTGTCGCAATTCTGGATTTCTTCCTGAAGAGAGTTCAATTTGGCTTCCAGAGTCTCTTTTCTTTGGTTTTGGGTCTGCAGCCTGTGATTCAGGTTTTTGATTTTTTCCTGGAGGAGGTCGACTCCGGCTTTAAGCTCAAAGAAATTTTTTCTTCTCTGTTCGTCTCCTTCCTGATAATCTGCATATTCTTTTTCTTCATCTTCTATATTTTTCTTCAAAGAGTTTTCTTCTTCCTTGAGTGCCTTTGCTTTAAATGATACAGTTTCCATTTTTTTGGTTAGAGTTTCTCTGTCTTTGGTAAAGACATCAAGCTCGTTTTTAAAGAGAGAGATGTGAGCTGCAATTCTCTCCTTTTCTGTTTGGTCATACTTGCTTTCTTTTTCTATTTCTTCAATTTTTCTTTCCAGTTGGCTCAGGAGAGCAGATTCGCCCTGCAGCTCTTCTTCCAATCTTTGTTTTTGCTCGATTTTTTCTTCGAGGTTAAGAGTTAGAGGATCAATATTTTTATCAATACGGGCTATGTTCTTCTTTATTTTTTTTATCTCCTGGCTGAGACTGAAGATCCCTTCTTCTTTCTGGCCCATTTTCAGGAGTCCGGACGAAAGCAGTAAGTCTCCCTCAAGAGTTATGTAATTAGAAGAAGGAAAGCGAGTCCAGAGCTGTACAGCACTTTTTATATCTTTAACAATGGCTGCTTCCTGAAGATGAGAGAGGAGGTCCTTGATTTTTGGGCGGGGCTGAATACGAGACTTAAAAAGCCCGATGACTTGCGGATCTTTACAAAGCTTTGAGGAGATTTGAGAGATTTCTTCTTTTTTCTTGGACGAGATAAGAAGAAAATTTCCTTTTATCTCTTTCTCGGCCAAAATTTTCATAAAATCTTGAGCATAGACGAGAGTGGCTTTTGTCTCTTCCTTCCAGAAAATATCAATTAATGGGGCATGTTCATCATCAGTTTCTATTAAATCAGCTAAGAGTCCAAGGGCTTCAGGGATGTCTTTCGAAAAATCTGTGCTTCTTTCTTTTTTTTCCAATTTTTCGAGCGCCCGGAGATGATGGGTCTCTTGATCTTTTTTTTCCTTTAGTTCAGAGATTTTGTTTTGAAGGCTTTGAGACTCAGAGAGCGTTCCATCCAGCTCTTTTTGGCGAGCAGTCATTGCCTTTTTCTTCTCATCTTTTAGCTTTTGAGCCTGGATGAGTTCCTTCTGGTTTTGCTCTAGTTTGTTCTCTCTTTGCTGGAGAAGCGTGCGTTCTTTTGAAAGCTGACTCTTGAGTTTTTCTTCTTGGCGATGGATCAGCTCTTTTTCTTTTTCGACTTTGACTCCTTCATTTCTTGTTTCCGTATGAGAAGATAGCTTTTCGAAATATTCATTCCTCAATGTTTCTAGTTTTTTCCCCCAGTTCGCCAATTTTTCGTGGGATACCTGACTTGCCTGATCTGTCTTCTTCCAGGCTTGTTGTTTTTGCTTTTGTGTTTGGCCGAGGATTTCCAGATTCTCCTCAGCCTCAGCCCTCTCCTTATCAAGATGAAGGAGTTCCTTTTCATGCTCTGCTGTGTCTTCTATGGCTTTATTCTTTTTTTCCTCGAAAAACTCAATTCTTCTTATTTCCCTTTCTCTGTCTGTTTCGACTCGAGAAACCTGAGAATTTAGAGCAAAAAGATTTTTCTGCCCCTCCTTCATGGAATTTTCAAGGTTCCATCCTTCTCTTCTTTTTTGCCCCAGGTTTTTCTCCTCAGCCTTAAGTTGAGAGATGAGTTCCTTCTCCTGGCTCAAAGAATTCTCATAGGAGAGTGTGATTTCTTGTAGATTCTTTTCAATCTCCAAGATTTTTTTCCGGTAATTGAGGGAATTCAGTTGGCGGATTTTTTCCCTCAGTTTTCTGTATTTTATGGCAGCACCTGCCTGTCTTTTAAGAGAGTTTTTTGCTGTAGATACTTCGGCAATGATGTCTTCTAATCTGATCAGATTTTGTTCGCTGTTATCCAGTTTGTTCTGAGTCTGCCTTTTCTTGTCCTTGTAGAAAGCTGTGCCTGCGGCTTCTTCCAGGAAAAGCCTTTTCTCTGCAGGCTTAGAAGTGAGGAAAAGTCCGATTTTTCCCTGCTCGATAACAAAATATTCTTTTTCAGCGATGTCTCTTTTCCAGAGGGAGTCCTGGATATCCTTTAGCCTGACCTGTTTTCCGTTGAGTCTGTATTCGCTCTCGCCAGAGCGGAAAAATCGATGGTTTATGATGAGTTCATCATCATCGTCCCTCAGGGAGAGAACAACATCAGCCATTCCTAAAGGAGGTTTCTCTGTGTTTCCGTTGAATATGACATCGCCGCTCCTCTCTCCTCTTAGGGACCTTGATCTCTGTCCACCTAATACCCAAAGGAGGGCGTCGACGATGTTACTCTTTCCTGTGCCATTAGGTCCGATAATGGCGGTTATTCCGGGATGGAGGAGGATTTTTGTTCTTTCAGGAAAAGATTTGAATCCTTGAAGTTCTATCTTTTTGATGATCATGTTTTGATGGTCATATTCTGAATTGGGAGTGTCCTCTTCCGCTCTTATTATGTTTTTTTATTTTAGATTTTCCTGACGGCTTAACCAATATTTCTTGATTTCGACTTTTCAGCCCGCCTAACTTATTTTTACTGATTTTAAGCTGTCTAATAAATAGCTATTTTATCTAATTAAAATCGATTGTCAAAGAGCTAAAAAGAGTGGTCTTGACAGTTGGGGCTAATTCTATTAATTTCTATGTGTTTCGAAGAAATTTATTTTCGAAGAGCCAGTGTAGCTCAGTGGTAGAGCAACTGATTCGTAATCAGTAGGTCGAGGGTTCGACTCCCTCTGCTGGCTCTCTTTTTTACGGGCCGGTCCATGCGCGCAGTCGGGGGATCCAGCGGCGGACATGCGCTTTATACTCCTTGTAGTCGTCACCGAATCTTTTCTCCAAACTCTTCTCCTCCACAAGCGGAAAATATATCGAGTTGCCGATGAAGAAGGCCGCTATCCACGCTGCTATTGGCCAAGATTGGAACAATAGTGCCTCAGCCAGAAGAATAAGCAAAACGCCTATGATCATCGGGTTTCTAACATAGCAGTAGGGACCACGGATAACTAACTTTTTCGGAGGATCCCAGGGAGCGGGAGTTCCTTTGCCAAGCTTCATAAAAAGCGTGACCGTCCAGATACATAAACCAAGACCGATGCTTGCTGCTAATAGAGCAACCCAGAAAAAAAACTGACCGGCAGTAGGGAATTTTGGAGAATATCCCAGGCGCCCGGAGATCCACAGAATAACCGCAGGAATAAAAACAAGCACATTACCGGGCAGCACGATGATTGACCTAACCAGTCCCCAGTTCATCTTTTGGCTCTGAAATTACACAGAGATCACTCTCCGCCTTACGACATTACACTCCTGCCGCGCCGGAGCTAAGCGGAATAGCGGTTAAGTGGAGTGCTCTGTCACGCATTATGTTCATATACTAGATAACACAATTGAAAGCTTATTTCTTTAATTTTCCGTAATAAAATCGCGATGGTTTTTCCTCGCCTATTATCGCACAGTAATTAAACATTACGTGATTTGATTCAGCTTGTTTTCTTATCAAGGGGAGGGGATTCTCAATTCGAGGGATTCGGATTGACAATACGCTTTAAGATGGAAAACAATCATGGGGTAGTTTAGGGGCAATTTCTTTACTTCCTTTACTTTTAATTTGACTATTTAGTGATTGCTTTATAATCTATCGGCAAATAAGCCGAAATTGGAAAATGGAGGTGACGAGAACTATGAAATACTTGAATAGAGTGATCGTAACTTTGTGCTGTGCGCTGTTCTTGCTGGTGGGCTGCGGCAGCGGAGGAAGCGCACAGTCTGAGGGCCAAACTGTCGGGCTGCCGATCGCCTTCGGCCTTCCACGAGTCGTGGCGGTGAATGTTTCCATGTCGCGCGGGCTCGTTGTCGAGGCTGTCTACCAGGCAACGGCTTTGTCAGGTGGCGCTAGTGTTGGGCGTATTGTCAATACAGGTACGCTCGTGCTCGGGCCAGCCGGCCTGCAGTATCAGCCCGGGCCCACGGACCGTCTTGTCTTGAAGCTTGGTACACAGACACACGAGTTTGTTGTAAAAGATGCGCAGGGCAACATGTCGGCAGCGACATCGACAGCCTGGCTTTTCTCGCCGCACAGGCTTCATTACACACATCGCATACCTGGCCAGGCCGAGGCAGATATCTCGCTCAGTTTCGACGGGCATCGCTTCCAGGCGAAAGTTAAGGGATGGAGCATGGTCAGCGGCGCCCGCTATACAGTGGACCTAACTGCCTCCGGCCAGTCGGCTTCAAAAAGGGACTACCATGGGCAAGACGTGCAAACAGAGTATAATCTCAGTGGCAATGTCCAGAGCGATGGATTTGCTGTGGAAGTCGATGAGCGACACTCATTCAGCATGGCGGCAGCCACGAATTTGAGATTGCTTCAATCCATGCGGGGCA
>Ga0307378_10001094_pt1 | contig 44738 bp, 43 predicted proteins | sample UN1MG_FD_202238 | JGI IMG/M metagenome (GOLD analysis project Ga0307378, IMG submission 202238) | Soil microbial communities from Risofladan, Vaasa, Finland - UN-1 | ecosystem: Environmental > Terrestrial > Soil > Coastal area > Acid sulfate soil | place: Finland: Risofladan, Vaasa | collected... | reverse complement strand
TCCTGGATAGTTTTTAGTGGTTGGCTAACTCTCTTATCCTTCTTATCATAGCCTATATCTGCAAGCAGTATTAATGTCCATAAGGTTGCTTTAAAGTTCGGAACATAATGAAGGTAAGTAGGATAATACCGGTCAGATTCCGGGAGCATTTTCCAACATCCATCCTTACCCTGCGAGTCAAATATTTTTCTAATAATTCTGGCATATTCGTTCATGTTTTAATTAAAAGCTTTAACTTTGGTATTTCCTTTAATCTTTCTTGCTCTTTTACCAGAGGTCTGAATTTCTTATATCTCAAGACCTGACCCCGTTGATTTTCGAAACCACATTCATCGAATGGTTGCCAACTGTCTATGCATTTTTGAACATCTGTAGGTATAGCCTTTGCATCATCCCAAAACTGAATTAATATACGAGGGATTATTGATGTAGTATCTTGGAAAATCTCATTTTCAGAGTTGTGGATTAAGTGCCATATGCAGCGTGATCTTAAATCATCGTCTTCTGAAATATCAAGGGGAGAGAGCTTATTTATAGAAATACCAAAGTTGGATTCCGATACTTTTCGGTTACTATCAACTTGAGCAAATAATGCTTCATCAAAACAATAATCTTCATTCATATCATTATCCTTACAAACCCCACTAGATAAAAGTCTAGGAATAATAGGGACAGACACCTTTTTATCAAATTTCTTCTTAGGTCTTCCTTCCGGCCTTAGCTTAAAAACCTCTTAAGCTTCCCTTCAAATCTTTCTAGAAAGAAAGAGGGGTCAGGTCTCAACAGGCTGACCCCTCTTTCTTCTACTTCTCATAATTCCTTTAAGCATAATATTGTGATATCGTGTACTACTTTTTAACCTTGCACTTCTTGGCATAAAATCACTCCGGCACTCTAAGAAAATTAAATAAGTATGTCAGACGAAACGTCAGACCGTGTGAAAATTAATGATAATATTTTTCATAAAAGCGCAAACCATCTACCCTTTATTAGAGTGATCTCTATCACCGGACATATTTACCGGAAAAATGAGACTTCTTGTATAATAAAATAGGCTTAAAGGCAAAAGTAATACTTATACCAGTACCACTTTCCTTCTTTGTCTTAATCTTCTTAATATCTCTTCTGTTCCCAGGATGTTGGTGGCCCGTTTGAGGTTATAGGCCAGAAATGATAGGGAAATCTCAGTACTAACCGAAACCTTTCTTTTGGTTAGAAAGAAATAAGCTCCCCAGCCTCGTTTTATAGTGCCAAAGGGATGCTCTACAATCATTTGCCGGAGCTTATATTTTTTTATGTTCCTTTTGGTTTGTGAATCAATCCGGTCAAGGAAGTCCTGGTCAGCATGCCGGCAGATGCTCCTGCCTTTCTTGGCGTTGGTGCATCTGGCTTTAAATTCACATTTTTTGCAGGCAGCATCATTGCGGTATTCACAGCCGATTATCTTTCCATCTTTCTTTCTCTCTCTGGCATAATAAAGCTCTTTTCCCCCTGGGCAGATATAGACTTTTCTTTCTGGGTCATATTTAAATTAATCAGAATAGAATGCTGGGTCTTTGGTACCATTGGCATAGCTTTGTTTGGTGATGTAAACGGTGATCCCATTCTCTGTGCATCTCTTTAAGTCTTTAGCTTTGTAGTAACCCTTATCTGCCAATACTTCAAAGGCTTTGTTCCCAAAGAGCTTTTTTGCCCTTATGGCCATATGGTCAAGTTCACCTAAGTCATTTGGTTTTTGGGTAACCTTGAAGTCGGCAATCAATTTGTGTTTGGCATCTACGGTGGTTTGCACATTGTAGCTTACCTCCACATTATTATTGTGGTTAGCCATCAGTCGGGAGTCGGGATCGGTGGTTGAGATCTCATTTTCTCCGCTTTGTTTTAGTTTCTTCTGGTACGATTCATACTTTTCTCTGCGGTCTCTCAATTGTTGTATTCTTTCTTCTATTTCTTTAGCATCAGGTTTTTTTAAAGAGGCTTCAGCCCTATCATGATGGTCTAGTTCTTGTAGATAGCTTTCGATCTTCTCATCAAGATATTTGAGATGTCGTTCTAATTTTTTAAGGTTATAGTTGTTTTTTTTGGAATTACAGGCTCGGAACTTGGAGCCATCTATGGCAATGAGTTCTTTGCCAAACAATTCCCATTCATCGCATAATTTGGTGAAATCTCGAAAGACCTTCTTCAATGCTTTTTTGTTATCCTTCCTAAAATCTGCTATGGTCTTAAAGTCGGGTTTTAGTTTCCGGATTAACCAGATGACCTCTAAATTTCTGATGGCTTCCTGTTCTAATCTTCGGGAGGAACGAATACGGTTGAGGTAGCCGTAGAGATAGAGTTTTAACATATCTTTGGGGTGATAGGGTGGTCTTCCCAGTGAGGGGTTAACCGCCCTTTTGAAGCCCAGTATTTCAAGGTCAAGCTGCTTAATATATTCATCGATTATCCGAATGGAATTGTTATCACTTACATATTCATCTATACTCTCAGGAAAGAGTATGATTTGATTTCTATCTTCACCTTCTATATATCCCATAAATCCACCTTCTTCTTTATATTTTTATAGTTACATTATACCATTTTTGTGGATTTATATTAAGCTAAATGTTATACTTTTCACACAGTCTGACGTCCCCTTGTCTTACCCCCTATATATTTCTTCGGCGATAAATATTTTTAAAAGTGTAAAGTATGAAATTTTGTACTACCTAATGCAACTTGAAATTAATTCTTCCATCCATTCTATTGTATCCTGATATGATTCTAAAAAATTATCAATATCATCACCACTTATTAGAACTATAATATTATCCCCTCTTCCACACCTCACCTGTTCCACAAAACAACCGGATTCGTAACCCATGGTTGCAACAAAAATACCTATTCTTGTAAGATTTGAGTGGTTGGTTAACTTTGTTTCAAGTTCCCCTACAATCCTCGCTTGAACTTTACTACTCCAATTCTTACATTCAAAGAAAATATGTGGCGAATTTAACGATACCCAGAATGGTCTTTCTATATTGTTTCTAAAGACAATATCAAGCTCTTCATTTGCTGTATTAAGATTCTTTTTAAATAATACAAAATTTTCGATTGTTACAAATAACTTGACAATAAACTCTTCTAGTAATCTCCCTTTTTTTTGCTTATTTTTTTCTTTTTTACATTTTTCCCATATTACTTTTAACTCTGTTTTGTCTAATGGTTTTCTGATATTTTCTGTTGGTTCAATAGACTTAGCTTTTTCCCAGCCTATCGTTGGAATAATTTGTCGTATTAGCTCTTTTGTTTCACTTTTTGTTTCACTTATCTCAACTTCGATATTTTTTAGATACTCAATAGCAGAAACATTATCTTTCTCAAAAACCGCGTTGATAAGCAATTCCAAGTTCTCTACAATAATTTTTTCAGATGAAATATTGTATTCCCAACTCAGAAATTTCGCTATTTTTAGCTTTTTTTTGATCTCTGTATTGTTTATTTTCTCAGAGGAAAGATTTATTAGTTCATAGATTGTTTTATATATTGACAAATAAATTGGCTCGCGGAAAGCCCAGTCTGAAACGTCTATAGATTTTTGAATGTTTTCTATTGCTATTTTAAGGTGTTCTTTCCCAGTATTGTTAATTAATCCTGCAGAGATTGCTAATCTCGCATATCCAAGCCCCTTAAAGAAATATGAGTTCCCGATATCAAGCCCTGTTTTTAGGTTTTTATATCTTTTTTTGTGTAAGTTTTCATAATACTCACTAGCTTTAAAGTAAGATTCAAGATCCTCTAAATTTTCTATTGCTTTTAATTCAAATTGTCTGGCTCGGGCGCGTAATAAGTTACCTAAACCATCTTTTCCTTTTTGCTCTATTTCATCTGCTAAATTTTTAAAATCCTCTGATGAGTCCGAAGCATTCCATTTTATAACGAATAACTCATTTGTCGATAAATTGTCTTTAAAAACATCATAAATGGTTTTGTATATTCTCTTCTTATCATCAGGAAAACCTCCAAGTGAATATTGGAATGCTGCATGACGTAGATTCTCAATAGACAGTGAAGGGTTCGTAATTATATTCTTCATTGCTATAGATTCGTAGATTTGAGCTGCTTGTTTGTGATATATATTAATCTCTTTTCTGAACTTGTTTCTATCAAGTCTTCTATGTAGATTCCAAGAAAGTTTAGTTAAAAACTGTAATTGAGTATCTAAGTTGTCAAATTCTTGAGCATATTGAAGTCCTTTATTTAATTTTTCCACTATAGTATCTCTAAGTAAACTTAATTGTGTCCACTTATCATCTCTTTCGTCTATTTCCCCCTTTTCACCAAGCCTAAGACAATTGTACCAGAGTACTTCTGCATCATCATCTAATATTTCGCATTCTATATACAATATTTTTGCATCGCATAATCTTTCGATTTTGCTATTGTTAGTTGAAATAGATATGCTCTTGGCAAGTTTCAGAACCCTTAATGATTCAGAGTAGCTTGATTTTTCAAAATATTCTAATGTCTTTAACAATAAAGACAATCTTTCTTCATCAGATTTTATTGATATTGCTTGTTTTTCATATAGTTCTCCAATTTCATAGTTTAACTTGTTTATTTTTTCTTTGGTTTCCCTATATTTTTCCCTTATCTTCTGTTTTTTTTCTTTATCAAGTTTGACTCTTTGTTCATTTGCTTCTGAAGATAATTTATGACTTCTTTTATTAAGACTTTCAATCCGGTTTGATAGTTTTTTTATTTTGGTATTATGATTCATGTTTTATCATCCTCATACTATGGTAAATTTAATTCCATATGCCGAATTTCATATAACGTCTCGCGAACATATGACGTTCGGCGAAGCCGAATATGTCGAAGACCGAAGCGCATCTGAAATCTTTTTTTCTTCTGTATGTGACAGAGGACAGTTCTTTGTCACATACTTTCAAACTCGTCTTTAAGATGTTTTCTACCTGGGTAATTAATTCTTGAATATTCATTTTATTTATCTCCTAAGGATTAAGCTCAGCGGAAGCGAATAACCTTCCTTTGAAGCACGTTATCATATAGTTTTATTCCAATCTTAAAAAAACAGTCATTGTGCCATCTTTGTTTATATCCCAATATTTTGGTTGATGAGGAACAATAGCACCATTATTAATATCGTGGCCAAATATTTCTCTTTCTATTGTTGAGAGGCATTTTAGGTTTTGTTGAGCTACCTTTGTAAAGGGTATTGTAGATACTGGTGGATTCATATGATGTATATTGGCACGAAAACTTTTCCAAATTTTTGTTAAGGCTTCAACACACTCATTTGAAATAATCTTTCTTTCTTTAAATTCATTAATCAGTTCCTCAATGGTCTTTGTATCCCCATTTTCCTTTTGTCTATTGATAAAATTTCTTTCAGCAATGAATTTTATAATCCCTTCATTTATTGCATGGCTCATCATAACAGCACCGATAAAATAACCGTCTCGATAGAGGTAGATGCATTCAGACGAAGCTTTGGCAAAATAATGATTTCCAATAATTCCTTGATGTTCAATTTCCAAATATCTTGTTATTTTTTCTTCAATTGAACTTTTACATTGAGATTCAATGCTTTCTCTTAATTGGATTCTTCTTATTTTTTCAGTATTATTCATTTTATCCTTTCGTATAACGTTAAAATTCATATTAACACAGATAAGCATCCCCTGTGTGTATGTATATCGACATCAAGCGCGAATTACCTTCACCTTTCACACCCCATCTATTATCGATTTTTATCACATGTTGATTTTTTCCCATAATTCTTACTACTTTGCTTTTTAAAATTATTATTTATTTTGTCCTTCGCCGATAGTAATTTCTTCGTCAATCAACCAGTAAAGCAAATAAATCATCTAGTTAATTACCCTTTTTGGAGACGTGTTATATTTAAAGATCAAGTAAGGCATTTTGTACTTTAATACTTTTGACCAGATAATTATAGTGTTTCTCATCTTCTGTCTTTACAAGGTCTATTAGATCTTTCAATATGTCGGGTGTTTCACCTAAAATAGTCATATCAAAATCCTGCACTCCGCTTTCATATCGCGGGTGTGAGTGTGTTTCTACAAATCGACGGATTCGTTCTTTTTTCTTTTATAAGATAATAGGGACAGCTTGGGCTAAAGTTGCTAGTGCAATATCTAGTTTTGGTATAATATACCAAAGAAAGGAGTTGCACATGTCCCAATACCACCGATTAAATGTTAATGAACGTGAAGAAATCTCCCTTGGAATAGCGCAAGGGAGCAGCCAATATGACATTGCGATTTCACTTAGCCGATCTCCTAGCACAATTTGCCACGAAATTAATCGTAATACTAAATATGGGCAACCATACAGGGCTGTTCAAGCCCAACGTCGCACTGATCGATTGGTGCATCTTGTCCGCAAAAACCGAAAAATGGATATGAATCTACCTTTGAAACACTACGTTCTTGAACACCTGGACCAACTATGGTCTCCGGAACAGATTGCCAAACGTCTAAAAATATTGTATCCTATGGATATGGCAATGCAAATATCACATGAAAGTATCTATTCGTATTTATATGTTTTGCCGCGTGGCGAATTACGGAAAGAACTGGTTAAATGTTTACGGTACCATCATATCAACCGCCGAATACACGGCAAGTCTCGTCAGAAATCCTGCCCTATACAGGACTATATAAGTATTGAAGAACGTCCTGCCGAAATAGCAGACCGCATTATTCCTGGCCACTGGGAAGGCGATCTTCTCATGGGACATAACAATGGTTCTGCTTTGGGCACCTTAGTTGAACGAACCACCCGTATGACCTTCTTGGTTCAGCTTAAAGATAAAGATGCTACCACAGTACGAGAAACTTTCTCTAAAGAATTTAAACATCTTCCCAAGGGCTTAAAGCGTTCTCTAACCTATGACCAGGGCCAGGAAATGGCAGAACATAAACTTTTTACCAAGAGTACTCAGATTAAAGTTTACTTTGCGCATCCACACTCACCTTGGGAACGAGGCACCAATGAAAACACCAACGCTTTGATTCGTCAATTTTTCCCAAAAGGTACAGATTTTTCAAAAGTAACATTAGCAAGCATCAAAAAAGCACAAGATATGCTAAACGACCGACCGCGGAAAACTTTAGAATTTTTAACGCCGCATGAGGTCTTCGTAAAACTGTTGCATTAGCAACTTGAATCTACACAGACACCTATTTATCAGCTTCCTCCTTAAGCCTTTCTTTAGGACATCTATCTATAATAATACCTAAAGCCCCGACCATTTAATCAAAAAACTCCTCAGCTTCTTTGGACTTTCCATTAAAAAATATCGAATTACAGAACTAGTTTAACTTTCTCCTGTTATCTTTCAGAAGTGATGTCAATAAAAATAGGTGTCTGTCCCTATTAATTTCAATACAAAGATTTTGGTATTCCTTATCAGATTTCTCGCGAAATTCTTTATTTTTCATTAATTTATCCATATAAGCTTTGGTTATTTTAATAATAAATTCCCCTAATAAGTTTATTATTAAAGAAAAACCTGCCAGGGTGCGCATTGTTAATAGGCATAGCGGGTGTGTTAGCTATATTATAAATTAAAATATAATATATTACCAATACTTTGTTGGTGGATGAGTGAAATTCTGAATAAATAATACATTGAACCCATAAAGATTAACCCAATCTAGTGTAAAAAAGTTTAACTGAAAGTTAAATTATTCCTTGACATATTTCTAATTTGCTGTATAATATTTATGGTTAGACGATTCGTCTAAACCAAGCACATTCTCAATTAAATATCGCTCTAATAGTAGTATGTTTAAAGCTCATGCTTCTTTCCCGGTATGGAATAATTTGGCCATTAATTACCGAATTATTTTTTATCGTCGAGTGTTTACCCTTGTTTGTATCTAAGGGTGTTTTAAATACTTTTCAGCTTTAAGGACTCTTTTTCTGTGGTTTGTCTATCGAATAAGGGAAAAGGTTAGCGAGTTAAATTTTACTTAAAAGTTGAATTAAAGAGTTACTAATGCTGAACAAAGGCAACGATAATAAAATACGTTGTTTTTCAAGATAATAGAAGTAGTTTTTAACCACTTCTATTTAGATGGGTTATAAAAAGATTGAGAAAAGAAAGGAGGTGAGTCATAAATGGATCAAAGACAGTACTACAATAAAAGAGCGGTTGAAGTGTTGGAACGAGCCTATAAGATAGTAATTTCACTAAAGGCTACACAACACAATAACCATCTAATTGTGGTATTGTTGGATGAACTTGAAAATGATCTAAATGAACTTCGATTATTAAAAAGAGAACTAGAATACAACTCATTGCTAGATGAAATAAGTACCCAAAAAATGCTCACAGTGAAGTTCGTGAAGTTAATTAAATGTATAATCAAGTTATTCAATATACCACTATTTTGCAAACAATATCTGAAGATACAGATTTTATATATATGAAAATTGGAACAATTATTAAAAATATTCGCAAAAGTAAACGCATTAAACAAAAGGACCTGGCATCAAAGCTTGGCATTTCTAATGCATATCTATCTAGTATTGAGAACGAGAAAAAAGAACCTAGTTTGGACCTCACAAAAGAACTTGCTATCCGCTTAGAAGTCCCTCTATATTATTTGTTCATAAAAGCCTATGATGAAAATTCTTTAACTGGAAAACAAAAGAAAATTTTTATTAAAGCTAAGAAACTTATAGATGAGTTTCTAGAGTTGCAGGCTAAAAATGGGGAAAAGGGTTAATATTAAAACAATAGAACAATTGTCTATGAAGTTAGTGATTGATGACGAAACTTTAATTGAAATTAGCAATAATACAGATAAATATATACATCATAAAATAATTAGCAAAGAGAACAAAAGAAGAACCCTTGTAATCCCCAATGGAGAGCTCAAACATATTCTTAAATTCCTCAACATTAAAGTGCTTCAAAAAATTGAGTTGCCTGCTGTTATAAAAGGCGGAAGAAAAAATATGTCGATTTACAAAAATGCTAAACTTCATTGTGGACAGAAAGCAGTAGCCACTTTAGATATAAAAGATTTTTTCCCATCTATTAGTTCTAATAGGGTATACCATGCTTTAATTGGTGTTGGTTTTACCGAAATTGTTGCTGATTTATTGGTAAAACTATCTACATACAAGGGTCGTCTTCCGCTTGGATTCCCCACAAGTTCTTCTTTAGCAAACCTTGTTATAATGCCCATGGCTCATAGATTGCAAAAATTAGCTGATCAACATAATTTAAAATGTTCTTTCTGGGTGGATGATATTACTATATCTGGTTCTATGAGGGTTGGCAAATTAAGGAACCTGATTAATAAAATAGTTACTCAAGAGGGGTTTAAAATAAATAAAAAGAAAGGTATTAAATTAATGGAAAATAATAAACCTCAAATAGTAACAAAGCTTTCTGTAAATAGTAATAAACCAAAAGTTTCGAAAGAATATAGAAAAAACCTTAGATCATTACTCCATCACTGTATAATTCAAGGACCGATTTCTCAAACAGATAGCTGTTTAGAAAAATTCAAGCGTAGTTTATTGGGTAAAATAAACTTTGTTAAATCAATTGACGAAACACAGGGAATAAAATTACAAAGGCAATTCGACAGGATTAATTGGAATTAAGCTAATAATATTAAGAGGTATGAAGAAAATCATCTTTTTCCCTGAGCAGGGAAGGTCAGCAAAAAAATGATAAACTGCGTTGCATTTAAATCATTTTATTTATCCGTCTTTTTCATTATTATTAAATATTTAAATCCTCTCAGATAAAAATTATATCTTTTTGCTCTTTCATGCCAAATAGCGGTGTTTGAGGACTGATTGTGTCTTGTTACACATACAAGGTCAACCGGCATAAAATATTTTTCAAGCATAGAATATATTTTAAACCCCACTGGGGTAAATATTTTCTTTTTTGCTTGGTCTCCAATTAACCAGGCTATATTCTTTTCCGCTTTTAAAATACGATAAGCTTCTTTTACAACTTTCTCCATTTCTTCAAAAAACAGAGGTTTTTCACAAGATATTTTGCCAATATTATCAGGATGATCATTATATTTTATGTTGTCTGAATAGGGGGAATCAATAAAAACAAAATCTACAGTTTCATCGTTTAAAGGCAATTTTCTTGCATCTGCTTGTTTTATATCTTCTCGGTAAGGAACAATATCAAAACCTATTACCTTTCGATTCTCTTCTTTACAAACATCAATAGTGGTTCCACTTCCACACATCGGGTCTACTACTAATTCATTCTCCTTAGTATACCTTTGAAGTAAATTCCAGATAATAAAAGCCGGGGTTACACCAGAATATTTATTATTTCCGTGGGGCTTATCCCCATAATTTTGTGTTGGGAAATCCCACAATGTTGTCGTCTCAAATTTAGGTTCTTTATTTGCCATTTTTAAGTAATCCCTTCAAATCTTCTATAAAATGTTCAAAGAGCTTGACTTTATTACTTTCTTCAATTTCTTCTTCGGTTAAAACGTAACTACCATCTAAATCTACTTCTACAATAGCTCTCCCTTTTTTTGTTGGTTTCTTCTGGGTTAATGTTCTATCTTCATCTGGTGTAATAAAATAAACCCGGATATGTTTTGTTGCTTCATCTTGTAGAAGTTTGAGTTTCCAGTAACCAGTTTGAGCTATTCTCTCTCTCAATGTTACTTTGCTTGAAAGAACTACTAAAACTTTACAGCTATTTGGATTATAAATAATAATATCCACATCGGGTAAGTGTAGCCCAAATTCCCCATAATCAATTACTAAATTTCTTTTTACCTTACTTAACTCTAAAGGTAAATTCACTGATCTTTCCAGTTTATTACCATTAACTACTTTCAATCCGAGACCTTCAACTTCTTCAGTAATAATGAATTGAATTAATTGTTCTAAATTTTTCCCTTTAAATGCCCTCCAACTTTGCTCATGGTCTCTGCCTAGAGTAGGATGTTTTGACCAATCCTTTTTGTGGAACTCTTTTGCTTCTTTTAATAATTGTGAAATATGCTTGTATGTATTAACACCAAATTGTTTTTTCTTTTGCAAATATAATTCTTTTAAATCTTCAAATTTCATATTTTTACTCCTTAAATCCTATTACGATATATTCTATAGGGTAGGCTTCTGAGTTTGCATGGTAGTTACTGGCAAATCTCCCTGTTTTTAAATCTCTTTTTTGAGGTAATATTTTTGAGGGGATATTCCTTTTTATTATTCTATCGATAATGAATCCTGAATACTGTAAGCTTTCCGCAAAAACTTCAGCATTTAAAATATTCACTCCTTTTAAAGATGTATCGCCAATTACATAGCAGCACCTTCCTCCGCTTTTTAAAATACGATAACTTTCATCGAATACTTCTTGCATATCAATAAAAAAAGTCTTAATTTCATTTGCCATTTTTTTATTGATTACTTGCATTTTATTGACAATTTCTTGTGCTATAATGCTTTTTAACTTCTTATCATTACTATATTTATGTGCAGAACCGATAAATTCTTTCCTGTATTCAGATAGATTGTCTACAAAATCTAACCAGATAGTAGAAAGTTGGTGCAAATCTGCATACTCATAACTAGTTACATAAGGACTTGAACTAATTATTAAGTCTACTTCATTACTAGTTGTGGGTTGGGTTTTTGCATCTTGCATTTTTATATTTAAGTAGTTTTTTATATTGTTTTCTACTTTTGGAGGCACAGTTTGATAAAAACCATCATTTCCTCTCTGCATTTTCTTTAAATGTTTTTTTAATACGATATAGGGTTTAGTCGGTTTTTTCTTAAAATCTCTGGTGGGTTTAGTACTCGCCTGAAGCCATATTGAACAATTTTTTAAAATATGGCTAAATGCGATGAGAAAAAAATTTCGGACTGTTTCGTCTTCTTCATCATAAATTATTCTTAATATTATTCCTAATTCATTTTTATTTTGTTCGGTAAACCAGTAATTAATCCGTTCTATATGTTTTTGGGGTATTAGAGGTTCAAGATTTGCATTAGGAAATAAATTCTGAGATTGGGGATCCGCTAAAAATTTTAACTTTACTAATAGGTTTTTTATTTTTTGATCAAGATAAGAAGGTTCTATAGGTGTAGATTTTACTTTAGTTATTAGAGAAGATATTTTATTTATATCTGTACCGCTACCTTTAAAACCTCTGGATATAGCGGTAACAATAGTAGTGCCACATCCCATAAATGGATCATCTATATGGGCATCTTTACTAATTATATATTCATCAATTAATTTTTCAACTAATTGGGGAATAAATTTAGCGGGGTAACGATGGTAACCATGTGTCCACTTTCCAGTATCAGATGGCTTATATTCATTAAAAGCCCAATCTTCATCTATACTTTTTTTTTCAAATAGATTTAATATTTCTTCTGGTGATTTGTTTTTTGTTTGTAGTGTATTTATGTTATACTCCTTCACAACATATTTCGTTGTTGTTTCTTTAATCTCTTGTGATGGAATCATTCAAGTCCTCCTAATATTTTTCCATTAATATTTATATTAATCTCTATCTTTATTATTTTACAGTTTTAATTTTTTGATTTCAAGTGTTGAATCATATGTGATCAATCAATAGTAATTATACCTCCTGTTTTTTTCTCTCTCTGCTGTTCTAATCTAAGGGACTAAACTCTGACAGCTTAGTGATGGTTTGTGGTTTTTTAAATGCTCCCAGTTCGGCTCCTAATTTAATTATCTTTTTTACATTTATTGTTCTACTAATTGCTTATAAATCCTGCCCATATAAACAAAAAGAAAATAAATATGGTTATAAATATGTTAATCAACCAATTGAACAATTCATCGATTCACCAATTAAATTAGTCGTTAGTGGATAGTAAATAGTCGCTAGTATTAAACCAAAAATGCAAAAATACATTAGTTGTGAGAGGACAAAGAACAAAAAAACTGTCCCCTTTATGTCCCCTTTATGTCCCCTTTGGCTTATTTATTTCATAATATAATGTGTTCCCTTTCCTGTAGACCCAACCTTTCCCAATATACGCTTATCTGTTAGAACTCCTAAGTCACGACTTGCAGTCTTTTTAGTCACCCCGTTCAACTCCTGATACTCCTTATTCGTAATTTTTCCATTTTCTTTAACATACATTACTGCTTTTATCTGCCTATCGTTAAGCCCTATTTCCTTAAGTCTTTCTTCGGTATAATAATCTTTTCTCATGTAGAAAGAAAATCCGGCAAATTCTTCCTTGAACTCAGGTTCTGGCAGGTTGGCTTCTTTTTTGGTTTCTTAACAACCTTCCATTATCCGCTTTTGGCGGGGCCGATTCTCTCATAGAGACAACCTATTATTTATATACTGCATTGATTATCAAAAGTCCTGCTTTTTTGGAAGAAAAGTTTTCGGTTGCAAGAAAAAACGGGTCTGATGAATCAAACCCCTACCTTAGAGATTGCTTCGTCGTTTCACTCCTCACAATGACAGAGGGGGAACGAAATTACCGCATTTCTTTTAATAATGCACTGATAGAGGAATTAGAACTAACAATATTTACTTATAAATGGGGAAAATGTGTAAAATCTGTGGGAAAATAACTTCTTGAAAGCCTTGTAAATAAAGGGTTTCAAGGGAATAATGCGAGAATTGCTTGTACGAGCAAATTTTGCCTTACCTTATACTTTACCCCTCAAAAATGGCCCTTTTTTAACTAAAATTCCATCACCTCAAAATCTGAAAGTGGCTATTTATAAGGATTTTAGGATTTCGGGGAGGCAAAAATAGGCCAAAAATGAGGGTCGTAATTGCTGATTTTTCGAAATTTGAAGTGCGTTTAAAGGCACTCTCCGTGCGTTTTTAGGGCATTATTGAAGGGGGTCAAAAAAACGGGGACAGGCTTTACTTTTTATTTTGCATTAAATGAGGGAAGATAAAAAGAAGACTGTCCCGATTTTTTACTAAAAGCCTTATAAACAAAGGGTTGTATAACCAAATATTTACTAAGGTCGATTTAATATTTTATGTTCCCCCACAGTTCTAAGAATAATTAATTTACCTTTTAAGTTAAAAGTGATTCTTAAGCTTTTAGAAGCCCTCGCCTCCCAAATAGAATTTGTCCTTTTGAGTTTTTTTGTATCCAAAGAAGGATGTTTCAAATCTCTTTCCATTTGTAAGAGAGCTTGATTAATTCTTTTTTGAGATTGAGGAGTTAATTTTTTGTAGTCCCGCTTAAACCTCGGTAACCAGACAAATTTATTTATTGAGTTCATCTATTAGTTCCTTAACATCTTTAACTTCTTTGCCTTTCTCCTGTCGAAGTTCTAACTCTGCTTCTTCTTCGGCTTTTTGATGTTCTTTAGTCCAAAACCATATCTGGCTTTTATCGATTAGTTCTTTGGGAATTACTTTCAATATATTTCCTTCCATTTTAACTTCCACATAATCTCCGGGTTTACAGTGCAAAACACTTCGAAGCTTTGCTGGTATGGTAATTTGCCCTCTAGGATTTATTTTAGTTAAGCTCATAATGTTTACCTCCTATCACATTGTCATAATATCATACTTTCACATTATAATCAAAATAATTAAAATAGGGCTCTATTTACTCTTTATATTTTTTATTCTTAATCTTCTTTTTCTTCCCATTTTAGAGACCTACTGACTGCTTTCTTCCAGCCCTTATATAATATCTCTTTTGTTTTTTCATTCATATTGGGGGAAAATTCTCTATCTATTTTCCATTTCTGGGCAATTTCCTCTTTGTCTTTCCAATAACCAACCGCTAAACCCGCAAAGTATGCTGCTCCTAAAGCAGTGGTCTCTACAACTTTAGGTCTTACCACCGGAACTCCCAGGATATCCGATTGGAACTGCATTAAGAAGTTGTCTCTAACTGCCCCGCCATCCACTTTTAATTTTTTCAAATTAATCCCTGAATCTTTTTGAATAACTTCCAGTACATCACGGCTTTGATAAGCTATGGACTCTTCTGCCGCTCTTAAGATATGCTCTTTCTTTGCTCCCCGGGTTAGCCCTACAATGATACCCCGAGCATACATATCCCAGTAAGGAGCACCGAGCCCCACAAAGGCAGGGACTAAATAAACTCCATTCGTATCTTTAACTTTTAGCGCATATTTTTCAATTTCTTTAGAATTTTTTATCAGTCCGATTTCATCTCTTAACCATTGGACTACTGCTCCGCCGATAAAGATACTCCCTTCCAAGGCATATTCTACTTTACCATTAACCCCCCAGGCAATAGTAGTCAAAAGACCATTCTTGGAGGGAACGATTTTTTCTCCGGTATTCATCAATATAAAACATCCGGTTCCATAGGTATTTTTGGCCATACCCGGCTCATAACAGGCCTGGCCGAAAAGGGCGGCTTGTTGGTCTCCGGCATCTCCGGAGATAGGAATTTCTGCTCCGAATATCTCTTTATCTGAGCTTCCATAAATATAACTCGAGGGCAAAACTTTGGGGAGCATCTCTCGGGGAATATCCAGTTCTGTTAATATCTCCTCATCCCAATCAAGATTATGAATATTGAATAACATTGTCCGAGAAGCATTGGAATAATCAGTTACATGAACTTTTCCTTTAGTTAAATTCCAGATAAGCCAGCTGTCTACTGTACCAAAAAGAACTTCTCCTTTTTTGGCTTTCTCTCTGGCCCCGCCTACATGATCTAAAATCCATTTAACCTTGGTGCCGGAAAAATAGGCATCAACCACCAGCCCGGTCTTTTTTTGGATAATCTCCGCCAGCCCTTTCTTTTTAAGTTGGTCACATATAGGAGCAGTCCTTCGGCATTGCCATACGATAGCGTTATAAACCGGCTTACCGGTTTTTTTATCCCAGACTATAGTCGTCTCCCTCTGGTTAGTTATGCCGATAGCAACTATATCATCCGCTTCTAGGCCAGCCTTATCTAAAGCAGCTTTTGCCACTTCTATCTGAGAAGACCAAATTTCCCTGGGGTTATGTTCTACCCAGCCTGGCTTAGGATAAATCTGTCTAAATTCCTTACTGGTAGTACTTACTATAGTTCCATTATGATTAAAGATTATCGCTCGAGAACTGGTAGTTCCCTGATCCAGAGCTATGATATATTTTGCCAACCTTAATACCTCCGAATATTTCCTTATCACCTTAACTCCAAAACTTTGGCTCCCTCAGCAGGTTGGGTTATATATATATCCGGAATGATACCGGTAATTTTTTTATATCCCTGCTTAATCGTTTTTTTAAAGGCATCGATATATTCTCTTCTTAATAAGTTTACAGTACAACCTCCAAAGCCAGCACCTGTCATCCTGGCCCCCAAGACTCCTTCCTGTTCTAAAGCCAAATCAACGAGGAGGTCCAATTCCTCACAACTAACCTCATAATCATCCTTAAGGCTTTTATGGGATTCTATCATCAGTTGACCAAAGGTAGAATAATTTCCCATCCTTAAAGCCTGTGCCCCAGTTTGAACCCTATAACTTTCTAAAATTACATGCCTGGCTCTACAGGCAATAACCTCCGGTAATTGCGACTGATATTTTTTATATTCGTCTATGGTAACATCTCTTAAAGCTCGGATTTCACGTTTTAATTTATGATTAAAAAATTCGGCAGCCATTTTGCATTCTTCTTTTCTTTTATTATATTCAGAATTAACCAACCCTCTTTGAACTTTGGAATTACAGATTACTATCTGATAATTGTGGTCTTTAAAGGGGATCAAATCATAATCATTAGATCTACAATCAATAAAAAGAGCATAATTTTTTTGGCCCAAACAGGAAATATATTGGTCCATAATTCCACAGTTTACGCCTACAAAATTATTCTCTGCCTGTTGACAGAGACGAGCCATTTTTACAGGTTCAATCTCTAATGAATTTAATTTTGCCATAGTTAAGGCAGTAACCACCTCTAAGGCGGCAGAAGAACTCAATCCTGCTCCTTTAGGAATGTTACTGATAAAAATAAGATTTACTCCTTGTAAAAGATATCCTGCCTTTTGCATTTCATCCATTACACCCATTAAGTAATTAACCCAGGTATCTTTTTTATAAGGAGATAAATTATCTAAAGAAAATTTGGCTTCAGCTTTATAACCGAGATCGAAAATCTGAACCAGCCGATCTCTTCTTAATTGTCCCAGCATAATTATTTTTTTTTCAATAGCTATCGGAAGAACAAATCCTTCATTATAGTCAGTATGTCCACCAATTAGATTAACTCTCCCGGGGGCAGAAAAGGTCCCTTTGGCCAAACCAGTATCAGTAAATTTTTCATTAAATATCTTCCGGAGTTTATTCAAATCTTGCACTGAAACCTCCTTTTCATCTTACTTTATATCCAATTATGTCTATAATTAATCTTCCAGTTAATTTTATTTTAATTCGGAAACCTTTAATGGCACACTATTCCTTCAGGTGGCGTATTTCTTAGTTCTTGAGCCTTTTCCTCAGGTAAAGAATCATTGATAAAAGCACCAACTCCTAACTCGCTTCCAGCCAAGTATTTAAGTTTATCTTTCGTACGATAAGGAGGATAGAATTCAATGTGAAAATGGGAATATTCTTTACCTGTCCCATTAGTTGGTTGCTGATGAATGGCCATAATATATGGAAAGACAAAACCAAAAAGATTATCAAATTTCATCATTAAAGTTTTTAATATTGCCGCTAAATCAATTTCTTCCTTTTCCGTAAAATCATTAAAAGAAGGAAGATGTTTATTGGTATAGATGTGGACCTCATAACTGTAACCAGCAGCAAAAGGGACCAGTGCGGTAAAGGAATTATTACTAACAATAATTCGTCTGCCATCTTCTTTTTCTTCTTCTAAGGTCTTACAGAAGAGACATTTCCCCTCTTTTTCTAAATATTCTTTACTGGAATCCAGTTCCTGTTCAATAATTGGCGGAATAAAGGGGTAAGCATATATCTGGCCGTGAGGATGATGAAGAGTTACCCCTACCTCCTCTCCTTTATTTTCAAAGATAAAGACATAATCGATAAAATCTTTATCCCCTAACTCCCGATAGCGATCTCTCCACACCTTTACCAGCTTGACATAACGGCTCAAGGGTTTTTCTGACATAATCCCATCATGGTCAGAAGTAAATAGAACTACCTCACAAATTCCCTGAGCCTTGCCATATTTAAAAAATTTAGAACCTGTTCCGGTTGTTCTTGGTAACTCCTCTTTTAAAGATGGAAATTTATTTTCAAAAACTACTATATCATAATCTTCCGCTGGTACTTCTGTAGATAAACCACCTTTTTTAGTAGGACAAAGAGGACAATAATCTTTGGGAGGTTTATAAGTCCTGTTCTGACGATGGGTGGCTATTATTATCCATTGCTTCAGGATGGGATTCCACCTCAGCTCTAACATCCTTACCCTCCTCCTTCTCTTCAGTAAAAGTATAATAAATCAAATAACGGCCATCTTCTTTCTTAATTCTTTTTTTATGAATTCGCATCAAAGTTACCTCTCTCCTGTTAATCTTCTATATCATTTTTGGACCAATTATTCAAATTCCCCCCAATACCAAGACTCCCCATCATGGCAACATTAAACCTGTAATCAAGGCTTAATTTCCTATAGAATCATATATATATCCTACAACTTCGTTTTTTGCTAAATTCAATACAAGTTGATTCCTCACTCCATCTTCTATGCTATAGATTTTCTATAACTTCTTAACTGGCACAGTTTCTTCTTGCATGGCAATAATGTTAATTGTAACCTCAGCAGGCGGCAATTCATTAATATAAGCCTTTAAACCTATTTTTCCGGGTTCACGACCTGCCTGAATAAATACCGCTCCCTTCCCAGCTTCCAGGCTAAAAGGATTTTCGCCAATTAACTCACCGGGACCTGCGATTTCAAAAAAAACAGGATGATGAGATAAATGTAATATTTGACTATTTTTGTCTTGTAATTCAATTATAACTCTTACGCAATCTGCTCCATCAGCAATTAATTCTGTATAATCGGGTTTCAATACTATTTTTTCAGGTCTGCCAAAGGGGAAAATTTCATGTTGAGCCACTTCTTTGCCATTTATTTTTCCTATTGCTCTAAGACTGGTAATATTACTTGCTCCCCATTCCCACCAACTACAATTTTTAAAAATAAAGGGAGGATGAGGTAAATTTGAATAATTAATCCGATCAGGTTTAGCAGAATTTATATATTTCTCCCCTACATATAAATCAATTTCATCACAATTACTAAAAACGATAATTTCATCTCCGTAATCTTCATTAAAAGAAGGGATTAAATACCTGGCAATAAATATGACTTTTTCTATTTCAGGATCTATTTGACTTTTGTAAAAATAAGCCGCGAATTTGGGTAGACGGAAAATATCACATACACCGTGGTAACAGATTCTATCGCCAGAACCAAAATCAGCGTGAGTATTATAATCAAAAGCACACCAACCAGATGCACCTGCTATATTGTGCATCCCATACTGGCAATTTTGAATTTTTGCATGATATACTGCGTGTTTAATTATTCTTTCTACGCTATCGTATGACTTAGTTGGATACATATGACCCATATATTCAGTAATCATATAAGGAATATTGTGTGGGAATTTTAATTTCCCCTCTAAATTATATTCAAAGTCATTGCAGGTAAATACATCTTCAAGAAACTCACTTTCTTGAAAATTACGAACACCGCAAGTTTGTCTACTACTATCCAAAGAATGAGCAATCCTATTAGTATTTAAGTAAAAATCATGATCATCCTTTGATTCGTTAATTCTAACGCTCCAGAGAAAAATGCTTGTATGGTTGCGATCTCGAATGATCATTTCTTCTATATTTTTCTTAGCTATATTCTTCCATTCTTCATTGCCTATATATTGCCAGCCTGGCATTTCCTCTAGGACTAAAAGCCCTATTTCATCACAACGATCAAGGAAAGAAGGACTGGTCGGATAATGAGAAGAACGGACAAAATTTAAGCCTAGACCATATCTAAGTATCTCAGCATCCTTCCGTTGACCCCGATCTGGCATAGCCCCACCAAAGTAAGGAAACATTTGATGGCGATTAAGCCCTCTTAATTTAAAAGATTCACCGTTGATATAAAATTTTCCATCATCTTTGAATTCAAATTTTCTAATTCCTATTTTCGTGTTGAAATCATCACAAATTCTATTGCCAATTTTAACTTGTGTATATACATTATAAAGATAAGGATGATTTGGATGCCACAGTTTTGGATTTAATAAAGAAATGTGTTCTTGTTTAACAGTATTTTTACCAGTTTTAATAATCAAAGCTGTTTCTTTTGTTATTACTGCCTTATTATCTTCGTCCATAAGTTTTGTAATTATTATAGCTTTTTTATCTTCGTTATGTAAATTACTTAATTCAAATTTTGGATAAATTATCGCCAACTTATTAGTTGCCTCTATAACTTCTATAAAAGACCAGATAATGTGTATATTTTCTACTATCACCAGACGGACGTTGCGGTAAATTCCTCCGAAAAGCATATAATCAACTACTCCACCTTCAGGCGGGATATCAGTTCTGCGGGTAGAATCTACTCTAACGGTAATTATATTTTTCCCCTCAAAATTTATATAATCGGTAATATCAAAAGAAAAAGAAGTATATCCGCCTTTATGCTCCCCAACAAACTCTTCGTTAATATAAACATCAGCGACGCTCATAACACCATCGAATTCTACAATTATTCTTTTTCCTTTATATTCTTTATTTATATAGAAATTGCGGTAATACCAAGAAATAAATTGATAATCTTTTTCCTCGAAATAATGGTGTGGGACTATTTTGTTAGAATGCGGCAGATTAACTTTTACAAGTTTATTATCACCGGGGTAAATATTTTTTGCATTTTCTATATCTTTATTTAGAAAATACCAATCCGTATTAAAATTCAATACTTTTCTATATTTCATTATAGAAATTTCCTTTCTTCTATCAATTATGCTTGATAATTTATTTTTTATTACTTCCCCTTATCATTGTTTTAGTGATGAACCTAACATACCTTGTACAAAATACTTCTGGAATCCGAAGAATACGATTATTATAGGCAAAGTAGCAATAACTATTGCCGTCATAATAACTCCGTACTCTGGAAAATATGCAGATGACATCGAGGATATCATCAAGGTGACCGTCTTCTGTTTATCCGTTTGCAGAATAATGAGGGGCCACAAATAAGCATTCCAGCTTGACATAAAAGAATAAATAGCAGCTGCCGCGTAGGTAGATTTCATTGATGGTATAAAAATGGAAAAGAATATACGGAATTCTCCTGCCCCATCCACACGTGCTGCCTGAATGATCTCATACGGGAAAGCTTTAAAGCTCTGTCGGAAGAAAAATATAATGAAAACGGATGCAATCGAAGTCAATATCAATCCAATATGCGTATTGAGCAAATGCATTTTTACAATAAGCCGGAACAAAGGTATCATAAGAGCTATAAACGGAACCATCATGAACAATATGATAGTGCTATATGCTTTTTCGCGTGCAGGAGAGGCATAAGTTTGAAAGCCGTATGCTGCCATCGATGATACAATTAGGGTACCTAACACAGTGAATCCTGTTACCTTCAGTGAATTGAGCAGTATTCTGACCATATCATAGGTAGCAAACAAGGTAGTAATATTATTTAACATTTGATTACCAAAAGTCATTTTGCCTTTTATGACGTCTACTGCGATGTTCGTCATACCCGCAACCATCCAATAAAAGGGAAACACTGACACGATAAACATAAATACAAGAAATACATATACCAAAATTCTATCTATGCTGTAATGTTTTTTCATTTTTTATCACCCATTGCTTTAAATTGAATGATAGAAAGTAGCGCTACAATTAGAACAATTGCATATGAGACCGTAGCTGCGTATCCAAAGTTGGGCATATACTTGAAGCATAAATTATAAACATATACAGAAAGGGTTAATAGTGAATTGCCCGGGCCAATAGTTGCAGAAGTAACGCCACCTTGCGAAAGATTCATCGGCTCGTCAAATAATTGTAGTGTGCCTATTGTCGACATAATTGCTGTAAACAGAATCAAGGGCTTTAGCAAGGGCATGGTAATATAAAAAAATTGTTTTACTTTATTCGCGCCATCAATTTTCGCTGCTTCATATATTTCGTCTGGTATATTCTGTAAGGCTGATAGATAGAAAATCATATTGTATCCGGTCCATCTCCATGTCAAGGCAATGATTAACGTTACCTTGGCCCAGAAAGGATTAAGTAGCCAGGGAATAGGCGATTTGATAATATGCACGCTTAGCAGTACACCATTGATAAATCCATCAAGGGAAAACATCATTTTGAAAAGAATAGTATATGCAATCAATGATGTTACAGCCGGTAGGAAAAATGCCGTTCTAAAAAGACCTCTAAGTTTTATTGTTTTGTCGTTTAGAATAGTTGCAAGTATAAGGGCTAAAAATAACATTATCGGAACTTGAATAAGGAAAAATGTTAATGTATTTTTTAAGGCCAGTATAAACATGGAGTCTTGAAAAAGTCTTGCGTAATTGCTGAAACCAACAAATTTCTGCACAATGCCTCTTGATGACGTAGTGGATAAATAAAGGGAATAAACGATGGGATAAAACAAAAAGACTCCAAGTAATATCAATGCCAAAGATACAAACAGCCATCCATGCCTGTTCTTTGATTTTATGAATGATCTGCCTGTATTTTCTCCCGTCATAAAATTCTCACCCCTTCTTTCAAGAAAAATTTGTTTTACTTATTGTATTATATGGCTTCGTGTTAAACAATATTTACTTTAAGAGAGGAATAATACAAGCATTTGGCCAAGTATTATTCCTCTCCTTTTTGTTAATCAGCCTTATTGATAAATAAAATGTTAATTCTATTTTTTAATCTGATTTTTCAACTGTTCTTCTGCCTTCTTTAATGCATCCTCAATCGAAATTTTCCCAGAATATACATCCGGCATTACTGAAAATATCGCTGCATCTGCTTCATATGTATATATTCCATAGTTTATTGCAGGTATTGCCTTTATCCATGCTGAGAAGTCAGTGTAAACCTTTTGTCCACTGAAGAATGCATCTTCACTGGAATAAACAGCACTGCTCTGGGCTGGCATATATGTACCGACAGCTCCTCTGTCCGTCAGGATCTTCTGGTAAAAATCGATGTCGCCTGCATAAATCTTATTAAGAAAGTCTATTGCAAGATCCCTGCTCTTTGAATTTTCAAGTACATACCAGCTTGAACCGCCAAGATTAGAAGCATTGACTGCACCGCCTATATTTAAGCGAGGTGTGGCAGCCACTTTCCATTTGCCTGACGAGGCTTTATCCGCTTTCACAGAGCCTATAATCCATACACCGGTTACAACTGTTGCAACATCACCGTTGTTGAATGCTGCAACCCATTCACTCCAGCCGTTTGTTTGTTTGATGATACCTGAATCAGCAAATGCTTTGTATGCTTTAACCGCTTCTTTTAAGGCATCGTTATTTAATAAATTAACATTTCCCTTGTCGTCAAAGTACCACTTCCCGGCCGACTGCATCATTATTCTCATTATACCGCCATCGTTCAGATCAAATCCAATCATAGCTTTGCCAGTCTTTTCTTTAACGGTTTTACCAATTTCTATAAATTTATCCCAGGTGATATTGTTCAGGTCTTCTGGCTTGTAACCTGCTTTTTCAATAAAATCTGTTCTATAAAATAAACCGCTCACACCTGAATCAAAGGGAACACCGTAAACTCTTCCGTCCAAAGTCATAAGACTGGCTTTGTAATTTGCAAAGTCACTGTATTTAATCTTGTCTGTCAGGTCAGCAAAAGATCCCGGGTATGATTGAAGGTATTTCTGTGCATTATAGTCCTCAATAAGAGCAATATCAGGCAATCCACCCGTTACACCAGAAGCCAGGTTTATATGCAATTTCTGTTCCACATCTGCCTTGGCAAGATCAACAATTTCGAATGTCACTTTAGGATTGTCTTTAGTGTACCTTTCCGCTGCTTCTTTCATAATTGGAATATTAAAGTTAGGATCCCATGACCAAATTGTTATTTTGCCCGACTTTTCCGCAGCTTCTGCATAGGTAATACTACTTACAATTAAAAACAAAAAAACTACAGCAAAAATTATAAATTTCCTCTTTAACATAATAATAGATTCCTCCTTCTTAATTTAAATTTAACTTTCAAATTTACAGTACCTAATTCGAATATATACTAATACTATATTTTCACCCCCTCCTAATTGCTTAAATTTATTCTCTAATAGAACCCGCAAGTAAACCTTTAAGAAAAGATTTGCCCCTTTGAACTTTGATAAAGGGAGGAAAAGAGTTATTCACTCTTTCCTCCCTAATCGAAAAAATATATTACCTAATTCCTTGTTCTATTAATGTTTTTAATTCCCCAATATTCTGTGGGGTAGCAATACCTACTCCTGTATTAATAACAAGACCAGGGATATTATATTTTTTAGATAATACGACCTGGGTAACCGGTAAAAATCCTTGTAGGTAAAGCATCTGATCAAATGATGCACTTACATACCCTTTTTCAATGCCTTCAATAGTTGCGGGAGAAAGATCTATTCCTCCACAAATTATTTCACCTGGTTTTTTCCCTGCTGCTTCCAACACTTTCATCATATTTGAGGTTACATTACCGTGTTGGGTACCAATGGCTTTTACATCAGGGTTCCTTTCTATGTAGGCGGTAAGAATCGGAATACAAAGAGATGCTTCTGAATCTACATCAGGAGAAATGTCCAGCTTTTCTACAACTAATCCAGCCTCTTCAAGGGCATCAACTATTCCCATAGGACTTTTTCTTCTACCTTCTTGTGAGAAAAGTCCATAGACCAAAGCTTTATCTCCGGATTTAAGTCCTTGTTTTATCATAGCTTGACCAGTCAGATATCCTCCTGCATGAAGATCCGCCCCCGCATAGCCAAATCCTTTATCTTGATACATCATCTGCAAGTTAAGAAGAGGATTATTTCCACTGGTTACTATAATCCCTCTACTTATTGCTTCTTCAACCAGTGATTCAAATGCGCCTTCTCCAGGATGTCCCATAATAACAATTCCATCAGGTGAAGCAGCAAGAGCTTCTTTAAATTGGTTGATCATTTTTTCTGATTGCCAGGCTGAATATTGTTCAATAAGTTTTACACCTAAATGCGCAGCAGCAGCTCTTGCCCCATTTGTACGAGCAAGTGTCGAGGGGTCACCTTCTGTACCACCCATTTGCATGTAAATTATCATCCCTGAACCTAATAGTTCTTCATCTCCTGCGGCACCTACAATTAAACTTGTACTGGCCAATAAACCACACACAATTAAAGACATAATTATAATTATTAGAAACCTTTTCATTTTTACTTTCCTCCTATTTTTTAAATATTTTAAAATTTTTAGAAATCTTATACATTTAATATAAACAGAAAAAATCTTATTTCCTTTAATTCTATTTTATGCTAAGCTTTCTTTTATTAACAAATTATAATTTTTTCTATTTATTCACCTCCTTTTTTCAGATATTTTTTAGATTTTCTCTCTTCAATAAAGAACTTTTCTCGCCTCCTTTTTTAATAAAAATAGATTCTTTTATTCTTTCTTTTAGTCCTTCCCCTTTTTCTTTATTTAATATAATATTTAAACCAACAGAAGCAGCCATTACCAGACCAGTAACTAAACGTGTCCAGTATCCCCCAATTCCGCTGGCAACTACTCCTGCTTCTAAAGAACCTACAATATAAGCACCAAAAAAACTTCCTATAATCGTTCCGTACCCTCCAGCAATAGAAGTCCCACCGATAAAGACTGCTGCTATAGTTGGTAAAAGAAGTCCTGCTCCTTGAGTTGTCCAAAAATTTATCATCTCTAAAGTTAATAAAACTCCGGCAAAAGCAGATATTATTCCCATAAATATAAAGAGTTTTATTTTAGTGGTAATAACATTTACTCCCATAACTTTGGCTACTTCTTTATTATCACCAATAAACAAAATATGTTCACCAAAAGTATGTCTATTGAGAATAAACCACAAAAATACTGCCACAGCAATCCCCCATAAACTTTGAGCAGGCACTAAACCTCCAACTCTTCCTACAAATAAAGTATGAATGAAGTATGGTTTAATCTCCTTAATATTCCAAGAAAGTCCACCAGATAAAAGAATAGTCAAACCATTCCAAAAAAATTGGGCTGCTAAAGTAGCCATTATAGAAGGAATCCCAACTTTTGCAACCATCCACCCATTAATAAGACCTACTAAAGCACCGGAAGAAAGTGCGAGAATAAAAGCTAACCAGGGTGTTCCGAAGGTGCGAAAAATGTAACAAAATACAAAACCAGAAAAGGCAATTATTGCTGAAAAACTTAAATCCATTTCTCCGGCTGTAATGACAAGGGTAAGGCCTAGAGCTAAGATTAAAAGTGGAGGAACTGTTTGTAAAAAGGACATATAAATCCTATAACCAGTAAATACACGAGGAGCAGTCATAATGAAAAGGATCATTAAAGCAATAAATACTCCTATAATTGTTAGACCTTCAATTTTTACTAATTTAGTAATAGACAGTTTTAAATATTTCATTATTTGATGTTCTCCTTATTTTGCATGTGCATATTTAAGCATAAATTCACTAAGCTTTTTTAAGGTTACCTCACTTTTTTTAATAGTGGCAACTATTTCCCCTCGATCTAAAATTATAAATTTATCTGAAATTTCATATACATCTGATAAAATATGAGAAATATATATACAAGCTCTTCCGGATTCTTTTATCTTTCTTACAAAATTTAATACTTTATGAACTTCCTTAAGTGATAAAGCTGAGGTTGGCTCATCAAGTATTATCAGTTCTGCATCAAAGTACATTGCTCTACCAATTGCAATTCCCTGTCTCTCCCCCCCTGACAACTTATTAACTTTTGATTCTGCAGTAATTCCCGCCCCTCGAAAACCAATCATATCGAACATAATCTTTTGGGCAATTTCTTTTTCTTCATGAACCCTAATAAATCCCAAACGATTAGTAATTTGTCTGCCAATAAAAAAGTTTCTCCAAAGATCCTGTTTTTCTCCCAATGATTTATCTTGATATACTGCCTCAATACCCAACTTGTAAGCTTGCTTAACATTATAATTTCTAAGAGATACTTTTTTATCTCGAATATATATTTCTCCATTAGTAGGAGGAAAAACGCCGGTTATAATTTTAATTAACGTTGATTTACCAGCCCCATTATCTCCAACTAATCCCACCACTTCATTCACTCCTACTTCAAAGTTTACTCCTTTAAGTGCAGCAACATGCCCAAAATATTTTTCAATATTATTCATCTTTACTGCATTTTTAAATTGTCCCTTTTTTAACACGAATTACTTCTCCTTAAAAAATTAATAACAAGTTACTACACAAAAGTATAGTAATCGATCAACATTATAGTTTGTGTTTCTCTTATCTGAAGCTCTACATCTAACATTATCTTTTTTGTCTTTTTATGCCGAAGCCTTTATTTAAAGCTTATAAGATTTCGAGTTCTCTAAAATACATACCTCTTTGGGCAGAATTGTTATTTTACCCGAAACAACATCTCCATTTAGCAAACTGTTATACTTTCCTTCAGGTAAAGTTAAGGTAACTTTCTCACTGTTATGATTAAGTATGAATGTAAAAGTTTTATCAACTTTTACTCGCTGAGTTACTTCCACTCCTTTCTGGGGTTCTATAAAGGAACGGAGGGCTTTCTCATTACAATACTGTTTCATTAAATCCCTTATAAAATCATCTTCGGGATCAGTTGCTACATATATTGCTTTACCCTTTCCATAGCTATTCTCAGTTAAAGATGGATAACCTGTATAATAATCTTTGTCAAAGATAGCTAAAGTTTTTGCTCCTTCGGTATGTGCAATATCACATATGAGTTTGCAGTCATATTTTCCTTTCAGTTCTGAGAATTTTTCTTTCATAACTATTTTATTACTCATATCCGGATAAAGAGCATCAATTTCCTCAACCCATAAGCCGAGCACTTTTCTAAATGCACCAGGATAACCTCCTAAAATTACGAGATCATTCTCATCCACCAATCCACTAAAGAAAGTGGTTATAAAAGTTCCTCCACCATAAACAAATTTCTCTATACTCTCGGCTACATTTTCCTTAACCATATACAGTACTGGTGCAATTACGATGTCATACTTAGATAAATCACCAGAAGGATTAATTATGTCTACAGGAATATTTAAATCATATAATGCTTTGTAATACTTTTCTACTTGATTAATATATTTAAGGTCTATACTTGGGCCACAAGAATACTCTACTGCCCACCAGTTTGACCAATCAAACATTATGGCTACTTTTGAGTTGGTACCTGAACCCACAATTTTATCGCCAAGTTTCTCAAGCTCCTGCCCCAGTTTAGCTAATTCCCTGCCGACACGAGTGTTTTCGTGACTGGCATGAGGTACCATTGCGGAATGATACTTCTCGCAAGCTCCCCTTGATTGCCTCCACTGGAAAAATAATATAGAATCTCCACCATGTGCGATAGCCTGATAGCTTAACAATCTCATTACCCCGGGACGTTTCAATGCACTGTATGGCTGCCAGTTCACCTGATTTGTTGCTTGCTCCATAAGTAAGAATGGTTGTCCGTTTTTTAATCCTCTCATCAGATCGTGGCGTATGGCAGTATTGCTTACGTGAATATCATTGGTCGGATAGTTATCCCACGATATTATATCGATATATTTCGCCCACCTAAAGTAATCCAGTGGCTTGTACGACCCCATGAAATTAGTAGTTATAGGAATATTAGGGGTGTACTTTCTAATAACATCGGCTTCGTTAAGGTAACAGTCCAGTATGCTATCTGACATGAACCGGTTATAATCTATTGCCATGCCTTGGAAGATAGCACTATCCCTTTCACCTAATCGGCCCGGTAACAGCTCGGTTAGGTAGGACGGCGGTTCTATTTCCTCCCAACTATAATATGTATGCCCCCAAAAATTTGTATACCAGCACTTGTTTAATTCTTCAAGGCTTCCATAACATTTTTTAAGCCATATTCTAAACGCCTCAGCACAGTTTTCACAATAACAATAGCTTCTATACTCATTATTTACATGCCACATAATAAGGTTGGGAAGATCTTTGTATCTCATTGCCATCTTCTCTGCTATCAAGCGTGACAGCCTTCTATAATCAAGGTTATTGGGACAAAAATTAGAACGCCCCCCATGCTTATGTTTATGTCCTTCTACATCTGTAACCAACATTTCAGGATATTTTTTTGACATCCAGGCTGGCTGTGCTGCTGTTGGGGTTGCCATAATAATAAATATATCATTTTTACACAATAAACCTGCTAACCTATCCAACCAAGAAAAATTAAAAATATCTTCAGAAGGTTGTAGTTTAGCCCATGAAAAAACCGGTAAAGTCACCGTATTTGCCCTTAAAATCTTCATTAGTTTAATATCTTCTTCCCATACGTTTTCATCCCACTGGTCAGGATTATAGTCTCCTCCGAATAATATCTTAGGTAATTTCTCAAACATATTATTTGCCTCCGGTTATATAAAATTATTTAATTGAATTAATTACTTTGATTATTTCACTTCAAAAACAAGTACCTGGATACTTTTAACTTCCCTCTAACCTTTAACTGCTCCAAAGGTAATCCCAGCGGTAAACCTTCTCTGAAAGATCAGAAAGATGATAATCAAAGGAGTTATGCTTATAACTGAGACAGCCATTTGAAGAGTGAACATATTGGTGCCTGCTAAACCTGTTAAGGTTGCTATCATAACAGGTAGGGTTTGGTTTTTCGGAGACTTGAGAATAACTAGGGGCCACAAAAAATCATTCCAGGATTGCATAAAGAAGATAAGCCCCAGACTGACTAGACCGGGAGTTACTGTAGGTAAGATCACTCGACCGTATATAGCAAACTCTGAGCAGCCATCAATACGAGCTGCATCTAACAGCTCATCGGGTATACATCTTATGTACTGACGCATGAAAAAAATACCAAAGGCACTTGCCGCTCCCGGTATCACCAGTGGCAGAATGGTATCCACCCAATGGAAGTTGACCATCATGATGTAGAGAGGAAGTATAGTGACAGAAAAAGGAACAATCATGCTAGCAATGAGCACTGAAAAAAGGATATTGCGGCCAGGAAAACGAAACTTGGCAAAGCCATAGCCAGCAAGGGAGCAAAAGAACAATCTAAGGACAGTAGCTGAGAAAGAAATAAGAAAGGTATTCCATAACCTTATCCAAACCCCCTTATCAATAACATCCTTGTAGTTAAACAGACCCATATTACGTGAGAAAATGATCATGGGAACGTTAAACACTTCCGCCATTGTCTTAAGAGATGTAATCAACATCCAAAAGAAAGGAAGCATCATAAAGATGCATATGGGGATTAGTACCAGGTAGACAAATATCCTCTTGCCTAGTGTCTTTGTTTTAATTAATGTACTCTCTTTTATAACCGCCATTTGACTTTTACTCCTCCCTTCCAAAGTACCTGAGTTGCAATAATGTCAGAACAAAGATAATTACAAAGTAAACGCAAGATACGGCTGAAGCATAGCTGAAATTATAATTTCGAAAAGCCTGCTGATAAATGTACACCAGGGGTGTAATTGTAGCATACATGGGACCCCCTGGCACATCCCCCACAGTAGTCAGAGTGTAGACCTCATTAAAAAGACCAAAGCTCCCTATGGTAGATAGAATCACACTGAACAGTATTATGGGTCTCATAAGGGGCACTGTTATACGAAAGAACGCTTGCGCCGGGTTCGCTCCGTCTATTGTTGCAGCCTCTACCAGGTCTTTGGGGATAGTTTGCAGACCGGCAAGCATTATCACCATATTGTAGCCCAGCCAGGCCCATATAATTAACAGACTGATTGATACCCTTGCCCACCAGACGTTATCCAGCCATGGGACCGGGGGAATGCCTATTGAGGTTAGTACCATATTAAACAAGCCATACTTCGCATTCATCATTATGCGGAAGACATATCCAACTGCAATCATGGTAGTAACATATGGAATAAAGAGCATTGTCCGAAAAATCCGAAAAAATCTGACAAACTTTGCGTTGAGAATTACTGCCAGAACCAGCGCTAAAAGGGTCATAATTGGTACATATAGAAAGAAGATAATGACACCATTTCTAATAGACTGCCAAAAAATAGGATCCCCAAATAATCTTCTGTAATTCTCCAGGCCCACAAAGACCTTAGGTCCCATACCCTTCCATTTTGTAAAACTTAGATAGATAGAAAATATAATAGGGTACACACTGAATATAGCAAAAAGAATATAAAATGGAGATATGAACATGTAGGCCCACCTCTTCTTCTTAACCTCGCCCCATCTCATCTTCATTCTTGTTAATACTCTTGTACTTGTTGTCATAGTTTTTAAAAATCTTTCCTGGTTATTTTATTGATTAAGAAAAAGTAGGTAAGCACCTGAGCACTTACCTACTTTTTTCTTCTTTTTACCTCATTGCTTTCTTACCATTACCCTTATTTTCTTCCTGTAGCTGCCCTGATAGCTGCAGCAGCATTATCCAGAGCTTCCTGAGCACTCTGCTTTCCGGTTAAGTATTTTGCAATCTCTGGTACTGTGAGACTACTCATCTCTGCATACTCTGCTGTATATATATTTACTTCAGGTATATTCAGCATAATGTCATTGAACATAGTACCAATGACCTGGCCAGCATAGAAAGGATCCTTAACTTTGAATACATCTGAATCATAACTAGTCACCAGCGATGGTGTATAATCACCGGCAACAAAGCAATTTATGACGCTCTGCTCTCTTAATAGAGCGTACTCAATTAGAGCCCAAGCTGCCTCAGGATTCTGGCACTGCTCTGTTATAACAAGACTCGAGCCTCCATCAGCGCTCGCTCTCACGCCACCTTCTTCATAGGCAGGCATGTGTACTATACCCCACAGGCCAGTGGTTTCAGGGGCAAGCCATGATTTGAAAATACCGCTCATCCACGAAGCTTCAATATAAGAAGCCACCGGTTCATCCAGACTTTTAAACTCAGCGTACCACCCGTCGGTCCAATCTACTTCCTCAGAGTACAATCCCTCAGACGTCATCTTTCCTATAAATTCTAAGGTCTCAACAGCCTCGGGGCTGTTAATTGAAACTTTTCCTTCATCATCAATGTAACCCAGGCCACGCTCCCAGAGAAACATCTCTAAGAGTCGACCGTTGTTGTTAGCTTTGGTGCAAGCCTGCATATAGAGGCCAGTCTCCTCCTTGATAGTCTTTGCTACTTCGTAGTATTTATCCCAGGTACTTACCAGTTCTTCTACAGACTCGGGATCTGTTGGAAGGCCGGCTTTTTCAAAGACATCGCGACGGTAATACATAGCTACAGGAGAACCGTCCCAGGGCACAGCATAGTATTTATCATCCTTTCTGCACTCTTTCAACTTGTATGTGGCCAAATTATCGATGTAGGGTTGAATCTTTTCCGTTATATCTAGAAGGCCGCCCATCTCAACTATCGATCTCAGGTGGCTGTTCTCTACCAGACAAATATCAGGAGCGCCCTTACCTGCCGTAAGAGCCAGAGGCAAATTCACATAGACATCACCTGTTCCATATGATACATGCTCCCACTCGATATCTGGATATTCCTCATTAAAACCATCCAGAGATGCATCCAGCCAAAGATCGTTTGGTGCCCAGCTCCAGATCACAAGCTTACCGGAAGGCAGCGGAGCTTCCTCTGCTGTTGCTACTTCTGAAAAAGCTGCAAACATTGATATGCTTAATATCAGCACTACTATCCATAATAATGATTTTTTCATTTTCAACTCCTTTCTTTTTAAAAATCTCAATTAAAAAATACATATAATTATTTCTACAAACCACTTCCTCTAATGCTTTACTTTTTACATTATCTTTTACCCAAAATCTGCGCCTAAAATATTTACGCAGATTTTTTGCTAAATTCATCTAAAATCCTCATAAATTTCATGATGAATCTGCGAATCTACATTCAAATTCTACTATATTTTCTTCACCACCTTTCAAGGAAAGTTTTATTTTTATTTTTTCTCCGTTAAAAACGGCAAAACTCTTAAACTTTCCACAGATAGTCTGTTTTAAAAGCTCTCCTTTATCCACAATTTCTAACCTCGTTACAGTTTAAGTTTTTCTTACTATGATATCTACGTCTAACATTATTTTTTTGGCTATTTTCCGATTACCGTTTATATGAGAAAGTAACAGCTTAACACTTTCTATGCCTAACTCTTGTTTCTTCAGTCTAATAGTAGTTAATGCAGGATCCATAAGAGAGCAAAAGGAAATATCATCATAACCAACTAATCCTATATCCTCAGGTATTCTTAATCCTTTTTCCCGGATGGCCTGCATAGACCCAAAGGCCATCATATCGTTGTAAGCGAAGATAGCGGTAAAATCTAAATTTTTTTCCAGCATCTGCTTGGTTCTTTCATGCCCATCTTCTATATTTATATCCCCCACGCTTATAAGCGAATCATCCAAAGGTATTCTATATTTATTTAATGCCCTTTTATATCCTTCTAATCTACCTTTGGCAGGAGATTTATATAAAAATCCATCTATTAAGGCTATTCTTTTATGTCCTTTTTTAATCAGATATTCTGTTGCCAAAAATCCTCCTTTAACTTCATCATTATAAATTGCATCTACCTCAATATTTTCAAAATCTCTACCCACAACCACAAAAGGAATATTTGCATCAATAAGATTTTTTATATCGTCATCTCTATCTTGAACCGGAGTGATAAGTAATCCATCTACTCGTTTTGCTAATAGTAAATTTATCGCTTCTTCTTCTTTCTTATAATCCCTTTGAGTGTTAGCAAGAATTATATGGTAGTTTTTCTCTCGGGCTGCTTCTTCCATTCCATTTAAAACCTCAGCATAGAATGGGTTTCTATTGTCTGCTATTACTACTCCTATAGTTCCGGTCTTTTTGGTTCTTAAGGCTACGGCTGCTGCATTACGAATATACCCTAATTCTTTGGCAATCTGGAGCACCCGCTTTTTGGTTTCAAGATTAATATCCGGCCTATTATTAATTGCTCTCGATGCTGTATTTACAGAGACTTCTGCTTTTTCTGCTACCATCTTTAAGGTTATATACTTCATATTACCCCCTATCTCCGTTAACGTTACCGTTAACGTTATCATTAAAATATCATAAAGTTTTGTGTATGTCAATATATTTTAGAGGGAATTTTTAGGGGGGGTTTATTAATTAGGGGTTTGATAAATCAAACCCCTAATTATTTCTATAACTCAAATTATTATTTTCTTTTCGTACCGATGTTCAGGTAATTAGCGATGTTGGCATCGGCATCTATGTGAAATTTAATCTTGCTGGTTGTTGAAGTTAAAAGGGTGGCTACTCCTGGCCCATGGCCGGCGATGACACAATCACTGTGAACCACAATTCCAACAGAAACTGCCCCTTCTCTATAACTCCTTCCATAACTGTTATCTGCGTCACTAATCACCACAATATCTCCAAATCTAAGCTGATCCAATTTATATTTTTCTACCATCTTCTTATCGGCAGTGGTAATATCATAATCCCCACTGGCCACACTGGCCGAACCCAGTCCGGATCCCATCAATTTAGCTGGAACCTCACAGGTAACCGGTACTTCAATAGTGCCATCACCTATCTCTTCGATATTCATCTTTTCTAATAAAGAAGGGTCTAAGTTAAAAACTTTTATCTCGGGATAATCTAATAATTTTAATCCTTGTCCATAAGCTTTGACCAAAATCTTATCCCCGATACAAAGTTTCTCTAAAGTATCCTGATCAAAATCGATTAATACGTGTTCGATACCTCCGTGATGACCGGTTACTACTCCTAATGCTCCTTTGGCCTCTCCGCTTACTACCCGTGCTTGATTCCCCATACAGGCCAGTATATTGTAGGCACAATTAGGTCCTTCATCTCTTTTTTCTTCATTTACTACCGTGGAAACTCCGGGCTCCACATGGTCGGCTTCCCAACCGAAGGCACAATCACCAACTTTGATATTATAAGTTATACCGCCTACCCCAGGGACTATCACCGGTTTACCGTCATAGGTCACCCTGTAGGGACCTCTTCTTACCGGATAACTCACCCTTCCCTGAACAGAAATCATCACCAACCTGTCTTTATTGGTTCTTAACATAAACATTCACCTTCTTTTTAAATTTATTTTAAGTTCTTGTGAGCACCATGCATTGTGCCCCTACATTATTATTTTGTTTATTTTTTGGGTAGTAACCAGGATATAAAAATATAGTATTATTTATATTCGCTTTACCCAGTAGAATGTTAAAGTACATTCTTTTCTCTATGTTCACTTTTAATACTCGATAAGCCAAATATTCCCAGTATTATTATGCCAAATCCGGCTAATTGAAAAAAATTAGGGACTTCTTTTAATATAAATCGGGCTAATGCAATAGAAAAAGTGGGATATACTGAAACCAGGGTGGTGGCTTTGGATAAATTCAATCTCTTGATAGCTTCATACCAGATAGAATAGTGTAAAGCAAAACCGATAATCCCCTGGAATAATAATATCAACAAAACACCCTTAACTCCCAATTTATCATACTGGTTCATTCCCTTTGCACTGCTAAGAATAAATAGAAATACCCCTCCATACAAGGTTCTTGCCGTAGCTATTAACATCGGGGTAATCTCTTTGTGGCTAGTCATCAATCTCTTGCTGAAAAAATGAGCTATCTGCCAGCAAAGTGGGGTCAATAAGACCAGTAAATCCCCCCAGTTGAAAATAAACTTTGCCCTGTATATTACCACCAAAGTTCCCAGCATAATTATAATGGTAAAAAATATTTGTTTTAGAGTAATTTTCTCATTTAATAATATATAGCCGATAAAGATGGCATATAAAGGTTCTATCTGCAAGAGGATAGAGGAATTAATCCCACTGGTGAGAGTGACCCCAAAGAAAAAACAGATATTAGAAAGAGTGATACCAAAAAAACCGATTAATAAAAAGTAGAAAAAATATCTTTTATCAATTAATATTTTCCAGTTCCCTTTAAGAACAGCTAACTTAAAAAGAAAGATACCAGCTATTAGGCTGCTGAATGTAGCAAAGAACAAGGGATTTATTAGTCCTGTGCCATACTTAATGATAATGGGCAGAGCCCCGGCTATAAAAATAGTAATGATAACAAAAATTATTCCTTCTTTTTCTTTCTTTTCCAATATGTTTACTCCAATTAAAATAGTCGTTAGTGAATAGTGAATAGTATTTAGTATGCTAAAAACTTAAAGCGAAAAGCGTAATTTAAAATTCAAAACTGTTTTTGTATATCGTATATCGTATTGCGTATCGCGGCTATTAGCGTACAGCATGTAACTTTTATGTAGGGGGCGGATTCATCCGCCCCGTAATTTTGCGGGTTGGATAAATCCAACCCCTACCTTAGGAAATAGAGAGGCGAGCCTGCCCTCGTGAAAATGGGGGACGCCTGTCCCACATGGGACACTGTTCTCCATATCCCTAACCCATTTACTCATTACATATCACTTTTTGTCTTCTTACGGGTATACACAAGGTATAACCCTACACCTGGTTTCTGGATTTTTTACTATACGCTATACGCTACCCTCTCTACGCTAATATGCGAGATACGATTCACGAGATACGAGATACGAATTAAATTTCCCCGGGATAAATTTTACACAACTCTTTCCCATCCAAACCTAATTGAATAGCTCCGAATTTAAGACTGAAAACTGTGGACAAATCTTTTTCTTTTAAGGGAGTAAAAACAGTAAATATTTTTTGTTTAAAATCACACTTTTGAATAATACCTAAACTTACCACAAACCCTTGTCGGTTATCAAGAGAAACTAATAAATTTTCAAATTTAACTTCTTCACTTAAAATTGTTTTTTCAGTATTAAATCTTTTTTTAATCTGGAAGAATCCACTAAACCTTTCCGGCAATCTTTCTTTAATAATTATGAATATACCTTCGGGAGTCCTTTCAGCATAAATTATTTCGGTCATTAAAGTTTTTTCTAAAAAAGAGAGGTCTTCTTCTCCTAAAGCAATACCGGAACAATAATGGCTCCCTTTAATACTCAAATTTGACAAATTAATTTTCAGAGAAGAGGCTCTTTTGAAATATTTTCTAAATTTTTCTTCTCTTGCCTCCCGACGCTGAAAATAAGTTTTTCTTTTTACTTCAGTACAAGGAGATAAACGATGAATAACAATCTTATCGGTTAAATTAATATTTTTTAAAATGTGTTCGAGTTCATCCTCTCTTTGTAAGACAATGATATGAGAAGGAGAAATTATATCAATCATATTTTCTTTTAAAGTACGGCCGGGATTTCCTTTTACTAATCCGGTAGTATCAACGATTATTATTTCCGCCCCTTTTTTCTTACCTTCATCAATTAACTTTTTAGTTCCACAAATGGTGGCTAAAAAATAATTCAGGGGAGAGGTTGAACCTACGAAATATAAGGCATCTACTAAGACTTCTTCTAAACTCCTTATCGGCCTATCAATCACTACCATGCCCATAGTAGCTGGTGGTCCTAAATCAGATTGGCCCATATCTACATCGACAATTTCAACTTTCCGTCCATGTTTAGCCCAAAAATTAGCAAATAATAGAGTACAGATACTCTTACCGGTATCGGTTGCTCCTAATACCAATACTGCACCCCTATCCTTTAAAATTTTATTAGCTATTTCAAGCCAGTCTCCGGGCATAAAATATTCTTCCATTAATTTTTCCTTTTTCATCTTTTACTTAAATTTATTATGACGAGTTTGATGAATTAGCCGATTAAAATTATATCTATATTCTACATTTGTTTCAAAATTCCTGCTATTTTACAAAAATTATGCTATAATTATTATGTAAACAAGAATTTATCTTCTTCGTCATTACTTTCTCTTATAAATAAAGGGAAAGGAGAGATGAATATGAAAATAAAGAAAATTATCTTCTTTCTTATTTTAATATCAATTTTCTCTTACTCCCTAAAAGAAAATTACACTACTCCTAATTCATCTATCTATCTTCTCCAGCTAAATGGCATGATAAACCCTATCACCTCTCAATATGTAGTCAGCGGGATTGAAAATGCTGAAGCAGAAAAGGCAGAATGTCTAATCTTACAATTAGATACTCCTGGCGGATTGGATACCTCGATGAGAGATATTATTAAGAAGATGTTAAATTCTACTATCCCTATTATAGTATATGTCTCTCCTTCCGGCGGCAGAGCAGCCTCAGCAGGAGTTTTCATCACCTTAGCCAGTAATATTGCTGCTATGGCTCCGGGGACTAATATCGGAGCTGCCCATCCGGTAGCTATGGGTGCAGAGGAGATTGATGAGGAAATGAAGACTAAAATGGTAAATGATGCTGCGGCATACATTAAAAGTATTGCTGAGAAGAGGGGAAGAAATGTCCAGTGGGCGGAAAAGGCAGTAAGAGAAAGTGCATCTATTACCGAACAGGAAGCCATCGAGATCGGGATAATAGAATTTATCGCCAATGATGTAGATGAATTAATAGAAATTATTGATGGAGTGAGAGTGACCACTGCAAGTGAGACAAGAATACTTAAGACTAAAGGGGCAGAAATAATCCCGGTAAAGATGACTTTTAAAGATTTATTTCTTCATTCGTTGACCAATCCCAATATAGCTTATATCTTATTATTCTTGGGGATTTACGGCATCCTGGGTGAATTCAGCAATCCCGGTTCTTTTTTTCCTGGGATTGTAGGAGGAATAAGTCTTGTCTTAGCTTTTGTAGCTTTCCAGAGTATACCTATAAATTATGGAGGGCTCATCCTAATAATATTCGGTATTGTACTCTTCGTTATAGAAATATATACCCCTACTTTTGGAGTTCTCACTGCCGGTGGAGTTACCTCCCTTATTTTAGGTTCTTTTATGTTATCTAAATCCACAGCTCCTTTTTTAAGAATTTCTTTAGGATTAATTATCTCTATGTCTCTTGCTACTGCAGTCTTCTTTGTCTTTGCTTTAAGTAAAGGTATTAAGATTCAATGGAAAAAGCCGGTTACCGGCAGAGAAGGCCTTGTCGGAAAATTGGGAATTACCAAAACCGTCCTTGACCCGGAAGGTACCATCTTTGTTCATGGAGAAAGATGGCAAGCCTCCACCAAAGAAGAAACAATTAAAGAAGGAGAAGAAGTAGAAGTATTAGAAGTAAGGGGTCTTCTGCTTATAGTCAAAAAATATTTTCGAAAGGAGTAAGTTGAAATGGATATAATTGCTAATCTACAAATTTATCTGGGAATTTTAATAATAGTACTCATAATATTGTCTCAGGCTATAAAAATATTACGGGAGTATGAAAGAGGAGTAATCTTCAGATTGGGAAGATTGGTCGGTGCCAAGGGCCCGGGGTTAATTCTTTTAATCCCTATTGTAGATAGAATAGTAAAAGTAAGCCTACGGATTATTACCATGGATGTCCCGGCTCAGGAGGTAATCACCAAAGATACGGTCCCGGTTAAAGTTAATGCGGTAATTTACTTTAGAGTAGTCAATCCAGAAAGTGCAGTGGTAGAAGTACAAGACTTTGTCAATGCTACCTCCCAAATCGCTCAGACTACCTTGCGCAGCGTCTTGGGGCAGATGGAATTAGATGAGTTGTTATCGCAAAGAGAAAAAATAAACCAGACCCTGCAAAAAATTGTAGATGAACACACTGGCCCCTGGGGGATTAAGGTAACTGCAGTAGAAACTAAAGACATTGAATTACCCGAGGGCATGAAAAGGGCTATGGCTAAACAGGCTGAGGCTGAAAGAGAAAGAAGGGCAAAGATAATTCATGCCGAAGGAGAATACCAGGCCTCAGAAAAATTAGTCAAAGCCGCCGATAGAATTGCCAAGCAGCCCATTGCTTTACAACTCAGATATTTCCAGACCTTAACTGAAGTAGCCACTGAGAAAAATTCCACCACTATCTTTCCGTTGCCCATCGATTTAATTAAACCTTTTCTGGAAAATTATGGTTCCAAAGAAAGTAAAAAGAAATAAATAAAGGTCATTCCTGGGAGAAGAGGAATGACCTTATATATAATAACAATTTAATCTAAGCGGTAACTTTATATACTTTATCACCATGGCGAGCTCTATCTTTTACTTTAATTCCTATCCCATCGCCGGTTTTAGCAGAATCTACAGGTTGGTGTTCTATCTGCATTGAAGCTATTTTCTGTTCAAAATCAGTAGTATGTCCAATAAAATGAACTGTATCACCTAAATGTAATTCTCCGTTGTTAATTTCTAAAGCAGCAATTCCTATTTTAGCAAAGTAATCGGTTACTTTTCCAATCAATACTTCGGCCATTTTTTTACCCTCCTTTATTTTTATAATTTTTTAATAAGCTCGGGCAAAATACACTAAAGTAGAAGATTCCTTCCCACAGTAAATACATTTCCCCGAAGCTTCTTCTTGCTCAAAAGGAATACATCTTATGCTTGCTTTGGTTTCTTCTTTTATCTTATCTTCACAATCTTTACTTCCACACCAATAAGTCTTGATTAATCCTCTCTGCTTTTCGATAATTATTTTGAATTCATTATAATCGGAGGTCTCGCGAATATTTTCCTCTAAAAATTTCTTTGCTCGGGTAAAAAGATTTTCTTGAATATTATCCAGTAATTCTTTCACGGTCTCTGTTAATTTTTCTTCTTTTACGGCTATCTTTTCCCCGGTATCCCTTCTCGCCAGCATCACCTGACCTTTAGCCATATCTTTAGGTCCGATCTCCAGTCTTATAGGAACTCCTCTCATCTCCCACTCGTTGAATTTCCAACCAGGGGTATATCCGTCTCGGGTATCAATCTCTACCCGAAAATCTTTCTTCAAAATGGTGCGGATACTCTCAGCTTTCTCTAAAACCTCTTTCTTGGTTTTATCGAACATAATAGGTACTATGATTACCTGAACAGGAGCAACCTTGGGAGGCAATTTTAATCCCCGTTCATCACCATGCACCATGACCAGTGCTCCGACTAATCTGGTAGTCGTCCCCCAGGAGGTCTGCCAGACGTATTTCTCTTGCTGATCTTCATCTAAAAACTTAATATTAAAGGCTTTAGCAAAATTTTGTCCCAAATTATGCGAAGTTCCGGCTTGCAGCATTTTACCATCGCTCATAAGGGCTTCTAAAGTATAAGTATGCAATGCCCCGGCAAATTTTTCTTTTTCAGTCTTTCTACCCACAATTACCGGGATAGCCAGGTCTTTTTCAATATAATCCCGATAAACCTGATTTAATATCTTTAAAGTCTCCTCTTCTGCTTCTTGCTCGGACTTGTGGGCAGTATGGCCCTCCTGCCAGAGAAACTCGGTAGTCCTTAAAAAAAGACGGGTCACTTTCTCCCAACGTACAATATTTACCCATTGATTTAAAAGGATAGGGAGGTCTCGCCAGGACCTGACCCATTTAGAATAAAGGCTGCAGATAATGGCTTCTGAGGTAGGACGAATAGCTAACCTCTCTTCCAATTTCTGATTTCCTCCGTGAGTAACCCAGGCTAACTCAGGGGCAAAACCCTCTACATGTTCTGCTTCTTTCTTTAATAAGCTCTCGGGAATAAACAAAGGGAAATAAGCATTCTTATGCCCGGTCTCTTTGATCCTTCTGTCCAAACCAGCTTGCATATTCTCCCATAGGCCGTATCCATAGGGTCTGATTACCATACAACCTTTTATGGTAGTATAATCGGCCAGTTCAGCTTTTCTTACTACATCCACATACCATTGTGGAAAGTTCTTCTCTTTTGAGGCAATTTCTTTAACAAATTCTATATCTCTTTCCACCGGTGTTCCTCCCTTGTTTTGTCCTTATCTTATTACAGTCTTATAATATATTTATTAAAGATTTTACCACAATTTAATGTAGTTGTCTAAAATTTAATTCGTATTGCGTATCGAGTATCGCTTGAATAGAAAAGGAAGAGTTGCAAGGTGCGGGATGCAGGTATTAGCCAACCGGGTAATAAATTTGTATCTCAAGAGGTAGGGGCGTATTGCAATACGCCCCTACAATAGTTGAAAACTAATAACAGTCCTCTCTCGTTTATTTACTTCTTAACCTCAACTAACTCTCCTTCTGTCTTGGCTACTACCACAGCACAGGCAGCATCTCCGGTTACATTACAGGAGGTTCGGGCCATATCTAATATTCGGTCAACTCCTGCAATTAGTGCTACTCCTTCCAGAGGTAATCCTACAGAAGTAAGCACCATAGTTAACATAACCAAACCTGCTCCTGGTACACCAGCGGTACCGATCGAGGCCAAAAGGGCGGTTAGAAGTACGGTTAACTGCCCTCCCAAACCAAGATGAATACCATAAGCTTGAGCTACAAATAAAGCACATATACCCTGATACATAGCTGTTCCATCCATATTAACCGTTGCCCCCAAAGGCAATACAAAACTGGAAATAGTAGGTGAAACCCCTAAATTTTCTTGGGATGCTCGCATAGTAACCGGAAGAGTCGCCGAACTACTTGCAGTGGTGAAAGCTAACAATGATGCTTCACTAATCCCTTTGAAAAATTTCCCAGGGCTCATTTTACCAATAATAGAAACCATCCCAGAATATACTACCACCTCATGTATTATAATACCAAAATAAACAGCGAAAATTAATTTAGCAAAAGGTATTAAAACAGCTAAACCCTGAGCACCAACTGTAACCGCAATTAGGGCAAATACGCCGTAAGGGGCAAATCCCATTACTGTGCCCGTGAGTTTGTACATAGCCTCCGCAAATCCTTCAAAAAACTTTAGAACTGCTTTACCCTTTTCGCCTGCTTTGGTCATAGCATAACCAAAGAAGAGAGCAAAGACTATTACCTGGAGCACTGTACCTTGTGCCATTGCTCCAATTGGATTGGTCGGAATCAGGTTTACTATAGTGTCAACCAAGGAAGGAGTTTTGGCTGCCTCCTGAGCGACTCCCTCTAATACTAAATTCATACCAGCGCCGGGTTGAATTATATTTCCCACCAATAAGCCGATAATTATAGCAATACCAGTGGTTATTAAATAATACATTATAGTCTTACCAGCTACTCTTCCTAATTTTTTAGGTTCAGCAATACTAGCTACTCCTACTACCAAAGTAGAGAAGATTAATGGGATAATAAGCATTTTCAATAAATTAAGGAAAATAGTACCCACAGGCTTTATCCATACTATACCCGGTCCCCATATTGCTCCTAAAATTGCTCCTAAAACAAAACCGATTAAAATTTTTTGAAAAAGTTTCATTTTTTATTTCCTCCATGAAAAAAATAATAAAATAACTAAATAAATTTCACCAATCTTGCATATTCTTTTCTTCTAGGTCATCACCTCGCTTTCTGAACAGCTATTCTGGCTAAAATTTGGGTTGGGTCTATTAGTGGGACTGAGACATCCCCCTCTTTTAAGATCAGAGGAATCTCGGTACAGCCAGCAATTATTGCTTCTGCTCCTTTATCGATCAATTTTTGGGCGATTTTCAAAACATTTTTCTTTACCCCTTTAGATAAATCTCCTGCTTTAATCGTATAGATTACCTTCATAATTTCTTCTTTATCCTTCTCCTGGGGAGAGATAACCTCGATATTAAATTTTTTAAAGTGTTGATGATATATTTCCGACTTATAGACACCTATAGAAGCTAAAAGTCCTACCTTTTTTATTTGAGAAATTCTTTTTTTAGTTTCTTTAGCAGTCTCCTCTATCATATTTAGTACTGGTATGTTAACACTTTCTTGAATTGAGGAAAGGAAATAATGGGCAGTATTGCAAGGGATAACTATAAAATCGGCTCCGGCTTTTTCTAAATTTTGAGCTGTCTCTTGTAAGGCTGGAAGAGGGTCTTCTCCTTTTCCTAAGATAGCGGCAGTCCGATCCGGTATCTTAGGATTATTATCAATAATTATTCTTAAATGATCCTGGTCTTTTTCTGCAGGAGTAAATTTAATTATCTTATAAAATAAGTCGATGGTAGCCTCAGGCCCCATCCCACCTAAAATTCCGATAATCTTTTCTGGCATTTCTGATTTTTACTTCCTATTTACCAGATTATATGGGCTTGCTCTTATTTTAAAACAAATATATTATACTACAAAAATACAAAAAATACTTCTTTTTTCTAGAATATTTTCATTATTTAGTTTTCTATATTTTTATAAAACCTTTTCTTTTTGTATTTTTTAATATAAAATAAAAAATGTAATAGCTTATTGATTCATATCGAATATATTTTGGAATATTAAAAATTATTAAATAATTGGAGGTAACAATAAAATGAAAATTGGGATAATATCTGACACACATGATAATTTACCTCAAATAAAAATAGCGGTAGAAATTTTCAACCGGGAAAAAGTTGAGCTAGTCTTACATGCAGGTGATTTTGTTTCTCCATTTACTTTTTTAGAGTTTAAAAATTTAAACTGCCCTCTAAAAGGAGTCTTCGGAAATAATGATGGAGATAAACTTTACCTTCAAGAAAAATTTAAAGGAATCGGAGAGCTTTGTCCTGAACCTTATC
>Ga0307378_10001089_pt1 | contig 44814 bp, 52 predicted proteins | sample UN1MG_FD_202238 | JGI IMG/M metagenome (GOLD analysis project Ga0307378, IMG submission 202238) | Soil microbial communities from Risofladan, Vaasa, Finland - UN-1 | ecosystem: Environmental > Terrestrial > Soil > Coastal area > Acid sulfate soil | place: Finland: Risofladan, Vaasa | collected... | reverse complement strand
TTATCTGAACTAATATTACCACTATATATTTCAATATATGGACTTTGTATTGAAATATTACTTAATGCCGAATCCAATGGTGAAATTGGTAACCAAAGATTAGAACCATCTTCATTTTGTTCTTCTTTCATTGAATATAATTTTTGTAGGTCGGCCTGTTTTTGAAATGTTTTTATAAAATTTTTAACTAAATCCATTTCAGGAAAATTAATATTATTTTCAATCATCAATTTATTTGGAGATACTCTATTTTGAACACTTTTACCACATCCAATTTGTTTATTATCAAGAATTAATGGAAATGAAAAAATTGTTTCATTTGTTGACTTATTATTTCCTTGAATTATATTTTTTGATTTTTGATGTTCTTCATATGCTTTAATTGATACACTTGATAATTCAGCAAAAAAAGAATCCACATCATCTAATATTACTTTAAAAATATTATATATTGTTGGAAACATTCCTAATCTTTCTAAAATTATTGAATTAACATTTTTTCCAATATCTTTTGCTAAATTAATTTTATTTTCAACATATGTTGTTTTTTGTTTATATAGACTATTATAAAAATCTGTAATATTAATAATTTCATATGTCGTTGCTGTTGCAGCATTATTTTTAACATTAATACCAGATCCTAAAAAACTTGCTTTTAAATTAATTTTATTGATAACAGGTAATGTATTTGTTATATTTTTTAATTTTTCTGCAAAATTATTTAATTGAGTTTGATAGCTAATAGCATTTGGATTAGTTGACGATAAATGGGCAATATATAAAGTATCTTCATTTTGTTTTTGTGTTGAAACTCCACCATTTTGTTGATTAGCAATTAATTTATCAAATTCACTAGTGTTGCCTATTATATATTGATAATATTCTCTGTTCGACAATATCGGCCCATCTTCACCTATTTTAGGAATATTTTTTGTTCGAATCATTAAAAATGGTTCACCATCACTTTTTAATTCAACATTTTCAGTAATACTATTTATCATTAAAAATGCTTGGTCAATTTTTTCAATATTTTTTAATTTAGTATCATATTCTTTTATTTCTGTTCCCGAATCAATTTGTTTTTTTATATCTGAATATAAATTCTGTATTTTTAGAATCATTTCAAAGGTATTTTTTGGAAACTGATTTGCATCAGGATTTAATGACTCACCCTTTATTAATGGCATGTTTATTATGTATCTCAATGGTATATCACTTAATGGAGCAAATGTTTGTGCTATGAATTCAGCATCAATAATGAAATTACCATTTTGTGCTAAAAATTCTGAAGTATATCTTACAAGATGTAATCTATATTTTAATCCTTTACCATAATAACCCTTTACTGTTAATGTAAAAGTTGGGGCTGGAAAATCAAATAATATACGATATGGTGAATTTTCTTGATTAAAAAATGATAGTCCTCTTATATCAACAAATTGAATATTAACTTGTGGTACATACGATGAATTAGTTTTTATTTTTATATTATTAATACCAAAACTTTCATATTGAATATTATTACCAGTACTACCATCATAATAGTTTGTTGTAAAATTAAAATAATTTGGGTCATCTTTTATTTGATTATTACCCAAAAAACTAATAGGTTCTTCACCACCAAAACTTGTTGATGTATTATTACCTTTCGATGTTGAAATAATTGTTTTACCCTTACCTTCCGCAACTAATTCAACAAAAAGATACATATCTTGATATTGAGGAATACCATTTACCATATTAGTATTAGTATTTATTTCATTTGGATCTAAAGCCATTACAACACTGCTTGCCATATATTAAATATTTAATAATAAATACCATGAAAGAAAAAACCATTTTATAAAAAATAAACTATTTATATTCAAAAAAGAAATTAAATCATATGAGCAATATATTAGGAAAAAATGAAACTGGTTTTGGTATCTTAATCGAACACGATGCTGGTTATATCGATATTAATCTTGACAATAGATCCCTTATTGAAAAAATCAACGAAAATTATGAATTTAAAATTGATGAACCAATACTAATTAATTGTGTTTTACAAAAATGGGGTATTGAAAATAAAAATGGTAGAATATACCCAAAAGAAGTTTTAATTCCACAAGCTAATGAATATCAAAAATTAATTGATAATAATAGTGCTGTCTCTGAGGCTGATCATCCAGAAAGTTCAATAATATCTCTTCAAAACATATCACATAAAATAGTAAAAATGTGGTGGGGTACGGGTGATAATGAAAATATTTTATATGGTCAATTAAAATTAATTGTTACCAAAGGATTTTTAAAATTTGGAATTGCTTCTGTAATTGGTGATAAAATTTTAAACTATTTACAAAATGAAATTAAATTAGGTATTTCTTCAAGAGGTGTTGGAACATTAAAAGAAATTGATGGTAAAAATTTAGTACAAGACGATTTTGAATTAATTGGATTTGATTTGGTTGCAACACCAAGTACTCCGGGAGCTTATCTTTTTCCAGTTAATAATAAAAGCAATAATTTTTCTGAAAATCAAATAAAACAAACAAATAATATTTTTGAAAATAAAATTTCAAAAGCATTAAATAATTTTCTATTGAATTAATTAAAATAATGAAAAATGATTTTTATTTCGAATGTTTAAAATGTAAACACATATTTAAAGGAAAACAAGGAGATAAATGTCCAAATTGTAATTCATTGGAAACAATGGTGTTAACACTAAAAAAATTAATGAAATTTTTCAAGGGGTAATATATGAAATTAAAAATTAAACGACTTTTCATTATTTATTATGCTTTTTCCTGAAAAGTACGTATTTATATAAAAAATTAAATAATAACATTATAGCAAATTAACTATGAAAGACGATAAAAACAAATCGATACTAAAAGAAGCCATATTAAATTCTAAAGAAATTATGAATGCGGCTGATGTTAATGCTAAAAAAAAATTAGCAGAGGAATTTCCAGATAAATTCAATAATTTATTAAAAAAAGAATTAACTAACAAAAAAACTAAAGGCTATAATAAGGTCGAAGAAACTGTGGAAACTGAAACCACATTAGAAAATAATATTAATTTAAAAGAAAATGAGTCTGTTATGAAAAAAAATACAAAAAAAACAGAAAAAATTAATGAAACTGAATTGCCAATTCAAATAGAAGAATTTGACATAACAGAACTTGATATTAGTAATGTTGGTACTGCTTTAGAAAACGCAGAAGAAGATGACGAAATTATTACCTTAGATGAGATTGAAAATGAAATTTCTAATATGGAAGATTTGGAAGGTGAATTAAACGAATTATTTGGTGACAACCTTAGTTCGAAAATAAAACAACTTGATCCAAGTGATGTTAATGGTATTCAAACACTTTTTAATAAAGCTTTTCAAAATATCTTAACAAATCCTAATATGGGAATTATTGGAAGAATAGCAAAATCAACACCACCCGAAGATAAATTAGCAATTTTAAATCAATATGCTGAAAATAATGGTGGTACTTTAAGAACAAGTGGTAACAAACTAACATATGCACCACAAGCAGTTAAAGATGCTTCAACAACTTTTGCTGCAAAAGGAAGACATCGTTTGGGTGAAGAAGAAGAAGTAGAAAACAACGAAATCGAAAACGATGAAGTAGAAAACAACGAAATTGAAAACGATGAAATAGAAAATGATGAAATAGACGTTAATGATGAAAATCTAGATAATAACAGTGATGATGCCGCATTAAACGACTTAGTTGGACTAAGAGAGAAACTTGATCAAATCATTAAATCACTTGGTGATGATGAGGAGATTGAAATTGGAAATGATGATGATGAAAATTTAGAAGTAGATTTGGGAGCAATTGAACAAGAAATTGACGAAATGTATAAAGAAAACGCAATTACTGACGATGATGTCGATCAGTTTATGGGTTCTGATGAAGAATTAGATGAAATACATGGAGTTGATTATGCTAAAAGAAGAAATATGGCAAGTAGAGGTCATAATCCAAACCCAAAAAATCTAAGCAAAATAGAAAAAGATCAATCACCAGAAAATTTCCAAGAGTCTCGAAAAAAAATAGTCAGATTAATTGAAGAAAACAAAAAAATTACCAAACAATTAAATGATGGTAAAAAATTCAAAAAATCTGTTAACGAATTAGTTGAAGGATATAAAAATGCTCTTCAAAAATATAAAAACCAACTAAAAGAAATGGCAATTTTTAACACAAATCTTGCAAATGTTAATAACTTATTTATTAATGAAGATTTGGCGTTAACTCAAGAAGATAAAATTACAATAATTAACGAATTTAAGAAAATTGATACAATTGCAAATTCACAAAAAAAATATCAATCTTTCTTAACTGAAATGAAAGACACCAAGAAAAAAACTATTTCAGAGAGTATTGAAAATAAAGTATCGACCTCAATACAACCATCTTCAAAACAAAAACTCGATGAAGTAATAGAAAAAACTGCGTATGCAAGTAATGACCATCTTAAAAGAGTAAGAGAAATTATTAAATACGTTGAAAAGAGGTAAAAAATAATAATATTATAAAATATAAAAAAATTAAAAATGGGATTTTTAACTGAAAGTGCTGAAGTTGGTAATATTGGATTAAAACAACTTCGTGAACAAAGAGAAATAACAACTAATCGTTGGGATAAAATTGGTCTATTAGAAGGTCTTACTGGAAACGTAAGAGAAAACTGTGCTCAATTATTTGAGAACCAATTATCTTATATGATAAATGAATCTACAGATTCTGCATCTAGCGGACAATTTGAAACAGTGGCTTTCCCTGTTATCCGTAGAGTATTTGCTAAATTGTTAGCAAATGACATCGTATCTGTACAGGCTCTGAATTTACCAATTGGTAAATTATATTACATCAATCCAAAGACTTCTGAAAGAGTAAGTCCTGCTGGAACTGATCATACATCACCAAATGGTGCATATCAAAATGCAGCAACTTTAGCTTCATCAGCTAGAACTCAATTTGAAACTCGTTCATTATATGATGCATTTTATGCAACTGAATATGGTGAAGAAGGAACTTCATTATTTGACCGTTCAAAAGGTGATATTACTGTTATTACTGGTACTGCCAATCAACCTGTTGCTTATGTTACTGGGGATTCTATTCTTAGAATTATCCTTAGTGGATTTAGTACAACATATGAAGGTAAATTAATTGGACCTGCTGGTGCTCCAATGGACACTGAAACATTCCTTGCTAGTTTAAAGCTTTATTCAGATGTTAATTTCACTGCTGCTGCTCCTTATACTAGTGCAAACATTATTTCAGGTAGTTCTATACCATTTAACGTAAAAGTTCAAAAATACGGACAAGCAATTGTTAGTAAAACTGGTCAATTAGAATTAATGGTAGATCTTTCTTATGCTGGTACTAATGGTTATCAAGCATTGAGTGCTGCTTCAACTCCTGCATTTACTTTTTCATATAACATTTATAGTGATATGGAAGAAGATTCAAGAATGGCTGAAGTTAGTTTCGTTCTTGACCAAGTTACAGTTTCTGTTGAAACTCGTAAAATGAGAGCAGTTTGGACTCCTGAATTGGCTCAAGACGTTAGTGCTTTCCATAACATTGACGCAGAAGCTGAATTAACTGCATTGCTTTCTGAGCAAATGGCTGCTGAAGTTGACCGTGAAATTTTACGTGACCTTCGTAGAGGTGCTGCTTGGACTGCTCGTTGGGACTATAATGGTCTTAGAAAAGGTACTAATACTTATTATGGTGTACAAAAAGACTGGAATCAAACATTGGTTACTAAAATCAATCAGATTTCTGCTCAAATCCATAAAGCAACTCTTAGGGGTGGTGCTTCTTGGGTAGTTGTATCTCCTGAAGTAAGTGCAGTATTTGATGACCTTGAGTATTTCCATGTTTCTAATGCTTCTCCAGAGCAAGATAAATATAACATGGGTATTGAGAAAATTGGTACTTTAAGTGGAAGATATATTGTATATCGTGATCCATATGCACCTGCTAACACTGTGTTAATAGGACATAAAGGTACTTCAATCTTAGAGACCGGCTACATTTATGCGCCATACGTGCCTATGCAGCTTACTCCTGTAATGTACAATCCATTTGATTTTACACCAATACGTGGTATTATAACCCGTTACGCAAAGAAAATGGTTCTTAACCGTTACTATGGTCGTATCTTCTGCGATGGACTTCAAACATTCGGAATTGGTGACCTACAGTAATCGATTAATTAATTGATATAAAAAAAAGCCTATAGAGATATAGGCTTTTTTTATTAATACATTTGATTTTACCCCAGAATAAAGTTTTTTAGAAATATCTTGTATTTATGAATAATTATTATTATCATTGCAAAAAAAAAGAAAATGGATAAATTAATTATTTCTAATACACAAAAAAAAGAAATCTATGAAAAATCAATATCTGGTGTTTCATTGAGAAAATTGGTAGATGAGTATGGATATTCATTTACTGTTATACAAAAATTAGTAAATTCATATAATTATGATCAAAAAATATCAATTAATTATCCACAAAAAGATGGATACTATATGGTAGCAATTTGTAATAAAACAAAAAAAGAATATGATGATTATACAAACAAATCTGGAATATTAACAAATATTGTATTTGAACAATATCCAGATGAATCAAAAAACAGTAAATATGTACGTAAATCAAAGGAGTATTCAACAGGTAAATTTTGGTATGACGAATATTTTACATTTGAATATAGAAAAAATAAAGAAATAAAAAAATGTCATTATTGTGAATGGACAACTGAAGACATTAATAATCTGTCTGGTGCATATGAAAAACATTTAAAAAATAATCATAATATAACAATTAAAGAACACCTCAATACTTTTGTTGGTGATACAAAGTATTTTAAATTATCAATACCAATTAAAGATGGTTTATCATGTAAAATATGTGGAAAAAAACTCAGAATAATTAACGATAAACATCTAAAAAAACATAATATAACTGTTAATGACTATAGACTAAAATATGGTGATTTAATGGTGTCCTCTTCTACTCATGAAAAATTAAAAAAATCTGTTACTAGAACAAACATGTTAACGAAAAAATCTAAAACATCAAAAGCTGAAAATGAAATTAAAGATTTTATTGTTGACAATGGTGTACTTGTTAAACAGTCGGTTAGAAAAATATTAAACGGTAATGAAATTGATTTATATTTACCAGATTATAATGTTGGTATTGAATATAATGGTAATTTATATCATACCGAAAAATATGGTAAAAAAGATTTTAACTATCATTTAAATAAAACCAAATTAGCTAGTGAAAAAAATATCGATCTGTATCAAATTTTTGAAGATGAATGGGATTTAAAAGGGGAATTGGTAAAGTCGAAGATATTACATATTATAAATAAAAATAATTCCATTGTTTTACATGCAAGAAAATGTAAAATTATTGAGACACCAATTAATACTTCAAATAAATTTCTAAATGAAAATCACATACAAGGAAAAATTAATGGGGGTATTGTCTTAGGAGCATATTATAACAACGATTTAATTGCTGTCATGTCTTTTAATAATAAAAGAAATATGAATAAAGAAAAAAGACATAATAATACAATTTTCGAATTAACAAGATTTTGTGTAAAAAATAATGTTATTATTTCAGGTATTGGTAATAGATTATTAAAACATTTTATAAACCGACATAATCCAACATCAATAATAAGTTTTGCAGATAGAAGATGGACACCTAATCCAAATAATAATTTATATGTTAAACTAGGATTTACGCTAATAAAAATATTACCACCAGATTATTCTTATTATGATAGAAAATTACATAGAGGCACAAGAGAACATAAATTCAACTATGGAAAATCATCAATAAAAAGAAAGTTTCCAGACATTTATGATGAAAATAAGACCGAATGGGAAATGATGCAAGAACTTGGATATGATAGAATTTGGGATTGTGGTAAATTTAAATATGAATTAACAATAAATTAAAAAGTATGTGTTATGGAAGCTTATCAATATAAAATAAGAAAAGAAAAATCACAATTAGAAAATATTGATTTTGATTTAAATGATATTAGTTTAAAAAATACTGAGATTAAAATAATTGATAAAAGTATTGCAACAAAAATAATTATTGAATATGAATGGTTAAAATCAATGCCATTTATTGTTAAATATTGTTTTGGACTTTACTTCAATGTTAATGATAAACAATATCTTGGTGGTGTATTAGTATTTAGTAATGATTATGCAGAAAATACTGGTGTTTGGGATAAATATTGTTTTTCAGGAAAATTATTGCTTTTGAGTCGTGGTGTTTGTTTATGGTGGACACCAAAAAATTCAGCATCTTTTTTTATATCAAAAGCATGTAAATGGATAAAAAATAATACTCAATATAGAATTATTACTGCAACAGTAGATCCTGCTGCTGGTGAAATTGGTACAATATACCAATCATTAAATTGGACTTATATTGGTATGATGACTGGAAATTATCATCATAATAAAGAAAGTAAAAGATTTTCAGTATATATTGATGGTAAATTAAGAGGTAGTAGATGGGTAAGAAATAAATTAGGCACAATGAAAAAAGATATTATCCTGAAACATTACCCAAATGCACAATTTGTTAATCAATATAGAAAAAGAAGATATTTTCATTTTATGGATAATAAAATGAAAAATCAGAAATATTTAAAAGCGTTTGAAAATTATATTCAACCTTATCCTAAGAAAGACAGAGATATTATTGGTATAATATATATGATAACAAATAAAATTAATAATAAAAAATATATCGGTCAAACAATAAGAGGAATTAATGATAGAATTTCTGATTATAAAAATGGTCAAGGAAATGATTATTTAAATAATTCAATTAAGAAATATGGTTGGGGAAATTTTGAATTTAAAGTAATTGATAATGGAGAGACAATTGATGAATTAAATAGTAAAGAAATAAGATATATATTAGAATATAATACAACAGATAAAAATTTTGGTTATAATATTGAAGCAGGTGGTAGAAATGCTATTGCAGCATTGGAAACATTAGATAAAATGTCGAAATCCCATCTAAATATCAAACAATCTAAAGAATGGGTAGAAAAAAGAATTTATTCTGCTGGTAGTGAAGAAGCAAAAAAATATGGAAAATTGAAAACAGACGAGGAAAGAAAATATTTAAGTGAAATATCATCAAAATATTGGAAAGGTAGATCACGAGATGAAGAAACTAAAAATAAAATTAGTAAAACAAAAATTGAACAGGGTTTGAGTAACAAACAAAAAGAAGTTATTTGTAAAATGGTTTATAAAATAAATGCTAATGAAAATAAAATTATTAAAATATATGAATCAACTGCAGAAGCTTCTAAATATGAAAATGTTAATCAATCAACAATTTCTAGATGGTGTTCAAAAAATAAAAAAAGAAAAGATATTATTTGGTCATATAATATAATCAAATAATATCTTTTTCATATTATTCATCAATTTTAATTTCCTTAATTATTCTAAACACATCATCAAACATTTTAAATGTTTCAAATTTCTCAACCATATCTTGATATGTTTTATATATAATATCTTTTAATCCTTCCAAATCTGAAGAGTTTTCTTCTTTTACTAATAAAGAATTTTCACTAAACTTAATCCAATTACCATTTTTTCTAATTTCCCCATAAAATGAAAGAGTTGTTTCTTTTGGATCAAAATTAACCAAAATTCTTTTATCTTTTTCATTTTCAATTCTTATAATCCAATGTATATCCATATTATTCTGTTTTATTAATTATTATTGCATCCCACTGATTAACTACTCGAATAAAATTATCTTTATCAATACACAAATATATATTTCCAGAAGGTAAATTAATTACAAAATCAAAAATTTTTCCTATTTCATGAAAATACCACATTGATGGATCTGTACATGACAATATTTTTATATTACATTTTCCATTATATAATTCAATCAATAAATCATCAGATTTCTGAGGGGAAATTTTACCATTCGCAACTTTTTTTAAAATTTTTTTTCTTTTTAATTCTAAATCATTAATAACTCTTTTTGATTTAGAATCACATAATTCTTCAGGCCATTCTAATATTCTTTTTATTATATTACCTCCATCAGAAGCATTTTTTGAATCTTCAATACTTTTACCGTATGTTGTAATACATTGTTTACCAGTATCACCATCATATCCATGAATAATTACTTGTGAATATCCTAATTCTTCTGCAATTTTCTTTGCCCAAGTAATTGATATCTTTTTCCTAGTTTTTTTATTCATAACCCCCAACTTTTTTTGTTATTAATTTTGCCCAATCAGGTAATTTCCAAATATCACTATCGTAACAAGAATGTCTTTTTTCAATATTTTTTTCTTCAAGACATTTTTCACAAAAATAATAATCAACATGATAGTATTCCCTATTGTTTCTACCTGTAAATCTATAATAAGAATCTGACCTGCTATATATCCATTTATGTTTACATTTTCCCATAATTAATAATCTTTAAAATATTGCACATAACTATCATTTATTAATGACTGTTCAGCAGTTTCTTTATCTTGCATATATGTACTTTCTCTACAATATGGTTCAAATTCATCCTCATTAATATAATAAATTCTACCAATATAATATCCTGCTGCAGAAGAAAGTACTTTTAATTTACTTATTCTTGGATATAGACTCCTCATTTGATTACATTTTTTAATCTAAAACATATTTCATTAAAAGCATCAAAAATTATTAATAATCTTTTGTTTATTTTTTCACAATATGGAATTTCTTCATAATCAATAAAATCGGGCTTATCATAATATCTATAAGCATGATATTCATAATCAATTTTATCATCAGTATATTGAAGAAGATCAGTATACCATTCTTTGGCTTGAATTAATTCATCTCCTTCATATCCATAATCTTCCAATCCTGTATCAATAAGTTTTTGAATTTCTTTTGCTGTTTCATCACCATCATAATTTTCAGCAATTTGTTCACTATATGTTTTTAATTTTTCAATCCAATAATAATCTGAAACATAACCATCGGCACTAGGATGAAATGGTCTACAAAAAACCCAATTACCAAAATCTCCAGTAACAGTTAATGTCCTATCAGTGTTAATAAATTGAATATAATATGTACTATTTCTATTAACTTGAAAATGATCAATTCTTATTTCATTTTCTTCGCTTTTAAATATTTCAACACGATGTACGTGATTACTAAAATCAAAATTTGTTCTTTTTTCCATAATATTTATTTTTGTTCTTCATCAGTCCATTCATTATCATATATAAGATCAAGTTTGGCTCTTGTTATTGCAACATATTCCAGATTTTTTTCTTGTACATATTGCCAACTTCTGACATTTGGAAGTGGTAATAAATCTGGTCTAATAATAAATACCCTATCTGCTTCTAATCCCTTTATTTTATGAATTGTACTAAGAACAATTCCTTTAATTTCATCAGTAAAAATTGTTTTTATTGATGCTTTTAACTCAAGGATTGTATTTGATAATTTAGCTAAAAATAATAGAGTAATAACTTTATCTTCGAGAGCACTATAACCACTATGTTCATTCGGATTTAATATCCCCTCTTTATTTAAATCATGTTTAAATTTAATAAGTTCTTTATTCCAATATTTAATTAAATTATCAATAGTTTTAATTTCCCCAATTAATTCTATTAATTGAATACCTATATCACTTCCTTTAATTATTGCTTTTTTATTTTGAATAAGAAATTCAAAAAACAATTTAACTAATGGCATTGTTGTTCTACATAATACAAAATCACCACTTTTAGCGTCTGTAAGAACACTTCCAGTACCAACGAACCCTTCGGGTGCATCATCTAATGCTTTTATATCAGGAACAATTTCTTGTGCTTTTTTTATTACGTTTTTAGAACATCTAAATGATGTTGTTAATGTTAGTTCTTTTGTTTTCCCAATATTCTGATAAAAATTAAATATTCTTTCGTCAGAACCATTGAAACCATATATAGCTTGAAAATTATCACCAAACGTAAATAATCTACCAATAATTTTCCCACTAATTTTATCTTTTTTTAAAATCTTTTCAACAATTCTTAATTGACACATATTGGTATCTTGTAATTCATCAACAAAAACATAGTCCTGTGGAAACATCCAAATTGATTTGTCAATAGCAGGTAAATAAACCATATCAGTAAAATCATAAAATTTTCTGTTGGTTGTTGCTTCATCTAATATTTTTAAAACTCTCTTAAAATCAATTTGTTTCTTTAAATTAATTTCATGTTTTTCTGCTAAATTTAAAATAAATTCTGTTTTGACTGTTAATGTTAATCTACATAAATTAACAAGTTTTTTTATTGAGTTAAGATATAACATTATTTCTTCTGGATTATCAAATTCATCATTTAATTCCCATTTTAAAGATCTTTTCTGAATTATTTTATCAATTTTAAATTCATCAAATTTTATTTTATCTCCGTATTTACGTTTAATTGCAGCATTACCCAATCCATAAGTGGTATAACATCTAATATGTTCAGGAAGTTTTGTTTTTAATTCTTCTTGAATGTGTTTATTAAATGCCAAAAACATTATTGATCTATCTTGAGGTAATAATTTGGAACATTCGATAGCTGATGTAGTTTTTCCAGAACCAGCTCTTGCTCTAACCAACACATGTTCGTATCTTTTTTTAACAAAATGAAATAATGTTTTTTGTTCTTCAGTTGGTTTTATTGTCATGTTTATTTCTTAATAATGAATTATTTTATTTCTTTCCAATTTTTATTATCAATTCCATCTACTAATTCATAAATCTTATTTTTATCAATAACAAGTACTCTTAAACCGATTTTTCTGGAATAAATTTTATCATTATAAACAATATCATCTAAAGGAAGAGCATTTCTTTCTTTAATAGATTTAACAAGAATATTATAATTTGTTGCAAACATTTGAGAAATATCACCAGATAATAACATTTTTTCTTTTATTAAAATAGCAACTTCGTTTGAAATATCTTCAAGAACATTTAGACAACTCACCATATTATTATACGTTTCATCATCTAAGGAATTTCCATTTTCTATAATAGTATGATCGATTAAAAACTTTGCTAATTCAATACCAAAAAAATTATTTTCTGGTGTTAATTCATGGTTTTCTCCCATATAAATATATGGTCTTCCATCAACATCAAGCTTAATTTCGTATTCTATTTTGTTCATAAAGTTAATTTTCATACAAATGTACTGATAATATTTTATAAAACAATATTATTTTATTATCAATATCAGTATTTATATTTAAAATATTGAGTATGGTACTTATAAACACAATAGATAGAAATAAACTATATCTACAAATAAAACATGAATTAGGATATCCATTAAGACAATTTGAATTAAAAGATAAAATGATGAATTCATATTTTGAAATGGTTATTGAAGACTATTCTTCACTATTAAATAATTGGTTAATTCATCAACAATGGATTGGTTTAGAGGGAATTGAAAAAGGTGGTAGTGATTTTTTATCTGCTTTCACTAATAAAACAAACCATTATATGGAATCTTTTACATATGCTTACTCAAGACAAGTTGGTTTGGGAACAAATGCTCCCGCATCGTTAGAATGGGAATTAAAAAGGGATTATATTGTTACTTCAGGACATACTCAACATTATATTATTCCTGCAAATAGAGAAGTTAATGAGGTTCTATGGGAAACACCTCCTGAAATAGATGCTGGATTAGTTGACCCATTTGCATTAAATAATTGGTCTGCAGGTATGTTAGGTTGGTCATATATTGGAAGACCCTCTATGTACGTTCAACCAACATATTCAATGTTATTAACTGCTCAAGATAGAAGAATGAAACAAAGGGTATTACAATCAACACTAACATATAGAATAACTGGTTTGGCAACAGGTGAAAAAATATTACATCTTTATCCAATACCGGGAAGCAGACATGAAATTTCAAATGTTTGGGGAAAACATTATGAAGGAAGAAAGGTTTGGTATTGGTATTATGATACAAGCAGAAAAAGTAGAGATGAATGTCTGGATGAAAATAAGGATATTATAAAATTACCTTCAGATCCCCCAACAAAAGTATTGGAGTGGGATAACATAAATGATGTTGCTCGTCAACAAATTCGTAATTTATTAATTGCCAAAACAAAAATGGTTATTGGCGGTATTAGAGGATTTTTTAGTGGTGAATTGGGGGTAGCTGAAAAGCAACTTACTATGGATTATAGACATTTGTTGGATGAAGGAACTAAATTAAAAGAAGATACTGAAAAAATTGTTTTAGAACAATTAGATAAATTGAGTCAAGTTAATTTAACAAAAGAAAGAGCAGATATCGCTGAAAATGTTAATAAAGAACGTGGTTATCAACCACCTATGTTCCCGATCATTGCAATATAATATGACAAAGAAAAAAAATGAAAAAGAAAAAACAGGTAGTAGATTTAGAAGAAGATAGATATGGATTATTCATGACCGAAGATTCATTTAATCTTGATGTTATGTATGGTAGGAGTTTTTTAGAAACTGATAATAATCAATATGTTATTATACATGGAATCAATATTATTGAAACAAAAACACATAATTTATATGGACAAGCAAAAGCAAAAGATAAAAAATTTCTCTCTCCTGTTAAAATTAATGTAATGGTTAATATTGAAGAAGGTAAACAATCTTATTATGGTGATAATGCTGGGGGGATAACTCGTGATGATACTGGTAATATTGTTTTTGGTGTTTATTTAAAAGAACTTGAAGAAAAAAATCTTGATATTAATAGAGGAGACATTATTGAATATAATTTTAGTGGTGAAAAAAATAGATATTATGAAGTTGAAAACGCCAATACTGTGACCGATACAACAAACAAAAGTATTGGGGGTTTTAAAACATATTGGCGTAAAATAATTGGAACACCTGTAAAAGGTGATGTAGTACCCTTTCTAACTGAAACTAAGGGGAATTAATTTTCCCCTTGTTCTTCATTATCGTTTTTTTTAATAAAATCAACGATAATTTTTGCATTTCTGATTAAACCTTCAATAGTTGTTGGATTTAAACTTGTTGCTAATCTTAATGCTTCTAATTTAACTGTCACAGACATTTCATTAATTTGATCATTCATTCTTTTAATTTCTAATATTTGTAATTCATTATCAAAATTTTCTGTAATATCGTTAATTTTTTCTATTAAATTATCGTATTTTTCACCATATTCTTCAATATGATCATTTACTTTATTTTTAAATTCTTTAATAAGTTTATTTTTTTTCATTTTTTTCATTTTAATTTATTATTATTTATTTTTAAATAATTCATCATCAACAAATATTGGAGTATTCTCACCCATATAAGCCCCCTCAACATTAAAATAATAATATTCTTGAGCATCATCATATGTAAGATTTTGACTTTTCATTAATATTTCAAAACATTTGGTTGATGAATAAACTAATTTAAAATCATTTGAAACACCAATTATTGCATCATCAAAACCATCAGCACTTAAAAATTCAATGTCTGGATATGCATCTAAAATAACTTCTAATTTATTAATCATTTTTTTTCATTTTGAATTTTATCTTTGATTATATTAAGTTCACTAATTATTTTTTGATATTGTTCATCAGATTGAATTCCCCAATAATCATTACCATATTGAGCAAAAACATCGATAACAAAAACTATAAAATCCTTTTCTTTTTTTGAAAAATAATTTGTTTTTTTTAAAATTAAAAATATTGCTAAAGAAAGAAAAACAATTATTAATATTAGCAATAATATTGAAAAACATAATATAAATATCATTAAGATTATTTAAATTTATTTGAACCATTATTTAACTCTTTAGCAGCTTCTCTTACTTTATCTCGAATAATGTTTTTCAATTCATTATTTCTTTTATTTTTTATAATTTTTTTACGTATAATTAAGTATAAAATAAAAAAACATGGTGTATAACATATAAATAAAATAAAATTAATTATCATATCTCTATTTGTTAGAGATTTTTGCATAATAAATATTAAAATAAAAAGTGTTATAAAATATATAAAATTAAATATAAAATATAATTTTAAAAAACAATTTCTTAATCTAATAATTTTATCCATAAAGCTATTTTTTTAATCCAGTAAAAAGCTCCGCTTTTATCGATGGATGTGACGTATAATTCAATAATTCGAAATCATCTATTTTTAAATTAATGATGTCATCTAAATTATTTAATTTCTTATTAATTACCATTCTAGGTAACCTAAAAGGAGTTCTACTTAATTGTTCTTCTACCATTGCTACATGATCCATATATAAATGTGTATCACCACCAATCCATGTGGCCACACCTGCAATCATATTACTTACTTTTGATATTATTTCAAGTAATAATGACATACTTGTTATATTAAATGGAACTCCTAAGAACGTATCACACGAACGTTGATACATGTTTAAATCTAAATGAAATTTTGGGATATTTGCATCGTTCATATCAGCAGTCCATTGACTATCGGTATCCCAATTAACAACAAATTCTTCATATGTTTGGCCTTCACGACTTGCATAAACTCTAATTCTTTCTTCAAAACTCAAAGGTCTTACTATAAATTGATATAGTAAATGACAAGGAGGTAAGGCCATATCTCGAAAATCTGCTTTATTCCAACCATCAATAATATGATATCTACTATAAGGATTATTCTTTAGACCTTCGACAACATCCTTTACTTGATCAACACCATTTTGATTACGCCATTGATAACCATAGACTTTTCCTAAATCACCATAGACATATTTATCAACACAATATTCATCGAATTCATTTGGATGATAGTACATCTCACCATTTTTAACACAATCAATAAATTCACCCATTGACATTATAGGTGCTTTATGTTTTTTCACATAATTATCATTATACCATCTAAATGCATCGCCATTCCAAATATTGACATTATTATCAACTAGATATTTTATATTGGTATCACCTCTAAGAAACCATAGAAGTTCGTGAACTATGCCTTTCCAATACATTTTTTTTGTTGTAAGTAATGGAAATCCTTCCTGTAAATTCATTTGAATTACACCATGCGAAATACCTATGGTATTAGGCATGTTAGGTCTACCACTTTCCTTTTCAACACCATTATCTAGAATGTTTTTTAATAAATTAAGATATTGTTTCATTTTTTACCGTTATTTAATACATCCAACTCTCTATTAATCCTATTTCTATCGGTATCAGTTAATGGAATCATATTATCAGTAGTCCTTCCATTAATTTTTTCTGGTTTAGTACCACGTTTAAGTTGTGCAGTAAGTAAATTTTTAGCACTTTCTCTTCTTGCTTTATGCTTTTGAGTATTTTTAATTTTTTTCATAATAAATTTATTGTTTTTTAATGTGTTCCAGTGTGTCCGTAACCACCTTCACCTCTTTCGGTTTCAGATAATTCTAGTGCCTCAACCAATGTGACTTCAGGTATTTCCATGAATACTATTTGTGCAATGCGTTCACCTGCCTCAAAAATTTTGGCGTTACTAAAATCTATTGTTATTTTATTCTTCAGAATATTTATATCATTTATTTCACCACCAATTATTTTTTTAAACCTACATTTAATTTCTCCACGATATGTAGCATCAATAAGACCAATTGAATTTTTCAACATCAAATCATATTTAGTCACAGAACTTCGAGGAAATAAAAATCCCGCATATCCTACTGGTATTTCAAATGCAATGCCTGTGTGGTATTCAATATAATCAGGAGTTTCTTCTTTTGATATTGAGTATAAATCAAATCCAGCATCGACATCAAAGACTCTTAATGGTGTTTTAGCTTCAGGTGATAATTTTTTGTATTTAATCTTCATATTATTTAAAGGTATTGTTTAAATCTTTTAAAAAATTTATTTTCGGAAACAAAAATAATAGTTCTTTTACATATTTTAATCTCAGTTAATAATCTTTTCATTTCATCCATTTATTAAATTTTGCAATTATTTCATTTAATTTATTATTATCAAAATCTCCATCATCATTTCGTTCTAATTCATTAAAATAATCATAAACGTCTAAATAATCACTCATTTCGTTTATTTTTTCTAATGTAAATCTAGCTTGAAAACCTTCATCTTTTTCAACGTTGGATAATGAGATGTTGTTTTTAACGTAATTATCTTTTTTTGAATAAAATAATAGTGCTTGTTTAAGCAAATTTATTATGTTTATATAATTTTCATTATTCATCATTTAAATTATTTTTATTATTATTATTATAATTTTCAACGATTTTTTTAAAATCATCTAATTCACTTGGTAATAGAGTATATTCTCTACGGTATTCATGTTTCTTATTTATGAATTTATTGAAAAAAAGTCCTTGAGAATCAGAAGTTTCAAAATCATAATATTTTATTGGTGTAATTTTTTCATATGAATACATATTCCCACGATCAAATGCGATATATAATCTTTCCGTACTTGGAAAGTATACTGTATGTAGTATATTACTTGACTTATACACACATTCGATATATTCAACTATTTCATTTTCATCTTTTTTTACTTTTCTTTCAATTAACATACTATATTAATTTAATTTGACAAATTTAATAAATAAAATATTAACATCAAAGAGTATTTATATTTAAATATTATTTAAGATATGTCACTACCACAAAAAAAAACAAAACTTAGTTTAGATATTAATCCACCAAAGATTGGAACTGAATATCTTAAATATGGTATGGAAAGAATTGAAGAATTAATGCGATTAACTGATACCCAAACTAAATATCTTCCAAGAACAATTCTAATGGAAGATATGGATCAGGCAATATTTGATTATGTTGATACTAGTGGAATGAAAGCTGTTATTGATGGAAATGTTGTTCCAAATTTTTATTTGGATAATGATAGATGGGGTGAATTTTCAAAGACATGGAAATTTGTTGATAATGATAATAATGTACCCACACCATATATTACCATTAGAAGAACTGCAAAAGGAGAAGGAACTAGAATTGGAAAAAAATTTAGAATTGCACAAAATCGTAAATTTAGATATTTAGATGTTCCAATCTTAGATAATGGACAAATAATATATTTGAGATTTAAAATGCCAGAACCAGTAAATGTAGATTTAACCTATGAAATTGCTTTATTTACTAAATATAGAGTTGATGTAAATCTATATGATGAACAAGTTTTAAAAAACTTTGCTTCCAGACAAGTTTATTTAAATATTAAGGGTAATCCAATTCCATTACTTCTTGAAGGATTATCAGAATCAAATCCAATTGAAAATATTGATGGTGATAAATTCTTTGTTTCTAAATATACATTAAAATTACTTGGTTTTATTCAAGATGAAAAAGAATTTGAAATTGTTAAAACAACAAGAAAACCAAGAATCGGTTATTCAGTTGAATAAGTACCATCATCATTAAACACGTTTCCTATTTCGTTAGGAGTATTACCTTTTGGAAAAATTTGTTTAATATTTTCAAAATTATCGAAAGTATTATCAATTTTTTCTTTATAGGTATTGGCATTATTCATTTCATACATTCTAACACTTGAAGGTGTTGAAGTAATGAATTTCCATTTTTTTGTTACTAAATTTAAATTTATTTCAAAAAATATTTTTTGTGGTGTTGTTAAAGCCATATTATTACCATTAATAAATGGTTTTATTTTTGACCTATCTGTTCTAATTTCTTCTTTCTTTGCTTTATAAAAACTAAATTTAGCATATCCAACAATTTCTGTTGTTGTTTGTTTTTGTAAAAAAGATTCTGGTATATATAAAAAATTAAATTGAGATGCAAATTGTTGATTATTTGGTATTATTTTAGTATATAAAAAATATGTTGGGGCATATGTTAATTTAGTTAAATATGTTGTGAAAATTTTTTGTTGAGTTTTTAAATTATATGTATCGTAAAAATCCATAATAAAAAAACTATTTAAAAAACTTAAACTATTACTGAAAATATCATCAGCAGTATAACCTGCTTGAAAAAAATCAGCACTATAAACACCACTATCATTTAAAAAATAAAAAAATAATTGTGAATTTATTTCTGGTTCAAATTTTCTTACTTCACCATCTGAAACAGGAGTAACTAAATCAACACCAGTAATTTGTGTTAAATTATCAATTTCTTGTTGATATCCAAAAAAATCATCATTAGAATTTAATGGTATTCTTATTGTTTTATCTAATGAATTAAAATTAACTTTTGTTTTTATTATTGACATGGTTTTCCGATATCGTTTATATCACCAATTGGTGTTGTGTTTAGTGTTATTGAATTTTGAGTGAACCAGATTTCATTAAATACTGTTCTTGTATTTATATCATCCAAATCAGGAATTATATCAAAAACAATATTTGTAAATAAATATCTTTTTTTATTTACAAATGGATAATCAACACCAATTTCTGTTAATGGATCAATATATCCTTGTGGTAATATCGACCTCCAAAGATAATTTCCATTATTATCAATTAATGTTGCATAATCAGGTATTGATGTAACTAATTCATATGATGTGTCATTAATATTTGCCTTATCCAAATCATTACTAAGATATCTTAATCTTATCGAAATAAATGGATTATATTTCCAATAAAGTCTTTTTATTGGCTGACTAGCATAATCTCTATATTGTGTCCAAATATAATGTGTTTGATTTGTTATTTCTGTTTGTGTGAATTCATTTCTATTATATTCAATTAAATCACCATAAACAACATCTCCAATATTTAATGTTACTGGTGAAAATGTTTGTTTAAATTTTGTTTGTTGGGTAACATCCCAAATAGTATTAAACATTCCCTCTGATAATAATTCACCATTTAATTCCTTTTTATAAACAAGATATATAAATAATTCAGTTAATGGAAAATTAAAATTATCAACATATGTAGAAACATCAATATCTTTATTAATATTGAATGAATATGTTTGTTCACCGTAAACATTATTAGAAAATCCCGCTGGGAAAACATCAAAATTTTCAAGTTTTGCAATTACATCAAACATTCTAATATATTGACCACTTCCTGTACTATCAACATTGTATTCAATATAACCACTACTTGCTGGTTTTACCAAATAAAAATCGAATGAGTCTATTAAATTTTTTGAATCTATTTTTTGTGGGGTAAAAAAGTTTTCTAGAAGAGTATAATTATTAGCTAAACCATTTAATAGAGATAGGTATTCTATTTTACCATATATTCTGTAATTTTCATTAGCTTCTCTTTCTGCATCAAAAATTTCCGTAACACTAAGAATATTAGTAATTTCATATTCAGTAAGTTTCGATAAATTATTTGATAATTCAATTTTATTAAAAGTATCAACATTAACTGACTTACTATTTTTAAAACCATTGAGTAATATTTGAATTTTATCGTCCATTAGATATAAATACCTAATATTAGATTTTTACTTAAAATTCAGAGGATAGTTCCAATTCTTTTTTTACTGGTTTATTACTTGTTAGTCTGGTTTTAAAAAACAATTCAATTTCTTTTGGAATATTCAAATTAAGTTCGAATATTTTTTCCTCTTTTTTTGTTTTGCTTTTCATTATAATAAATACTAAATTTGTGTTAAAAAAATAATTATAATATAAAAAATTTTATAACATTTTAAAATAGTCTACGTATAATAGATTATATAACAATTTAAAAACTTAAAATTTATAATTATGAAAAAATTAAATTACATTTTAGCAATTTTGATGGTATCTCTTTTTATGTTGAATACCTCATGTGAAAAACCTGATGAAGTTACTCCAGAAGAACCATCGACAGGAATTCAAACTTCTGATTTATTAGGTAGGTGGAATTTTGAAACTATTACCTATGAAAGTAATGTGTATGATTCAAATAGTGCCTGTTCATTAGAAAAAGATCAATTTACAAATATTGATTTATTATTTAAAGATTCAAATACTGTTCAAATCTTTAATAATTGTAGTAATGATTATGCATATGATTATTCATATACAATTAATGATGATAAACTATATATTAATACCGATTTATTAGTGTTTCAAATTTTATCAATAAATAATGATACCTTAAAAATGAAACTAACCTCATCAGATAATTTAGGTTGTCCCATTGGTGGAACATATGTGTTTAAAAAATAAAAAGATTATTAAAGTAAAAAAACACATCTAAATTAGATGTGTTTTTTTTTATCTATTTTTCACTAACTAAACCCAATTCAAATAAATAATTAATACAATCAGCATTTTTTAAACCCTTAAAAAAATAAACTTTAGGATCTGGATTATTAGTTGGCTTACCATTAATTCTACCACCATTAATTACTTGATTATCGCCATCAAATTTTCCTTCAGGACAAGTCGTTAATTTCCAATCAGAAGGTTTTCTTACACCACCATGATAATTATCTAATGATAAGTTTAAAACATCTGCACTTGTAAATCCTTTTTTTGGTCTACTTTTCATTTTTCTTATATCTTCAATAGGTACTTCAATAAAATTTGTCCAATGTAAATCTGAACGAGTAAAAAAATCTGTACCTACTTCACCAGCAGCTATTCCTTGTTGATTATTAGTATTTCTATCAATAGGTAAATAAAATCCATTATATGTTCTATATAAATTAGTATCACTTGGTAATTGTGTTCTAAAATTTGTTGATGTTCTCATTTCATCAATTTTAGAATATTCACTTATTAAATATGAAAATTGTGGTAAATGTAATGTTAAATTTAACCAATTTCCCCCGAATCTATCGGGTTTTCCAGAAACAAAACTATTAGCGGGAAATTCATATATTGAATTTTCGACATTACCAAAATTACTCGTCATAATAATATTTGTATTTGAATATGGATCATTATCATTATATACTGTTGCATCATTAACTGCATTATCCCATGCAACAAAACCGCTATTTTTACCATTAATAGTCTTACTACTAGTGTTTTGAACGTTTTTATTATTATAAACTAAACCATGAAATTTTGCAACACTATAATAATTATTCTTTGTAAATAGATAGTGTTGTTTTCTCCAATTTTGAGTATTTTTAACTCTTGTTGCATTATTATCTTTATCATAATCTAAACCTTCAAACCAATTTGCACTTTGTGGTACTTTTATTTTCATACGTGCAACAAGTGCATCACCATCTCCTATTTTTAAATTAGGCGGTAAAGGTAATTCATCTTCAGTAATTTCAAATGTAACAAATCCCCTGAATTGTGTAAAAACACCACTTGTTGAATTATCTAAAACAGATATTTGATTACCATAATCATCAGTAACAATTTTATTTCTATTACAATTAATTATGAAAACAAATTCACCTTCTCTTTTATATGATGAATATTCTGTAGTATCTAACAATAACATATGTTTAGTCGGATCTAATGGTTCTGTACCGTTAATAAAACCACTATTAATTTCTTCATCAGTAATTGTATTTGGATAATAATAAATTTTCTCGGTTACTTTACCTATTCTTTTACTTGCAATACTTATGTTTGATGATCTATCATCTGTTAACCAATATAACTCACCCAAAAGAGGTCTATTAGCGTTCCAATCAGAACCACCTCTATCAGAACCCCATGTAGATGTTTCTCCATCAGTAAATGAGTTTCCAAAAATAACGAATGTACTTGCTATTGTTGATCTTATTCTAAAATTTTGTTGTGTAATACCTATTTCAAAATTTTCAGTATCACCCCAAAAAGGAATAATATCAACACTAATTTCCTGTGTTTCAATATTTGGTAAATCATCTAGGTCTTCACTCGGTTTTAGTCTTGATAAATCATTAGTAAATAAACTAGCTGGATAACCTAAATTATTTACCATTGCAGCAGGTGTCATACTATATTCACCAATATCAGTAATATCAACACTCAAATGTATTGTTTGTGTTCCAACTGGAACACCAAAAATCATATAATCACCAGCACTGTTAGTTAATGCAGTATATTTATAATATTTTTTATATACATTTAAATACGACTCATTTGTTATAATTTCTTCTTTAAGTGGAAACGATCCAAATGGTTGTTTTGGTGAAAAATCATTTTTAGATTCATCAAATTTACTGACACGTGGCAATAAATTATATCTTTTTCCATCATTATTTTTATCCCTAGGATTTTTATATGGATAAATGCTTTTAATTTCACTATCATTTGAATCCTCATCCTGTAAAGGAATAAAAACACTTATTTTAGCATTTGGCACACCAACTCCTTCATTAGCAATTACCCTACCAACAAGAACACCATAATCAGCATTAAAATTTCTATATACATCTTCAGTATCAATATTCATAGATAGAAACTCTAAACTATCAATATTTTGTTCTAATCTAATTTTAATATGTTTATCGTAATTTTTAGTTTCATAATTTAATTTTATTCGTTGTGATTTATTCATGTTGTTTAAATTTAATATAAATACAAATTTTATTAAATCATTTTTACTACAAAAATAAAAACTTTTAATTTAAATCAAAAAAAATTATAATAAAATTTTCGAAAAAAACAAAATAAATAACATAAAAAAATTAAAATTTTTCAAATTTTTTGTTTTTTTATGTTATTTTGTTAAAAAGAGATATTATTGTTTTTGTTTGATTACCCATTATAATCAAGTCAATATGTCTTTTGGAATATTTTTTAGTATTTATTCTTGAACGATAATCGTAAAAAAATAATTAAATTATAAAATAAATAAAAAAATATGGCAAATTTTGTTTTTACTTCTCCGGGAGCTAAATTTAAAGAACGTGACCTTACGTATGTAACAAGAAATGTTGGAATCACAACACTTGGTGTTGTTGGTGAGACATTAAAAGGTCCTGCTTTTGAACCAGTTTTTATTCAAGATAAAACACAATTTCTTGATAGATTTGGTGCTCAAAGCACAAAAAGATTATCAGATGGGAATCTACAATATCAACTACCTTATGTTTCAAATGCATATTTAGATGAGTCAAATCAAATGTGGGTAACAAGGGTATTGGGATTATCTGGTTATGACGCAGGTACGGCATGGGCAATTACATTAAATGCTGGTATTGACCCAACGACTGAGGGAGAATCAACTTCAGTAACTAATACAAACGTACCATTTGTAGATAATGAATATTTGGGTGTAACAATAAATGTTTCTGGTGATACTGGAACATATTTTAGTGGTTATACTAAAATTAGCAGCACAAATTTTGAAGGATATCTTCATTCGTTTTCTGCAACAACAGTTAATGTTGATGGTACTGGTGAAGTTACTGATGTTGTTACATTGATGACAGGAACATCCTATACCGAATATGAAAATATGGTATTGGCAGTTATTAGAAGTAGGGCAAGAGTACAAGACAATGTTGATTTACCACCAACAACAATTTTCAACACAACTACATTAGCTATGTCTGGAAACACAACAAACATAGATACTGGTGATTTATTCGGACAATTTACTTTGGTTGCAACAAGCAGTGCAAGTACTGAAACATATATTGCTTCATTAAATTCAAATTCAAGTAGTTTTCTACCAAATGTTGTTGGTTCTGAACCAAAAGATAAAAAAACAAAAATTTGGATTCAAGCAATTTATCCAGATCTAATAAAAAAATTAGATGCTGATGGTATTGGTTATGGTATTAATACAACACTTGTTGATTGTACTTCTGATTATTTTACAAATTATAATACTCAATTTAAAACTCCTGAAACTCCTTGGGTTGTTTCACAATTAAAAGGTAATAGTGTTGATAGATTGTTTAAGTTTATAAGTATTTCAGATGGTGATGCTGCAAACCAAGAAATAAAAGTTAGTATTCAAAACATTAATCCAATTTCATTTGAATTTGATATTGTTATTCGTAGTTTTTATGATACTGATGATAATCCTTCTGTTTTAGATTCATTTTCAAGATGTTCTATGTTAAAAGGTACAACTAATTATATTGCCCAAAGAATTGGTACTTCTGATGGTGAATATGACCTTCAAAGTAAATATATTATGATTGAGTTGGCTGACGATATTCCATCTGATGTTTTCCCAGCAGGTTTTGAAGGATATAGTGTTAATGATTATGCAATTTCTGCAACTAGTACTACTTCAGGTGTTGCTGCAATTCCACCAAAAATTTTCTACAAAACAGCATATAATGCTGATGAAAAAATAAAGAAAGTTTATTTAGGTCTATCTGAAAATGGTTATGATGGTACTGGTGTTATTGGAACTGGAATAAATCAGAATCAATTTAATTTCACTGGTTTAGATGGATTTATTAATTCAAAAGGTTTTCATATGGATTCTGGTGCAACTGGAAGTTATAATGGTTTTCAATTTGAAGTTGGTGCTGGTAATTTTAGAACTGTTGAAGATATAATTGATTCAACAAATCCTTATTATGAAATTTCAACTAGAAAATTCACATTAGCACCTGCAGGTGGTTTTGATGGTTGGGATGTAAATAGAGGAATTAATGGTTCTAGTCGTTCATATGGTGATTTATATCGTTCTAATGGCATTTATGATGGTGTTAGTCCTAATACCCCAGCAACAAACGATTTTCAAGCATGGGAAACAGCAATTAATACATTTTCAAATCCAGAAGAAGTATCGATTAATCTTTTTGCTACTCCGGGATTAAATTGGAGTGATCATAATATTCTTATTCAAGAAACAATTGAAATGATTGAAACCCAAAGAACTGATACTTTGTATGTTATTGATTCTCCAGATATTACAATAAGTGTAACAATTGGTGATAACGGAAAAGCCGATGTTCTTGCTTCAAATGATGTTGTTGATTTACTTGAAAGTGCTGAAATTGATAGTAATTATGCTTGTACTTATTTTCCTTGGATTCAAATGAGAGATATTCAGAATAATGTAAATGTTTATATTCCACCAACAGGTGAAGTAGTTAAAGCAATGGCATTTACTGATAATACTAAATTTCCTTGGTATGCTCCTGCTGGTTTAAGTAGAGGGGTTACCGATGCAAGAAAATCTAAATACAAATTGTCATTGGAATCTCGTGATATTCTTTATGCGGGTAGAATAAATCCAATTGCAGATTTTGCTGATTCAGGAACAGCTATTTTCGGTCAAAAAACTTTACAAGTAAAAGAAACTGCTCTTAATAGAATTAATGTAAGAAGATTATTACTTCAAATTAAAGTGCTTATTGCAAATATTTCTGTAAGACTTATTTTTGAACAAAATGATCAAGCAACTATTGACCAGTTTTTACAAAAAGTAACACCTGTTTTAGATACAATAAAAAGAGAAAGAGGTTTATATGAATTTAGAATTAAAATGGATGATAGTAATAACACTCCAGAAACTCGTGATAGAAATGAATTGTATGGCGAAATTTTCTTAAAACCAACAAGATCACTTGAATACATTGGAATAACATTTACAATAACACCTTCTGGAGCATCATTTGCTGATGTTGGTGCTTAATTAATAAAATATTTAATGTCCTCAATTATTTTTTTTGAGGACATTAAATTATAAAAAAAACAGTATTTATATTAAAATAAACTTAAACAAAATAAAAAAATAAGATATGGCTGAAATGATCAGAGGAATTCCTCTAGAATATGAACCAAAAAGACAAAATAGATTTCTTGCTGAATTTGCTTCTGAATTAGGAGTTGAAGTTTGGAGTGTTCAAAAATTTAAAAAACCATCAATGAAAATAAATTCAGTTGTTATTCCATATTTAAACACTGAAAATTATGTTGCTGGTAAATATAAATGGGATGAAATGAGTATAACTTTTCTTGACCCAATAGGGCCTTCGACATCACAAATTTTAATGGAATGGGTTAGATTACATGCAGAATCATTAACTGGTAGGATGGGATATAAAGCTGGATATGCAAAAAATATTTGGTTAAAACAATTAGATCCAACAGGTGTTGAAGTTGAAAAATGGTTTTTAGAACAGTGTATGATTACATCAATTAATTTTGGTGATAATGACCATTCAAGTGATGAATTGGCAAATATTGAATTAACGATACAACCATTTAGATGTATCCTAAATTTATAAGATTAATAATATGCAATCCAAATATTAATTATTGTTTGGATTGCTTATTTCATTAATTCTATTTCTTACAATTAATTCAACATATTCACTTCTGTCTTTTGTTTCTATTATCTTATAATTATCATTATTATGAGAGAACCACACAATATATGATTTTCCTAATTTAATTCCAGTATTTTTTTCAAGAATATATTTATATAATTGAAGTTGTAAAGAATATATTTCTAAATCACACTCATCCAATAAACATAAATCATCTTTCAATTTATTGTATTCATTAAATAATGTTAATTTCTTATTTGTTTTATTATCCCAAATTTGATATTCTTTAGCTTTAACATTATAAAACAAACTATCTAACATTCCAGAAATTGACGATTCTAAATCATAAAGAACCATTTCCATTCTTATTGGAATTAATTTATTTTTACTATCATTATAGAAATTATCAACATGATTCTTTGTTATTTCATATTCTTTTAATATTGGATCAAAACCAAATTCATTAAAAATTTCATTTTTTGGATATTTAAATACTTTATTTTGAAATAAATTTTCAGTATAATCATGTATTAAAGATCCTTTTAATGTTCCCTTTTTATTTATAAATTTCCATACTCGTTTAACATGTTCTTTAGTTACTCCAAATTGATTTGCTTTATATTCAGCCCAATAATCTTCTTTGAAATCTTCTTTATATTTATGTATTAATGTTGTGACAGAAATTAATTCTTTACCATTTACATAATATTTATGTGGTTCATCATGATATATAATATCATTAAATGTTGTAAAAAATTGAGGGGGGATTACTAAATTCATTTATTTAAATTAAACGTATTGGGGCAGTATCTTTATCTGCTTTAAAATTAATATCGAGAATATTTCATCAATATTTTTCTATTAACTTTTTTTCCTGTAGTTATTTTTATCAGTTCAGCAACATCATCAAGCAACATATATGGTGCACTTAAACGTGGGTTGAAATGTTTTTTTCGTACATACTCAACTGCTTTATCAAAAATACTCTCGCTAACATCGTGTATAGTACATTGCTTTTCATTCTTCGTATTTTCCATTTTACTTTATTTTTAAGTTTGTAATTATAATTAAGTTCTCTTTGGCAACGTCTATTGCCTCCGCACGTATGCGTTTATTATAAAGTTTTCGTTCTACTTTGTTTTTAATTTGTCCTCGTAGGTTTCCTTTGTGTTGTTTATAGTCCATCACACTTGTTATTCATAGTTTAGTTGTTTAATTAAAATTTGTACTATTTTGGTTGGCAAACTTGCCATATTATCAACGTTATAAGTAATAAAATTACTCATGTTCAGGTTTATCCATTAGCTGTTGCATTCTGTTTAATATCCCTGCTGCCATTACCTTATTACTAAGTTTCATTGGTTCTTTGGTTTCTTTATTTACTATATACCCCATTAGGCTAGTTGTTAGTATTTCACTTAATTCTTCACCATCTAAGTTAGGATCAGATAAAGCCATTATAGCTAATTCTTCATCCACTTCTTCTAGTGCTTTTACTGCTGTTGTGTTGTTGTATGCTCTGTTTTTCATAATATAAAATAGTTTTATTAAACCTTTCCAAGGTATTGTTTTTTTATTTATTATACGAAAGAAATTATTAATTGTTATAATATTTTTCTACAAATTTATAAAAAAATTAATTAATAATAATATTTTTTTGTAGGATAGCTTCTAAATTAAGATTTTCTAAATCTTTTATTATTGAGGTTTTATCGGCAGGTAAATTTGAATAGCCATGAATATGATTAATTAATGCATTTCTAAAAATTTTAATTATTTCAACCAAAACATCCCCCCTTACCATTGGATGACCATTTTCAAAAATATACTTTCTATCTTCTTGGGTTAATTTTGCTGATTTAAATTTTGGTTTACCAGAATGTGAAATAATTGCAATTTTATCACTCATTAAAATAGAACTACTATCATATTGATTAGTTTCATCATTTTTTTCATAAATTAAACTAAGTTGAGCAGGATTTTTTGTGTTTAATTTTAATATATTATCATTTTCATGTTTTCCTGCTCTTAAATGAACTTCATTAATTTTTAATATTATATCAGTATTTACTTTTCCTACAATTGCAATATCTGTTTTTGTTGGAAAAACTCCTTCTGCATCAGGATATGAACTAGGTGCTTTTTCTGGTGATAAATGACCCATATTTGTTGTTGATAAAGCAGTAAATTTAGAATCAAAACCAATTTTTTGTGGTTGTGAAATAACACTTCCTGTCCAATATCTACTTCTTTGTGGATATTTTATATTTTCAATTAATATTCTAACATATTCACCAACTTGAGGATAAGAATGAAAAAATTTTGGTATAAATGGATATGCCCAAGGTATATCATTAACATCTGCAATTTTATTATCTAAATCAGGTATTTTAACTTTAATTCGACCACCATCAGTAGGATCATCAATTGAAATAACCTCACCATAATAAATTGTTTTGGTTATATTAATTTCAGTACCTTCTTTTTTATAAGGATTACTGGTATTTAAATATGGTTTATCGAATCCCATTTATCTTTTATTAAATTCCTCAATTAATATTATATAATTATTTTCAATTTCAGTTAATGATTTTAATTTATTATTTATTTTTTCTTCGATTACATCAATTTCAATTGTATTATTAATAATCTCTTTTTTTATCTTCTCATGTTCAATATTGATATCATTAATATATTTAAGTAATTCGGTTGTTGTATATTGTTCCAATTTATTCATTAAACATTATTGTATTACACCGTAACCTTTAGTTATTGTTATTGTTGATCCAAATACAGATACAGGTCCTGATGGTGATACACCTGTTGCTGTTACTGTTGTACCGGGAGGAATTGCAATTGTTATTAAACCATTTTCTTGTAATTCTTTTATAATTTCCTCCATTCTAATTCTTTCCATAATTTCATCTGGATTAACACCCCCAGATGGTAATACTCCAACGGGAAGACCTGCTTCACTTTTTCGTGCAATAATCTTACTTGCTACCCTTGTTGGTGAAAGACCTGCTCTTTGTGGTACACCAAATAAAATTAATGGTGTTGGTATTATAGGGGGACTACCAATTGAAGTAAGACTTAAAATTTTGTCAAACCCATCAATAATTGAATTTATATCATTATAATCAACAGTCATTTTATGTGTTTAAACTTTTGGTTTTTTTTCTACTTGTTAATGATTTTAATATTTTAACATATTGATTTATTCTTTCTTTTATTATTTTTTTTATAATTGGTGCAATTAATTTAACAAGAAAAGAAATTACTAGATCAAAAATAAATTTACTTATTAATGATATAATATCCTTAATTAAGCATTTAATAAAAATTTTCTGTTTTTCAATAAAATCTTTACTACTATCACCCAATTCAACAATTCCATTATTTTGAAATGCTCCAGAAATTGCTAATAACATTTTTATTTGTGGTGCTGTTGTGACTGCTTTAACCATTTTAATTGTAAAAATTTTTATTATTTTCTGAAAAAACCCATCTTTTATTGTTTCTTTGTTTTCATCTGCGATATCTTTATTATTTTTAGTACTTTCACTAATTGTATTTTCAATAGCATTTGCTGTAGCAAAATTATCTGATGACCCCGATATTTGTTGAATTAATGATGTCATTCCACTTTGTGATAATTGTGCTTGCATAATTCCACAACCCATATCATAATAAAGAACTCCATTAGCAATTTCATTTGCTTTATTTAATATTTCATTATTTTCGGCATCAGTTAAATCCAATGAATCTTCATTATTTATTAATTTTTCAAGATATTTATCTGTTTTTAATTCATTAGCAATTTGTTCCAAACTTTTTTCTTCTGTTTGTGATATTGTTCCATATATAGCGTCCATTACTTCGGTCATTATTCCCTTTTTATCAATAATTACAGCATCATCAACAAAATTTTCAAATAGTTTACCGATTGTTAAATTATTATTACTTGGTTTAACAGTTACAGTATCATTTGATTTGGTATATTTAAGGTTTAAAGCACTAAATGGTGTTTCAGTACCATCATTAACAATAGTATTATGCATTACAGAATCAAAATTGGGTTTTGATTTATCATATAATAAATCACCATTTGTTGAATCTGGACTAACTTTAAATTTTGATGTGTCATCAATTTTTTTTATTGGCATATTAAAACCATTTGTCTTAAAATCACTTGGTAATTGTTCATCAGAATTATAACTAGTAAATTGTTTTTTTAATCCAACTTTCATTTTAGGTTCAACACTATCTATAAAATTAGTAAACATACCACCAACTAATTGTTTTAGTGCATCAGTACCAACAACACCCTTTAAAACATCTAACATGTAAGGTATTGGATCTTGTTTATTATTAACTGAGTTAAATGAATTGTTTGAATTAGGTGATTTTCTCTCCTCTTTTAATGAAGAATAGGCACTAATTTGATTTAAAACATTTTTTTTATTGTCTTTTAAAGCCATTCAACTATTTTTTATTATTCATAGATTTTTGAACCATACTAATTAGTTCATTTCTTTTATCATCTGAAATAGATTCATTATCTTCAGAATTTTTAGCAGAATTGTTTCCTGACTTATTATCAAAAACAACTTCTTTTAAATATTTAAGTAACATTATTTTTTGATCTTGATTTTTTGCTTCGGCAGAAATTAATTTTACAATTTGATCACCCAGTGCGGCAATTTCACCATTTTCTTTAACTTTAGTTTCCCATTTGGTAAATAATCTAGTAATTCTAGCCTTTATATTATGACTATCATTATAAATTTCCTGAAGAAGATTGTTTACACTTTCTTCATCAAACTTTAATTTTTTTCTTGTTGGCCTCATTATATTTAGATTTATACTTATAAATACCTATAAATCGAAATAATTATTTTTTTCAGTCTGATAAATATCTTTAAATGGTTTTATTCCAATTCTAATTTCTTTTGTTGTTAATCCTGTTTGTTCTTTTAAAAACAAAAGTATTTTATTTTTAGCAAATTTATTTGTTACACGTTTATTGTATTTACCCATTGGTGTTTCTTCCAAAAATAATAAATGCCAATTTTTAAGAATATTTATTATAGCATCGCCAACAATATTTTCTATCTTTTTTAGATTATTTTCTTCTATTTTAATTTCAATTTTATTAATGACCATATTAATAAGATCCTCTAATTGATTGTTATTTTCATCGTGAAGTTCATAAATATAGTCATTTTTATTGTTTAATTCATCAACATAATTATCATAAGATAGATTTATTGTTTTTTCAATATAACTCTTTTTACTATGATCTTTATAATAATTTCTAATTATTGTTTGACAATAACTAAATGCTTTTGTTTTATTTCCAGATTTAGTTATTGTATTTGGCTTAAATTTTACCATATGCTCAATTAAATGAGTTAATGCATTTGATTCAACTTCTTTAATGTCATAATATCCAATATGAATAGGATAACATCTTAATATTGATTCAATCATTATTTTAAATGGTTCAATTAAGATTTCATTATATATTTTATTTTTCTCTTCTAATGAATCTGAATTAATATAATCGATTACAGCTTGCTCTTCTTTTTCTGCAAAATATTGTTTTGTTTTTTTTACTCTCATTAATACCTTGAATCATAATATATATATTATTTGATGATTAAACTTGTGTCAATTATTCTATCAGTTATAAAATTGGCTTCTTTTTGTGCTGTTTCAAACCAAAATTTACGTTCATTAACCGACATCGAATTTAAAAATGAAACAGAAAGACTATCCTCTCTATTGGCTAAATGTTTATATCCAATTTTAGGCATTGAAAAAATTTTAAGTCCACTATTTAGTGCTCTTAATAAGAATTCATACATGAAACTAAATTTAATATTTGATTTATATTCACCAACATTATTAAATTCTTTTTTCTTTATTACTGCTCCAGATAATTTAAAATCACTATATTGTTTAATTGTATCTTGATTTAAATATCCCATCTCACCATTTTCTCCTATAAATTGTTGTGCCCAAACAACTTCGTTGGTATATTTTAATCCATTATTATCACCATCCACCTCAATTAATAATGTTAATATAATATCAATATCAGGATATGCTTCGGTATATTCCTTTATATTTTTAAAATAACTTATACTATATTCATCATCAAATTCTAACACTGAAAAATATTTAGTATTAGTATTTTTTACACCTAAATTAACTTGTGATTGATAATCTGTTATACCATTATTTTTTAAAAAATTAATTTTTAAATCTTCGATATTATGTAATTTAATTTTTTCCTCTATTTCAGGAGGATAAACAATTATTATTTCAGGAATTTCATCAATATTTTTTTGTAATTGAACCGATTTTATTGCGGTTGTTAAATAGTTAGAAATTTCTTCATCATATTTATGTACTGGAATTATTACTGTAATATTACTCATTTTACATTTTATTTTAAATTATCATTATTATTTTCAACAGGAATTGCACTTTCAAGCATCAAAATTCTTTGATTAACAAACTCTTCATAAATTGAAATTAATGTTTTTTCAGATGTTTCTTGATTATATTTCAATGCAATCTCATCCATGTTATCATAAATTTCATTAGGAATTGAATCATCAATGAATTTAGTTAATATTTCACCAATATGAATTGGTAAATCATAAAAATTATCTGTCCAAATTCCAGAATTATTTTTAGCATTTATTGCAACACCATTTTCATCTCTATTAATTAAATATTCTGGCATGATATCTGGTTTTAAACAAATAGGTATTACACCACTTTGCATACACTCTAAAGGAAATGTTCCAAATGAAGATATTCTGTCAATCCAAACTGCAGCGAAATGTTCTTTTAATCTATCAGCAAAATCAATTCTTCTCATTTGTTGTGGTGGTTTACTTTTTGTTAACATAGTATCAAACATCACCCAATTATAATGTGGATATTTATTATAAAACATCTTAATTAATTTAGAAATTTCATTTGGATTTCTTCCAACAATTGAAATAATTGGTTTTTTTGGTAAATTTGATTTTTCAAAATAATCAGGGATACCAATTTGATATGTTTTAACATTAAATTTTTTACCAAATAACATTTCAACAATTTCTTTCATTACTGGTGATGTTGTTATAATATCCCGAATTCCAAATGTTGACCAATCTGTTCCCGGAATAAGTGCATTATACATATAATCAATAGATTGAAGCAAACCTATTCTTAAACAAGGTAGATTTTTAGTTTGTTCCATAACATTAGAATATACTTCGGGTATAACCATTATAGAATCAGGACCTACCGTTAGTTTTGAATCACTCATTGATATGTGATTGAAATCTGTTAATTTATTTTCAATCCATTTAGGTATAACATAATCATCTTTTTCAACTAAAATAGTAACATCAAAACCCATTTTCTTCACAGTTGTTGCATGAAAATATATTTCATAGACAGATGCAACAGGTGTTGTTGAATCTGGAATTACAAATAAAAATTTTGATTTTTTTTCTTTTAAATTATCAATCGATTGTTTGATTTTATTAATTTTTTCTAATTCAACTTTTTGAATTTCATTATTTAGTAAATCTTCGCTCATTTTATTTATTGTTTTTAAATTTTATTATCTTTTCAAATTGTTTATTATTTATTAAATCAGCAATTTGTAATATTTGTATTGATCCAACCTTAATATTTTCATTGTATGGTCTTCTTACTTTAATTATTTTTTTTAAAAAAGGACTCCCTTTCTCTAAAATTTCTGGATCAGTAGTTATTAATAAATCAATATCTTTCCACATATCCTTTTTATTCTCAACAAATCTATAATTATTAAATCTACTTGTCATTTTACTAAGAAAAGATAATGTAGATGGAATTGAAAATACGTTTTCTTGTGATAATAATGTAAAATCAACACAATTACGATATTTTAAATAAAATTTCTTTAAATCTAAATCCATACCACCATACATTAATGGGGCTGTACCATGTATTTCGAAAACAAAATCTTCATACATGAATCGATTATACATTTCTTTCGCTGTTAATTTCTTTTTTTCTTCTTTTTTAAATAACAAATAATCTGCATTGGCTTCTCCTTTATCATTTGTTTGATAATGTTTTGGATTAATGTCATCTGGAATATCTTCAGGTTCTTTTAATTCTTTTATAACTTCAATAGTATCTTTCCAAGGATAATCATTAAATAAATCAAACACATATGGTTCATCAGGAATACCATCTTCACCAAATTCTTCAACAAAAAATCTATCAAATTGTGACCATCTGGCTCTTAATGTTTCATTAATATCAATACCTATTCTAATTTTTTTCATTTTAATAATTTTGACTGATAATCTAATTGTTCTTTTAATTTTTTTAACATTTCATTATTTTCTTTAATTAATTCAGTTTCAGTAATATATTTTGGATTTATACATTCAATTCTAGTATCTACAGATTGAATTGGAATAATAATAACTTCACCATGAAATGTTGTTGGTAATATTTTTTTAGCTATTTCAGCCGTATATGTACCAATGTCCTCACTTCTAATTGTTGCAACACCGATATACATAACTAAAATTTTTTTTCCCATAATTTAATTTACTTTTAACACTAATACGTTTTTTTATTTAAAATCTTGAATATTTATAAAAAAAATATTTTCTTATAGTATTTATCAGAAAACAATAATAAAATATAAAAAATTATAAAATGGATTCAAACGAACAGATACCACAAAAAGAAAACATTTCGGATGTATTAAAAAAATATAAAGAACAACAAAATGTTGTAACTGATGAAAATAAAAAAACTGTTGTAACAGCATCAATACCAAAACCACAAAATTTTGAAAATATAATGTCTAAAGAAACTGATCCAGATTTAATGACATCATATGAAATAGTATCTTTACCATCAAAAGGATTATTTTATTCTCATGGAATATCTGAAGTTAATGTTGAATATATGACCTCAGAAGATGAAGATTTATTGACAACACCATCATTAATTGATAGTGGTAGAGTTTTAGACTTATTATTAAAAAGAAAAATAAAAACTAAAGGAATTCATCCAGAAGAATTATTAAGTGGTGATAGAAATTCTATAATTCTTTTTCTTCGTACATCTAGCTATGGTACAAATTATACTGTTCAAGTTACTGATCCTAGAAATGGTTCGGTTTTTAAAGAAACTGTTGATTTATTAAAATTAAAATATAAGGAAGTAACAGAACAACCTGATGCAAATGGTCATTTTTCAGTTGAAATACCAATGAGAAAAAAAACAGTTAAATTTCGTTTATTAACTTCTGGTGATGATAATCAAATATTTAAAAATTCAGAATCAATAAAAGAAGCATATAATGAAGATTTTTCAAGATATAGTACAATGAAATTAAAATCAAGCATTATATCAATAAATGATAATATGGACAGATCATATATTGAAAGATTTGTTGATGCAATGCCAGCATTAGATGCTTATACAATAAGAAAAAAAATCATAGAAGTCTCACCAGATGTTGATATGTCATATGAATTCAAAACAAGTGATGGCTTTAAATTTAACGCCTCGTTATCAATCGGTCTGGATTTTTTTTCCCCAGACATCTAGCAAGTGATTATAAAAAAATGATTAATGAGGAGATATATATCCTCACTAAACATGCTAGATTCGAAGCAAGTTATGTTGAAAGATTGCCAGTTTATAGAAGAAGAAACTATTTATTTTTATTAGAAAAAGAAAATGAAGAAATAAAAAAACAAGAAGAAGAATTAAATAGAAAATACGGAAAACTGAAATAAAATATATTCTCAGTTTTTTTGTATTTATATATGTTAACAAAATCAAATACAGATGGCAAAACAAAATACTGGTGATGTACAACAAAGAATAGAACTTCTTAAATTATTAGATAAAGAAAATCAAGGATTAAGAGAAAAGTTAAGAACAAATATTGGTAATCTTGAATTAATTGAAAAACAAAAAGTTTTATCTGAAATTATTACAAATAATCAAATAATTGAAAATGAACATTTACAATTAAAAAATGATTATGAAAGTAATTCAATTAATTTAACAAAAAAACAAAAAGATCAACTTGGTGTAATTGAAAAAAAACAATCAAATATTACATCAAGTGTGTATGGTGAGAAAACTGGAAGAGAACAAATTACGAAATTATTAGAAAATACAAATAAACTATTACAATCTGGTTGGCAATTTTTAATGCAATCAGATAAAGTAATTAAAAGCACAATACTTAATTTAGGAATGTCAGGATTAAAAGCTGACATGATGAGAGCATCTTTTGAAGGTTCTGCTGCTTATGTTGCCAGATTAGGTGGTGATTTAGGAGATGTCCAAAACATAATGCAAGGATATGCTGATGAAACAGGACGAGCGAGAGTTTTATCTGCAAGTATGGTTCAGGATATTTATGCTATTGGTAAGGGAACTGGTCTTGGTGTTGAACAGGCTACAAGATTGGGTGCTCAATTTGAATTAATGGGTTACGATGCTAAATCAACAATGCAATATGTTCAAGGTGTTGTTGATACTAGTGAGAGAATGGGTGTAAATACAACCAAAGTTTTAAAAAATGTTAGTGATAATTTTAAATCATTAAATAAACTCAATTTTCAGCAAGGTGTTAAAGGATATGCTCAGATGGCTATGTATTCTGAAAAAATGAAAATTGATATGAATCAAGCATTAAATTCAGTAGAAACAGCAAGAACATTAGAGGGTGCTATTGGCCTAGCAGCACAATTACAAGTAATGGGTGGTGAATTTGCTAAAACAGATCCTTTTGAATTATTATTCTTATCTCGTAATGATCCAGCAAAATTTACTGAAAAAATAAATGAAATGACCAAGGGGGTTGTTACATTTAGAAAAATGAGTGATGGTACTTTTGAAAAATTTATTAGTCCAGCAGATAGAGATAGATTAGCCTCAGTTGAAAAATCACTAGGAATGCAATCTGGAGAATTAACCAACCAAGCATTAAGAATGGCAGATATTCAAAAAATGCGAAAACAAATGCAAGGAATGGGTTTATCTGAAGAACAAAAAAAATTAATTGAAGGCGCTGCTATATTTGATAATCAATCAGGAAAATTTCAAGTTCAGATTGCTGGACATATGAAAGATGTTGCAACACTTACATCAACACAAGCAAATGCATTTGAATCAGAAAAAAAATCACTTGAAGAAAGAGCAAAAAATTCACAAACATTCGATGAAGCATTTAAAGCAACAATTGAAGAATTAAAAGCAACATTATTACCTATGCTTCAAGGAGTAAATCAAGTTTTAACAACTGTTAGACCATATGTTGAAAAATTCACAAAATGGATTGGTGAAATGGCAAAAAATAATCCCACACTTTTAAAAGCTGCAGGTATGTTTATGACAGTTGGTTTTTTATTTAAAGGTTTCATTCCAAGTTTATTAAGTGCTGGTAAATCATTACTCAAAGGAGTTGGGGGATTATTTAGCAGTGGTGGAGGTGATGGACGAGGATATAAACCTAGATCAAGAGGTGGTGGTAGAGCCATTAAAGGTGCTGGTGGTGCAGCTTTGGGAAAGGGTGCGGGTGTTGGTTTAGCTGCTGTTGGTATTGGTGCTGGTATTGGAATGGCTGCTGAAGGAATCAGTAAATTGGCTGATTCAATGAGTAAATTAACACCAGAACAGGCCAAATCATTAGAAACTATTGCAACAACGTTAGCTATAACATTCCCAGCGGCTGCCATTGGTTTAGGATTAGTAGCAACAACAGCACAAGCAGGAGCATGGGGTTTATTAGCATTAGGTGCTGCTGTTGTTATGGTTGGTGGTGGTATTTATTTAGCTACAACAGGTATTGGTAACATGGCCGAAGGGTTATCAAAATTAGTTGAATCAGGTAAAGGTGCTGGTGATGATATGCAAAATTTGGCTATTGGTGTTGGTGCATTATCATTAGCAATGTTAGGTTTTACTGCTGGAGCTGTTGGATTATTTGTTTTTTCTAATGTAATGTCAACAATTGCAAAACATGCTGGTGCAATTGCACAAGTAGGTGAAGGTTTTAAACAAATTAATACTGTAATGAGTGGAAATAAAGAAGATTATATTGCAATTGCAAATGCTATTCAATCAATATCTAAAGCAAATATTAGTGGTAGTGGTATGTTTTCTGAATTATCTAATTTATTAAAAAAACCTTTAAAAATTGAATTTGATAATAAAGATGTTGCATTAAATAATAATATAACATTAGAACTTGATGGAAATAAAATATTTAATAAAACATATAATTCAAGATTAGCTGCTAGTATTCAACAAGATACAAGAGGTGGTAAGAGTAATCAATAAAAAAATATTAATATTTCATCAAATTAATAGTGAAAACATTTGGAAATGTCAAAAATTTTTTGTAACTTTGACAAGTTTTTTCTCAGTAGTTCCACAGCAATAATAAAATAGAGAACTAAAAGTAAAATAACAAAAGAAATTTTAATTAAGCAAAACTTTTTCTTCGCCTTACAGGACAAAGAACAAAGTAACAATATTTGTTGATTCAATTTTTCAAATTAAAACCCAAACTTCTATTAAGGGAATACTATGTTTAGTTATTTCCTAACTTTTCTTCTTTTTATAAGATTCCTCTTATTTTAAACCTCTTAAAAAAATTTTTCCATTATCCATTTTCCAATAAAAGGTTTGTAAAAGCAAAATAATTACTTTGTTTTGAGAAATGAAAATTTCTTGGCAAGGTAAAAGTAGATCATTTAAAATTAATCTGCAAGTATTTATAAAAAAATAACTATAAATGGCTGCTGATTCTAATAAAAATAAACCACAATCAATTTTTTCTGGTGGTATTGTAAATAATGATAATAATAATGGTACTGGTTCTAGATTATTGACTGATAGTAAAAATATTAGAAATGCATTATCAAGTAGAAATTTATATACCCCAAATTTAGAATATCCTAATACTAATTCAAATACTGCAACAAAAATTGTTAATGCAGTTAGTGGATTGCTTAATGTTGTTCAACCATTTTCATCTTTTGATTTAAAAAGTAGTGTATTTAGTAGACTTGCTGGTGATAATACTCCAATAACTGAAATTGGATCTATTATGTTGGCTAAACAATTTGCTTATAATGCAAAATCACACATTTCACAACAAAATTTACCAACCATTAAATTATCGAATTTATTTGATGGTAGTAAGGATACTAAATTATTTACTAAAAACATAAATTTAAAAATTACAGATGTTAAAGCAACCACTTTTACTGATAAATTTAATAATTTATTAGATAAAGTAGTTTTTAATGTAAATTCATCTAATGAATATCCATTTTCAAGTTCTTCAACAAATGATGATTATTTGAAAGCAACAGGAAGTGGACAATTAAATTTTTTATTTCAACTATTAAATAATAATCTATATAAAAGTGATAGTCCAGTATTAATTGATATTGGTGACAACAATAAAACCCCAATAAAAACAAGGAATAATATTGTTAACATACAATCGGGTGCAATTATTAATACTTCATATAAACCATTTTTTAATTTTAGTAATGCAACAGAAAATCCATATATTTTCTTTAATGCATCTTTTTTTGATGAAATTCCTGCAAATCAAGAAATGGCAATGTCATATTTGGCAAAGGATAATATTCAAGAATATGCCCCAAATAAAGATTATATAATTAATAATTTAGGAACTGTTAAACAACATGAAACTTTTACATTAAATACACAAGATAGAAATGCTTGGATTCCAACAAATAGTGATTCAAATGAAAATGATATTAATAATCAAATTATTTGGGGAAAAAGTGGTATTTCAAATGAAGTTAATGAAAATTTAACTCAACTTCGTGGTGATACTGATCAGGTTGATAATAATTATTCGGATATAGTTAATAATTTTGATTATGGTAAATTTAATATTAAATCTGGATTATTGGAATATACTAGAAATTTAATTAATGCTACGGGGGGTAGAGTTGGTGATATAACAAAAAAAGCATTTGTTGATGATGATAAAAATGTTGTTGGTTTTAATGGTTCACCATTATGGCAAGCTAATGATAGTCTTTATGCTATTGCGATGGGTACTGATAATAAAACAGGTGTAAGACAACATTCTATATTAGATCAATATGATAGATATTCAAAAGCAATAAGATTTGATGGAAATATTGTTTATGGTGGAAATGAAAATTCTGTAATATCCAAATCTGTAATGCCGAGAATACATCCAACACTATCAAAAAATGGTGTTGTTGATAATAAAAATTTAATGTTTTCAATTGAAAATCTTGCATTAAGAGTAATTAGTAAAGGAGATGTTGGAATAATTGATGATGAATATGGTTCAGAAATTCCTATTTGTGAAGTAGGTCCTTTTAATGGGAGAATAATGTGGTTTCCCCCATATAATCTCAATTTTAGTGAAACACATATTGCTAAGTATGAATCAACTGTTATGGTTGGAAGAAGTGAACCTATTTATACTTATATGAATTCTGAAAGAACTGGAACATTGAGTTTTAGTTTATTAATGGATTATCCTCATCATCTAAAACAGTTTCATAATACTAATAATAATCAAAAAGAAGTTTCTGAATTTTTTACATTTGGTGGAGATCCTTATACACCTTCATATCCTGTTGATAATCCACAAGAAAAAATTCAACAATTGGAAGATGAAATTAACAATATTAAGAATGGTAAGACCGAGGAAGATCCTGATGTTACTCCACCACCAGAAATGAAAATTGCATTTCCTAATGCTGTTCCAAGAGTTGAGGATAATTTAAATTCAATTATTGATGCTATATATTTAGATAATACATATGAAATTATTGATGGATTAGCTTCTGTTGATGGTACAAGTTTTGGTTTAAATAAAGAAATTTTTATTCCAGAGGGTGTTGTTGATGGTAGTCAAATTGGTACATATATATTAAATAAATCATTGCTACCACCAAGTTTTACACAATATGATCAAGCTGGTGATTGTGTTTTAAATAATAAACTTAAAGATTTTTTTGGTAATGAAAATAATAGAAAATTATTTAAAATTATTATATATGGTAGAGCATCCAAACTTGGGGGTGAAAATTATAATAAAGAGCTTGGATTAAGAAGAGCAGATGCAACAATTGCATTTTTAAAAAGAAGACTAAGTGCTATTTTTGAAAAAAGTTTTGAAGATTTAAATATCACAATTGAATATACTAAAGATGGTTCGATTGGTGAAAGTGGTGGTGTTGATATTGGTGAAACAAGTGAAGGAATACAAAAGAGAGATGTAAAATTAGATAGGGTTGCTTATATTGGTTTTGCAAGAAATAATGTTGTTATTGAGGATAAACCAACACAAACAAGTCAAGATGATCTTAATACAATTAAAGAAAAAAGACGTGAAATTGAAAATTTATATAATGAATATCTGAAAAAGGGTAAAGTTTCTGATTGTGTATTTAATGAAAAAACAAAAAGAACAAAAACATGGAATGGATTTGCTTCAATTACAGAAAATCAATTTAATCCCTTTTTTCATAGTCAAACACCCGAAGATTTTCATAAAAGATTAACTTTCATGAGTCAATGTACTAGACAGGGTTCAGCTAAAAGATATGATATTCCAGATAAAAATGGTAATGCGATTAGTAGAAATTCTGTATTTGGTAGACAACCAATTTGTATTTTAAGGGTTGGTGATTTTTATTATAGTAAAATTATTATTGAAAGTGTTACTATTGATTATCAAGATTCTCCTTGGGACATGAATCCAGAAGGGTTTGGTATGCAGCCCATGATTGCAAATTTAACATTACAAATTAAGTTTATTGGTGGACAATCTCTAGATGGGCCTATTGATGCTATTCAAAATGCTAGTGATTTTAATTATTATGCCAATTCAAATTATATTGGTAGTGGAATGTATAAAAAACCATCGAAGATAGCACAAGATCAAAAATCATTTATTAGTGGTGTTTTAGAACAAGAAATAAAAAAATTAACAGAAGCTTATAAACAAAAGTTTCCAAATAAATAGAAATAATTAATATGCCATATACAGACTATAATAGATATAATATATTAAAAACAACCACAGGTGTTTTAAGTACTATGCCATTTGTATCAATACCAAAAAATGCTAGTGATAAATATGAATATTGGAATATTGAATTTAGTAGATTGGATAAATTATCACAAAAATATTATGGTAATCCATTTTATGATTTTCTTATTATGTATGCTAATCCTAGTTATGTTAATGAATTTGATATTCCAGATAATACTTTAATTAGAATACCATTTCCATTAGCAAAAGTAAAGGGAGATTATGATTCTGCATTATTAAATTATAAAAATAATTCACTTTAAATTAAAATAAAATATATGAACAAATTATTAGCAAAATTACTTCCTTATATAATAATAGCTGCTGTTGTAATTCTATTGATTTTATCTACAATAATTTATTTTCAGCAACGAAAAATCAATAAAACCAATGAAAAATATCTAACAGAA
>Ga0307378_10001087_pt1 | contig 44867 bp, 42 predicted proteins | sample UN1MG_FD_202238 | JGI IMG/M metagenome (GOLD analysis project Ga0307378, IMG submission 202238) | Soil microbial communities from Risofladan, Vaasa, Finland - UN-1 | ecosystem: Environmental > Terrestrial > Soil > Coastal area > Acid sulfate soil | place: Finland: Risofladan, Vaasa | collected... | reverse complement strand
GAGACCCCCGAGGAGGCTTTCCTGCGAAGAGCGCCACCAGAAGCGATGCTCGGTCAGTTTTTCAGGGAGGATAGAAGGTATGGGTGAAGCCAAAAATACGAAGCGAAATAATAATCGTACTCTACAGTTAATGTTAAACGCTGGTCTCCTCTTCTTTCAAATCGCGTACTTTACCGAGATACGTACCGTCCAGCAGGTACGCTTCCATCGTTTCCGCGCGTAGCAGTTTCGAAGCGACCGGACCCAAGAGTTCGCCTTTTACAGCGTTAAATGCGACACCGCCACAAAGCTCGTTAAATGCCGGCATGATGGTTACCCACGGCGCGTTTTCTTTGGTCAGCTCAGGCTTCAGCTTCGGATAGCGTTCCTTTACCGCTTCAGGATTACACTGCACACGGATCCAGACGGGCTTCATGCTCGAATGTCGTGAAACGGAGCTTACCAGCCGTATCCGCGGATGGTTATGCCCGATCAGGATGTGGGGTGCTGTAAATAATTCTTGTGACGGCCAGGAATGCCCGTGCGTATAGCCAACGTTATCGAACAGGAATCCTTTGGTGGTTTTGACGATTATTTCGTGCTTCGGGTTCCAATCTGGCTCTGCCACTTCGAGCAGTATTCTGTCGATGTAACCGTCATGGTTCCCTTTCACGATATAGACCGGCGCGTACTCCGCGAGGCGTGCCAAGAAGAACGGCACTTCTCTTCGATCAGAATAGAGGATTTGCGGCACCGCGTGTTTCACATCGCCCAGCAGAATGATCACGTCGGGCTCCGCGGCTTTTACGCACGTGATCGCGTGTTCCAGCAATTTCTCCGTCTGGCTGCCGATGTTGATGCCTTTCTGCCTGAAGGCGGCTTCGATGCCTAAATGGAGATCGGCAATCACCAGTGCTTTATGGTCGTTCTCGACGACGAGTGCCGGCTCGTCGATCAAGGGTTTGAGTGTTGGCGTGGTGGTGGTGGTCATCCTACTTTTAATTGTAACACTACATCTATGAAAGAGTTTGAACGGAACGGGCTGCTTACTTAAATTGAAGGTGTTGTATATTTTGGTAGATGGTTGCGTAGATAAAAACTAAATTTGATGAAAAGAAGCCCATGCAAATGGTTTCATTAAGAAATCGTGCGTGATGTCTAACGTAAAGCAGAGAACATATTATACAAGTGAAGATACCATTATAAGCATAGGAATAGGAAGACAGTTAAGATGTCCACAGCGGTAAAAGAGCTGGGTAGAGTTGAGCTAATTAACCTCGAACGGCTGGCACATATATTGAAAGGGCTGAGTTCCGCAGAGCTTGAGACCCTGGCACTTCTCTTAGATGAAGAGGCGTCCAAGAGCATACGCCAATCTCTTAAGGAACTGGAAGAGGGGAAGGGACTACCAATTGATGAGTGGTGAACGATACCAAAGTGTTATGGCCCCTTCTGCTTACAGGAGATTTCGGAAGTTCTCAGAAGAGCCTCACCGCTATGAGGAACTAAATACAGAATATCAGATTGTTGAGGATAAAAATCGAATAGAGGTTGTCCTGATAAACACCCGTGAGAGTTTCTACCACGTATTGCGACGGATCATGAGGTAGGTAATTGAAGACGGTGGGTGCGGCAAGAAAGACAATCCAGGGAAGCAAGCTGTGTGTGATTAAAGATGTCCGGTCCGAAACACTTTCTTTCTAAAGAAAGATAAAACCTTACAGGGCCTGCAAGGTCGTGAGGCGGAGCCCCCCTAAAAAAAGAAAAGGTTTGTTTATGAAACTCTTAAAGCGAAAGCTGAAGACGAAGGAAACCGAAACGGGCGAGAGGAAACGAGTGGGTGAGCTTTCGCTCGTGCCGGAATCGCTGGACGATCTATGGCATCTCAAGCACGTGATCGAAGCGGGCGATCTCGTCTATTCACTGACGTATAGAAGAATAGAAGAGGCCACGGATAAGGTACGACCGGACAAGGTGGATAAGAAGCCCGTACGGCTGGGCATTCGTACGGACGCCGTGGAATTCCATAAGTTCTCACGCCGGTTACGGATAAAGGGCGTTATTGAAGAAGGCCCGGAGAGCGAGCTGGGCGCGTATCATACGTTTAACATCGAGCCGGATACGAAACTTTCCGTGGTGAAGGCCTGGAAAGCGCACCAGTTGAAGCGGTTGCGAGAGGCGGAGAAGGCGGTTGCGACCACCGAGGTGCTCGTCGTTACGATAGAGGATGGCGAGGCCGTAGCCGGCATTGTGAGACAGTACGGTGTGGATGAGCTGTTCTCGTTACGGTACGGCTCCGGGAAGGGTATGGAGCAAGCAGGAGGCAGTGGCAAGAGTGATTTCTTTGGCGAGTTGCTGAAGCACATTCAAAACTCCATGCAAACGACGAAGGCAGAAGCGCTCATCATTGCGGGCCCGGGCTTTATCAAGGACGATTTCTTCACGTTCCTGAAGGAGCGTGACGCGGAGTTAGCGAAGAAAACGCGAATCGAGCAGACATCTTCGATCGGTATCTCGGGCTTTCTGGAAGTCTTGAAACGCGGCGCGGTTGAGCAGCTGAAGCATGAGGAACGGTTGACGAAAGAGGTGACGCTCTTGGATCAGTTAATGGCCGAGATAAGCAAGGACGAAGGTGTGAAGGCGGTCTACGGCAAGGACGAGGTACGGAAGGCGCTGGAGTACGGCGCTGTCGAGATTTTAATGGTAAGCGACGAGAAGCTCATGAAGTCGCGTATCGAAGGCGCAGAACAGGAGAAGGAAGCAGAAGAGATCGATCGCATGCTCGAGGAGGCGGAACGGAAACGAGGCAAGGTCGTGATCTTCAGCACGGAGTTCGAGCCCGGCAAGCGGCTCAATGCCCTGGGCGGGATTGCCGCGATACTGAGGTTCGGGATATGAGTACTCTTTCAAATCAAACTTAAACAATGTAAGATTCTCGTACAGCGGTTGTTCATGATTGGAACAACATCGTAAAATTTAAACCATGAATTTTCAAACTAATTGTTTGTCTTTCCAACCTACAACAGAACGGTCTATATAACTCCCTGAATACCCTAGCAACTTCAATATAATCTTGTGGATGAGGGTTTCATATGTGTCTGTGTATCGAATTATCTGTTCCCACTCGTCCTCTTCAGTGGGAATTCTTCCATGAGCAACAGCATTACGTGCCTTGATAGCATCCCACTCATTTTTATCGACGGGTAAATCTATTTCAGTAAAGAAAAAACGAAATCGATCCATTACTCCCATGAGATTGGAGTTTTTAAAACGCTTCATTAACTCATCACCATACTCTAGACCTTCCAATTTTTCCCCAATGCTGCTCATTTCATCCTGGAATAGCTCGTCTAATGTAGCTTTATCCAAGTAAACTCCACCACTTTTCGTATGTTTTGAGTTAAACCACCCGTTCATTATTGCTTCAACGGCTGCGGCAAAGAGAGGAAGACTTGTCCCAACGGTCATTTCTTGACCAATCCAGTACAACCATAAAGCATCTTTGAGATGAAGGGGCTCTCGTAGTTCAAAATAGTGGGGCAATAATTGACCGATTAGATCCTCGGCTTTCCCCCGAGAAGAGGCTCTATCGATTTTTATTGGAGCTTTATCCGGTTTTGAGCATAGAGACTCTGGATGACTCCTCCACGGATTACAGGCATACTCTTCCACCAACATACAGTCTTCATCGTAGATTGTATATCCTACCGAAAGAAGCTGACGCCCAAGAATGAAGCTACATAATTCACTTATCTTTTTCCTGTCTCCAGGATTAGGAATGTTTCCCCACTCTTTACGATATTCGATACCAACATTTGAGGACCAATCCGGCCCTAAACCCTTTGGCACTAGCGTAACTAGAAACTGAATCTCATCAGCTTGAATTCTGAGAAAATCGAAAGAACTGCTTTCTGCGACTCTTCCAGAAATCTCTATAGATTGTATCTTCTCGCCTCCCGGTGCCGAACGTCCTCCCAGTACCGACCGTTCTCGAAAGAGTTTGCTTAGTATTTTTCGCTCTGTCCTGTTACGAAAAGCAATGAAATTGCTTGGCCCATTGAGGTACCACTCCGTAAGTGCCGCACCCTCTGTTTCGGTCTGATGTTCTACTTTCAGTCCCTGTACTCCCAGGTTAGATTCACACAAAGGTTCTTCTTCGTCCTCTACGTATCTATGAATACTGGCAATATGGCAAGACTCGAGAGTATAACGTTCTGATTCATATTGATCAGACCCAGATATCTCGAAAAGTTCAATAAAACTACCAGGAACCGTATTTTTTGTTTCTTTTCTAAAAAACTCACAATCGCCTTTCATAGAAAGCACTGCTTGGAGATTATGATGCTCATCCCGAGTTATTACTATCTTCTTATTCCCTTCTGGAAGCTCTTCAGCATCGTCCACATTTGGAATAGTGATTGGTTCACGTAGAACTTCCCATTCTAACCATGGCGCTATATAGCCGTCCATACTAATACATATCCCCGTATAAATAAAAATGTGATAAGTTCGATTTTATTCGACGTGATCCGGTAGTAAAAGCAAACCGATTTGAAACGATAAACACCCTCTAAACTCTGCTCACCACTTCCTTCTGTTTTGTAACCTCCACCGCTCCCGTATCCTTAGTTCAACAACCGGCTTAGTAGCTTATCCTTAGTAAAATCCCTCTTTTCTATTTTGTCAGACTCAACAGAAACATCGCAGACCACCACGACGTCTGTGCCTTTTGTACTCTTGAACACCCCTTCGCATTTCGGCAGCTGGCTAATCAGCTTATCCACTATCCTAACTCAAAACCCTTCGAGTATCATCCACCCATTCCGGCTCTTTAACGATCGCTTACCTACTTACCTACCCACCTACCTACGGCCAGGCAGGTATTTGAGCCAGTGGAAGTTGCTCACCGAAATATCCCGCGTTCGTTGCGACGAATGTGATTACCACAATAATCACAACGAGGACTACCAGGAGCCGGAACAATGGGTTATCAAAGATAGATTCTTCCGCCATTTTCGTGATCACCCCCCCCTCACCTCAGTTCTTGAGAAGTAGAAGTCGATTGGCTGTAAGCACATAAAAAGTTTTCTATACTTTTACCTATAGGAATATAAAGTATTTATTCTAACAGGTTTGTGGCATACCCTACGCAGAGTGTGTCTAACATACGGGTGCGTTACTCCAGCCTCGTCAAACGCGGGTAGGTACAACGACGCGAGCACAAAACGAGCCGTAAGTATCACTAAAAGAAAATAAAAGAAAAAAAGAAAAAAGGGACTCAGTGTTTTTTTTGCTTAGCTTTTTCTACTTTACGCTAATCTAATCTACGTAAAGTAAGCTACGCAAAATCCAACTGAGCGTACAACTGCTTTGCCTTGAAGTTCTGTAACGAGATCGAGTTTGACGGACAATACGCAGCGCAACTGCCACAACCTATGCAGCCCTCCACGGTAACGCGTGCAAACTTCTTCGTGCCGCTTATCGTTGTCATTATGTTGTAGGTAACCGCAGCTACTGGCTCTTCCACCAACTCGATCGCCTCGACCGGGCACATCTCCACGCATACGCCACAGCCGGCACAGATAGCCTCATCCACGACGGAAACTATTCCCGGCGTCTCGAGGAAGTTCTTCGCTAAGAGCACGCATGCCCTCGACGCTGCTGCGCTGCCCATGCCGATACTCTCATCGATCAGTGCGGGCGCAACTCCGGAACCACAGATGAACACACCTTCGTTCACCGTATCCACGGGCGTTAAGACCAGCTTTGGCCGCTCCTGCGCCTCTAAGAAGAACCCGTTCTTCAGCGGTATCATGAACATCTTGCTTAACTGCTCGTTCTCTGCCGCAGGCTGCATCAGTGCGCTGACCACGATCAAATCGGGCTTTATCTGGATCTCATCGTTGAAGATTACATCGAAGACCGAGACCGTTCCGTCCGCAAATGCCGGTGGACGTTCCGCGTCGTATCTGATGAAGATCACGCCCTTCTCCCTCGCCGCCTTGTATGCCATCTCCCATTTGCCGTACGTCTTGACGTCCTGGAAAAGCACGAACACATTCAGCTCAGGCTTCAGTTCCTTCGCTTTTAACGCATTGCTCACCGCTTCGATGCTGTTGTACTTCGCGTTAACGCCATCGCCCGAAACGCCGTCTTGAATCATAACCACCGTGTTCGCATCCACAGTGCCAGCCAGCATCTTCGCGAAGTCGGTTTGCGTTACCACGTTGCTCGCCTGTCCGTAGCCGAAGTAGCCCTCAGGTACAAACTCGTGCGTGCCGGTTGCAAGTACCGCTGCACCGAAATCAATCTCCTCCTCGTCCGCGCCGCCTCCGGTTACCTTCGCTTTAAATGCGCCTACTCGACCTCTAACGTCGTCGACCGCAGCACCCGTATACACCGTTATCCGCTCGTTGCCCTTTACTTTGCTAACCAAATCCGCTAAGACGTCCGCAGCTTTCACATCGCTCTGAAACTCGGTGGCCTCTTTCAAACTGCCGCCTAACTCCGCGTCCTTCTCCACCAGACAGACCTCGTAGCCGGTATTGGCGATGTCCAGCGCTGCGGTCATACCTGCCGCGCCGCCGCCGACAACGAGCGCTTTTGGCGTCACCGGATACTGCTCAAGCGGTACCGGTTCTAGATACCGTGCACGCTCGACTGCCATGGTCAGCTGGCTCATCGCTACGACCGTCGCTTCCTCCTTCTCGTGCACACACGCACATTGCTCCCGGAGGTTCACCATCTCGAGTAGATACGGATTCAAGCCCGCCTTCGCACACGTGTCCCTGAAGATCTCTTCATACGCACGCGGCGAGTAGCCTGCAACCACTATTCTGTTCAGGCCTTCGTCTATTATCCCGCTCTCTACCGCGCCCATGGTCTCTTTCATGGTGTTCGTCTCGCTGTTCACCACGGCCACGCCCCTCAAGCTGCCCACGTGCTCTGCGACCACAGGTACATCCATTGCACCCGTAACCTCGCCTTCGCAACCGCAGATGAAAACGCCGATCTTCGGTTCTTCGCTTACTTCTACGTATTTACGCTCTTCCTGGCCGGGAATCATCTCCGTCCTTCCGGATAACTGAGCGGCCTTTGCTGCGGCTCCCGTTGATAGTATCACGCTTTCACGTACCTTCATCGGCGCGGTTGCCGTGCCTCCTGCGAATATACCCGGCACACTCGTCTCCACTGGGCTCGTCATGCTCGTCTCTATAAAGCCATAGGGATCCAGGTTCACGCCGGTCACCTCAGCAAGCTTCGCCATCGTCTTCGACGGTAAGAGACCGACTGCGAGAACCACCATATCGAGATCTAACTGCTCGATCGTGCCGTTCGCTAAATCCTCATACTTTACCGTGAGCGTCCCCCCGTCCTCAGCCAGCACTTCCGGAACTCGTGACCTGATGTAATGCACACCGTATTTGTCCTTTAGCTTCGCTACCAGCTCCTCATCCTTGCCGAATACGCGAACGTCCATGTAGAAGACGTAAGCGTCAATGTTGGGATAGCGCTCTTTCAGCTCCCAAACCTCCTTCGCCGTGTAGCCACAGCATGCAGTCGAACAAATTTCATTCTCCTTGCATCGTGAGCCGATACACTTGATGAATCCGATCTTCTTCACCGGCTGGCCATCTGAAGGTCGCACCAGCGCGCCTGTTTCACTCACCGTACAGGCACGAAGCATCCCTTCAAACTCCAATGACGGGACTACATCAGGATTATCAATTGCATAGCCCTTTGCGATGTCATCATAAACGTCATAGCCCGGCGTCAGCACCACGCTCTCCACGTTTAGCTCCTTCCCTGAGACGTTCAACTTGAAATCACCCGCTGAGCCTGACAAGCCTTCCAACTCGCTTGAGAGCATCAGTTCTATGTTCGGATGGTTCTCTATCTTCACTATCATCGGCGATATTCCGGTTTCACATTCCGCAAGCTCCGAGACCTTACCGCCAAGCTGCGCATTCTTCTCTATCAAATAGACTTTGTAACCCGCATCTGCAAGGTCAAGAGCTGCCGTTATACCGGCAACACCGCCGCCTATAATTGCTATTCCCATTTTACACCACCTTCTCCAGTAGTTTCTTCGTGTCTACGGCGTTCTTCTGAAGGCCCAGCTTACTCGGGTCAATACCAAGCGCGAGCCCTATCAACTGCGTGATATACACAATGGGCATATCAAACTTGACGCCTAACGCTTTCTCTACATCCGGCTGCTTCGCATCCAGCATCATGCCGCACAGCGGACAGGCAAGTGCTATACAGTCCGCACCGGCGTCCTTCGCCGTCTGCAGGATCTTCCTCGCCATCTCAAATGCGAGGTCAGCTCGCGTCATCATCAGCGGCCCGCCACAGCATTTCGTCTTCATGGATCTGAACGGAACGGTCTCGCCTCCGATTAACTCGATCAACTGGTCCATCAAGACAGGATCGTCTGGATCGTCAAAAGCGGTCTCAGGCGGTCTTCCCAAATAACAACCATAATACGGTGCCACCTTGAGTTCCACCTTCTTCACTAACTTACTCTTTATCGCATCCATGCCGATATCGTTGACGAGGACTTCGATTACATGCTTTGGCGTTACAGTCCCGTTATACTCAAGCGAAGGATCAATCCCTTTCATCTCCGCACGTAATTCCGCATTTGCCTTCAACGCATTGTTCGTCCTCGCTAAATTGTAATAGCAGATGCTGCACGGAGTCATGATGTCCAAATTATCCTTCTCTGCAATGGCGAGATTCCGCACATTTAACGCGTACACTAATCGCGGATCCTCCGCTTCCGCCGCACCACAGCAGTTCCAGTCCTCGATTTCTTCCAGTTCAACCCCCAACGCCTTAAACATCTCTTTCGTTGACATGTCTTGCTCCAGCGCCGTCGCCTCGGAGGGGCACCCTGGATGATAGGCAATCTTCTCTACGCTCATTTCTCTTGCTCCTCTGCCCACGCGAAGATCTTCTTCATCACGTCACGCTGCTTTATCTTCGATGGTAGCATTCCTTTTGTCAGACCGTGACCACCGAGTGGCCCCATTTTACCCTTGAAGAACATTCGCATACCGAAATCCTTGTAATCCTTCATCATCGCTTTTTGCCCCGCAATGAACGAGCCTTCTCTCTTGGGGTAATATTCCATCGCCAGTCCTATATCATAGAGCCGTCCGTACTTCTCCAACGTATGTAAGAACGCCGTTTCAAAGAGTGGTCTTGGGCTCTCTATCTTTATCTCGCCTGCCGCCTCCGCCTTCTCTGCTAACCGTCGTATTACCGCGAGCACATCGCCAACCACCACGTCTTGCGGGCAGCGCGCCGTGCACGTCTGACAGATAGCACAGATCCACAAATCTGGATTGGACAACACTTCCTTCCGCATTCCCAACAGGCTCATCTGGATAATTTTCCGCGGGTTGTAACTCGGAACGAGTTCGGTAAGTGGACAGCCGATAGTACACGTGCTACACTGGTAACAAGCGGTAAGGTGCTCTCCTCCCGGTTCTTTTAGGATTTCGTTTTTAAAGTCCGGGTCCAGTTCCCAGGTCTTTATTGGCATTTTATCTTAAACACTCTTCTAGCTCTTCATCCTCATATGTCGTGAACGGTAGAGGCTCCTTCACATCTTTACCAGGCACGTACTCGAAGATCTCCTGCACCTTCTTTGTAAGAACCGGATAGAATCGCGTCAACGGAATGTCTTTCGGGCATGCATCCTCACACGCGCCACAGGCAACACAGGTCGTGCTGACGTGGTAAACCCGCGTGAGATGGTACATCAGTTGATTTGCTGGTACCGCGATCGCGCCACGCGCCTCTGCTAAGTTCAGCAAGTCGCCGCCCGCAGGGTTCCCTATCGGCTGGTCAAAGAAGCATTCTTTACAATAACATACCGGGCACACGTCTCTACAGTTCTTGCACACAATACAGTCACGCAGGAACTCTTCCAATGCCGTCTCACTGTCGACCTTAGGCAGCGCATCTAAATTCGCTTTCGCATCCGCTGCGATCTGCCCAGTCTCCGCTGTCCTGTCTAACTCCTTATCCTCCAGTGTTAGTCCTGCGGCTGTCAGAGCTTCAACGCCCTTCTCCGTCAGCCCCGCAACGACCACCTTCTCGCCGTTCGCCTGTGCGAGGGCAATATCACCAACCTCTGCAAGCCGATTATCACAAATTGCACAGGCATCCCGTATCGAAATGCCCTTTCCTGCCAGCCCCTTTATCTTCGCACTGTCCGTCTGGTCGCCGATATCCGAATAATTCGCCGCATAAACCTCGTTCGCGTAGGCTCCCGCGCAATCCACGGTTATAAGAAGCACACTATCTTCATCCAGTTGCTTAAGCTTTACCAATTCAATTGCTGCGCGTGTCTCGCAGGGCTTGGCTACAACACCAACTTTCTCATCGATCAGCCAGCCCTTAACGATGTTCGCAGCGTTTACACCGAACGAAGGCGCGAAGATGACTGACTCAGGCGATGCGATCTTATCCTTGTCCCTTACGAGCATGTAGGATACACCGTTTCCTATCCTACGCGGTATGACCAGGGCATCGACGACTTTGTTCTCCAGCAATCCCTTAAAAAACCCTTCTAAATCCCCATAACTGAGCTCTGTTCCTTTCATAGTATCTCATCCTTCATGGGATTCGGTCCCACTTCTTTAATGTGCGCTGTCAGGTTCTTCATCGTATTCGCGAATTTGACACCCTCCGACGCGCTGATCCAGTGTAACTGGACTCGGTTATCCAACCCCAACTGCTGTAGGATCGTCCTCATTGCGGCTATTCTGCGCCTGGAATAGAAATTCCCCTTTATGTAGTGGCACTCCCCTGGATGGCAGCCTCCGATGAACACTCCGTCTGCACCATTCAATAACGCCTTGAGCACAAACATCGGATCTATCCGCGCCGTGCACATAAGCCTTATTATCCGGATATTTGGTGGGTATTTTTTCCGCGACGTCCCTGCCAAATCTGCACCCGCATAAGTACACCAATTACAGGTAAATCCAACGATCTTTGGCTCAAAACCCTCTTTCTCTTCTCCCATTTTTTATCACCTAGGTCTATGCTTCCTTTCCTCGATAACTTTTGGCTAATCTTCTATTAGGTATAACCTATATAAGTTTTTCGATATTTCTTAAATCACCACCTTCTTCGAAACGGGATAAGGCACTTGTAACTGTTTATAATAAGAGAAATCCACATAAGATACTGGGTAAGGTGCGGTGAAAACACTTGCTTCTGGTAGAAGGAAACTGAAGTTAGGAAACGGTAGAACACGATTCTACAAGGCTCCGCAATTGACGACGCTGATACTGGGTGCTGCTATGGACGGCGTAGCGGCGCGTACGAGTGGTTTGAGCTCGCCTGATTGCAGTACCGGCGACGGCAAAGAGGTTACGATAACGGCTAGACACGATGTTAGAGAAGGGGGCAAGCTGAAGTAAAAATGAAGCTCTCACCGTTCAAGCCGCAGCTGATTCTACTCCATGCACCAACCGTGTATGATTTCCGCAAGTATCCACTCATGTTCGGCCCGATCGCCGACGGCGTACCCTCAACGCCCTTATTTGAGATGTATCCAATCGGCTTCTTCTCTATCGTGGAACATCTGAGCAGAAATGGGATCGGAGTGCGGATAATCAATTTGGCAGTGCGAATGCTGAGTAGCGACGATTTTGACGCGGAGAAGATGATACGAAAGCTCAAGCCGAATGCTTTTGGCATCGACCTCCATTGGCTGCCTCATGCACAGGGAAGCCTTGAAGTCGCGAAGATCTGCAAGCAGTACCATCCCGAGATACCCGTCATCTTCGGCGGATATTCCGCAACTTACTTCCACGAAGAGCTGATCCGCTATCCCGAAGTGGATTTTGTTATACGAGGGGATTCCACGGAAGAGCCGCTGCTACAACTCATGAACGCAATCGCTCAACAGTCTTCCGCCACCACCTTCAGCGCCATCCCGAACCTGGTCTGGAAGGATAGCCGCGGGGAGGTACACGTAAACCCGTTTACACACGTTCCAAACGAAATTAACAAATTCGCGAATAATTACGTCGCGGTGTTCAAATCGGCATTGAAATACCGCGATGTCCGAAGTTTGAGCCCCTGGAAAGGCTGGACTTCACACGAATGGCTCGACTACCCGCTTACACCCGTGATCACCTGTCGTGGCTGCATCCATAATTGCACCTTCTGCGGCGGTTCTCGTAACGCACTGGCGCTCTACTGCAATCGGAAGAAACCCGCGTTTCGCGACCCGCACTTAATCGCAGAGGATATCATAAAGACCTCAAAATATACCCGGGCGCCCATATTCATCATTGGCGACCTCTTTCAGTCTGGTAAAAAATACGCGTACGCTATCTTAGAAGACCTAAAAAAAGCAGCACTCGAAAATCATCTCGTCTTCGAGTTGTTCAAACCTGCTCCAAAGGACTATTTCGAACGCGTGGCGGGATCAGTGGAGAACTTCAATTTCGAAATATCGCCTGACAGCCATGACGAGCGGATACGAGCGGCGGAAGGGAAGCAGTACAAGAATGCGGAGATCGAGAAGAACCTGAAGTGGGCCTTGGATGCGGGCTGCAACAAATTTGATCTCTTCTTCATGATTGGACTCCCGCTGCAGACCTGCGAATCCGCGATGGAAACGGTGGAGTGGTGCGGAGAACTCATGGAGAAATTCGGCACGCGCGTTGTCCCGTTTATTCTGCCTTATTCGCCCTTCATCGATCCCGGCTGCATTGCGTACGAGCAGTCGGAGAAGATGGGCTATACGATCCTGCTCAAAACGCTCGAGGAGTATCGAAAGGCATTGTTATCGCCAAGCTGGAAATACGCCCTGAATTACGAGACCAAATGGATGACTCGGGACGAAATCGTCGATTGCGCGTATCAGGCTGGGCTGCGAATGAACGAACTGAAGCGGAAATGCGGCTTGATTGACGAGCAGCTATTCAAGAAGACGGAAGAGCGGATAACGCTCGCCATCAACCTTACAACAGCCGTGGACGAGATTCTGGCGCTAAATGACGAGTCCGTCCGGCAAGCGCGATTGCGGGATTTGAAACCCGAGTTCGACACGCTCTTCAATTCGGTCATCAACGAGAAAGTGCAACTGGATTGGCCTGCTGCGAAGCGTGGTTTGCGGATTTTACCGCTCTTAAAGTTAGCACTACTCGATTCCTTAGCGATGCGCCGGGGTAAATAAGCCGCTTTAAGAAGCTGGACGTGGCGCGGGACGATTAGGATCGAAAACGCCCGCAACTTGGATTCCTATCTCGTAGAAGATAACGAGTGGGATTGCGACGATGAGCTGACTCACGACGTCGGGCGGCGTAAAGAACGCGGCGAGGACAAACATGATCACATAGATGTATCGTCGGTATTCCTTCAGCGTCTCGAGCGGGACGAGTCCGACACGAACAAGAACGACGAGAAGGAGCGGGACTTCAAACGCGACGCCCAGTACGAGCGTTATTATGATGACGAACGATATGAATTCGTATATCGAGTACGTGGCGGTAACTCCACTCGCCGCAGACATAATGTAAAGATACGTGAGGACTATCGGCAGCATGAGGAAGTACGAATAGCTTATTCCCAAAACGAAGAGAGAAACGGCGGTAGTCACCAATATAATGAAGTGCGATTTCTTCATTGGATTCTTTATGCCAAACCGCACCTTCAACATTTTGTACACGTAGTGGAACACAAGCGGAATGACCAGTATGACGCCGATGACCAGCGCCATCTTCAATTTCAGCATGATTACCTCCACGGGCGATATATAGATGAGCGTTGCACCTTCGGGGAGGAGATCTTGCTTTATTCGCTCTAATACGGGATCCAAGAATTGAAAAGAGACCACGAACCCACCGAGAAAAACGGCGGCAATGGGTATGAGCTTGTTCTTTATCGCTACCGTTATATATCCTAACTCCTCACTAATACTTGCCATCTTCACGTGCTCCTATTACTATGACTGAATAAATGATAAAAGCTAACGCCGAAGCCAGGACGAAGACGAAAGAGAAAATGCGGATGACTGACGACGCTGCTCTCGAGTTAGATGGCCCGATAGGGGATGCTGAGATACCGATACTCGAGCATGTCGAGGAACTACGAGAGAGGCTCATCGTCTTTTTGATCCCGTTCTGCATCGCTACGATCGCTGCGTATCCGTTTTCAAACATCTTACTCCGCCGCATATTATTCCATAATCTCTTCCCTGAAGAAATGGCCATGTTTGTGTATAGCCCGATGGAGTGGATGAGCGTACGGCTCCTGTTCTCCTTCTTACTCGCCTTTTCTGTTACGATGCCCTTGCTCTTATTTGAGCTTTTCGCTTTTATGCGGCCGGGTCTCTATCCCTCGGAGCGAAAATTCTTCATGATGGTTGCCATCCCCTCGCTCTGCTGTTACGTTGTCGGTGCGATCTTCGCCTATTACTTCGTCTTGCCACTCATCTTCGGCTATCTCATCAACTACTCCGGCGATGTCGCACAGGTTGCGCTTTCTGCGAAGCGGATCTTCTCTATCATTCTGTACACCGCGGTGAGCTTCGGACTGATCTTCCAGATCCCGTTCGTAATGACCCTGGCGGTGAAGCTGCAGATAGTCACGTATTCGTGGCTCAAAGACAAGCGAGTGATATTCTACGGGCTGATCATCGGCATCGCATTCTTTATCATCGCGGACCCGACGGGAATCTCAATGATCATGGCAGTGGTCTCAATAGCGCTCTTCGAGTTCGGATTGCTACTCTCACGCTACATCGGACGCAGACGTAAGTAGAAGTAACTCATAGACGTGAGTGCTTGAGTTCGTCCATCTGCTTGCTGTTCTTGGCGTAATCATGAGTAACCCCCCCCCCTCTTGCCGAGGGGATCACAATAATCGCTGTCCTCTCGAAAGACCGTAGCAAAACTTCTCGACGCTTTTTATATCTTTTTATATATGCTCGTCCAATAGTATAGGTAGAAGGAATAAGTCAAATTGTGAGGTGCAAAAAGCCATGTTAGGTCCAACTGAGATGATGGTAATTGCAGTAGTAGCAATCGTTTTGTTATTCGGTGCAGCGAAGGTGCCGCAGCTTGCCAGGTCTTTTGGTCAGGCAATGGGAGAGTTCAAGAAAGCGAAAAAGGAATCCGAAGTGAGCCTCAAGAATTTCGAAGACTCCATAGTGGGCGATGAAAAAGTAATACCGGAAACGACGGCAAAAGCAGAGAAAAAGAATGACGATGTCAATATACGCGAAGTAGCAGGGTATATGGGCATAGAGACTGAAGGGAAGACCGATGAGCAGTTAAAAGAGGAAGTTCAGGCAAAGATGAAAGCCGACTCCAAGTAAGATAAGACCACCATTCTATCCTGTAAGTAAAAGAGGAAAGCAAGATAGCGGCGTACGCGCTCCGAGCACCCCTATCGTTATCTGGTTTCATACCATTTTTTCAACCATACGAGCGCCGCGGAGGTCTCCCGTTCAAATCGGAACGTGGAAAGGTAGACCAGACGTGCTCAATTGATTTGCAACGCTCAATCCTTACGAGGGTATGCATCGTTACCATGGTACCGCTGCTTTTGTGTTTTTTGTGTGTGTGTAAAAGCGTTTAGGTGAACTCGGTCGCTTGAAAAGGGGATAGCGTGGTACAACCATTGCAAGCTTGCTGCACAGCTAGTATTTTTTATCGTATCGATTAAACGTGTCAAAAGAGAGCAAAATCGGCTGGCCGGTTTATTGAAAACACTGGTCTGGTCTCCTGTGCATAGCTTCCCTCATTTATCTGTATTACACTAACCAGGAGTGCCGTCTAATAACCGCTCACACACGCCTGCTCAAAATAAGTTCTGAAGTTAAGTTATCTACGATTGAATACTTCTTTCAAATCTACGGAGAGTAAAAATCAAACTGAGTTACACTGAATTAAATCGAATTAAATCAAATCGAAAAGAAAAAAAAGAAAGGGTTGGTTGTGGAAGAACTCCACAACCTTTTTTTGGTCTCTTAGAGCCCGACGCCGGTATAGAATGTCTGTAGAGCACTCACACTCGCTAGCTGATCACGTAGTAGTTCACCAACGGGCACGTTCGTACCGAAAAGCACTGTTCGTCCCATAATCTCGCCGATCAGCACGAAAACAAACAGAACGATCGCTATCATCGAAGCCATCGCCATGTTCTTCTTCGTCAGTGGCAATGCAAGCGCTATGGCACATATGAAAGCCAAGCCGACGCCTACTACCCATCTTGCCATGTAGAGTGTGGCATATTCGCCCGATAGCATGCCCCTGAGCGTCTCTTCTTGTGCAACTTGTGCGACTTCGGTCTCTGCTGCGGCTTCTAGCATGCCGGTATTTGCGAAGAGTCCGACAGCCAGCACAATGACCATCACCAGCGAGATCCCCATCGTAATCCAGAGCATACGTGCTAAGGGTTCGTCTCCCTCTTTCTTCATCGTATATTTCAGCGAGAGCACTGCTGCCACTGCCGTTACACCTCCGAGTAGAGCCGTAACGTAGAAGAACAGTATCGTCGTTGGATGATTCAACGATGGTAGCGTGGGAAGCAGGTATGCTGCCGCGCTTACATAGGGGAACGCAAGTCCCACCAATGCAGCTAAGACGCCAACAGGCTTTCTGAGCACCGCTAGCTTCCCGACTATCGACGGTATCACCGGGAACCATTTGAGACTGCCGTATTCAGGGTCTAAGAGCCACATCGCGGTATACACCACTGCTAAGATGACAAAAACTGTCAAAGCCAGTACTTCCTGGCTCAGCAATGAAGAACCCACGTTGTTTATCATTGTAAACATCGCTTGTATCGGTCGTGCCTCGTGCGAAAGTATACCAATCAGGCCGATAACTGCCACCGGGACACAAACCCATGCCCCGGTCTCGAAGAACTTTGCGTCCTCCTTGCTCTTTGCGAGGAAATCGGCGATGACCATTGCTATCAGCGCACCCACGGACATCTGACTGAACACCGTGAAGGTCACGTATGCGGTAACTGCACTAACCATTGTTATCCATTACCTCCTTTACACTCGCTCTTGCCAGGCAATTGTGTTCCGAGACTTTGCATCTCTATACTGTGGTAATATTTCGTTTATGTCGCCTCCAAGACGGGCCTTGGTCGAGCAGAACAGTCCACACCTCGGGCTTGGTGCTCTATCACTGGCTACCGGCACAAAAGGCTGAACGCATAAGGTGCACTTGTCCATGATCCCTTCGTACTCTTTAGCCGCACCCTCCAGCTCATGGGGATATTGTGGTGCGCCAAATGGGCATGCCCACCCGCAATAGCCACAGCCGATGCACTTTTCCTTATTCGTCATAACGATACCGTCCGCGTCTCGCTTTTCTATCGCTTTCGTTGGACATACTGCCTCACAGGGAGGATTCGTGCAGTGCATACAGGAGACGGGTATATTCTTCTCGCCAGGTACCCCCTTGTTAATCGTTACTATCTTCACTCGGGCTGTTCCGTGAGGAACTTTGTTCTGGTCCTTGCAGATAGCAAAGCACGCTCCGCAGTTGATGCACTTCTCAATCACGTTCAGGAATTTATAGGTTACCATTTTTCATTGCCTCCTACGCTTTGTACACCTTGCACAGACAACACTTTGTCTCTTGCATGTTCGTCGACCTGTCGTATCCATCCACACAGATGATGTTAACGGAATCACCAAGTGCGAGTTCCGCGGTTCCAGGTGGGTATCTGTCCTCATATGACTCACCTTCAAACCAGCCGGCCCAGTGATACGGACAGAATATGGTCTGATCGTTCACACGATACGTCACGTTCGCTCTCACTTTGATCCTTCCTCTCAGTGTCTCGACCCATACATAATCCCAATGGGTGATACCGAGCTCCAATGCCGTGTCCGGATTGATCTCAGCGTACATTTCAGGTTGCAGCTCAACCAGGTATTCACACGATCGCGTCTCAGCGCCGCCACCCATGTGCTCGACCTGTCGTCCGGTCGTAAGGATGAGTGGATAGTCATTCACCAGGTTCTTTCGCTGCTGCTGAATCGTCTTATACAAGCATGGGACACGGTAGTGGTCCGCAACGTCATCGTACGTCGGATATTTATCGATCAGGTCAGGTCGTGGACTCTCGATCGGTTCGCGGTGTATGGGAACCGGATCAGGCAGGTTCCAGGCTCTGAATCGTGCTCTTCCTGCTCCTGACGGGCAGATATTCTGGTCAAGCAGTGACTTGAAGTCAGCATCGATCTCTTTCTTCCAACCGGGGCCGTCAGTGCCATCAGAGTTCTTCTCGTCGTATCCTGGTCCAATGTATGACGCACCTAACTGGCTCTCGCCATCGTCCGACAGTGGATTTCCAGGTGTAGAGTCAGCACCTCTAAATCGTGGTCTAAATTCGTTGCCGCCTTCCCAGACGGGTATATCGTTTCGGTACAAGATCGGTGTTCCCGGGTGCTCATCATTCCAGCACGGCCATGGCAGTCCCCAGTATTCGCCTTTCACCGGGCCACTCTTTGCCTGGCAATCTTCGCAATCGAAGACGCTGCAATCGGTACGACACTGCAGTTGCTGTCGCTTGAGCCGCTCTGGAGACTGGCGCATCATGATGACATTGGCACCGAGGTTAATCTCACGGAGCACATCCTCCGGATATTCGTTGTATGTGAAGTGCTCACCGAACCCAAGCCGGGTTGCAAGCTCCTTAATCATCCACCAGTCTGGCTTGCTGTCATATAAGGGCTCCACTAACTTGTTTCGCCACTGTACCTGCCGCGCACTGTTCGAAACGCTTCCGCTTTCCTCGAATTGCGTTGCTGCAGGCAGTACGATGATCCCGTCAGGTCGGTCCGCAAGTGAAGAAGCAATCGTCGCATGCGGGTCAACGCCCACAAGTAGTTCGACCTTCTCCATCGCCAACTTCATTCGCTTCATCTCGGTGATCGAGTTCAGCGAATGGCCCCAGACGAACGCCATCTTGATCGGGTTTGGCTGAAGGATCGGGAATTCTTCATTGAGCACACCTTCGTACCATCTCGAAACCGTGATTCCCGGCTTGTTCATCAATGATTTGCCACTACCTGCAGGATAGTCGTTCTCGAACTTCGCCTTCATCTCCTCGAAGGTTACTAGTGCATGCCTGTTCCAGACGCCGATCCAGTGCTTCCATGAGCCATCGTCGAGTCCATAATATGCAGGCAGCCAGTGCGAAAGCACGCACATATCGGTTGCACCCTGCACGTTGTCGTGACCTCTGAATGCGTTGGTTCCTCCGCCAGGTCTGCCAGCATAACCCATAAGCATCGAGAGGCAAGCCATTGCCCTGATGTTATTCGTGCCCACAGTGTGCTGTGTCGCGCCCATCGCCCAGCATATACAGTTAGCATAGTTTTCACCACGTGGTGGGAATGCCCAGTCTTGCGCGAGCTGTCGTATGGTAGCTGCAGGAACCCAGGTAATATCCTCAACAACTTCCGGGGTGTAGTCCTTTACGACGTCCCACCATTTAGCAAAGCCGTAGGTCCTCTTCTCGATGAAGTCCGTGTTATGCCAGCCATTATTCACGATTACGTTAGCTATTGCCCATAGCAATGGAATATCCGTTCCAGACCTGAACCGCACGTACATATCTGCCGCTGCGGCAGACTTTGTGAAGCGCGGGTCACACACGATGAACTTTGCACCTCGCTTCTTTGCCTCGAGGATGTGCAGCATCGCAACAGGATGCGAGTTGGCTGCGTTCTCACCGAAGAACAGAACAACCCCTGAGTTGCGCATGTCGTTCCACGGGTTGGTCATCGCACCATAGCTCCACGTGTTCGCCAAACCGCCAACCGTTGTAGAATGGCATATCCGTGCCTGGTGGTCTACGTTGTTCGTACCGTTAAATGCTGCGAATTTCCTGAATAAGTAGCACTCTTCATTGCTCGTCTTGGCAGACCCTATATACATGATTGAGTCGGGACCGTAATTCGCCTTGATCTCCTTCATCTTGTTGGCGATCTTATCCAGGGCTTCGGTCCACGAGATTGCCTTCCACTGGCCCCCGACCTTCTCCATCGGTGTTCTCAGTCTGGTCGATGAGTTGAGTATCTCTGCTATCGATGTGCCTTTAGAGCACATCGAGCCGCGATTTATCGGGTTCTCTAACCACGGTTCAAGACCGATGCATACACCGTCCTTTATTTTACCATGGAATCCACATCCCACTGCACAGTGAGAACAGGTAGATTTCACGAGCGTCACACCGGCTTCTTCAGAAGCTGCCGCTGCAGGTTCAATCAAATCACCGAGCTTGGAAGGATATGCACTGACGCCGCTGATACCACTCAGAGCCGCTGCAGTCCCTAAGGCGCTCAGTTTAGTGAACGTCCGCCTTGACATTCTGATACCGCTATTTTTACCTATAGATTTTGTTCTTGCCGCCATTATTTCACCTCTTTCTACTACTATTTTACCTCCTCTAGTTGTAACACGATACCTCTACTATATATAAAAGCTTTTCGGTTTTGACAGCCTTGTTCAAAACTAAGAACGTGCAGAGATCAACGGATTGTCACTGTATGCTTATAGAGCTAGTCCTAGATCTGCATAGGGGATTGAGAATCTGACCTTGAAAGTAACCAGGTAACTATCTGCTTGCTTCCTCGTTTCTGCGTCTAACTCTCCACATCAAAGATCGCTGAATAAAATAATACAAACTGACTTGCATCTGGGCGAGTGGATGAAACGTCATGAGCGAAGAAGAGCTAGCGGGGACTTAAACGCAACCATTTTAAAAAAGAGGAAAGAGAAGAAAGAGATTTTCGTTTTTACCTCGTTCTTCTCAACAGCAGATACGCCACCACTAATAAGCCACTCGATGCGAAAATCGCTTCGTAACTTGGAGCCTCCGGCGTAGGTGTAGGGCTAGCGGTTGGAGTCGTACCAGTACTTCTCAGTGTTTGTACTGCCTGCCCTAAAGCACCCTGCAGCCTATTAAGCACTGTAACGGGTGTTGGTGGCACCAATCCCAACGCATCAATTTCCCTGAAATGGTCCGCAGAACTACTGATATAACCGGCTGCTGTTTCTAAATCATCAGGATCGTACTTCATTGCCCCGGACTCTGTATATTGACAGCCCAATTTGAAATTCTCCAGCGCTAACGTCAAATGATTTTTTACCGGTTGCATCTCGGAAGATACCTCATAGAACTCTAACTCGTCCAATGCCGCCGTAGCAGCTTCATAGCCACTCCGTGCCCCAGCCTCACACATTGTACAGTCGAAATTTTCTATGGCAGTTGCCATAGTTGTCGCAGCGCTTTCTAGTTCAGTCATTGTAGCGCTATACCACTCCTCGAATTCACGATCTTCAATGGGTTGCGCTTGTGCCACGTCGGAAGCGCTTGCAAGGGATAGTGTGATGACCATACTCACAAGTAAAACCGTAGCGAGGTATCCAAAAAATTTTGCTTTCCTCATTTTTCACCTCCTTACAGTTAAGAAACTACTTCCTGCTATAAAAAAGGTGAGGAAAAAAGGTGAAGAATCACTGACTTGACAAAAATGCGCGGTAAACGTGTTTTATCAGTGATTGCAAAAGAGCAGAGCTGCTGGCAGTTTGTATCGAGTCTAGAAATGATAAAAGTAGGGACCCTGAATGAAGTAAGTCATAAATAAGTTTATATATCCGTGATAGCATCCCATTCATTACGTCAAGAAATGAAAGATCAAGAAGAGAAGGGAAAGAAGAAGGAACTAACCGAGCTGCTTGAAAAAGAGGCGCTATTTCTTGAAATTACACGGAGATTGTCCGGAGGAGTGCAGGATGTCTTTGCTCCTCGGTCAGAATCGGTCGATAAATTAGCTAAGGAGCTAAAAGCATGTGAAACTGACATTGTCAAGCGCTATTTCTTTCCGGTCGACAAAACAATAGATACGTTTACCGATAGACTCTCCATGGCCCGTGAGGAACTGATTAAAGCAAGTGAAGAAGACAGACGGACGCTCCTTCGGTTCATCGAGGCCCTTGATAAGGAGGTCATGATTAAGGAGGAAGAAATCACCAAATTAAAGAAGGAGATGAAAACAATCCGAACTGAACTGCTTACGAACTCGTAAGACTAGACTTGAAGAGATACTAAAGAACTCGTCCCAAATCACGTAGAAGACAATTCGGTACTCTTTGCAAAGAGTGTTATAAAATCCTCAACGCCTCATACCTTGTTTGATTGAGAGGGATATGAATAAATAAGAGGGGAGGCTTTTTATTTAAGTATAGAGATGAAAAGTCCTTACGATCCGAGCGTTAGAGTTATGTGCGACAAAGCGGGAGATAGAAGAAAATTTGCGCCCCCTAAATTACCGCGAGGTTTTGCTCTCTTTATTCTGTCCGTCATCCTTATTTCCGGTATTGTAACTGCGACAATTCCTTTTGTCGCTCATGCTGCTAGTAGTGCGCCACCGTTTAACCTTACAAGCATCGACGGAACGGATTTCAGTCTCAGTGACTACCGAGGGACGGTGGTGGTATTAGATTTAATGGCAACCTGGTGCCCGGTATGCCCCCATGAAATGCCTGAACTCTCTAAATTGAGAGAAGAATACAGCGATGTCGTCATAATGACCATATCTGTCGACCCCACAGAGCCAGAGGAAAATTTAAGGAGTTTTAGAGAAACATACGCCAGCAATGCAGACTGGTTATTTGCGCGCGATACCGATAAAGTTTTGGTTAAATATAGAGCCTTCACTCTACCAACGATAGTGGTAATAGACCCTCAGGGGTACATAAGCTTCCAGAGGGCGGACCTTGTTCCCGCAGAAGAACTTGAGTCAGAGGTTGAAAGGGCGTACGCCGGAGGTGTTGGAGAGCCTGAGGAACCAGAAGAGCCTGAGGGACCGTCGTCCACCATTATGGGCTTGTACGTTTTAGCGTTGTTGACTGGCCTTTTGAGCTTCTTTGCTCCCTGTGCGTTTCCGTTGCTCCCGGGCTATATCAGCTACTATCTTGGCAGATACGAAGGCGGGCCAACGCTGAGCGGCTCAGTGAAAGCGGGAATAGCTTCAGCAACGGGGATAAATGGAATGTTCGCCTTAATAGGCGCTGCAGTGGCTGTAGGCGGTCTTGCAGTTAAATCGTATGTTACGTATTTCGCACCCGTAGTTGGCTTTGTTATCGTTCTCTTGGGGCTCTCAATGGTCTTTGGCAAGGCAGAAATCTTCGAAAAATTCGGAGGGGTACTCTCTTCGTACTCATCGAAATTAGGAGGGAGGGCACGGTACTCCGGACTCTTTTTGTACGGCGTTGGATATGGACTTGCCTCCATGGGATGTCAAGCCCCGGTCTTCATTGCGCTTATTTTTGCTGGCTTAGCCACTGGCGGCGTTTTAGAAGCGTTCATGGTATTTTTCTCATTTTCGATTGGAATGGGAGGTATGATGATTACCGTCAGTGTAATCGTGGGAACGGCGAAGATGAAGCTCGTAGAACGCATGAGAGCGTTGACACCCTACTTCAACAGAGCTTGCGGCGGCATACTTGTCATCGTCGGTCTCTACTTTTTATGGGAATATCTGATATAACGAACGCGTAACGTGATGGATTCAAGGAGAGAGGAATCTACGCTACGCTGCACCTGCATGCCCCCAAAAGTTAGTGATTATAGAAAAATTTATATAGTATGAGATTTGATAGCATAGCAGGGTGAGTATATAAAATGCTGAAAAAGAAGATTGTCTCTGGGACGGTTATAGTTTCGCTTCTGCTTCTATCACTCCTCTTCTCCAGTCTCGCATCGGCAGCGCGTATCGACATATCGGTGGATGAAGTGTATAAAATGCTACAGGAAAATCCTGATGACATTATTCTGCTGGATACCAGACCCGAGTCGATATATAATTCTGAGCACATAACGGGGCCAAAGTATCATGTAGTGAACATACCTCTGAGTGTCGATACTACCGCTTTTGAGAGTGGTATCGAGGAATTGGACAAGTCGAAAATTGTTATCGCGTACTGCCAGGCGGGTCGTGCGAGCCAGGTGGCCGGCGATTTACTCGTCAAACACGGCTTCGAGCGCGTTTATACGATGATTGGGGGGATTAATGCATGGAAAGAGAACTATCCCACAACGCTCACACCGCCAACGTCAACCAAGGTGCCAACAGGAGCTATTGAGGCTCCTCCTTTTACGATTACAAGCATAGATGGGACGACGTTCAGCATCAGCGATTACCAAGGAAAGGTCGTGGTGTTGACTCTGGTTCTAACAACCTGTCATCTGTGCCAAGAAGAGATGGGGGAACTCGCACAGTTACGACAGGCGTATCCCGACGTCGCTATTATAACCGTGTCTATAGATCCGCTAGAAACCGATGAGAATCTGAAGAACTTTAAAGAGCAATATAACGCTGATTGGCTATTCGCACGGGACACCAACAATATTGCTTCGCGGTATCAGGGCTACGTTTTGGCCACGCCAACCATTGTGGTTATCACTCCTGAGGGGTACATAAGCTTCCGGAAAGTAGAGGTTGTACCGTTAGAAGACCTCAAGTCTGCAATTGAGAGCGCTTACCAGGAAGAGGGAGATCTGATACCGACACCAACACCTACTCCAGAGGATGGGCAGATTCCCGGATTTGAAGCACTATCCGCAGTACTGATTATTGGCATCCTAGTGATAGTGCAGCGGCGCGCAAAAGGGAGAAAGAGCTAAATAAATAAGAACTAAAGAAGTTTTGGGATCCCGCTTTTTAGTAAAAGACGGGATTTCCCCTTGATTTTTAACAACGAGAGGGTTGTTCACCGCGCACTCTCCAATAAATCGCTGACCACCGCGTCGTCCAACATAATGAAGCCTTTTGTGAGCTTTGCAATGCCTTTAAAGAAATCAGCTATCTCATAAGTGTAGAGCGCATCGCAGAAAATGGGCACCCAGTTCAATATGTGCTCATCGAGAAATTCTCGCTGTAGTTTGAGACATTCTTTTAATCGTTCCGGGGTAGTCGCTGCTAATTCCTCCTCGCAGAGATAAAGCATAAACTTGAGTTCAAATCCGATGTGGTCTTCGAGGTCTGTATACTCGCGTGATTTTGCGATACCTGCTTTCCTGTACGCTTGCTTTACCGCTACCAGCGGCTCACCCAGCCGCCTTCCACTCACCCACCACGCCTCGTAAGGCTCTACCGGAGGCCTAAAGGGTCCGACGAATAAGAGTGTATATTCCCCTACCAAATCGTTATACAAGACATCGATATCCTTGCCTTTGCTCTTCTCCATAAACTCGTTTAATAAACGAAAACCCTCGAAAAGCTCGGTATTTATGTCGAACGATTTGAGTTCCTGAAACTGGAACTTTCCGTTCACCAAATCCGCTGCAAGTTCTCGTGCCGGCGCTTCCACATACATCCGAGACAAAAAGGCATAAAAGTTCCTTCTCGTCTCCAAAAGTTCTTCTATTTCGCTCATCTATTCATTCTCCAATTTTTCTAATGACACCTCAACGGCTCTTACCGGTCTGCACTTTTGACAATACTTGAGCAGGTCTAATCGCTCCTCTATGTTGAGTTCGCCCTCATCTTCGCCTTGTTTTAATAGAGCACTCATTCGCTCAAATGCAGATTTCGGCATAAATAGTTCTTCACATCCCGCACAGGCGACAAACTCGACTTCAACCAGTTTTTTGCTCCCTTCTTCAACCAGTTGCGAAAAGTCAAGCACCCGCTTTAAAGCAATCGCTTCTTCCGGGCATGCTTGCTGACACATACCGCAGGCAATGCAGTCGCCGTATACAAAATCGAGTTTATTCTCCTCCTTAATCAGCGCGTTTGTTGGGCACATGGTCACGCACGCAGTGCAGAGCGTGCAGTTCGAATTGATAGCAACATCGGCGAACGGATACGATGTATTTCCCTCTAGTAACGTTGGACGCACACCGGTCTTCATACGAAGGATCTGCATCAACGCTATTAGAATTTCCCGTTTCGGTTTGGTAAAATCGATCTCCGCTGGTTTCTTCTTTCTGATAGACGAAGGACTGAGTTTAGTGACAAAATCAGTAACCTTCTTCGCGAAAGCTTCTGCTTCGAACGGGGTATCCGCCAGTAATAGTACACGGTCTCCCAAACCGAAGGCGGATAACGTCTTCTGCGCAAATGTTACCGCCGATTCGATCTGTTCATGGTGACTGTTCTCGCATTCCCACAGAATAACACCTTCCGCTCCGCGTTCCAACGCGCTGAGTATATGCGCCTCCGACACCATATCAACGACCGGTACGAAGAGCGGTACTACCGCGGGATACTGAAGCTTCTTCCTGCCAACTGCATTGAGCTTTTCAGCGTTCTCTCTATCCGCGAACAAGAGCACGTTTTGGCGTAAATCTTCTGATAATACGCTTTCTATTTGTGAATACAGCAACTGATTGGGATAGTCACGCATTTGCGGAACTGATAATGGACATAAAGAAGCGCAGAGCCCACAACCGCGACATCGCACAGCGCTGAAAACCATTTTGACTCCCTCCCGCGTGATTGCCTCGTACGGGCAGGGTACACAATACTCACACCCAATTACTTCGCTCCTTCCGCTTGCACACCGTTTCAAATTTAACTCTAAATACTTATCCACCCCTATTTCGCCCAAATTAGCAACTAAATCCGGCGCTTTCCTTAATGCATCTTCGTAATCGTCAGCTTTATAAATCCCGAAGTAGTTAGGCCCTTGCCAGTCCTTATCAATCACAAGAATCTGCCCGACGTGCAACACATCCTCGTCGTGGAACGCAATGGCACCTGTTGGACACACGTTAACGCAATCGCCGCATTCGTCACAGGTCTCGTCAATCGTGTATACCGCATCGTAGTGTATCGCATTTTTCGGGCATGCATCAGCGCAAATGCCGCAGGAGATACATTTATCTATATCTATGTTGCGCTCGATCTCGACGTCAAAATCACCGATCTCGCCCGTTATGCCTTTGAGCGAGCCAATATGGAGCTCCGGCTCATCACACCACTCGTGAACGTTATTCGTCAGCAAGTGGACATGAGCCACGTTAGAAAGGCTTTTCGCAACGTCTAATGCTCCTTCCGCCTCGTTCCCGACTACAAGCACATCAAAGCCCACATTCACATCGATCTTTTCAGGTCTCGGGAGTTCTTCCTCCTTTTCAGCATAGCTGATGGCTGTTTTAATCAGGCTCTTCGCTTTTTCTGTTGCTTCTTTTCGCCCGTGTACCCAACCACAGTGCTCTCTGAGGTTGAGCACGTACGTATCACAGCCAAATCCGGATGCAACCCGTTCAAAGATGCGCCTCTTCTCTGTGCACGCCGCTATGAGTATAGCATCAAGATCCAATCGCCTGACGTCGTCCACAATATAGTCCAAGTCTCTCTGGCAGAGCTGATCAACCGTCTCAACGATTTCAACTTCCTTCTTTATGCTCTTTCTAACGTTTCTAAAATCTATGTCCATAGTGCTGTTGCACGTGCAGAGGAAAACACCCAGTTTCATGTAGTTCACCTTTCTTCTTGCTTTGATCCCTCACCCTTTATACCATCATAAACTACTAATTTTTAATTATATCATCTTATTCAATCTCAATCTTGCTCGCACGGCTATTTCGTCCTCCAGCATCATGGTGCGTCACTCGCAGTTTACGTTGTTTACGTTATCCACCCTTAATCCACACGCAATCGGAGAGCTGGGCGGACGTAACGATCAGAGAATTCAGCTCCTCTCACTCAGCAATCACACGAACTTAATCACACCGCTTCCCGGCGAATACAGGATGCCGTCGCGCTTCATCGCTTCGATTATCTCTTCCACCTTATCTCGCTCCATCCCGTCCTCTTCCGCATGGTCGAGCACCTCATCCAAGGGCACTTCCTCGCCGTAATCCTTCTCCAGATCCTTTATTATTTCCCTGATCGATCGTGCACGGTCCCTTCTGGTTTTCGTCGTGCCCACGGTCACCCAATCGGCGTCCAGCCTGCCTGTTTCCGGATCGACCGCGACCTGCCTCAAACAGAAGTTGACCACATTCGTTACCGCCTCGGCATCCTCCGCGGTAACTTTATCGCTCATTCGAGTTCTCGCTCGCGCCTCACCCAAGCGTATCAGCGCTTCTAGCTGCCGTGCCGTTGCGGGAACCGGCGCATCTTCTTCTTCGTAGCCCTCACTCCGAAGCGAGATGTAAAAGTCCAGAAACGTCTTCTTCGCCTCCTCGGTCATCACAGGAAAGACGTTCCGTTTGCTCCACGCCACGTATTTCCTCAATAAGTCTCTGGGTATCGCGGGTTCCATTGCTTGCACCTGCTCTCTGAAATGTTCCTTGTCTTCTTCTTCCATCTTACCCCTGTTCTCAAGCTGTGCAAGTAGTTCTCCGGCATAATGAGAGTCAAGTATATGTAGCGCGGTCTTCGTGTCCTCCACCCGGTTAGGTCGGTCTATCATGGTAAAGATGAGGTCGAATCGCGACAATAGCGTAGGCGGCATATTTATCTGATCTGATATCGGGGTATACTTGTCAAAACGGCCTTGCTTCGGGTTTGCAGCAGCCAACAATGCACATCGTGAGTTTAACCGTGCCATTATGCCCGCTTTCGCTATAGAAACCGTTTGCTGCTCCATAGCCTCGTGGAGTGCGTCCCGGTCCTCCTTCCGCATCTTGTCTATCTCATCCACCGCTGCGATGCCCTTGTCCGCAAGAACCAAAGCACCGGCCTCTAACGTCCATCGCCCTTCTCCAAACTCGTCTCGAACCGCGGCCGCCGTGAGTCCCGCGGCCGTGCTGCTCTTTCCACCGGTGTACAGCCCACGAGGCGCTAGCTTCACCAAATAGGTGAGCAATTGACTCTTGGCCACGCCCGGATCGCCAACGAGAAGCACGTGTATGTCGCCCCTCACTCTCGTCCCATCCGGAAGCTCCTTTGGGACACCGGAGAACAATTGGAGAACCATAGCCTCTTTTATCTCTTTGTAACCAGATATAGAAGGAGAAATGCTCTTTATGAAGTCATCATACAAATTTGGCCGCGCTTTCAGTTCCATTATCTCGCGCTCGTCCTCTTCCGTTATCTCGATCTCTTCAAACTCCTCCTGCTTGAGTTCCAGCGAATTGCCATCGAGATAGATATCGAAGAAGAGCTTCTTCCCAAACTGCGTTACACGCTGATACGACCTGAGAATACCGGTAACAAGTATCCTATCACCCGGCGCTACTTCGCCCGATATGTCATCTTCCAGGTTAACGTCCAGTGTTTGCGGCAGTTCACCACCTCGTAACTCCTCCGGCGACTCCTGCAGTCGTATCTTCTGTGCATTTACAAATTTCGACCGCTCCACTCGTAATATAAACCGCTGCACTTTCCGTCCGCAGCCGCCATCCTCTTGCGGGCATTCGTACGGTTCTTTGAATTGGCTCCCGGCCTGGGGTGTCGCGAAGATATGATGACAGAAGGGGCATTCAAATGCCGCTTCTACTATTCTCGGCCGCACCTCCGTCGCTTTAGTAACCAGCCCTTCGATGCTTACGAGTTTACCAATATCGTTGCTGCGAATGTCTCGGATCTTCACCTTCCGCGGAAGCTTTACTATCCGCAGATTGGCCTCGTCGAGTGTAACGCCTGTCGGGAGATCCATCTCCCGCAAAGCCCGTGTCGCGGATTCTAGTGTTACATCCGGATCGTCCAAAAGCATATCCGCAATATTCGGATCGTATATATCCATCTCGGAGAATTTAACAAGCAAACTGCGCTTCTCAGGATAGGAATTCGAGAGGCTTATGAGCTCGTCCCAATAATAGCGCTTGAGAAAGTCCTCCCACTTCTCCGTTACCGAGTCCTGCATCATTTTATCCCCATGCCCCTGCCACCCTATTTATATCAGCACAGCATTAGCTTTTGTATCTATATAATTGGTGATGCTCCTGTTAAAAGTCGCGGATAAAAATGATAAGGAAGGGGTAAAGAGGAGGCACGGATGTTAAGCTTAGCGGTAGTATTTGACGGTTCTGGCGTTATATACGCACCTTTCAGGATTATAAAGGATATGAAGAGAGGGGTGACGAAGCGCAGCAGGGTCTCGGGAATAACGTGCACGGACCGGTTGGAAACAGGTGCGATGGTGGTTTTGAAGACGCGATACGAAGAGACGCTGGAAAAGGAAGCCCCTTCGAAACTCTTAGCTGACTTGCTCCGGGAGAAGAAAATAGAAAATAAGGTTATATATAAGAGAGAAGGAGTGAGCGATGAGGAAGTGCGGAACGCAATTTTAAGAGATAAGAGCGTCAAGCTGGGAGACATCCACGAGGCGGTCTCTCTGCTGCGGCGGTGCGACATTCTTCCGGTACTGGGAATAGGCTTGATCGTAGATATGGCAAAGGAGACGGTCCGCTATGTAATTGCAGGTGGCATAAATCTCTTCCCCGGTACGCTTAAACTGCTCAAGGAATTACGCGACATGGGTGTACAGACTTTTATTGCTTCGGGGGATCGGATAGAGCGAGAAGAAATGGCATCCTATTTACCCGACGTGCAGCCGGAGAATATCTTTGGCACGATGAAGCCGGAGGACAAGCAGGAATTGGTGAGACGGTTGAAGGATACGCATAAAGTGATAATGGTAGGAGACGATAGGAATGATTATCTTGCAATGCGCGAGGCGGATGTCGTGGTACTATCATTGCAAGAGGCGGCAGATAGACCCAAAGAGGTCTTTGATGTCGCTGATTTTAGGATAAATGATATAAGGGAAGTGAGAGAAATAGTAAGGGAGATGCGGGGATAAAATGAGTGGTTCGAAAGCGGGAATAGATCTGAAAGCGCTGGCTGCGGAGATGAGGAACTTCGAAGGTGTCACGCGTAAAAGAGCGATAAACAATCTTGTAACACAGCTTGGTGATTCGGATAAGGTAGGGAGCCGAACGATATCGGGATTCGGCGAGGATGCGGCAGTGCTCCGAGTTGATGATGACTATCTCGTTTTACTTGCGGTCGATGGTATTTGGGGCAAATTGCTGAGTGCAGACCCCTGGTGGGCTGGCTATTGCGCTGTGCTCGTGAATGTGAACGACATAGCGGCGATGGGCGGCACTCCGTTAGCAATGGTGAATTTGACTTCGACCCAGCATAAGGACATATGCATGGAACTGGGGCGAGGAATGGAAGACGGTGTGAAGAAGTTCGGCGTTCCTATGGTTGGCGGGCACATGCATCCCGACACCATTTACGATGCGATTGATGTAAGTATCGTGGGCACGGTGAGGCGAGACAGTGTTATCCTCTCCAGCGGTGCGAAGCCGGGCGACAAGATAGTGGCTGCAATTGACCTCGATGGCCGAATATCTCCAACTTACAATCTGGCATGGGACACCACGACGCAGAAATCACCCACGGTAGTACGAGCGCAGCTGGAGACCATGGTGAAGATCGGTGAGCGGAAATTAGCGACCGCGGGAAAGGACATAAGCAACCCCGGCACGTTAGGCACGCTAGGCATGTTACTTGAATGTTCAGGGGTGGGAGCGCTTGTAGAGCCGGCTAAGATTCCAATACCGGATACGAATGGAGTACCTTTTGCGCAATGGTTAAAGATGTACCCAGGAACGGGGTTCGTGCTCACGGTTGCGGATGATGATAATGGTGCGGACTGCATAAAGATATTCAAAGAGGCAGGTATCGCGGCCTCCATCATTGGCGAGGTAGATTCAAGTAAGAAAGTGAAGATAACCGATGGTAAAAATACCGCGACGGTATTTGACCTTAACAGAGAGATAATAACAGGAATCAGTAGGTAGAGAGAATAGACCACACTGGTAGAGTAGAGCTATGAAAGAGGACTTTGACGGACTCTACGAGAGGATAAGAGCAGGCAAGATTGAGCGAGAAGATGCACTCGCTTTAGCAGCTAACCCTCCTTTGCTGTTCCGCATTGCAGACGAGCTGCGGAAGGAGGAGAAGGGCGATGTGGTTACGTATCTCGTGAACAGAAACATCAACTTCACCAATATCTGCGTGGGCACGTGTAAGTTCTGCGCGTTCAAGGGCGCGCAGGAAGAAGAATATCTGCTGAGCCTGGATACGGTCTTGGGCAGGGTGGAGGAGGCGGTGAATCTCGGAGCCACGGAGATATGTATCCAAGGCGGTTTGCACCCCAACCTCGTCGTGGATAACTATTGCGAGATCATAGAAACGATAAAATCGCAGTTCGATGTGCATTTACACGCCTATTCGCCGATGGAGATCTATCATGCTGCAAGGAATTCCAATATGAGCGAAGAGGAAGTATTGAAAGCGTTAAAGAAATCCGGGCTTGATTCCATGCCGGGAACGGCCGCGGAGATCCTTGATGATTCGGTGCGGGCGATAATATGCCCTACGAAGGTGAATACGGCTAAATGGGTAGAGATAATAAAGACCGCGCATCGCTTGGGCATCCCGTCAACGGCAACGATCATGTACGGGCATATAGAATCCTTGGAGAACAGAATAGACCATATATTCAAGATCCGGGAGATCCAGCGTGAGACCGGAGGATTTACCGAGTTCGTACCTCTGAAGTTCATGCGGAAGAACAACGAATTGGGGCAAATGGTGGAGCGGAACGTTCCTTTTGCCGAGGATGCTATCGTGCACGCGCTCGTCCGGGTTATTCTTCATCCTTACTGCACGAATCTCCAGGTATCCTGGGTGAAGTTAGGCGTGCGAGATGCGCAGCGGATGCTCCAGTTCGGTGTGAATGATATGGGGGGTACGTTGATGGAGGAGAACATCTCGCGGTTATCCGGTTCGCCGTCTGGCGAGTACATGAGCCCTGAGGAGTTTGAGCAACTCATAACGGATGCAGGCAGAACACCGAAGAGGAGAACCACCTTATATAAAATACGCAGTTGATTGGCTCTTGCCATTCACGTTTTATGTATGTATGATTGTTTATGTATGATTGAATGCTGAGCACGGATGGATTGATGGATGATTAAACTCGATAAGCCGTTAGAAAGATGCAAATTGGAGAAGGCCCCTGCCGTTACGGATTCGCGATACGGCTGTGCGCCAGAAGCCCGTACGATACGGGAGCATATTGAACGGGGCGTGGTGAATATCGACAAGCCCTCAGGTCCCACCTCGCACGAGGTCGTTGCGTGGGTAAAAGATATCCTGGAGATAAACAAGACGGCGCATACCGGAACGCTCGACCCGAAGGTCACGGGAGTGCTGCCTGTTCTGCTCGGAGCGGCAACGAAGCTGGCTGATACGTTCGTCGGCGATAAGGAGTACGTGTGCGTAATGAGACTGCACCGAGAGGTTAATGAGGATAAACTAAGGGAAGTGTGTGGCGAATTCGTGGGCGAGATATATCAACGCCCACCGCTGAAGTCCGCGGTCAAGCGGCAGATAAGGACAAGAACCATACATTACATCGATGTAAAGGAGATAGAGGGCAAGAACGTATTGATGAAAGTGGGGTGCGAAGCGGGCACGTACATACGAATGCTCTGCCATCATAGCGGGCTCGCATTAGGGATTGGTGCGCACATGGCGCAGCTGCGAAGGACGAAAGCGTTTCCCTTCGGTGAGGATACGCTTACGACGCTACACGACTTGAAAGACGCGTACGTATTGTGTGCCGAGGGAGATGAGCTCCTTCTGCGGGAGCTTATCATGCCAATCGAATACACGCTCAGGCACCTTCCCTGTGTGGTAATAAAGGATAGCGCGGTGGATGCGGTCTGTCACGGTGCTGACCTCATGGCGCCAGGAATTACGCGGATCGAAGAAGGAATAAATAGAGAAGATTATGTGGTATTATATACAGCTAAGGGCGAAGCAGTGAGCCGAGGCGAAGCAACGCTGAACTCGGAAGATATGCTTCGGGCAGAAAAAGGTATATGTGTAAAGACACAGAAAGTACTTATGAAGCCCGGAACATATCCAAAGGGCTGGAAGAGTAAAGCCGAGGTGGCTGAGCGGTAAGGCGCAGGCCTGGAGCTCGTGAGACTAGATAGCCTGTGTTCCGAAAGGAACTCAAGGGTTCAAATCCCTTCCTCGGCGAAACATTTTCGTTTGTATTTATAGATAAGTATGTGAGTGAGAGAAGAGGAAAAGATGACGGAAGAAGCGGGAAAGAGAGAAGAAGCGAAGGAAGAAGGAAAAGAGGAAGAGGATTTCAGGCATATTGTCCGGATCTTGGATGCTGACTTAGATGGTAAAAGGAGCGTAGTGCATTCACTATGTGGGATAAAGGGAATAGGAAGGAGAGTTGCAAAGGTCATTGTTATTTCCACGGGGATAGACCCGGGAGTGAAGATGGGAAACCTCTCAGACGATGAGATAGAACAGTTAAAGACTGCTATTAGCGGCGTTGATAAGCGATTGCCGCAGTGGATGCTGAACAGGAGGAAGGACTTGCTTAGCGGCACGGACAAGCATATCATGGGCGCGGATCATGTATTGCAATTGCGAGAGGATATAAATCTGCTGCGTAAGATTCGGTCCTACCGTGGCATACGGCATGAACGGGGACTGAAAGTGCGCGGGCAACGGACTAAATCCACCGGACGGAGAGGACTGGTGGTGGGCGTCATAAGGAAGAAGCAACTAGCGGCGAAAGGCGGAGCAAGAGAAAGAGGTAGATAAGATGGGACATCCGAAGAAGAGCAAGAAGAGATATGAGAAGCCAAGAAGGCCTTGGGAGATGACGAGGATAAAGGAGGAGCGCGAGTTAGCGGAGAAGTACGGGCTGAAGAACAAGCGAGAGATCTGGAAGGCCGCAAGCCATATAAAGAAGTACCAAAGGCAGATAAGGGCGATTTTAGCTGAGATCGCAGGTATAAAGCCCACGGAGCACACGTTACGGAAGAAAGAAGCTATCCTGGCAGCATTACGAAGGAGGGGCATATTGAAAGAGAGCGAAGGTGCGAGCGGGAAAGAAGAAGACGTCTTGGCACTGACCGTCGAGGACCTCCTGGAAAGGAGGCTGCAGACACGGGTTTTTAAAAAGGGGCTGTCCAAGTCGATAAAACACGCCCGACAGCTCATTGTTCATGGCCACATTGCGGTGAATGGCAGACGGGTCACCATTCCGTCTTATATCGTGGACGTGGAGGCTGAAAAGAAGATTGGCCATTATGGAGAGCCGCCAGTTACGGTTGAGGCCAAAGTAGAAGCTGCGGAGGTAGCGGAATAAAATGGAGGAACGATGGGCGATTGCGCATATATTCTCTTCGTTTAACAACACCATCATCACGATTACCGATATGACCGGCGCGGAGACGATAGCACGGGCTTCTGGCGGTATGGTCGCAAAGGCGGACCGCGATGAGAGCTCGCCGTATACCGCGATGCAGATGGCAACGCAACTTGTGGATAAGCTACGAGAGCGAGAGATAACAGGGCTACGAGTGAAAGTAAAAGCAGCAGCGGGGCGTAAATCGCGAACGACCGCGCCCGGTGCACAGGCGGCGATAAGGGCTTTTGCGCGTGCAGGCCTGCGTATAGGTAAGATAGAGGACGTAACGCCGATACCACACGACGGCACGAAGCGCCCGGGTGGCAAGCGAGGGAGAAGAGTTTAAGCTGAGTAAGCATCAAAGTTCGGATACGTTTGACCGAACTCTTCGCTAAAACTGCTTGCTCTTTTTTGAAAAAGGTTTGAAATGGACGTGAAAATATTGGAACGCGGGGAAAAGGAAGTGCAATTCATGCTCTCGGGCGTGAAAGTGCGTTTTGCAAATGCGTTGAGAAGAGCGATGATCTCCGAAGTGTCGAAGCTCGCGATCGACGACGTGAACATCCACGAGAACACCTCGTTATTGTACGATGAGCAATTAGCACTTCGTTTAGCTTTGATCCCGCTGAAAACTGATCTTAGTGACTATGGCCCTGACGACCGAATTTCACTGACATTACAGGCGATCAGCCCGGAGCGCGAGGGGTATGCGATAGTGTATTCCCGGGAACTCATCTCCTCAGACCCCACGGTGGAAGCTGCATTTGCGAATATCCCGATAGTGAAGCTGATCTCCTCGGAGCGGGAAGTTGGTGGTATAAAATCCGTTGCACAACAGAAGATCGCGATCGAAGCGATAGCGAAGCTGGGCAGCGGGAAAGAGCATGCGAAATGGCAGCCGGTTACTGTCTGCAGCTACAAGGATATGCCGGACAAAGAGCATAAGGACGATTTACTCTTTGAAGTTGAGAGTGACGGCGCTCTGCCCGTGGATACGATAATAGAAGAAGCGGCGCGAATAATGCGAGAGAAGTGCGAGAGCGTGCTTAAGGAACTGAACGAGCTATCCTAACATTCTGAATCGTGAGTCCTCCTGCGTTAAACCAAACCCACAATCTGAGGAATTCTTGATTGATCGGTCAATTATCGAAAGATTTTTCTACTACTATGCGGACGGTAGGGACGTGAAAGCGATTATCCCGTTTAAGAAGGAAGGCGCAAAATCGCGATTGGGGCAGTTTCTAAGCGACCGCGAGCGAGCGGAACTCGCGATAATGATGCTGAAGGACGTTCTAACCGCGTTATCCAACTCGGAAATAGCCAAGATAGAGATAATTTCAACCGGCTCGTGGGATGAGATAGCAGAAGAAGTAAACGTTGCAGAGATACAAGCGAATGCCGCTCCGGCGAAGTTAACGGTAAGCGTCAGGGAGGACGCCCGCGGGCTGAACGAAACGCTTAACGATGCGATAGCGAACGAAACAGAGCCGGTGCTGATTCTCATGGCTGATCTCCCGCTCACTACGCCCGAAAGTATAAATGGCATTATCGAGCGTGAGGAGGATGTCGTGATCGTACCGGGGCGTAAAGGCGGCACGAACGCGTTATTCCTGCGGAAGCCGTACGAGTTCTTTGTCTCCTACTACGGTACGAGCTATGTAGCGCATCGGGAAACAGCGAGGCAGCGGAATTTGAGCTGTGCGGTTTATGATTCTTTCTTTATCAGTACGGATATCGACGAGGGGGAAGACCTAATAGAGTTACTGATACACGGAAACGGCTTCGCCGCGGGCTATCTACGTCGTATCGGCGTTCGTCTTCGTGTGGATAGAGATGCGAAGACACGCGCGATGGTAGAGCGGGGCGAAAAATAGAAACCTTTTAGTACTTCGCGACCCTCTCCCTCATCAAGGTGAAAAAAATGGAATTGGAAGGAATCGAGGTAGAAGATACATTCGCTGAAGCGTTTCCGATAAAGGTTGCACGTGTGTTGATAACAGGGGTGAACGAGAAATGGGCGATGGAAGCGGCGAAGGAGACAACGGGGTTCGGCACGTCGGTGATAATGTGCCCGGCAGAGGCAGGCGTGGATGTGACGGTACCAGCAGAGCAGACTCCAGATGGGAGACCTGGCGTCGCGATATTAATCTGCACCTTTGGCTACAAGGCGCTGGACGAGCAATTGCTTGCCCGGATAGGCCAGTGCGTGCTTACCTGTGCGACCGCATCGGCTTTTAACGCTCTGAAAAAGGAAGAAGCCGCGAAGGAGTTCAATACCGGCTTCAAGCTCTCATTCTTTGCTGACGGGTTTCAAACGAAGGAGGAACTTGACGGTAAGACCGTGTGGCGATTACCCGTAATGGGCGGCGAATTCGTAGTGGAGAACGACTTAGGCGCGAAGGAAGGAGTTGCCGGCGGGAATTTCTTCATACTCGCGAAGGATCAGCTATCAGCCTTAAAAGCGGCTGAGGATGCCGTTGCTGCTATCGGCACAGTAGAAGGTACTATAACGCCCTTTACCGGTGGCATTGTCGCCTCGGGCTCAAAGACAGGCTCGAACAAATACAAGTTCATGCATGCCACGGTAAACGAGAAGTACTGCCCGACGCTGAAGGACAAAATAGAAGGCTCCGAACTGCCTGCAGATGTCAACGGCGTTTTCGAGATTGTGATCGACGGCGTGAGTGAGGAAGCGGTTAAGGAGGCCATGCGTGTAGGAATACAAGCGGCAGTGAAGGCTCCGGGCGTATTGAAGATAACAGCGGGTAACTTCGGCGGCACACTGGGTAAATACCAGTTCCAGCTTAAGGACGTGTTAGGGCTCTAAAGAAGCAAAGCGGTCCAAAGCCGATCGATCGCCGATAAGAGAAAGAGAGGAATAAGCGCCCGCTCATGGGCAGAGATTCCTCTTTGTTTATTTTTTCTTGAATATCTCTATTGAATTGAATTTTGATGAATGCACAAGTGGGAACGGGAACCGAAGATATAACGGCCAAGCTCTCGGAGTTAGAAATGCGCATTGGCCACCATTTCAAGACTAAAGCGCTTCTGGAAGAAGCGATAACGGCCAGTTCGTATTCGAAAGAACACCCTGAAGCCGCGAATTATCAACGACTCGAACTCCTCGGCGACCGTGCGATCAGTCTGATATTGACGGAGAACCTTATGGCGGAAGGATCGCTCGACGAAGGTAAGATGACCTTTCTGAAGGCGGAACTGGAGAATAACCAGCGCCTGGCAGAATACGGAGAAGAGATAGGACTCAGGAAGTACATACGAGCACGGGAAGAACGCGACGAGATAAGCCCGAAGGTGGTTGCGGACGTTTTCGAGGCCATCTGTGGTGCGATCTATTTAGATAGCGGAGGCGCACAGGGGATGAAGGTGGTGGAAAAGTTCCTACGAAATTTCGACATCTTCGAGCAGTTGAAAGCTAAAATAGCAATGGCGGAAGACTTCCTCCCGATTAGAAACCAGTTTGAGAACAAGTTCAGGGAGAGAAACCGCTGCAACCCGGACATACGATTCACGTACAAATCAGAAGGCGCAGCACACCAAAAACAGTGGCGAATCGAAGCGTGCGCGATTAGAGATCCGCAAACCGGAAGATATGTCGAACTGCACGGCGTGAACAGCGATAGGTGGTTTGGCAGCAAAAAAGAGGCTGAAACGGACATCATTGACACAGCATATCGTTACATGGAAGAGCGAGGGTGGGCGTTATAATCCTTGCTACTTAGCAATGCGCATGAAGGATTGAAAGTGCGTTTTTTCTTCTTTGAGCGCAAGCCTTTTTTGAGCATAGGTTCTTGATCTTAGTGAACGAGCGATGAAAAGAGAAGAAGTCCTGATCGAGGCGTTACCGTACCTTCGTGAATTCTACGGTTCGAAAGTGGTAATAAAGATGGGCGGGCATGCGTTAGTGGACGAGAGCATTATGGACAAGATCACGCAGGATCTGGTGCTGCTGCGTTTCGTCGGGATCTGCCCCGTAGTGGTGCATGGTGGCGGGCCGGAGATAACGAGGTTGATGGAGCGGTTGGGCAAGCAGCCCAAGTTCATCGGCGGGCTGCGTATTACCGACGACGAGACGATGGAAATAGCGAGAATGGTGCTGGTCGGCAGCGTTAACGAGCGCATCGTATCACTCATCGGGAAGCATGGTGGTAAGGGCATTGGCCTGTCAGGCAACGATGGCACGTTAATCGCCGCGAAGAAGAAGCGGAAGCAGACGGTCGGCATTGCAGGCGAGGAACGCGAAGTTGATCTTGGCTGGGTTGGCGAAATCGAATCGATCAACGCGGAGATAATAACGATCACGAGCGATCAGGGTTATATTCCGGTTATATCGCCGATCGCTGTCGATAACGCAGGTAACAGTTTAAATGTCAATGCCGATTCGGTCGCCGGCGAGATCGCGTACACCATAAAGGCAAAGAAGCTGATATTGCTCACCGACGTTCCCGGCGTGCTCAAAGATCCCGCAGACATGTCTACATTGATATCGCAGGCAACGTCCGATGAGATAAAGAAGCTGATCGCGCAGAAGGTTATCGGCGAGGGAATGATCCCGAAAGTTGAGGCAAGCTTACGCGCTGCTTCCGGCGGTGTCACCGCACATATAATCGACGGTCGCGAGCCGCATTCGCTTCTGCTCGAGCTGCTAACCGATAAAGGAATCGGAACGATGATTGTTTAGTTAGGAGCGTTCGTTCCCTTTTCTTTGTTTTACACTTCAAGAGGTTTTGAGATCAATCTACGCCAGCGCATCGTGTGCCACTGCTAAATTCATCTATTTTATCGCCCAAAAACTCGATTTGGTTGTTCAACAGTCTTATTTTATGCGCCTTTATCCCGTATTCATCCTCGATCGCACCCTTGATCTTTTCCATCTCTTCGTCAGATATATTCTTGGTGTCGATGTCAGATCTCTCAAGGATTTTAGTGACACGCTCTTTGATTTGCCGTCGCAACTCTCTTCGCAGCTCTTTTGACTCGTTCTTCTTGCGCTCAAGAAACTCCTTATAATTCTCCATAAACTGCTCAAATTTTGTATCGTCTATCCTAGATTTTTTGACATAGCAGGCGTAGAACCCAAGCTCTTTTGGATATTTGCCAGCCGGTAGGGGTTCAAAGCTTACTTTTGCTTCTTCGCATATACCCTTCAGCAAAAATTTAATGTCTTCAGCACTCCACGCAACTATTCCTTCTTCCTGCTCGTAAGGCCCCTGAAAATCTGAAATTACGAGCGTCCCTTCGGGCTTCAGCGCACGGATCATATTCCTGATGACGTACGGCAAACACAAGGGATCAACCTCGTGCAGGAGCAGAACAGCGGAGATGAGGTCAAACTCTGAATCGAAATCCATCTGTGTTGCATTCATCTTTTCGATGTTCCAGTGAACGAGCTTGTGTTTTCTTGCCTGCTCTTCGGCTTTATCGAGGTAGTTGTCCACGGCATCGATGCCGTGATACCCAAAAATATCTCGTGGCCACAGTGACAGCATCAAGAACATCGAGCGCACGGCCGTATCCACAGCCCACATCAAGCCATCTGAAGGGACGCCCCTCAGCAGCAAGATCATGAAGCTTGGTTTTGAGGAACAAGAGCGTTTTTGAGTTCACGTCACTTTCGCCCTTTTCGCGCTCTTTTTGGTAGACTGATTTGAAAATGTCAGAAATTTCAGATTCAAGTTCAATTTTGTATGGAATTTCATCTCTTTTTTGTTCCTCTGATTCCTCTTTCATTTTACCTAGTTGAGCGGGGATTTTACCCCAAATAATATTGATCAAATCAATCCCTTGTACCTGGGATACTTGGATAGTCAGTTTATGTGTTTCTTCATCAAACCGAACAGCTACAACTTCGGTGAGTCTGTTTTTCATTGTTATAGCCCTAAAAACATTTATACCATCGGACAAATTTGTAACTAAAGAGCGTAAAAATCGGAAAGAAGGCGGAGGTGTGTTATTTTGTCCGAAAAAGCGAAAAGCAGTGGAAAAGGAGGAATAAGGAAGTGCCTTCCGGTGATTTTGGAGTCACTAAAAAAGGGGATGGATATCGAAGCTCTAAGGGATACTGAAGAATGCAGGCATGATACGCTCTATGCTCTCAAGGATATTCTCCACGATGCAAAGTTGATTTTCGAGGAGGAAGGCAAATGGTTCTATACTTGGGAGAAAGAGAGAGAGGAACTGTTAAAAGATTATCAAGAATTTGAAAATATGGATGAATACCTCGTAAAGCTAAATCATTCAAAAAATCTCATTGAAGAAGTGACATCAAAAAATGATCCGTATGGATGCAGTTTTGATACAGCTAAATGGCAAGAGAATGATACTTTCAAATATTTCCTTCAGCATCTCCAAACTGGCTATCCTGATATCTATGATTTTTGGAAAGAAATGGAGCTTCATTATAAAAATGTGGTAGATATTTTTTGTGAATTTTATAAAGAAATCGAAGAAATTGCATTAAAGAGAGGTTTTAAACTCATAAAATTACCTCATGACTGGATACCCCATAAAGAGGGGAAGTTTGTATATGGGTGGCGTATTAGTAATTTAAAAGAGCGAATACTTCAAATACCCTTTGGGGGTGATGATGATGTTATGCAGCCTTTGGAGAAAATTTTGAAATATTTAATAGAACCTAATGGATGCGAAGATGAATTAGGAGATTTAATAAATGATTTTTGCTGCTTAGAAGGTATGAATGATCTTTACTGGGAATTTTTAAACTGTCGTGGAGGAATAGATCTGGATCACTCTAGTTTTCTTATGAAAGTTTGGCCACTTATAATGGGAGTTAGAGAAAATGGAGAACCTCTGCGTGGTTTGTGTGATCGATGTCCTAAAGTCATAATTGGAAGAGGTCCTTAGATAACTCAAGTGGTTCGATCCAAAGTTATATCCCTAGCTGCGGAACATGAGCAAGATACGCCTCTCTGAGCTCTTCTTTGTCGATATGATCGTAGATGTCGATAGCGTCCCTTCTTCTATCTCCGCGTAACACCGTATAAGTTTTCGCTTCATATCCACCCCCTTAGATGTGTGGTGAACCTGTGCCGGGAGCAATGTGGGGAGAAGTGTTCTTCCATCTTATCTGAATCATGATTATATAAATCTGTTTCGATTGCTCACGTGTTAGCAGTAAGAAGATAACTTACCATCGCTCAACGCGTGGACTCCTCCGAGGTTGTTACCCATTCAGGTCATAGTAATTACCCAAAACCGAGGTTACTTATGGCGCTGTGCACACCTTTCAGAATGAAGTGAAAGAGAGATGACAAAATCGTCTTTAGCCTGTTCTGATCGTGGTAGTGTGCGTTTGTGTGCGTTCGTGTTAGGAGGAACGATTATTGTCCTCTTGCTAGCCGCGATGCCGGCGGTGGCAGCGGCAGAGACCGGGGACAAGTACCCGATGTTCCATTACGATCTCCAGAGGACTGGAAACGTCAGCGGGGATGCACCTATGACCAGTGACCTCCTCTGGTCTACATATCTCGGCGGCTTTGTTGGTTCCTCGCCCATCGTCGCTAATGGACACATCTATGCATCAAACTGGGAGATAGGTATGGGCAGTTATGGTCTCCATTGTCTCGATGAACGCACCGGTACCATCATGTGGAATAATTCGTTAAATGGGGGCGATGGTGGCGCATCGACTGCGGCGCTCTTTGGAGACCGGCTCGTTGTCGGATCAAAGAACGGTTACCTATATTGCATAAATGCGACCAGTGGCGAAACGCTGTGGAGTAAGAAGATAGAGCACAATCCACTGTTTTGGGGTGTCGCTTCGTCTCCCGTTGTCTATGACGATGAGGATCTTATATTTGTAACTACCTTTTCAAACAATTCCCTGAATAACGGAACGCTGCACGTATTTGACTTTAATGGAACCGAGGTATGGAGCCTTTCAACCGGGGACACGTTCTATTATACGTCACCGGCGATCGCAGATGGTAAGGTCTTCTTCGCCGGGAATTTTACCACTCATTCGCTCTTCTGTGTGGATATACCCACACACGATATTTTGTGGCGGTTCAATACAAGCACGCAAATTAAGTCCACGCCTGCGATCTGGAATAATACCGTCTTTTTCGCATCAGAGGATAGAATGTACGCGGTGAATGCACAGACTGGTGACGAGGTGTGGACTAATCCCTTTAGTTGCGTGATGTCCTCTCCGGCAGTATCGAACGGAAAGGTGTATATTGGCTCTAGTAGTAATAAATTATCTTGTTATGATGCGAGTTCAGGTTCAGAACTCTGGAATACCACGGTTAACGGTCCCATCTACTCCTCGCCAGTGGTTGCAAACAATACCGTATACTCCGGCACGAATACGGCAGACGGAACGATATATGCACTCAATGCTACGGATGGGAGCTTAAGATGGTCTTACGCGTCGAGTAATTTCATCATGTCTTCACCTGCAGTTGCAGATGGCATCTTATTCATTGGTGCAGATGATGGGCGCGTGTATGCCTTTGGCGAAAATCCCGCAATCACCACGAACATAAGAATAGAGGGTAAAAACGAGACAATCTGGTACGGAGACGTAACTTTCAGCAACTCCACGATCGTTGATACTGCCAATGTCTCACACTACTTTGATAAGCCAACCGCATTGGGAGCACTTGATACGGCATCGAAGCTCGGGGATTTCTCTTATGACGTTGAAAACCAGACAGAGGGGCTTTTATTGAGATCTATACGTGGTGAGGCTAACAATCCCGAAACGGGGGATAGGTGGCTGTACCGTGTCGATTATTACTCGCCAACGGTCGGTGCTGCTGATTTCGTAGTGGGTGTAACAGAGCCTCCATCCACGCCGCACAGAGAGATACTCTGGTACTACGGATCTGGTGCTACAGATCCACTGGATGTCACGCCCGATAAGACGAGTGTAGCTGTGGGCGAGTTCTTTAACGTAACCGTGCGCTATTACAATGACACGACGAGCGGCTGGGAACCGCTCGATAATGCCACCGTTCACGTTGGAATGGTAAATTATACCACCGGTAGTGATGGAAACGCAACACTATCGTTATCAAGTGCGGGAAGCTATACGGTGTACGCAGAGAAAGAAGGATTTGTGAGGTCACTGAAGAGGAATGTGTGCGTTTCCCTTCCCTGCATCACGGTCCGTATTGAAGGCAAGAACGAAACGATCTGGTACGGAGACGTAACCGTCAGCAACTCCACAATCGTGGACACTGCCAATGTCTCACACTACTTTGATAAACCAACCGCCTTGGGAGCACTTGATACGGCATCGAAGCTCGGCAACTTCTCGTACGAAGTTGAGGATATGGGATGGGGACTCTTGGTGACCTCGATAGGTGGAGAAGCCTATAATCCCATAACCTGGGATCCGTCATGGCTGTACCGTGTCGATTATTACTCGCCAATGGTCGGTGCTGCTGATTTCATAGTCGGTGTGACAGAGCCACCACCCGCGCCACATGAGGAAGTTTTATGGTATTTAGGCTCTTTCACCGCCGCGCCGCTTACAATAACGCTGGATAAGACGATTGTAACTGCAGGCGAACCGTTTAACGCAACAGTAACGTATTACAATGACACGACGAGCGGCTGGGAACCGCTCGATAATGCCACCGTTCACGTTGGAACGGTAAATTATATGACCGGCAGTGATGGAAACGCAGC
>Ga0307378_10001082_pt1 | contig 44976 bp, 34 predicted proteins | sample UN1MG_FD_202238 | JGI IMG/M metagenome (GOLD analysis project Ga0307378, IMG submission 202238) | Soil microbial communities from Risofladan, Vaasa, Finland - UN-1 | ecosystem: Environmental > Terrestrial > Soil > Coastal area > Acid sulfate soil | place: Finland: Risofladan, Vaasa | collected... | reverse complement strand
CTCCCTTCCGGTCGCTGTATCGCTGAGCCGCTTGCCATACTGCTTCGTTATTGACGCAACTCCTAATCGCATTTACCCACTGGCGTGTGGCGAAGTATGCAGTTATATATGCGTCCTTGTACAATGGACGGCCAGGCCAGTCCTTGTTGACCGCTGTGCGCAGGGTGCGGTTTCCATCGGTGTTCCAGTATCCGTGGCTGCGAAGATCGCCTCCTATACAAGAGTAAACGCGCGCGCGCTGCCGCACATCGGGCGGTACATCGAACCATGTAGGATGGGAGCCATAAGTATGCAGTTGTGCCCATCCCGGACCTTCGTAGCCTATTGTTTGCAGAACAACCTTGGGCTCCACCCAGTTCGTATGGGCATAAAAATCTTGCACCGCATGCGTTGTGATGCCGATTACTGTCAGAAGTCCCTGTATGTCACCTGTTCCGGCACAGTCGCTTGCTGCTATTCGGGTGGCCTTCGCGAGACGTTCCCATTCCATCGTCATCGTCTCACCGCTGTCGAGCCCGCGCTTCACATTGTTGATGTCAAAGTGCGGCGTCGGGTCGAAATGCAGCCAGTCAGCCGAGTCCACGACGGTATCGGACCAGTGCTCACGATATCCGATTGCCCCGCCTATCAGCTCCTTCCACCATGCAGAGCGACCGCTGAAGGGATTCTGACTCGCTTGCTCGTAGAAATCCACCATCCAGTTCGTCACCTGTGCCACCTGGACTCCCGTATCGCCGAATCCTTCCGCTGAGAGCGCGTCGCGTGTCAAGTCGAAATGGGGACCTGTATCGAATGCTTGGGCCGGTACTCCCAGCAAGCAGTCAATGATTGCGAGTGCAAACATGATGCCGATCGTCGATCGCCCGATGGGGCTGCGTATTGTTCGAGGTGCATACTGCCACATGCGTGTGGTCGCGATTCCATGCTTCATCCCATACCACCCAGATCTGAATTGCCCCAGTCCCCTTGTTCGTGCATGGTGACTTCAGCAGGTACGGATTCCCGGTGCTCTCGCTGGAGCGACCTCTCATTCTATTCGGCAACCACGTGATTGACTCCTTCCTACAAGCCTCACCCCATTCTTTGCCGCTCCCAGATGGAGCGCCGCGCACACCAATTGATGACAAGGAGTCTCCTTTTCCGGGTGAGTGAAGTCGGCTGGTTATGCAACACATACGCTGATCGGAGGTGTTTCATTTTCTGATTGCTCACAGTGGCTGTACTCTGTATATCTTCACTGGCAGGTCTGAAGCCGATGTACGGTAGCACTTCCAAGAGCACCCCTGGCCAACTATCGAGCAGGCGCACAACGTCAAGGACTTCCTCTTGGCGGTCGGATCGTGAAACGATGCTTGCGGAACGCCCGAAGGTTGAGCATGCAATTGCAGCCGTATGCGGTCGGCAGGATTTCAACATTCAGCGGATTCCCGAAGACCATGCCGGAGGGAAGTGGCGGCTCCGGAATGACAGCGCCTTGGGTCAGGGCGGAAACGTGGAGGTGGACCTGAACTTCATGTTCCGCACCCCGCTTTGGCCCGTAACGGTTCGCGACTCCCGCCCAATCGGTTCACACTCCGCTTCGGATATAGCGATCCTTGACGAACATGAACTCGCCGTCGGGAAGCTCTCGGCGCTGCTCCCGCGTCACGCCGCCAGCAACCTTTTCGACGCCCACCACTTCCTGACTCGCGCCGTCTTCGATCCCGCCAGGCTTCGTCGTGCCTTCATCGTCTACGGAGCCATGAACCGCAAGCACTGGCGCACCCTCACAGTGGACGACATCGGTTTCGAGACACACGAGCTTCGCAGCACGCTCTTCCCCGTCCTGCGAACGGACCACCTCGCAGCCACGACCAATCCCGAAGGCTGCGCGCAGCAAGTGGTGGAAGAAACCCGCGCCGCATTGAACGCGGTACTCCCATACAGCGACGCGGAGCGAGAGTTCCTCGACCGCATCCTCGATCGCGCCCGGATAGAACCCTCGCTCCTCACCAACGATCCCGAACTCGCCGACCGCATCCTCCACCACCCCGCCTTACTCTGGAAAGCCCAGAACGTCCGCGAGTTCAGAGGTTCGTGACGCACGGATGCCTACCATTCTTCGCCAGTCGATATCTCCTGACCATCCAAGCCGCAAGCACGATTGGTGCAAGCTGACGGAGCGCGCCCCAGCTCCCACATAAGCGGCCGATCCGGAAGGATCGGCCGTTTGGTTCACTGGGCGTGAGGATTCGGCAGACACAAGCTTGGTAGCCATTCGCCTCAGGCCCACTAACCCGCGTGCTTTATTGAGGCTTGTGAAACCCCGCCTGCCGGGAGTTGGGCGCGAGGCCGATCTCAGGTCGGTGAAGCACTAATACGCTCTCGTAGCCGCGATTTCAGCCTTCGACACGTTCTGCATGGTAACGTACGCCTCGAAGTTCCATGAGGAATTCGGCTGAATGTTCGTCGTGTTGGTCGTCGTCGTGCCGATTCTTTCGCCCTTCTCATCGTACAGGGCGAAGTCGATTTCCACGTAGGTCAGGGTCTTGTCGCTCGTGTTCCTGGCGGTTCCGGAGATGAGGTCGCCCTGGAGGAGGCAATCCTGAACCTTCAGGCTCTTGGAGAAGGCGGAAACCGATTTGCGTTCCTGTTTGCTGCATCCAGCGATCATACAAGCCATGCAGGCAAGTAGGCTTGCGGTGACGAAGGCGGCCTTCATACGAGTCCTCCCTAACTGGCCCTGACGGTATATTATTCCATTCATCACATCCACACCCGCACGGATTATTGGAATGCCGGACGGTACTGTGCCATCAGAACTTCCTTGGCAGCGTGATACTAATCATCCGCAGCGAGTGGCGACCTGTCAGATGGATCTGTGGTACATCCATTGCCGCCGACGTGCGGCTATGTGCTGATGTCGGACACAGGCTTGACATCCCTTGCCTAGACTCACAGAGGAGCAGGAATTACACGGCCGAACAACGAAATAGCAGCCGGAACAGGAAAGCCTCGCCGGCGTTTCTGGTCACACGTGGCGAAGCTGCAATGCTGGTCCCTGAATCCAGGAAGGGGGTGTCAACCAAATGAGTGCATTGTTGACCATCTGCAAGATCCTGATTATCATCGGTGCCCTCAACTGGGGACTGGTCGGCTTTTTCAAGTTCGACCTGGTAGCGGCCATTCTTGGAGAGAAGAGCGCTCTGTCCAGATTCGTCTATGCCATCGTCGGACTGGCGGCAGTGCTGTATCTTATACTCTGGCTGCTAAGACTAACCCCAGGCAGAGCTGCATACTAGCCGACAGAACCGCACAGGGTACTGACCCGTATGCGGGGCTGCACGCCCGGATGCCCGCCGAATCCGTGCTCCTGCACGGCGAACTGCCAGGGGCGGAAGCCGACGTGCGGCTGCGAGCCCGGCTGCCCACCGAACCCGTGCGGTTGCAGCGTGCAGTGCGGTGGTCAACTCCCCAATTGCGGGTGCAGCCCAACCTGTCCGCCAGGCGGTGTAGACACCACCCCAGACTTGGACGTCCAAGGGGTGGCTGACGCAGATGAGGAATGGTACCGCATGTTCGCAGTGCCTCAGAACTACAACCTGGGCGACCACCTAGTGATCGCCACCAACAGCGCAACAGAAATCATGGTTCTTTTACAATGGATTCCTTGGCCTGACAACACGTCAACTTACAAACTGAACACCTCTACAACTTGGACCTTGGAGAATGGCGTACAAGGGGATAATGCAGCTGGCGACGGTCACCTGCAGTATCTGACTTGGGACTTACAACCTTAAGACGAAAGGAGGGTATTAACAATGGCATCAGCAGGAATATCGCGGCAACGTTGCGTAGTATCGCTACTAGCTCTGCCGATGATAATTGTAACCACGTTGTCCGCCAGTGGGAGCTCAGAGCTGGATCTGGAATCGAAACTAACATCAGGGCGGGTGGAAAGAATCGCCCAAGCGCGTGCCTTGGTGGGAGACGAGAGAAACCAAATCATAGGTAGTCTTCGGAGCATTATCCAAGACCCGCTTATGAGAGAGAAGAACATGGCGGCTGTTGTAGGTGCAATAGAGATTCTAGGAGACATACGTGCGGTCGAGGCGGTCCCAGACTTGCTTGACATGATTGACTACAATAGATTCTGGGGCGCAACAAAGGAGCCGCATCTTCCAGACCGAATCGTGATAGGGTTGCCGGATACGCCGGACCCAGATGAGCTTGGAAGACACTTTCCCTGCGTAACCGCCCTGGTCAAAACGCGAGTCCCTCACGAGCTCGTAATTGCCAAGCTCAGGTGTGAAAAAGACGACACCAGGGAGAAGTGCTTCGTTGGCGTGCTGATAGGTACCGAAGGCAGAGATGTGGCGGAGTTCATTGTGCAGAGCGCTGTCGGTCGAGAGAAGGACACAGAGGCTCGGAAGGCTCTCAGGTCGGCTCTGAACTGGTTTAAGGCGTATGATTACTATGAACGCTTGAAGAAGGTTCCCACCAGCTCTAGCTCAGGTGCCGGTCAATAACTCAATCAGGTTGAACAGGTGGGGTCATCCTCGACCCCACCTCTCCTTGCTTATCTAAGGCACGCCGGCCTTTATCCAATTCCATTTGGTCGGTGGCCCGGTCTGAACCCACCGGCCCGTCTCGATAGAACCACCCCAGTGACACACCTCCTGAACCGGAGCGTTAGTGGGCCTCCATAACAAGCCTCCCATGGCAGCACAACTGGCGGTCGCAAAGCCAGTCTGCATCCAATCATACTCGTGTTTCCATCCCAGCGCAAGCTGTAGACCTTGCCCCGAGGCATCACCGACTGCGCAGACATACATCGCCCCCGACGCTGCTTCAGTTCAGCATATGGATATCCGATTGCCGCCTGGGTCTAACAACCGGAATGCGCATGTCCGTCCCTGTGGGGATCTCAAAGGTACTGATACCGGTAGCGACAACGAAATCACTCCCCACAGGCTTCGTAAGGCTGCCGGTGCAGACTTTCAACCCCGTGAAACCGGAACCGTCGTGAAGATTACTTCCATCATCCATGTAAAAGTAGTTCCACCCGACCGAAGTTACCCTACCCCACGATTGAACCAGCAAACCTGTGTTGACCAGACCATTGCCTCCGGTAACGCCGCCGTGAGGGGCAAACTGGCCGCCTACGCTTCTGTTGGGCATGCCCAATGCCTTGGGCGCAGACCCCGAGACCGGAATGGTAACTCTAGGATTTGTGATTGCACGCTCCCCGCCGACTAGAGACAGCTTTCCGGAGACTTCCACACTGTCGCCGATTGACGTGGGAGTGGTGACGGTCGAGCCGTAGTAGACCATTATCCCGGCAGAGCGGTCGGGCTCTTCGATGTAGAACCGATCCGTGAAATTGGACGTGCCGGCAGTGACCGGCCTCGCAGGCAGGCTGACGAACGCCCCGTCCGGGGCATCGCGCAGCGAGCCGATTGTGGGATAGGGATCAAACGCCTCGCTTAGCGCGCGGTACGCGTTGACTCTTCCCCAACCAGTATACCGATCCCAGCCGGTAGAACCGATGTCATCGCAGGTCCGCTCGATCTGGTCTCTGACTTGCTGGTTGGTCCAACTTGGATGCGCGGCCCAGATGAGCCCCGCCACTCCTGACACGAATGGGGCGGCAGCGGATGTCCCTGACATCAGTTCATAAGGCACTCCCAGGAGCGTTGGATACCAGGTAGGCGCAGTGCTGAAAATCCAGTTGCCCGGCGCCATGACGTCCAGCGAATCGCCGTAATTGCTCCCACCGTAGAACCAGTCCGCTTCCGTACATCGCTCGTCGTACTCATTCGTAGCGCCCACGGCGATAGTCGTCGGATAGTACGATGGATAATGCGGCGAAGTCGCATCATCAAGGTCGTCATTCCCGCTCGCACAAACGACCACCGAACCGGCGTCCCACGCATCGTTCACCGCTGCTTCCAAGGCTGGAACGTCCAGATACGTCCCGAAGCTGAGGTTGATGATCTTCGCGCCGTTGCTAACAGCCCAGACGATCCCTTCAGCCGCGTCAATCTCCTCGCCCTCGCCGGAAGCGTTAATCGCCTTCACAGGCATCAGCCTGGCATGCCAGTCAACGCCGGCGATTCCCTCGTAGTTGTTCGTTGAGGCGGCAGCAATTCCCGCCACGAACGTGCCGTGCATGTGGTCGTCGTCGGTATCCGTTGATCCATCAATAGCATTGTAGCCCTGGATGACTTTCCCGCTCAGGTCGGGATGGCTGGACTCGATACCTGTGTCAACGATGGCAATGATAGTACTCGCCGAACCTGTATGCAGATCCCATGCCTCAGGGGCATGGATGTCATGTCTGCCATCTGTGTTGTACAACCCCCACTGGAGCCATTCGAACCACTCGTCGTCCGGGAAAACAGTGGCATAGAGGATGTGGTTTGGGCTCGCAAAGACAACGTTGGGATTACGGCTGAACTTCTCCGCCGCCTCGGACACTGAGAGTCCGGGCGGAAGGCGCAGGCAGTAAACGTCTATCCGGGGCACGACTTCGCGGACGGTGGCACGGTGACTTGCGATAATCCCCTTCGCGGGAGCGCCGGGTTTGAATCTGACAAGTATCTCCCCCACCTTGTACCTGTCCGGCCTGCGCGCAGCATCCGAAGCCGATCCGAACAGGTGCAGCCCAATACAGACGATCAGGATTATGCGGGTCGCCAAGAACCGGTTTGCAGACATAGTAGTCATGCCATCTTGCATAGTTTCCAGGCAGCAGGCCCAATACTGGAAGCACACAGACGTAGTACGCTGTTCCCGGTGTCGAAGGCTGTTTAAACAACGCGGCTGATGGAGTAAGCTACCTGTATGTACTATACCAGCGAGCGAACGCGCTGTCAATGGTGCATGAACTCCGAAAACTGTTCCCGCTCTTATGTTAGAACCCACCCAGGCAGACAAAGAAAAGGCAGCCGAGGAATACCATGGAGGCACTCTGCACAGGACGCCGTTCTCCTATGAGCCAGCACTGAGGTCGCTATGTCGCCTGTCAGCAGGAGGAATGGTGACTGGAGAAGGAAATCAGCCGAGCAGTTCCCTTATTCGCGCCGCTAACTCGGTTGCCGAAAACGGTTTCGACAGGAAGGGCATGTTCGGAGGCGGGCTGAAATCCTGGTGAACCACGACCGTGGAGTGACCGCTGATGAAGAGCGCTTTCAAGTCGGCCCGCCGTTCACTCATCGCACGCCAAATGTGCTTCCCGCCGGCCTTGGGCATGACTAGGTCGAGAATCACGAGATCGACTTCATCCGCATGCCCGTTGAACAACTCTATGGCTTCCTCGCCGTTGCTCGCGCACAGCACGGTGTAACCGTATCCCTCGAGTACAGACTTGACCGGCTCGCGCACGACTTCCTCGTCCTCAGCAAGCAGGATCGTCTCTGTGCCGCCGCTGGGACTCGATTCCGTGAGGCCATCGCCGGCTGCAGCTGCCGGCTTCACGGCGGGCAGGTATACGCGGAAAGTGGTGCCCTTCCCAAGCTCGCTCGACACGTCTATGCACCCCTTGTGCTGCCTTACGATACCATATGTGACAGCCAACCCCAGACCGGTACTCTCGCCCGGATCCTTAGTCGTGAAGAACGGCTCGAAAATGTGATCCTTGGTCGCATCGTCCATGCCTATGCCGGTGTCCGCAATCGCCAACTCCGCGTACTCACCTGGCTTAACATCCAGGTGATCGGGCTTGTCTGTCCCCTCGAACCGCCTGTGGCGGGTGCTTATCGTAAGCCATCCGCCGTGCGGCATGGCGTCGCGAGCATTGATCGCCAAGTTTAGCAGCACCTGCTCGATCTGGCCGGGGTCAACGTTGACGATGTCCGCGTACGGAGCCAGATCCAATACCACAGAAATGTGCTCGCCAAGCAGACGCTCCAGCAGCCTCTGCGACTCTGCAACCAGTTTGTTCAGATCGGTCAGGCGAGCATCAATGCGCTGGCGACTGCTGAAAGTCCGTAACTGGCTGATCAGCTTTGACGCTCTGTCAACACAGTTCATAAGATCAGCCGTGATCCCAAAGTGCGGATGGTCCCGGCCCAACTTCATCTGGAGAATCTCGGCATATCCAGAGATCCCCATTAGCAAGTTTTTGAACTCGTGAGCTATGCCGCCGGCAAGTCTGCCGACGGCCTCTAACTTCTGTGACTGCCGCAGTCCCGCTTCGAATTGCTTGTACTCCGTCATGTCGTCCAACATCGCGACGACGCCAACGACGTCGTCATTAGGACCGCGGAGGGGAGCTGCAGAGCCCCTGATGTCAATCGGAGACCCGTCCTTCCTCCAACGACGTACTTCGAAACCAGCGAGCGTCTCACCCGCGATGATGCGGGCGAGGTTTCCCCGGAACTCTTCCTCCTTGTCCTCGGGAATGATGGGAAGAGGACGTCCGATTACCTCCTGCCCGCTCCAGCCGAACATCCGCTCGGCCTGGGGATTCCAGAGCTCGACATTCCGCTCGCGGTCAAGGGTAATAATCGCCACTGGAGACGCATGAACCAACGCTTGCAGCATTTCGGTGGTCTTTTGCAGCGCCTGTTCAGTCCGCCTGCGCAGAATCACACCGCTGATAATCCGCGCCGCGGTTCTGAGCAGTTCCACATCTTCGCCCGGCCACTCACGGCGCTGGCGACACTCATCGAACCCCATGAAACCGTATAGCTCGCCGCTCACATAGAGCGGGGTCCCCAGCGCAGCCTTAACGTCTTGCGCATGTAGCACGCTCCGCCGCAGATCTGAAGGTATTCTCTCCATGTTCGAAGTAGTCAGAACCTGGTGGCCTGCCTTCAATTCAGACCAATAGGGGCACGAACCCACCGGAATGGCCTGCAGATGAGCTTTCCGGGCTTTGATTCGGGGAGCCGTCCATTCGAAGGTATTGTCCACAGTGTCTGTCTCAGAGCGATATTCGAGGATATACGCGCGGCTGACGTCTAGAGTCTCACCGATGATACGCAGGCATTCATCCTGGAAGGCGCTCATACCTTCCGCGGATACAGCACTGGACGAAATGGCGGCCAGCATTTGCTCATACGCCAGCCTCCTGCTTGGACACTCCTCCGAGAGCCCACGCCCGCCCCTTGGTATACCTGAACGCTTAGTTGAAGGAGGCTGCTCGGTCTCCGCGAGCCGAGCCGCCTTTCCGGCCTCATTTCCCATGTTCTGCCTCTCAGCCATCCGACATCGGACCCGGTCCTGACACGACCCGCTTTCGGCGCGACCCAAACCAGGAACGAGCAACTTCGCGCATCCCGCGGGCCTTGGTAAGAGTCCATGAGGATACGCGTATGCCTAGCAGGGAGGAAACATATGCCAGCCAATGGAGTGCTAAATCCCAGAAGCAGACCATAAAAGCGACATTTCTGGAGGTCATACGAGACGAACATGCCTGGCGTTTCTTACCGCCAGGCATTTCTTGAGGGTAGACGTCAAAGTGTATGCGCTTATCTGTAAAGGCAACAACCATGACAGGATTTCTCCACTGGACAATACGTCAGGCCTGACTGAAAAACTACGAAGGTTCGGTGCGCAGGGCCGCAAACTCTACAATTCCAGACGCACCGCGGCAGTCCGTGATGTCTACGGGCTTCCTGTCTTGGTTAGTATAACAGCAACTAGGCGGCATGTCAACATGTCATTGCGAAGCTTCTCACGAGTTTCAGCACGAACTGGGCGCGCTGTCCGCGGCCGTCTGGTTCACTCACGATCACCTCTGCCGGCGGCTCGTCTGGCGCCCCGTCAATCACGCCCCGGATGGGCCGACCGTTTTTCGAAGAAGACGATCGGGCGACATCAACGTTTGTCCGCTTCAGTCGGGCGCGCCCCATGAGCCCGTGCCGGAAAAGCGAAAAGGCGTCTTTCTCAAAGGGCTCTGTCGCGAACTCCTTGTGAAAGACGCCCATCGTTTCCCGATATCTTGGCCTGCCATAGACCAACAAGCCCGCAAAGCGATACAGGAGAACCTGTACTCGCCTTTCTAGCTGCTTGTCACATTGCCTGCATGTCGGCCTCTCCCGATTGCTTCCTCCTCCAAAACGAAACCTCAGATTCCCACGCCTACTCCAGGCCCAGCACCTGCAGCATCCCAACAACGTCGTTCATCCCGAACGGTTTGACTAGACACGCGAAGGCTCCCAATTCCATAGTCTCATCCAATACATCCCGCCGTGCAGAACCGGTTATCATGATAACCGGCATGGAGGGCCGTAGTCTGCGCATCTCCCTCAGGGCCATCAATCCGTCCCCGTTCGGCATGCGAATATCCAGGTAGACAACGTCCATAGGATCTGACGACATCAGACCCACCGCCTCTACTCCATTCTCCGCACACACGACTTTGTGACCGTGCCTTGTCAGGACATCACGTATCAGTTCCCGTATGCCCGGCTCGTCATCAACTACCATGATATTCAATGCTTTCATACTGCGCTAACCCTTCTCGCACATACGCCAGCCAGCCTGTCCCCGCCTTGATTTCGACGGGAATTCAGGCCGCCTTATCTTCGCAGGAAGCTTGTCTAATCGGTAGAACGACAGTGAAGCACGCGCCTTCTCCGACGCTGCTGTGCGCCTGCATGCTTCCACCATGCGATTGGACAATACCGTAGGCTATAGATAATCCGAGACCGGTGCCTTCACCTTCGGCCTTGGTTGTGAAGAACGGCTCGAATATGCGGGCCAGGTGATCCCGGGGAATGCCGGGGCCCGTATCTGCAAACTCTATCTCCACCGTATTGAGGGCGGACCTACTCGATATAGAGAGCGTACCACCGCCCAGACCTTTCATGGCCTGGTACGCGTTCAGGATAATGTTGGTGAAGACCTGCTGCAACTGACCGGCGTTGCCGAAGACCTGCGCGATCCCGTCCCGGAGATCTTTGACAATGGTTATATCGTTTGTGGTCATCTGCCGCTCCAGCAGGCCCAACGTCCTGCTGAGGACGCCGTTCACATCCAGCTCCTGGAAGTCCGTATCCGTGCTTTGCCGCGAGAAGCTCAACAGGTTTGAAACTGTGTCTGCTATCCGACTGGTATGCTCGATTATGCACTTGAGGCTTTCGCCATTCTTTTCGTCCGCCTCGTCAGCGAGAAGTATTTCAGCACGCCCCAGGACCACCTGGAGAGGATTGTTTATCTCGTGCGCCACGCCTCCCGCGAGCTGACCTATGCTTGCGAGCTTCTCGGACTGCAGTAGCTCCGCCCGTGCTTGTCGAAGCTCCTGCACGGTCGCGCCGAGAACATCCACCTGGCTCCTTAGGTCATCCAGCAGTTCCATCTTCTGGACTGCCAGCGACGCCTGGTTAGCCAACGCAGAGAGCGCATCCATATCGTCCTGGGTGAAACAGGCGCTCCCTCTGCGCTTAGCAATACTCACTACTCCACGGATTTCATTGTCGAGCTGGATGGGGACAATCACTGAGGACAATATGACATCCCCACGAAACGCTCGCTTGGCCATTTCACCGGACAGCTCGTCGCTGTTGAGTATGAGCGCCTTGCCCTCCCTGGCCACCAAACCAGCTATAGCCTCGCCGATCTGCACCTCAGCAGAGTCTACGACTCCAGGGGGAAGCCCGTGCGAGGCTGCGATTCTCAACCTATCCGATCCCTTTTCACGAAGCATTATTGATGCCGTGTCCGCTCCGATGACCTCCACGGCCATACCAAGGATCAGGTCAAGCGCGGTCTGCAAATCCGCCAGCCCGATCAACTGATCCGAGAGTTCCTTTAGCCGTGAGATCTCTCGATTCTTCTTCTCGAGCTGAGCACCGTACCTCGCAAGGTTACGAATTAGCTTGTCATTTTCACGCCGGAGACGTCGTGCGCTGTCGCGGAAGTAAGCGCAGATTAGCAGAGCCGCCAAGATAAGACTCACCCTCACCAACTTGGTATTCAAGGCGAGCTTCAATTGCCGACTGACCCACCAAGTATCCGATGTGTTCATGGCATCCACGACACACAGGGCCGCGGCCATAAGCACGATGACGAGGACGGCCAACCACCAGAGCTGCGATTCTCGCATCTCCAGCGCCTGATGCTCCTTAACACCCAATGTGGGATCTTTTTCCGCAGACATAAACCTAACCAAAAAGGGTATCCCCTCCTTGCGCAATCGCACTGCGCCGAGGAACACCCTTCGTTCCTTACTCCCGCCAGACAGCGACGGACTCTATCCTATGTTCTCGATGCTCTGCGGTATCATTATCGGCTGAACGCTAGAAAATCACTAGCCCGCTTCGCCCGCAGATCCGCGCTCGTCATAACATTTGGATGAAAACGTCCTGTCCGCAAGCACAATGGCCTCGGCCAGCTCGCGCAGTAGCCTGCTTTGCCGTTGACTCTCCTGTTGCAGAAACCTGTGAGCCTGCTCTTCGGTCAGTTGCCGTGTCCGCATCACTATGCCTTTGGCCTGCTCAATACACTTCCGGTCCTCCAGTGCTTGCTTCAGAGTTTCTATCTCCCCTCTCAGAAGCCTCGACTCTTCAAACCGCGAGATTGCCACATTTATCGCAGGCAGCAAATCCGACAAACGACAGGGCTTCACGACGTAGGCGTAAACGCCTACGTTCGCCGCCATGTTCATCAAATCGTCGTCACAGTAAGCAGTACAGATAACGACCGGCAATGGATGAGATGACATGATGCGCTTCGCTGCCTCCAGACCGTCCATACCAGGCATGTGCACGTCAAGAAGCACAACATCGGGCCTCAGAGATTGGCATAGCGATATCGCTTCCTCCCCCGTGCCGGCTTTGCCAACCATAATGTGCCCGGCGGATTCTAGCAGCTGCGCCAGAGCAGAGAGCACGTGCGGTTCGTCATCCGCTATGACAATTCTATGTCCGGTCACTGTCCCAACCTCCTCCTCAGGCTCAGTGCGGAGTCAGCAAATCACGCCGTCCAGCCGCCGCTCGACTGTAATGCTCCATCAACCCAGCATTATCGGCCACTGGAGCGGGGTTCCTCAGGTGTGGCCCCTAACCACAAGGCAGATAATTGCCAACAAGTGGCAAGAACTGCAACAACGCGCCCCTCGAGACTTCGCGTAGATAGCCTGCTGGCGGCCAATATGCTTGATCTCGCCCAGTTGACATCCTGACCCCAAAGCCGGAGGACGCGCGCAAAGCGGGTGGAGCATGATCCAAGCAGACCGCGCAACCGCCGGTAATTATACTGGTTTCTGCTCCAATCCCCTCTCGGACAGGCATTCGCCCATTGACAATTCCGTGAGCAAGTAGTAGAAAGAAGTAAGACATTTCGATGTACTCGAGCCAGCCACGCGTGTTTGCGTCATTACCTCGGACCGGTGGCTGGGCGAAAGCGAAGAAGGCACAGAAAAGACAGCGCTAGGCTGTCTGACGGTAGGGAGGAGAAGCACTGTGCATCCGACACCCCGCATCAGATCGCTGGTCTTTTCCTTGATAGTAGCGGCCCTTGTGCTGTGCGCCTCGATCGGCTGGGCCGGGCCCGCGAAGAATATCATCCTGATGATCGGCGACGGCATGAGCTACGAACAAGTGAAGGCCGGCAGTTACTATCTGACCGGCGCGGCGGGCAACTTGTCGTTCGAGCCTTACTACAAATGCGGGGTGACCACGTATTCGGCGAATTCATCCGTCACAGACTCCGCAGCTGCAGCGACGGCCCTGGCGACGGGATACAAAGTCAACAACGGGGTCATCTCGCAGTCGTCAACGGGCAACCCATACCAGACCATTCTGGAGAAGGCCAAGGCCCTCGGAAAGCGGACCGGCCTCCTTACTACCGTCCCGATCACCCACGCCACCCCTGCCGCATTCGGCGCGCACGAAGCCTCAAGGAACAATTACATCAATATCGGAGACGACTACCTCAATTCGTCGAGACCGGAGATGATATTCGGCGGCGGCGACCCAGCCAGAGGAGGCTCCAGCTACTTCTCCTCATCGCAGGTCACAACCGCCCAATCGCTCGGATATCAGGTAGCGTATGACTATTCACAGATGTCCGCCTGGGATCCGGCATCCGTCAATCGTGCGCTCGGCTTGTTTGGCGGCACTTACCTGACTTACGAGTACGATAGGCAGCCATCGAATACGGAACCTCATCTGAGCCAGATGACCGCAAAGGCGCTCGCGATAGCGAACTCCGACCCGGACGGCTTCTTCCTCATGATCGAAGGCGGCAATATTGACCCCGCCGCTCATGCCAATCATATAGAGCGGACAACGCGTGAGGTCGTGGAGTTTAACAATTCCGTCCAGACTGTGCTCACTTGGATGCAGGGCAGGACCGACACGCTCCTGATAATCACTGGAGACCACGAGACCGGCGGCCTCACAGTCACGAATCAGGGCACCGGCAACTATCCCACGGCGACGTGGACAACCACTGGCCACACAGCCACAAACGCGGCCCTATACATCACCGGCTCCAATGCGAATCTGATTGACAGCTACATCCAAGGTGGAGTAGCGGACAATACCGACGTGTTCAAAGTGATGGACGCCGCCCTCACAATCCCCGAGCCTTCGACCGCTCTGGCTCTCGCGTGTGGACTCGGAGGCTGGGCTGGGATTATTTGGCGCATGAAGAAGTAGCGCCGGTCCCCGCAGACGGAAGGAACTCTCTATTCCAGCACTAGCATGTAAGGTGCAAGGCAGCGACACTTCTGCGAGAGACCTCAAGCTCGTTGTAAGTTCTCCATACCTCGCCCCGTCCGGTGGGGCCGCCGAGACCGCCGAACTAGCAATACACACATCCCACGATGTACCTAGCCAGGCCACTTAGCCACGTTTGAGGCGCTGTCCGATAAGGCCTCCGAGCAGAGCTACGCTTACCTGCAGCCCCAACGTGACGAGGAGAACGATCAAGCCAGCTACTGATCCGAACCAGCTTCGAATAGCAATCAGGCCTACTACATTCCAGAAGATGAGAAGGTCCGGTAGGAGCATGAGCGTAGCCACGATTGTTCCAGCTATCGCAGCATAGGCAACTCCATTTCCAGAAGTCTTCTTTACTACCGTGAAGCCCGTCATAAACAACGCAGATAGTCGGACAACCCCCCGAATGGCAGTGGAGAGAAGAGTCAAGACTTCGGGGCCAATCGGTAGTCTCCACAACGCGCAATGAAACGCCATATAAGTAACCAGTACGCTAGCACTGTAGACCAAGAACCAGACGAACGCGCTACGGATTGCTATCCGTACATTCACTATACCACTCCCTCCGCATGTGATGATCGCCTCTATCGCGCTGCCCTACTTGAAGCTATCCCACTGTCCCCGGTATCCCTCCGCTCCAAACGCACTACGGATATCCGCCGCTGACCACCAGCTCCGGTTTCCCGCCCGAACAGAAGGCCCTTGCCATCACCAGTCCATGCTACAGGCAGCCCGCCATACACGGTATCCGCTCGCTCCCGATACGAGGTCAGCCATCGCACTTGCTTGCGCATCCCCCATTTCTACCTAGAAGCGCTATGTTGGAGACACCCGCACCAGTAGAAACGACGGCTGCGATGCTACCGCCAGGCGCTACTGATGCGCTGTACTCTCTGCTCGTGCTAGAACTACGGTCTACACGGTGCAGAGCTAAGGATCACCTCGCTGACCTCCGATATCGCCTGAGGCGGGCCTGAGAACGCCCATAGCTCACTTCGGTCGGTGACTTCCTCACGCCCCGTCGGGCCGCCAATCGCGGGCGAATGGTACTCCAACTCGCCGAAGCCGCCCAGGTCGCCATTGTCCACATACGCCTGCTGGATGTAGCCCATAGCCCCAGGATCGTCACAGGGGACATCCGAATAGAAGCCGTCTTCCCACACGTCGAACTTGCGCACCACAAGCGTAGATTGCGCCCCTTGCTGCCTCAGGTAGAGCATTACGCCGGTGGAGCAGCTCACATGGATGCCGAACTTGTAGTTGTCGGCGGTCTGCACGACGGTCTCCACCAGGCCGTCGCGGGCCTGAAAAACCGGCTTTCCGATGAAGGCATGGGTTCTCAGATCGCCGCGGACCGGGAACAGCATGCGCCCGCCTCCGGGGACCTGCGCGAGATTCCAAATGGCTGGATGGACGCCTTCGGGGATCGGCGCTTTCGCCTTGATCGTCATGGTGAGCGCGTACCCGGCGGCGGAAACGCCATCGGGTATGTCTATCGCGGGCCTCATTGCCTTTACCTGTTTGGTGGTATGCAGTGGCACGGTATGACCGCTGCGGCGGAAGAGGACATTCATATCCGTTTCGAGCGTCACGGAATCGCCGGCGCTGCCGGTAACTGCATATGCGCCAGGATCCACAGCTCTCGGGACGTCATACGTCTCGCCAGACCGCTCAGGATCGCCGATATTCGTGTCAATCTCCGGCGAAATCCAGGTTCGATCACCGCCGCTGTTCGGCCACCCTACACTGGCAAAGAACGCACGCGCCGAATCCGCAGAATCAAGCACCCTGTTCGTCCAGAGCACGTTGGTCTCTCCATCGGGACATAATCCGATGATCCGCCCTCCGAAGGGCAGCACGCCTATGCGCCCATCGAGCACGACCGCTTGTTGGCCGGCTTGCTTCAGGGATTCCAACAGCTTCTTCATGGCTCGAGCACCACTTTTATCGCATTATCTGTTCTATTGCGCATGATCTCGATTCCCTTCACGAAGTCCTGGAGCGGGAGACGGTGGGTGATCAAGGGTTTCGCCGTGACCTTCCCGCTCTCGTGGAGGGCGATTGCCTCGTCCCAGACGCTTGGGCCGCCGAGGGAGCCGAGAATCGTGATGTTGTTGATGACCAGCGGATCGAAGTCAACGGCGCACTTCTCTCCGGCGAACAGGCCGGTCATCGCGATGCGGGCTCGTGGTGCGACGATCGAGGCGATGTCGTCCCAGACGCTCGGCTTCCCCGCCGCCTCGATGACCGCATCAATCATGTGGCCGTTCGTGATTTCCTTGACCTTCGCCACGAGATCCTCCGTCCGGACGTTCACAACCGCATCCGCGCCGACCTGTCGTCCGACCTCCAGGCGCGAGTCTCTCGTTCCCGCGAGGATCACCTTCCGGGCGCCATAAGCCTTCGCCGTCTGCACCGCGAATAGGCCGATCGCGCCGGGGCCCATGACCGCGACGTAATCCTCAGGGCATACCTCGGCCAGCTTCGTGGCATACAGTGCGACGCCGGTCGGCTCGATGAATGCTGCCTCGTCGTAGGCCATGGCGTTGCACTTGTGCAGGAAGTACTTTGGGAAGGAAATATACTCGGCAAAGCCGCCGTCCCGGTTGAGCAAGCCGGTTTCCGTCCTGTTCGGACACTGGTTGTACCAGCCACGAATGCAGTAGGAGCATGCGCGACATCCGACGGAGCACTCGCCGGTAACCTTATCCCCGATGGAGAACTCGGTCACGTTGGAACCGAGTTCCACGACCTCGCCCGACCACTCATGCCCAGGGATAAGGGGCAGTTCGGTCATGCCGGTGGTGATATAGAACATAGTCCCGTCGTTGAACTCCAAGTCGGTGCCGCAGAGCCCGCCGGCGTGGACGCGGATCAAGACGTCGTCCGGCCCTACCTGCGGCATAGGGACATCCTCATAACGAACATCCTTAACTCCGTGAACTCGTATTGCCTTCATAAGAAACCCTCCTATCGCTGAGTGATGCCCGAGGCAGGTACAGGATTTCCCCGGCCTTCTCGACCAGAAGAATCCCATCCTCCTCGCGGCTGCGCCATTCGCTGAAATCAATGCCGGCCGGGTCCACATATCGCAGCCCGACCTTCTCGCAGACCTCCTGCGGTATGCCGGTCGCGAGAGAGACGTTAATCCGGGGCTTCTCGAGTCCGTTCTCGTAGACGCCGCTCCCCCGAATGTACGTCGAGACAGCCATCACCGCCTTCGGGATGTCGGCAAATCGCTCCGGCTGTTTGAAATAGTAGTCCCGGACGTGGTAGCCGATCTTCTCGATGATATGGCCGTGCGTGAGTGACAGCGAGCTGATATGCGGCGCGTATATGATCAACTCGCCGCCGTCGGCAACCACCGGCTCGAGCTTATACATGCACTTACCGCCCGTCCACAAGTCCTCATACATCAACGGTGCGCAGGACAGGACGCGCTTGAAGGTGCGCCGCTTATATACTACATGCTGTTTTGCCGACTCCGCAACCGCTTGCCGCCAGGATTCGATGGGCGAACCGACATAGAGGCCCACCAGATCTCCTTCGTGGACGACCAGCGAGATATTGCTGACCGGAACGGGCATAAGCGCGGCAGCCTGATCGAGAACGCGCCGAACCGGATTGTCCATGACGCCGATTATTTTGAGATTGGTGATAACCGCTCCCAGCCAGTGGAAGAAATCAATGAACTCCGGCCCCGAAATCCCCGGGAAAAGGTACTTATTGCCCCCGGAGAAGCCTGCCACTTCATGGGGAAACACCGGCCCCAGGATGAGAATATGGTCGTAAGTCAGGGCCATGCGATTGACCCTGATCTTGACCGTCTCAGCCATCAAGCCGTCGGTGAGCTGAGAGATCAGATCGGCGGGGATCTCCCCGATTGCGGTCAGACTCTCGTCATCATCCCACCTGTGATTGAACAGGCCCATATCGGCGTAGGATGCGGCGTATGCTTCCTCTGACAGGTCCAGATGATTCAACATGGCCTCACGCGAGAGCGGCGGATGCGTGCCGAGAGCGACCATGACATCCAGCTCGGCGCCGAGGTCGTGGAGAATGCGGTGTAGCGCCTTCACCATCCTGCCGACGGGAGCAGTTCTGGTCCTATCGGGGACGAGCGCCAGGATTCTCTTGCCTGCCGGACCGATCTTGCCCAAACCTGAGGCGAGTATGGCTTCAACTTGTGCCTCATCTATGATATTCATGCTCCGCGCTCGAGGGTCTGCATACTGCACGAGACTATTTCACAACCGGTAGCCGCAGCCTTTATGGCTGCGTATGTCCCGCAGGCTGAAGGCCTGCGGCTACCACTCGGAATGAGAAAGCATGCTAAAGCAAGCTCCGGTGCAGAAGCCTGACAGCATGCTTTAGCTTGCTTTACAGCTATCTGGCCTCGCCATTTATGGCGAGGACTTCTTAGGGCATCAAAGAGCTGCCGTATCCGATGACGGCGATGGCCGCAATGATTATCGCGATCCCGCCGAACATTATATTCAAAGGGGTACCCTTGGCCTGCTTCCACTCGCCTGTGATGATCCCCCACAGGTTCGAGACGACTACGCAGGTCGCCATGAAGATCGCCCAGCCGGCCGAGCCGCCGAGCTTGCCCATCATGATCGCCGCCCTGCCGTAAATCGTCACCGAGAACATCAGCAGGCAGCCCGATATCGCGACCATGAGCCAGTAAGTGCCGGTGCCCTCCGCGCGATACGCCGGCCAGGTCCGGTTCTGCTGCAGCTTGACGGCGGAGTAAGCTGCATTCGCGATGAAGCCTCCGAGCATCACCAGCGCCCAGATTGCATCAGACGCCGCTCCCGCGCTCGCGCCTATCCCGACTGCCGCGTTCTTCACGCCGGTGCCGAAGTTAAAAGCAAGATTGATCATCGAGGTGAAGATGCCCGCGAGGATGCAGAGCAGCAGTCCCCTGGCAAAGGAAGGTTTCCCGGTCGCTTCCGCCTTCTTGCCCTCGACTTTAGCCAGGCGCGCTTCCTTGGCGCCGCCGGCTTTGGCGCACGTCGCAATCCCTACGAGCAACACCATCACGCCGGCCGTCACCGTGAGGCCGCCGGGCGTCCTGAAGACATACGGCTTGCTCAGCATGGGTATCAGCGAGCCGAGGCCTATCGAAAGCCCCATTCCGATGGCGAAGGCTAAGCTGATGCCGACTGCATAGATCGCCTGGCCGATCGCCACTATGCCGTATCCCCACAGGAGTCCGAAAATGAACACCAGAGCCACCGACCGTGGTCCGGCATTCGCATATGCCGACATGAGATCCGGCACAGTCGTCAATGCGATTGCCCAGGGGAGTATCAACAAGGTGATAAACGACCACACAAACCATGTGTTCTCCCACGACCACTTGCTCGCGCGCTTGAAAGGCAGAGCATAGCTGCCATTCAAGACGCCCGCAAGCAAACCCAATAGAATTCCAGCTACCGCTGTGGGCATAACCCGACCTCCATTTGAGTGTGATGCATGGCTGCCAGAAACGGTGCGTTGCACACGCTACACGTAGATTCTCCGGATTGGCAGTAATCTCCTTTGTCCTCGAACGGAGCCCAAGCGTTGACGCCTTGGGCGCGGTCTCAGCTGCCATAAGCGGGGATTCGGAGTCCGGGCCTGGAGCGCTGAAGGGCCAGCCTGGTAATAATACTAGTTCTTGAGCGTCTGCACGCTCAGCCTTAAAGAGTTGTGTGTATTGCAACTTGACAAATTTAGCTGGATGGCAGATTATGTTATAGATGTCAAAGTTCACAACATGTCTAGATATAGTGGGCTAAAAGCGGGCATTCGCCGTCGCTGCGCAGCTATGGCGAACAAGTGTAGACGCCGCATGGCCTAACTGGAAGTCTTTGGAGGAGAAAAGGATGAAGAGGGTCTTTGCAGTAACGGCTGCGCTTGCGCTGCTGGGTTTAGGTATTGCCGCTCATGCGGCCATCACCATCGACACCGTCGCGGTGGGCGATCCGGGGAACGCCGGCGAGTTGTCGGGCGAAGGCGCGGGTGGTTCCGGGCCTGATCGGATATGCGGCTCCGTAGGCTACACCTACAACATCGGCAAGTATGAAGTGACCGCCGCGCAGTATACGGACTTCCTGAACAAGGTCGCGAGGACCGACGCCTACGGGCTGTATAATACAAACATGGACACGGCGATCTACGACTTCGGCTGCAACATCAAGCGCACCGGCAGTTCAGGCAGCTACACGTACAGCGTGGCCTCCGACTGGGCGAACAGGCCGGTGAACCTCGTAACCTACTGGGACTCCTGCCGGTTCGCGAACTGGCTGCACAACGGCCAGCCGACGGGCCTGCAGACCGCCGCCACCACCGAGCGCGGGGTATACACTCTGGACGGCTACAACGGCGGTGATGGCCGCACCATCCAGCGCAACGCGAACTGGAAGTGGGCAGTGACCAGCGAGGACGAGTGGCATAAGGCTGCTTATTACAAGGGCAGCGGAACCGATGCCGGATACTGGCTGTACCCCACGAGCAGCGACACGGCCCCGGGTCGGGACATGGCCGACGCCTCCGGCAACAACGCTAACTATTACGCTGATGGCTACTCGATCGGCAGTCCGTACTACCGGACCGAGGTCGGCGAGTTCCAGAACTCCGACAGCCCTTACGGCACGTTCGATCAGGGCGGAAACGTCTGGGAGTGGCACGAGGCCATTGTATATGAAGGCTCGGATTACGCCTATCGCGGCCTGCGCGGCGGTTCGTTCGTCGACAACGACTACAACCTCCAGGCATCGTACCGCAACTACTACTTCGACTCGACGTGCGAGTACTACATGTTCGGGTTCCGTGTTTCCGAAGTTGTTCCTGAGCCGTCATCGTTTATCGCATTGGCTGCTGGTTTGATATCACTTCTGGGCATAAGACGTCGCAGGGCATAGCACCCGACCCGTATGGAGTGCGCAGGCTTGACTGCGCTTTTCGCTCGTTCGTGTGCTCAGCGATGGCAAAGCGGCGTCCAGCCGCCGCACTCCACATTGACATCGGGTTCCACGTGTCCGCAGTTCCTGAGCCGTCATCGTTTATCATCCTGGGAAGCAGCATCCTGGCGTTGGCAGGGATGATTCGGAGAAGGCGCTGACCCGTATGGAGTGCGCAGGCTTGACTGCGCTTTTCGCTCGTTCGTGTGCTCAGCGATGGCAAAGCGGCGTCCAGCCGCCGCACTCCACATTGGCTGGCTGCAATCCTTATGCCCAGTGCGTAACACCGCTTTTCCATCGAAGAAGGAAACAGCCTGTCTTGAAGAGTAGCATATATGCGATTGCTCTCTATGGAAAAAGCGGGTAAGCCGGATGGTGGATTGGCCTCATGCGCCTGCTCATCGGTTGGGTGAAGCCGGCGCATATATAGTGACAGCGGGGACCTACCGCAAACAGCATTTCTTCAACGAGCCTCAACGCCTGGCGCTTCTCCATAACAGCCTTCTTGCCATCGCACGGGAATATGAGTGGCGGCTGCAGGCATGGGCGGTGTTCAGCAATCACTACCATTTCGTCGCACTCTCGCCGGGCAATCCGTCGTCCCTGAAGTCACTCGTCGGCAAGCTTCATACATTGACGGCCGCTGAACTAAACACCCTGGACGGATGTGAGGGGCGAAAGGTTTGGTATCAGTACTGGGACAGTCACCTTACCTACGAGAAGTCGTACCTTGCCAGGCTGAACTACGTGCACAACAACCCTGTCCATCACGGCATTGTGCCGGTAGCCAGGCAGTACCCCTGGTGCTCCGCCTCATGGTTCGAGAACAGTGCAGACAGGGCTTTTTTCAACGTGGTGACCGGCTTCCCGAGTGACAAGGTAAAGGTGTTCGACGAGTTTTGAACTCACACAATGGCAAAGCGGCGTGCCGCGCGCTAAACATAGTTTCGCCGGCTCAGCAGGAGCTTCGCCCTCCCGCTCCGTGCCTTCTGTGCCTCCGTGGTGTAAATCCGCTCGGACAAGCGTTGACGCCTTGGACGAAATATCGCATAATGTACACACCGTTGGCCCGAGTCGCAAAAGAACACGTGGGCGATACGGCGTAAGGGCCAAGGCAGCGGAAGCGACAGGTCATGAAGGTTTTCGGCAACTACATAAACGGCAAATGGGTCGAGTCGGCGTCGGGGAAAACGACGCCGAATATCAACCCGGCCGATAAAGAAGAGATAATCTGCGAAGTGCAAGCCTCCGTGCCTGAGGATGTGGACAAGGCGATGGAGGCGGCATCCGAGGCATTCCCCGCCTGGCGGAAGACCCCGGTTCCAAGGCGGGCGGCGCTGCTCCAGGAAGTCCTGCACCTCATGAGAGAGCGCGAGGACGAGCTTGCTCGCGCCATAACCTTCGAAAACGGCAAGACCCTGCGGGAGTCGCGCACCGAGTTCGAGGCGGCAGCTAAGGAGGCCGACTTCCAGATCGGGCAAGGAAGAAGGCTCGGCGGCGAGCATGTACCTTCAGAGCAGCCCGGCGTGACCTGCTACCTGACGCGCCAGCCGCTCGGCGTGGTGAGCCTGATAACCCCGTGGAACTTCCCCCTGAACGTGATCTGCCGGAAGATGTTCCCCGCGCTCGTTGCCGGGAACTGCTGCGTTCTGAAACCGGCTGACTTCACCCCGATGACCGCCGCGCTCCTCATCGAAGCCGTTGACAAGGCCGGCTTCCCTCCGGGAGTGGTCAATTTCGTCACCGGCCGAGGCTCGGCGATAGGCGATGTCCTCGTTTGCCATCCAGCCGTAAAAGCGATTTCCTTCACCGGCTCGACGGAAGTAGGCCTAGAAATCGCCAGAAAAGTCGCCGGCAGCGGCACGAAGGTTCAACTCGAGATGGGCGGCAAGAATCCGCTGGTCGTCCTTGCCGACGCCGATCTGGAGGCCGCCGTGGACAGCGCCGTCCTGGGTGCATTCAGTTGCAGCGGACAATGGTGCACCTCGACCAGCAGGGCCATTGTGGAAGCACCGGTGTACGAAGCCTTTATCGAGATGGTGTGCCGCAAGGCCGGGGAAATCAGGGTCGGAAACGGCATGGACGAAGCTGTCCAAATGGGACCGGTAGCCGGGCCGAAGCAGTACGAGAGTATCCTGAATTACATCGCCATCGGGAAACAAGAGGGCGCCCGCCTGTGCGCGGGCGGCAATGCCTTATGCCAAGGCAAATACGCGAAGGGTTACTTCATTGAGCCGACGGTGTTTGCGGATGTAGCCTCCGACATGCGAATCGCCCGGGAGGAGATATTCGGGCCGGTGCTGTCGGTGGTGAAGGCGGAAGACTTCGAATCCGCTATCCGCATTGCGAATGATACTATCTACGGCCTTTCCGCCTCGATTTACACCAACGATCTCGCGAAGGCCCAGCGTTTCATAGAGGAGAGCGAGGTCGGGCTGTGCCATGTGAACATGTCCACCGCCTGGAAGGAACCGCAGCTCGAGTTTGGCGGCACTAAGCAATCCGGCAGGGGCCTGCCGGAAGCAGGCGTGAGCGGCGCGCAATTCTTCACGGAGCACAAGGCCGTATACATCAAGCCCCAGCCCTGAGTATGGGAGAAATCGAGGATGGCGAAACCCAAGGGCGCAGATAAGGTAAGCTTGCTGCAGATGTACCGGCAGTTGGTGCGCCTGCGCACGTTCGAGGAGCGGGTCAAGGAAATCTATATGAACGCCCTGATGCCCGGTCTGGCGCATCTCTACATCGGCCAGGAAGCTGTGGCGGTCGGCGTCTGCGCCTCACTGCGCGAGGATGACTACATCACCAGCACACACCGGGGCCACGGCCATCTCCTGGCGAAGGGATGCGATCCCAAGCTGATGATGGCCGAAATCATGGGGCGGGAGACCGGTTACTGCCGGGGCAAGGGCGGATCCATGCACATTGCCGACACCTCCAGAGGCATTATCGGGGCGAACGGCATCGTGGGCGCAGGCATTCCAATTGCTACAGGCGCCGCGCTCTGGTGCAAGATGAGCGGCGAGGGCCGAGTGGTGGCCTGCTTTTTCGGCGACGGGGCTTCGAATCAGGGCGCCTTCCACGAGGCACTAAACCTCGCCGCGCTGTGGCAGTTGCCGGTAGTCTTCGCCTGCGAGAATAACCTCTACGGGCTCTCCGTGCGCCAGGATCGCCATCAGAGGATAACGAATATCGCCGATAGAGCCTCCGCCTACGGAATGCCCGGCGAGACGCTTGACGGCTGCGATGTGGCGGCTGTTTGCGAAGCAGCACAGCGTGCCGTGGAGCGTGCGAGAGATGGCGGCGGCCCGACGCTGATCGAGTGCAAAGTCTACCGCTGGCTCGGTCACCATGCTGGCGATCCGGCGCGATATCGGCCGGAAGGTGAACTCCAGGCATGGAAGGAACGCTGCCCCCTCAAGCTCTGCCGCGAGCGCTTAATGAAAGAAGGGCTTCTGACGCCGGAGGAGGATCGCCGCATCCTGCAAAAGGCGGAGGCAGAGATGATGTCAGCTCAGGAATGGGCGGCCCGGCAGCCCTTCCCGGAGCCCGAAACGGCCCTGGAGGATGTTTATGCCTAGGGAGGTGACACAGGCGGAGGCGATACAGGAAGCGCTGCGCGAGGAGATGCTTCGCGATCCCCGGGTGTTCGTCATGGGCGAGGATGTCGGCCCTTACGGAGGAATCTACACAGCAACTAAGGGCCTATGGGAAGAGTTCGGAGATGAGCGGGTGCGGGATACCCCCATCTCCGAGGCAGGATTCACTGGAGCGGGCCTTGGCGCTGCGCTCGTCGGCGGCCGGCCCGTCGTGGAGCTGATGTTCGGCGATTTCGTCGCCGTCGCAATGGACCAGTTGGCAAACCAGGTTGCAAAGGCCAGATACATGTCGGGCGGCCAGGCTCGTGTGCCTCTGGTCGTCCGCACAACGATCGGCGCGCGCGGCTCCACGGCAGCCCAGCACTCCCAAAGCCCGCACGCGTGGTTCGTGCATACTCCAGGCATCTATGTTGTCGCTCCATCAACCCCTGCCGACTGCAAGGGTCTGCTGAAGAGCGCGATACGGGACGACAACCCGGTTATCTTCTGGGAGCACAAGAAGCTCTATTTCATCAAAGGCGAAGTGCCCGACGGCGAATTCCTCGTGCCCCTGGGCGCGGCCGACGTTAAGCGAACCGGCGCGGATGTCACTGTAGTAGCGATTTCGCTAATGGTGCATAAGGCCCTGGCGGTGGCGGAAAAGCTCGCCCAGGAGGGCATCGAGGTCGAAGTAGTTGATCCGCGTACGCTGGTGCCGATGGACTGGGAAGCCATTTACGCCTCGGCGCGCAAGACCGGCAGAGCGGTAGTGGTGGATGAGGGGCCATTCACCTGCGGAGTGGCAGCCGAAATCGCCGCCAGGATCGGAAAGGAATGCTTCGACTGTCTGGATGGGCCTGTGGAAAGAGTCTGCGCCTGCGATACGCCGATTCCATTCAGCCCCCCCTTGGAGGATTTCGTCATACCCCAGGAGGCGGATATCGAACGGGGCATTAGGCGCGCATTGTAAACCAGGCCCATCTTAACGGCACCCAGGAATAGATTCCTGGGCTGATCTTGGGCAAAACCCGCCGCAGCGGATTGGGCTAACCTGAGAGCGGTGCATGTGCCAATCACCCTCTCCCGCGTGGCGGGAGAGGGAAAGGGTGAGGGGACAAACCCTTGGGAAGGCAAGCCAGGAAAGGTGGAGATTGAAGGTGGATACCAAGAGAATACGACGTGTCAAGGAGGCCATGCAATCGGAGGGGCTTGATGCCCTCGTCTGCAGGCTGCCGGAAAACGTGCTCACGCTGAGCGGCTACTGGCCGCTCGTCGGCTGGTCCTTTCTGCTCTTCCCCAGAGACGGAGAGCCGACATGCATCATCCCCCACACCGAGGAGCAGGAAGCCCGCGAGGAGCTATGGGGCGGCGAGTGCGTCTCGTTCCTCTTCGGCGTTCTCGGCGCGGGAAATCCCTACGAGGATATTGCAAGGGCACTGAAGGCCGCAAGCGCCGGCAAGGGCTGGCGGCGAGTCGGCTACGAGGGGAGCTTCGAATGCATCGCGCCTCCGTGGAATGCCGCTGAGACCGCAATTCCGGCCAATATCACCCGCGGGGTCCTCTGCGAGGTATTCGGCGAGGCATTGATTGACGCGACCGACCTCCTGACATCCCAACACGCCTGTAAGACAGCCGCCGAAGCGGACAAACTCCGGATCGTTAACGAGATATCCAACTTCGGCCTGCGCACATTTTCCGAAATGGTGGCTGCCGGCGTCACCGGCGTCGAGCTTGTCGCGGCGGTCGAGCACGCCATTATGACGCAGGGGACGGGCTACAAAGGCGCCAAACGAGTCCGCTCATTTGCCCAGGTTGCGACCGGCCCGGCGGAGACTCTCATAGGCTTCCGTCCGATGGAGATTTCCACGCTCCGCAAGATTGAGCCGGGAGACCTGGCGCTGCTGGAGCTTGGCGTCGTGGCGGACGGCTTCTGGAGCGATCGCACGCGAGTGCGCGTCGCCGGGAAGCCGACTCCCCAGCAAACGGCGGTTCTCGAGGTCGTGAAGGCGGCCCAAGCCGCCGCGATCAAGAAGGTCCGTGCAGGAGTCACCGCAGGCGAGGTGGACGAAGCCGCGCGGGCCGTCATTCGCGATGCCGGCTACGAGAAGGAGTTTGTGCACGTCACCGGGCATGGAGTCGGCCTCCGCTACCACGAGCCTATTCCGATAATCTGCCCAGGCAGCGATCTGGTCCTCGAGCCGGGCATGGTACATTCGGTGGAGCCGGGAATCTACATCCCGGAGATGGGCGGCATACGCCTGGAGGACGACGTTCTCGTAACCCAAACGGGCGCTGAGGTGCTTGGCGCTTTCGGCGGTGACCTGGCATGAAGTACAACCTCGATGGGAAAGTTGTGGTAGTCACGGGCGCCGGCGGCGTGATCTGCGGTGAGATTGCGGCCGCGCTCGCCGCAGAAGACGCGAAGGTAGCGCTGTGGGATATATCCGCCGAGGCAGCCGAGCGGAAAGCGAAGGAGATATGCACTGCGGGCGGATGCGCGAAAGCGTTCCAGTGCGATGTCACAGACCGAGCCGCCGTGACCGCGGCGACTGAAGCCGTTCTTGCCGAGTATGGCACAATTGACATCCTCATCAACGGCGCGGGAGGAAGCCGAAAGGAGACGACGACCTCGCGGGACTTGACGTTCTTCGACATAGACCCGCAGGCGCTCATGGATACGCTCGCCCTGAACTACATGAGCGCGGTTGTCCCCTCGCAGGTTGTCGGGCGCATCTTCGCGGAGAAGCGATCCGGAGTGATTGTGAATATCTCCTCGATCGCCAGCTTCCGCCCGCTGACCCGCGCGATCGGCTACTCGAACGCCAAGGCCGCGCTGAGCAGCTTCACCCAATGGCTGGCGGTGCACATGGCGCAGGACTACTCGCCGGAAATCCGGGTGAACGCCGTCGCTCCGGGCTTCGTGCTGACCCAGCAGAACAGGTTCCTGCTGGTGGACGAAAAGACCGGCGAGATGACGGAGCGCGGCCGCCGGATACTGGAGCACACGCCGATGAAACGCTATGCGCGCCCGGAGGAAGTCGTCGGCGCGGTCCTCTGGCTGGTTTCCGACGCGGCGAGCTTCGTCACCGGCGCCGTCATCCCCATTGACGGCGGCTTCACGAGCTTCTCCGGCGTGTGACGAACCAGCAGACCCTAAACCCCCAAGACGCCCCATAAGCCCGGTAAATTTACCGGTTTTTCGCCCTTCGTGCAGGAAATTCGCGGCGGATCCTTGACGAAGCGTATAATTGCATGCTATAGTCATATGTGAACCTGCCAGCCCATGCCGGGAGGGTATGGGTTATGGGCTCGTGACGGCGAGAACGCCAGTCTGCAAGAGAGGCCCATTGGCAGGGAGAAAAAGATGAAAACAAGGTTTATTCTCCATATCATTGTGGCGATGGCTGTGACCGCGGCGTTTTCCAGCCCGCTTTTCGCTGAATGGACGGTGACCTATCTCCACCCCGCCGGGTGCAACTCGTCCTATCCCAATGGTGTCTCCGGCGGGCAGCAGGTCGGCTGCGCTGCGGGTCCGGCAACCGGTAACCAGAACCATGCGAGCCTGTGGAGCGGCACGGCGGCGAGTTGGGTGGACCTCAACCCCGCCGGGTGCAACTCGTCCTATGCCAGTGGTGTCTCCGGCGGGCAGCAGGTCGGCTGGGCTTGGGGTTCGGCGACCGGCGGCAACTACCATGCGAGCCTGTGGAGCAGCACGGCGGCGAGCTGGCTGGACCTCAACCCCACCGGGTATGACCATTCCGAGGCCTATGGCATCTCCGGCGGGCAGCAGGTCGGCCGCGCTTATGGTTCGGCGACCGGCGGCTACCAGCATGCGAGCCTGTGGAACGGTACAGCGGCGAGCTGGCTGGACCTCAACCCCACCGGGTTCACCGAGTCCTTTGCCCGGGGCATCTCCGGCGGGCGGCAGGTCGGCTGGGCCAAAGGTTCGGCAACCGGTAACCAGAACCATGCGAGCCTGTGGAGCGGCACGGCAGCGAGCTGGGTGAACCTCCACACCTTCCTGGATTCACGTTACGCAGTTTCGTACGCAACGGGTATCGAGGTGTCAGGAAACGATATCTGGGTCGCCGGCTACGCTTTTGATGACGTAAGAGGCTACAACGAAGCTGTGCTGTGGCATAACGTTATCCCCGAACCGTCCAGCTTCCTCGCGCTGGTGTGCGGCTTGGCCGGTCTCACCGGCACGCTGAGGCGCAGGGGGAAGTAGCTTTGGATCCCCTAGGTTGTATGGGAGGGCGAAGCTCCTCCCGGATGCCCTTCTTAACAGTCCCACATCAAACATCCAGCCGTCACCAGCTAGCGGCCAGCAGTTAGCGTCGAGCATCCAGCATCGAGCATCCAGTATCTGAAATCACCCCTCACGATTCACGAGTAACAGTAGGAGTAAGAGGCGGGAGACTCGCCCTCCCGGATGCCCTTTTTTCAACAGTCCCACATCAAACATCCAGCCGTCAGCAGCTAGCGGCCAGCAGTTAGCGTCGAGCATCCAGCATCGAGCATCCAGTATCTGAAATCACCCCTCACGATTCACGAGTACGAGTACGAGTAAGAATAGGAGTGATATTGGATATTGGATGTTGGATGTTCTCTCCCATTCCCCCACTCTCCCTTTCTCCGCCTCGCCCCGTCGTCCCTTGACACCCCTACGGGCCATTGGTATATTGGAAGCCGAACGCTCATTCCGCGCTGCCAGGGGAAGGGATTGGACAAGTCCGCACCCACAGTCTCCGGGATCAGATTCCGCGCGCTGCTCACAGGACTGATCCTGATACCGTTCAACTGCTATTGGGTCACCATCACGGAGATCAAGTGGAGCAGCAACGACAGCACGTGCGTCTCGCTCTTCATGACGGTCGTCACCATCATCTTCTTCCTCGCCCTCTTCAACCTTCTGCTTGCCAAGCGCTTCCCAAAGCTGGCGCTCAACCAGGGCGAGCTGATGGTGGTCTACATCATGCTCGCCATATCCACCGCCATGGCCGGCCACGACATGATGGGCAATCTCCTGCCGAACCTGGCTAATGTCTTCTGGTTCGCAAACCCGGTAAACAAGTGGGCGAAGTTCCACCGGTACATACCGAGGTGGTTCTCGCCCAGCGACAGAGAGGTGCTCCGCGGCTTCTACGAGGGCAACTCGACCCTCTACACGAAGGAGCATTTGCTCGCATGGGCCGTTCCCGTAGCGGTCTGGGGCACCTTCATGATGATTCTTGCCTTCATAATGCTGTGCACCAACGTGCTGATCCGGAAGCAGTGGGCGGACCGCGAAAGGCTCTCCTTCCCGATAATCCAGTTGCCGCTCGAGATGACCAAGGGCGGCGGAGAATCCGGATTCTACGGCAACAGACTGCTCTGGCTGGGATTTGCTATTCCGGCCATCCTGGAAACGCTGAATGAGCTGAACTTCCTCTACCCATCTCTTCCCAGGGTGCAGATCAAGATATTCGACCTCGGGCCATACATTCAAAATCGCCCGTGGAACGGCGTCGGCTGGTTTCCTATATCGTTCTACCCCTTCGCAATCGGGCTGATGTTCTTCCTGCCGGCTGACCTGTCGTTTAGCTGCTGGTTCTTCTACGTACTGCGCAAGATGCTCGACGTATTCTCGGTGGCGATGGGCTGGCGCGACCCAGGGGTAACTCCGGCGCTCCAAAAGGTGCCCTACTTCGCCGAACAAGCAGATGGCGCCTGGATCGCCCTCGCGCTGATAATGCTCTTCGCGAGCCGCAAGTATCTCCTGCAGGTACTCAGACGCGCGATGGGAAAGGAATCGGAGCTGGACGACTCGACCGAACCGATGTCGTATCGAACGGCGTTCATCGGGATCGCCATCGGACTCGCGTTCCTGTACGCATTCAGCGTCGAGGCTGGAGCGTCGCCATACGTGCCGATAGTCTTCTTCGCGCTGTACTTCATAGTGGCCATTGCGATCACGAGGATTCGAGCGGAACTCGGGCCTCCCGCGCACGAGCTTCATTTCTTCCGGCCGGAGGAGATAATGACCACCGCCTTCGGGACCCAGGCGCTCGGCACCCAGAACCTCACGATCATCACCTATTTCTACTGGTTCAACCGGGGATACCGCAATCTCGTGATGCCCCACCAACTGGAGGCATTCAAGGCCGCCGAAGTCAGCAAGACCAGCGCACGGAAGATTGCACTAATCATCATGATCGCGACATTCGTGGGCGTCGTGGCGACGTTCTGGTCGCTCCTGCACATGTACTACATCAACGGCGCGGCCACGGCCAAAATCCTGGCCGGCTATAGAACAGGGATCGGCAACTACGCCTTCGAGCGGCTGAACACGTGGACACTAAACCCGCAGAAGACCGACATGCCGGCGCTGAGCTTCATGGGCGCGGGCGCATCATTCGCCCTGTTCCTCAGCCTGATGAAGTCGCGCTTCCTGTGGTGGCCGTTCCACCCGATCGGCTACGGGCTGGCTGTGAGCTACGCGATGGATTACTTTTGGTTCACGGCGTTCATCGGCTGGCTGTGCAAGGTCCTGAGCATCAGGTACGGCGGCATGAAGTTCTACCGGCAGGCGCTCCCCTTCTTCATGGGCCTGATTCTGGGAGACTACGTGATCGCGAGCATCTGGACGCTGATCGGCTGGGCCCTGGGCATGCCGACGTATAAAACGTTTATAGGCTGACCGTCGGCGATGCTGGATGCTTGATACTCGATGCTGGATGCGGGATGGGTACTCCGTAGTGACCTGTCCGCAATCCGTAATCCGTGATTCGCAACTCTCACTCGACGTGCTCGGCTTCCTCCTCAAGTTCCCGGGCCCTGCGGCGCTTCTGGAGTACGCGGGCGCGGAAGGCCAGGATCGCAAGCACGCCCATTGCAGACCAGGCGAGGCCCGAAGCCAACCTGGCCCAGCGGGCCCAACTGTACTCCTCCCACAGATACTGCCGCCATTCCTCCTCGAACTCTTTCGGCTTGCTTCCGATGCTGTAGAACAGCGCAGTCGTGAATGGCTGCCCGGTCTCAAGTTCGGACAGAAGATCGGGAATGCTGTCCGGGCTGTACGTGTCCGCCATGTACTTCACGGCAGAGTAGCTCTGGACATACGCTATCGAGCGCTTGCGCTCGTCCACCGGGAACGCTCTTGAAATCCGATCCAGCGGCAGAATCTCCCCGCTGGCAGCATCGGCGAGCAGATCCGCATCTGGGCCGGTCCAGTCGTCCGCGAGGTATTTCGCCAGGCCCTCATGCATCCACAACGGCATGCGGTTGGAGTTCCATCGGAGCCTGCGGGAGATGAAGACGTGCACCAGCTCGTGCGGAATGACGTCGGCAATGTCTGCGAAGGTCCCGGAGGCATCCACTCGGACTTTCAACGTCCGCGTATGAGCGATGCCAACGGTTTGCTCGCCGGGGTCGACGCCGGTCGCCTCTGAAAAGGAGCGCCGATCCGGGTAGAGGTAAATGGGAGTGAGACCACCGGGCGAGAACTTCAGCTTGCGAGAGAGAGTGACATGCCATTTCTCGGCAAGGTCACCCGCCCGCTTAGCGGTCGAATCCGCCCCGGCGGCGTAGTAGATCAGGAAGTGCCTCGTCCGCACCACGCGCCACTGTACTTCGTCCGCACAAGTGCACTGGGCCGTCAGGATAACTGCAAGTAGCCCGAACAGGGATACGAACCGCACGCTCCTCATTTCGTGGGCAGTCTAGCACGAGAGAAGTCCACGGTCAAGGGGGCACTGTTGAACGTCTAACCTCCAACTTCCAAATGGACCCCTGCCGCTGGCGGGGCTGGGATGGGATGCCTGTGCGTGCACGAGGATTGCTGGTAGCCGCAGCCATCACGGCTGCGTTGTCGTCGAGCGCAGGCATAAAGCCTGCGGCTACCTGATGCGTGGGGTTTCCGGCCCGGCAGGACCGGAAACTTGGAGCTTCAAACTCGTCTTCTAAAAAAGTTGTTGACAAACGGGGCGATGCGTGCTATAAGGGAAACGTAAGGTTTCGCAGTACACAACCATGGCCTCGAGGCACCCAGCAACGAAGTGCTGTTCCAAGAGACCCCCGCGGACAGCACCGCTGCCGGGTGCTTCTTTATTGTAAGGGAATGTCGAGAGCCGCCGATCCGCCGCGGCAGACCTCAGAGAAAGGGGCTCGACTCAGCGGTCGTAGATAGTGACTCCGAAGCGGTCTATGGCGAAACGGACCTTGGGGATTTCGCCCTCCGGATCCCAGTCGGACATCCTGTCGTTAGTCACCACGGGACAGGATAGACGCCTCGCCTGCTCCACTATGGCTTCGTCGGCATCCGTCCGGCTGTCAACGGCGACCACAGCGCCCAAATCTATGAGTCCCTGGAGCGCAGACCGCTGGTCGACCTGGTAGGGCAGCGCAGCATCCACGTAGATGTACACGGGGAAATAGCCCTCGGAACGCAGTTCGCTTCTCAAGTCCAATATGTTCTGGAGGCGCGGTTTCTCCTTGATTTCATGCCAGGCTACGTTGCTGCCATCCACAACAACCGGCTCCGTGCCTCGAATTATGGCTGCCGCGCACGAGCGGTCCTGCGCCTCCAAGCTCTCCATGACACTGCGGTACAGAGCCGGCTTGGATGCCCGGACATTCGCCAGCGCAGACCGGACGAATGCAACAACCGCAACATCGTTGCCATCTACGGCTTCCAGAATGCGCCGGACCGACATCTGGACCGACTTCCTGCCGTAGCTCAGATCAAGTATCTTGTCCACGTGGAGAACCCGCGGCTGGCTCTCCAGCGCACGGGAATACTGCCTGCCCATCCGCCTGACGATCCTGCAAGCCCCTTGATATGCAGGCGGGCTCGATAGTTTGAGCTTGATGAGAACGCTCCGGATAGCAGAGATGGTGGATTCGTCCGATGTCCTGACCTTGGCCAGCACCTGCTCGAACTGAATCTGTGAGTCCTGATGAGCAGGATCTATCTCAAGCGCACGGCAGACAAACGCGCAGGCTCGCGCCGCCTCCCCTTTCTCGCTCAAGTGGTTCGCTATCCAAAAGCACTCATCGGCCTGCTTGTCGCGCACGCCTGTCTTGGCGTAAACGTGCTCCAGCGCGAGATGGGCATGAAGACTCTCCGGTTCTGATCCCTTCAAAGTCTCACAGAAGACTCTGGCAGCCTGGTAGGAGCCGTCCTTGAGCATCCTGAGAATGACGGGCAGCCAATCCGGGCTCTGCGGCCACGTGCTTGCCTTGGGCGCACGTTGAGTCGCCGCGCTCTGGGTGCGCGAGGACCGGATCTGCTTCCGCACCTGCTTTAACTCACGCTCGGCCAGGGACTTGCCTTTCTCTGCGGCTTCCTTTGCCCGGCTCAGCCGATCAGAGGTCTTCTCAGCTTTCACGAGCTGCTGCCTCTGGTCTGCAAGCTGCTGCTTGAGCGACTGCGCCACAGATCGGCCGCGCTCCACCTCATGGCGACGCTGTTCCAGCACACGCTCAGCGCCGCGAACCTGGCCTTCGAGGTCACGCACCTTGCCCTTCAGCCGGTGGTTCTCAGCACTAAGGCGCTCGACGGCCTGATCCGACCGCGGCGGCTGTTTTGCGCCTGCCATTTCCCGCTTCGGTTTCTCGCGCGCGGGCCGATACGTCTCGGAAGCTGCAACCAGCTCGAGTTTGTCCGCAAGGGACCTCACGCTCCGGCGATCATCCAGGAGCAGAGCAATTCGCACAGCAGGCAGACTGTGCTCCCGGATAAGTTCGCCCAGAGAATCTTTCAACTCCTTCGCCGAACTGAGCGCAATCCCGCTCCAGAGGACCTTGTTGCTGTCAATCCACAAGACGCCCAGCGTCTCCAGGAACTCCGGATCCCTCTCGGCCTCTCTCATCAGGCGCTGCCTCACCACAGGCGTTCCAACAGTCCGCGCCGTCGCCCTGAACCCGCTGAGCACCGCGGGCAACAGGTCCCCCGCCTCCTTAAGATAGAGAACCAGGATACGCGGGTCTATGCCGCCGATGAGATCGGGCAAGTACGTGAGCAACGGACTGGCTGCGTCGCTTTTTTCCCTGGGCATGCCGCCGCCCCCTTCCTCAGACCCGATGCTTTTAGTTACTTATTCGCCCCCGAGCGCACAAATCCTGCTCCGCACGCACCACTCGGCGCTCCATGCCTCCGCGCATACTGCAGCACGCATGAAAAAGCCCCGGTTGTCTGTAACCGGGGCTAAGTATAAGCCCAACTCACTACCGGCCCATTCGCTCGGCCATGGACCTGAGCCGATTCACACGCTCCGGAATCGGCGGATGCGTGCTGAACAGCCTTCCGATCGCACCGCCGCGCAGCGGGTTCACGATAAACATATGCGCGGTCGCCGGATTCACCTGCGACGGTACGCGCTTAGACGCTTCCTCCAGCTTCACCAATGCATTCGCCAGGCCGAGCGGCTTGCCGCTGACCTGCGCACCGGTCGCGTCGGCCTGGTATTCACGCGATCGAGACACTGCCATCTGGATCGTGAGTGCCGCAAGAGGAGCAACGAAAAGCACCACCAGAAGACCTATCACGCCGCCATTATCATCGTCGGACCGACCTATGCCGCTCAGCATGATGCCCCATCGCGCCATGCTCGCCAGCATCATGATGGCGCCTGCGAGCGTGGCAGCAATGGTCGAAATCAGGATATCCCTGTTCCCCACGTGCGCTAGCTCGTGCGCGATTACTCCCTCGACCTCGTCCCGGTCGAGGATACCGAGCAGCCCCTCGGTCACGGCCACAGCGGCATGCTCCGGATTGCGACCCGTGGCAAATGCGTTCGGCATATCACCAGGGACAACGTACAGCTTCGGCATCGGCAGGCCAGCTTCAAGAGTCAGCCGCCCCACTATGGTGTGCAGCTCGGGCGCCTCGGCCTCGCTGATCGGCTGCGCCCGGTACATCGCCAGCACAATCCTATCGCTGAACCAGTAACTCATGGCGTTCATAACCAACGCGAACCCGAATGCGACCGCCATGCCGGTCGGACCTCCAACAAGACGTCCGACCGCTATGAGAACCAGGGTCAGAACTGTCAGCAGGAAACCAGTTTTGAGAGCATTCATCTCCCAGCCTCCTCAGAGGACGAGTCCTCCACCGCGGGACATTGCATTTCGCGCGGTGAAGCCCATGGGGGCACTATCATAATTATAGCTGAAAGAGGCAGCCGCGTCAAACGAAGAAGAGCTCCCGCCCGGCTTACGAATTGAAGGTGAATGCACAGCAGGCGTTTGGGCCGACAAGAGCAATCAGCGGTTAGAACTCCGTGGCGCCAGTGAAGCGGAAGGCACGCGCCTTGATCGCCGGAACGACCGCCCACCCCTGGCGTTTAGTCTCCTTCGAGATCAGCTCGACGTTCGAGAGCCGCTCCAGGATGCTGTCGGTAAAGCGCAGATTCTTCAGCGACTTCGTGATCTTACCATTCTCGATCAGGAACGTGCCGTCCCGCGTCATGCCGGTGATCACAGTCAGGACAGGATGGATCACGTTGGTGTAGTGGAATCGCGTGACGAGTATCCCCTTTTTCGTGCCGGCGATCATTTCCCCGATGGACGATTCGCCGGACTGCATGAATAGGTTCGCTGGCATAGGGCCGTATGTGCCGACCCCGCCTGTGCTGTGGCCGGTGGATTCCCTGCCTTCCTTGTTGGCCGTGTACGAATCGTAGACGACAGCGTTGGCCACGCCATTCACAATCAGGTCAACACGCTGCTTGGGAACGCCTTCCGCGTCGAAGGGGCGGGGCAGACCCCGCAGATCGAGGCCGTCATCCCAGATTGTTACGTTCTCGCCCGTGATCTTCTGGCCGAACTTGCCGCACATGAAGCTTCGGCCCTCCTGGACGGCAAGCGCACCAAGCCCCAGATACCCCAGAGCCTCGACTAGCTCCGAGACGGCATATGGAAGGAGCACGACATCGTATTCGCCCGGCTCGATAGACTCCGGATTCCTGCTCTGCACGCTGCGAGTCGCTGCTTCGACGGCAGCGCCAATGGGATCCAGATCGCCAACACGCTGGGAGACGCGATCCGCGTAGCCGAAACCGCCATCTCCAGACATGACGGTTGTCAAGCTTGCGGAGGAGGACAAGTTGTACGCCGCGACACCCAGGGAATTCGCGACGGCAAACTCGTGGCAGCCGTTCGATAGCGATCCGGCGGCGGACGCGCCGACATTACAGGCTTCAGCGATCATCCCGGCCACTGCGTCGGCACGCTCCTCGGGCGAACAAGCAGCGGTGCGCTCATCGTAGGTGTCAACCGCGGAGACCGGCTTCGGCTTAGGCAGCGAAACGAAATCCGGGTTCTCCCGCGAATGCCGTGCGAACTCGACAGCCCTATCTACGACCGCTCTGACTGACCGCTCGTCCAGACGATTCGTCGTCGCATAACCGATTCGCTTCCCAATGACGGCCTTCACCGCCAGGCCCGCATTTCGTTCGGACACATTCTGGTGGATGACAGAATTAGCGAACCGGGTCAGACTAGATTCACCAATCCCGAACGCCGCCTGAGTCACGTCCGCTACGCAATACTCGATCGCCTTGCGCAGTATCTCCAGTACGTTATCCCGCCCGAGCATCACGCGTCCTCCTCTTCCGACGGCGCTTCCATTACTCCGATGCGAACGTTTTGGAAGCGTGCTGGCGCCACACCGTGACCGACGTGCATGGCCTGGCCGGGTTCGCCTTTGCCGCAATTCGGAACGCCCCAGAGATGCCATTCGTCTTGGTTGGCAATGGCATCGCAGCCACGCCAGAACTCGTAGGTTATCCCCGTGTACGTCGGATTCTTGTACATCTGACCGAGCGAACCGTCCTCTATGTCAAAAGCGATCTCAGTGGCAAACTGGAAGTTCAGCCGCTTGTCGTCTATGCTCCAGGAGCCCACCATCTCGGCATAGAGTCCGTGCTTGGTGTCCTCGATCATCTCGTCCAGGGTCCAGTCGCCCGGCTCGAGATTGATATTGGTCATTCTGATAAGCGGGATTCTGTTCCAGCCGTCCGCTCTCATCGCGCCGCCGCTCTTACAACCGAGCTTCTCAGCGGTCTCTCTGGAGGTCAGGTAGCCGACGAATATGCCGTCCTTCACTATGTCAATTCTCTGAGCCGGAACACCTTCGTCGTCGAAGAAGAAGCTGCCCAGGCCGCCTGGCGACGTTGCATCCGCAACGATATTCACGATCTCCGAGCCATACCGGAAACTGCCCAGCTTGTCCGGCGTCAGGAAGCTAGTGCCTGCATAGGAAGCCTCAGTCCCAAACACGCGATCCAGCTCGATCGGGTGGCCGCAGGATTCATGAACTTGAAGAGCGAGCATCGAGCCCTCCAGAATGAGCGTGCGCACATCCGAGGGACATTGGGGCGCCTTGAGGAGCTGAGCCGCTTCCCTGGCGACACGCTCGGCATGTCCCGCGAGGTCAAGGGCCTCCACGAACTCGTACCCGGCCACCGCGAAGTCGCCGCCGAAGGACGAAGGGTATGATCGCTTCTGTACCTCACCCTCGCCAACCGCAGTGGCTTCTATTCCGGCGCCGCTTTCCGTCTTGACCTGCTCGATGTAGGAACCATCCGTGCTGGCAAACACCGTCTCCGTCCGCCAGAAGTTCATTGATGACCGGGCCACCTTGATCTCCGGGACCTCCCGCATGATCCGGTCGGCGTTCAGAAGCAGCTCGATCTTCTCCTCGACCGGAACCTCGAACGGATCCCTTTCGATTCCGAACTCGAATCGGCCCTCAGCAGGTTCAACCGGCGCAAGTTTCACCGGCTCGTGCGCGACCTGTGCAGAGGCCCGCGCGATCCGAATGGCAAGCTCAGCAACCCGCTCGATCTCATCAGCTTCGAGCATCAGGCTGCTGGCAAAGCCCCATGAGCCATCGGCGATTACCCGTATGCCGAACCCTTCATCGGTCTCGGAGGTAAGGCCCTCTACCTTTCCATTCTTGACCTCGACCGACTCGCTTGTTCTGCGGACGATGCGTATGTCGCCATAGCTGGCTCCGAGTTCACGCACTCTCTCCAGCGCCTTCTCAGTCAAGTCCCTCACGTCTTCGACCCTCCCAGAGTCCATGAGCCTAAGGAATCAATCCAATGGCCCGGCAGCGAGAATGCCTGCGCTCATTCTGTATCCGCAGGCCGCGACGGTAAAACCCGCTTCTCACATGTTGCCCATCCAGCAAGCGTTTTCCTTCTCGCCGGTTGCAGGCCGCCGGAAAAGCAGCTAGAATATGACGCAATGGAGAATCAGCGATGAGAAAGTCTTCATGGCTTGTGGTTGGCATTATATGTGCGCTCGCGGCAGCCCTGGTTTACCTCCAACTCTCGGGCTGGCAGCGACCTTCGGACGAAGACCAGATCCAGATGCTCATGGCAAAAGGGCAATCGGCTATAGAGCGCAAAGACCTGAATGGCATGATGTCCTGCGTATCCAAGGATTACTCGGATTCAGTTTTTACCTACAATACATTGCGCCTGCAAGCGCTCGAAGCTGCAAGAGCCGAGGGTCGTTACGACGTGCTGCTGAAGCACACGTCGGTCGAGGTGCAAGGAGACACCGCTGTCGCAAGTACGCGGGTCACGGTCGCTCTAGTATCGGATCACGGCGGGATGCACGACCTCCTCGACAGCAGAATAACCCTGCGTTTCAAGAAGGAAAGGGGCAAACGTTTCCTCGTCATCCCGACAAGGACTTGGAAGGTGACCAGCATCTCGGGCCTTATCCACCAGATCGGCGATAGGTCACGATAGGACAAGGAGGCAACCTCAAAATGAGAATCGGAGTGATCAGCGACACGCACGGCATCGTGCCTGCCTGGCACAAGGCAATGAGCCTATTCGCAAACGCCGACCTCATTCTCCATGCCGGCGACGTGCTCTATCACCCTCCGAGGCTTGGGTTCACGCCGGGCTATGACATAGCAGGGCTCGCTCAGCTCATAAACTCCAGCCCGGTTCCCATCCTGATCGCCAGAGGAAACTGCGATGCGGAGGTGTACGAGGAACTACTCGACCTGCCGATAATGTCACCATACGCGTTCGCTCAGGTTGCAAACCTCCGAATAGTCGTTCAGCACGGGCACAATCTGACACCTGAGCACATGCGGCGCCTGGCTGGCCAGTACCGGGCGCATATCTTCATCACCGGCCACACGCATCTTCCCGCAATCGAACGCATTGACGGCACAATCCACCTGAACCCGGGCAGCCCGTCGCACCCCAAGCTCGAGCACCGCGGAGCATTGACGCCGACGGTAGGATTGATTGCAGACGGCAAGGCGCGCGTGGTGGAACTGGATACCGGCAAGGAAGTGACGTCCTTGCCGCTGATGTGAGTACTTGGCGGAGATGCGTTTCGCGGCGGCAGATCAGACGGGCGGCAGATACGAGTATCTCTTCACCATCGTAACAACTGTGTCGAGACCCCTGGTCTCGACATGCACTTCATCCACCGGGTATGGCTTCGAATGGACGATCTGGCGACGGAGCTGATCCAAGAGAAAGGCTTCCGCGTGCAAGCCAGACTCCGACCCGTGGCGCCTGAGAAGAATAGTGAAGGCATCGGCATCGGATGTAAAGACGGCATGCAGGTGCGATTGGCCCTCTCTTTCTTCAAGGCCGCACTGCGCAATCACAGCTCCAAAGGCCGCGCCGATGGCAGCCTTCATGTCGTCTATCTCCGGCATGGTGAGCGGGGTTCGAGCGGCGATTTCCTCGAAATCCTTCAGGACCATACGAAGCTGGCTCAGGCTGCCGGTGTACACCTTGGAAGCGCGCCTAAATCGGTAGAAACCTGCGAAGAATTTCGGCGCTGCCAGGAATGCCTGGTTTCTTCGAATACTTCTGCCGTTAGCCAGGAACGGATGGAGGCTTTTCGCCTGAAGAATAAAGCTCCGGGGCCCTACGTCCGACTGATAGCCGCACATCCCTATATTCGCGGAATAGTCCATGTTGAGCAGCGCTTCATACTCCAGTATCTTCAGCCGCGCCGCACGAGTCCACCGTATAGGGCCGGCATCGCCGAAAGCCCTTAGGCCATTCCACCTGCTCCTCGCTACTTCGACCTTGTCCCGCCAGAATCGTATGGCGCCCCTCGTATCAAGCGAACTGCCGCGCACGTATACGTGAGAAGCATCGAGGATGATAAGCTGGCCGGATCCAGACTTGGAGCCCGAGCGAATCCCTAGCCGCGACATGCGTTCGCTGATCTTCTCGCGTATCGGCCCGTGTATAGCACAGACGCAGAGTTCGCCCGCGTTTATGCCTGCGGCGAGGTAAGCCACGACGTTCTTGACGAAGGCATCATCCTTTTTGCCATACAAGAACATGCAGTGACTCTGCAGATCTATATCCCCTGGCAGAAAACCCAAAGGCGTAGTGCGCATCTTTCATCCAGCGCCTTCCATGGTCTCGTCCTGGACAAGCAGCACCACAGGAATCGAACAACGCTCCAATGTGGGAAGCCCAGTCCCATACTATTCTAGCACACTAATATGATAAATGCAAGAGCTAGTTTTTGATACTCAGCGCTCTGCTGCTGTCACGCCGGCCGGCTGCAAGGGCGTACCAAAAACGCCTCAACGCCTCCCTGCAAGGAAGTCACGGGAAGCAGCGCGGACCCCCATAGAGCGCATGGCCGTAACGTTACAGCCCGAATCAGAGCTGGCGGATGATGGCGTCTGCCATCTCGGAGGTTCCAACGGCGGTCGGATCGTCGCGGTGGGGCTTCATATCGTAGGTTACAGACTTGCCTTCCGCTATGACAGCGGCTACTGACTTCTCCAGGCGGTCGGCAGCATCCTTCTCCCCAATATACCTGAGCATCAGCATGCCCGAGAGGATCAGCGCGGTCGGATTCACCTTGTTTTGCCCGGTGTACTTTGGCGCGCTGCCGTGAGTCGGCTCGAAGACGGCGGCATCGTCCCCGATGTTCGCGCCTGGAGCGACCCCCAATCCCCCAACGAGACCTGCGCAGAGATCGGAGATGATGTCCCCATAGAGATTCGGCAGGACGAGCACATCATATAGCTCGGGCTTCTGGACGAGCTGCATGCACATGTTGTCTACAAGGCGCTCTTCGTACTCGATCTTGCCCTCGTGCTCCTCGGCGACTTCACGAGCCACTCGGTAGAAGAGGCCGTCCGTGAACTTCATGATGTTCGCCTTCGCCACTGCTGTGACTTTCCTGCGACCGTTCTTCACCGCGTAGTCAAAGGCGAATTTGACAATCCTGCGCGTGCCGCTCACCGAGATCGGCTTGATGGAGATCGCGGAATCCTCGCGTATCTTGCCTTCCGCCATCTCGATGATGTGTTTCGCTTCCGGCGTTCCGAGATCATACTCGACGCCCGCATACAGGTCTTCCGTGTTCTCCCTGACGACTACCAGGTCAACGTCGGTGTACTTCGAGCGAATGCCGGGGTAGTACTTGCACGGACGCAGGCAGGCGTAGAGGTTGACCTCCTTCCTGAGAGCCACGTTCACCGAGCGGAATCCGCCACCGATCGGGGTGGTAATGGGACCCTTGAGCGCAACCTTGTTCCGCCGGATGCTCTCCAGCACATGCTCCGGGAGCGGCGTGCCGTACTTGCCAATAACGTCCACTCCCGCATTGTGGATCTCCCAGCGTATCTTTACACCAGTGGCCTCGATGACTCGCTTCGCAGCGGCAGTAAGCTCAGGGCCAGTCCCGTCACCAGGGATAAGGGTTATCGTGTGTGACAATAGTCTTCTCCTCTCGTTCAACGCATCAGGTTCAACATCCCGCCTGCTAGAACGATTTCGACCTGCCGAGAGGTCAGGCTATGCCCGACTTCGAACTTCGAGCCTCTCGTCTTATTCTCCACAACAAAGGTGGGGCTTTCCTTGAGGCGGCTTCGGATGTCGGCCATCTCAAGCCGGTCATCCCGTCCGACGGCATCATAATCCGCCGGGTTGACGAATGTGAGCGGCAGGATGCCGAAGTTCACCAGATTTGCTCTATGAATGCGGGCGAATGACTTCGCAATCACCGCCTTCACGCCCAGGTACATGGGAGCGAGCGCCGCGTGCTCCCGGCTCGATCCCTGGCCGTAATTCTCTCCGCCTATGATGAACCCACCGCCAGCCGCTTTCGCCCTGGACGCAAAGGTTGGGTCCACGCCTGCGAACAGGTGCTCCGAGATCGCCGGGATGTTGGATCGGAGCGGAAGAATCTTCGCACCCGCGGGCATGATGTGGTCGGTGGTAATGTTGTCACCCACCTTCAGAAGCACAATGCCGCCCAGGGCATCGGCCAATGCCTGGCGCACCGGAGGCGGCTTTATGTTCGGCCCGCGGATGATCTCAACAGACTCAGGATTCTCCGCCGGCGGGATGATCATGCCGTCGTCAACGATGTATTTCTCCGGCAGGGCAACCCTCACCGGTGCGCCGAGTGACCGCGGATCGGTGAGCCTTCCGGTCAGCATCGCAGCGGCGGCAACCTCCGGGCTGGCAAGGTAGACCTGTGCATCGGGGGTGCCGCTTCGACCCTCAAAATTGCGGTTGAACGTTCGAATGCTGACACCTCCGGACGGCGGCGACTGCCCCATGCCGATGCAGGGGCCGCAGGCAGCTTCCAGGATTCGCACGCCAGACTGAATCAGGTCCGCGAGCGCCCCATTTCGTGCGATCATCTCGAGCACTTGGCGCGAACCGGGCGAGACGCCCGCGCTCACATCAGGATGAACCCTCTTGCCCCTCAGAACCCCCGCCAACGTCATCAGGTCACGGTAGGACGAGTTCGTGCAGCTCCCGACCAGCACTTGATCCACTTTCAGGCCCTCGATGTCCTTTACTTTCGACACCTTATCAGGCTGGTGCGGTTGGGCGACCATTGGCTCGAGAGACGAGAGATTGATCTCGATGACCTCGTCGTATACAGCATCCGGGTCTGCCTCCAGGGGCATCCACGCATCCTCGCGGCCCTGCGTTTTCAGAAACTCCCGCGTCAACTCGTCGCTTGGAAAGACAGACGTTGTGGCGCCGAGTTCCGCGCCCATATTCGCAATCGTGGCACGATCCGGGACCGCCAGGGACTTGATGCCTTCGCCGCCGTATTCCATGATCCTGCCGACGCCGCCCTTCACAGTCAGACGCCGTAGTAGCTCCAGGATGACATCCTTCGCCGAGACCCAGGGCCCTAGTTGACCGGCCAGCCGCACGCAGACGATCTTCGGCATCGTGAGGTAGAAGGGGTCTCCGGCCATTGCGACAGCAACATCGAGCCCGCCTGCGCCTATGCCGATCATCCCGATCCCACCTGCGGTCGGCGTATGGCTGTCCGAGCCGAGCAGGGTCTGCCCAGGTACGCAGAACCGCTCCAGGTGGACCTGGTGACATATCCCGTTCCCAGGCCGGGAGAAGTATATCCCATACTTGGCCGCTACGCTCTGGAGATAGCGGTGATCGTCCGCATTCTCGAAGCCGGTCTGCAGGGTGTTGTGATCCACGTAGCTGACCGAGAGCTTGGTGCGCACCCGCAGTACGCCCATTGCCTCGAACTGGAGGTAAGCCATCGTGCCGGAGACGTCCTGGGTCAGAGTCTGATCTACGCGGATGGCGATCTCCTCGCCGGGAAGCATTTCTCCCGAGACCAGGTGGCTCGATATTATCTTCTGTGCGACACTTATGCCCATGTCACGCTCCAAAAAGCGAACGAAGACCTCAGACGTTAGACGTTAGATGTCAAGTTTCACCACATTGTGAACAGTAGTTCAGCAAGTGGGTAGGCTCTTTGATAAACAGGTTTGGTTGTGCCTGGTAGTACTGGCAGACCTTGGCG
>Ga0307378_10001081_pt1 | contig 44987 bp, 73 predicted proteins | sample UN1MG_FD_202238 | JGI IMG/M metagenome (GOLD analysis project Ga0307378, IMG submission 202238) | Soil microbial communities from Risofladan, Vaasa, Finland - UN-1 | ecosystem: Environmental > Terrestrial > Soil > Coastal area > Acid sulfate soil | place: Finland: Risofladan, Vaasa | collected... | reverse complement strand
ATTTCATTCATTCTTATCTATCCCCCATTTCTTGAGTTGGGCTTGCCACTTCTCTTTGAAGGTACGAGGAGTATAGAGGAATAAGTTATTAAGTCTGTCATATTCCTTTACCCACTCCACCATTTCCTTTATCCCCTCTTGCTTCATAATCCTGCCTGTGATTTCAGCTTGGGCTTTGGCGATAGACTGGAATACCTCACCATATTTAGCATCTGACGGCATATCACTATTGATTTTTGTCTGTTCTTCTTTACTCATTACTGTATCTTTAGCTTCCATCTATACCCCCTTATCTCTTAACCAAATGCCCGTACTTGCCCTATAAATGGCATGGCACGCAACTTGTTATAGAAAATTTTAGAGGCTTCATCGCCAGTTAAATTAGTATCGAAGCAAGCCCAAAACAAGTCAAAGGTATCTGAATTAAGAAATTCAATAATCTCGGCATGATTGGCTTCGGGAAGGTCATCGCCATCTGATTTAATATTAGTAGGGTCAATCCAATCCTTTACCAATTGCCTAAATATTCCTCCCCTCCCGTTTATCCCTATGATAAGTTCCTTGTATCCAGCGAAGTTGTCCTGATCTTCCCTTGTCATTTCGGCACCTCCTGTCTTAATTCAAAAGCTGGACATTTCCTTGGTTTCTTTGTTTTCTTGTCATCCAAAGGAATCTCATTGTTTAACTTTCGCCCCAGATAGAAACACCAGTTGTGGGATTCTTCGTATGAGTAGGAATCTAACTGCTCAAGGAAACAAGGGCAATCATCACAATACAACCCTTCTGGTATATCTATTTCCTTTATCACCTTCATTTTGGTAACTCCTGTCTTAGACAATCAGCATCTTGACCATTTCTGCCTCTTGCCCAAACTGGTGGAATACCATGCTTTGGCACTAAACCTCGCCACAGGTTATTTTTCAAAAACACCGGGATTCCAGCCCTATCAGCAGCCTCAACTATTTCCTCTACCCATTCTATTTGCGGTGGTTTATAAGGCTTGGTTTGAGCACCGATGATGAGCCAATTAATTCCACAATCAATAAGGTCTACTGCCTTAAGTTGGCTCTCACCTAATAATGGTTCAAAGGATATAAATTTGATTTTTGCTTCAATCCTACTTAGCCCGATATATAATGCCCTTCCCAGATACTCAAAGCTTGTAACCGTCACCCCCACCCAGCAATTCTCTGGGAAGGGACTAAACTTGATTAGGTTCTGTGGCTGCTTAGTGAGGAGATAGAAGCGATGCTGGGGGCAATATTGAAATCTATCTAACACTCTCTTCGTCCATTCTTCAGGGATACCGATGCCGAATAGGTCGGACATATCACAGACAAAGATACCTTTAGGTTCTTGGGTATGAAGGACTTGGCTTTGCCTACCCCACCTGCGTATTTTATTCACTGGCTCTTTTAGTCTCTCGGGCCAGAGGCGGGGATAGAAAGGGTCAGTTATTACTTTATCCCACAGCGAACTGTTTGGGTCTCTTAGTCGGTTTGAAATATCAGCAACATTACTGTTCGCCAAATATCTCTCCCTCAACCGCCCATTAGCCAGCTTCCTAGCATAGCAATAAGGGCAACCATTCAAGCAGCCAGTGATAGGATTCCAAGTGTATCCCTGGCTACCGTCAGGATTCTTTACCCACTCAATTTTTGTTCTGTTCATTATTCTCCTTTTCTTTGGGGCCGTTATGTAAGTAGCGAGTGGCTATGTCTTTGAAGTAATAATAAGTACCCTCCTGGAATAGATACCCAGCTAGGTCTGCGTATGTCCAATTAAATTTCTTGGCCATTCGCCCTATCTTTCCCCCTAGATATATTCTCCCTTCCGGTATCAATGCTTTCATTTTGTTTCAACCATTTCTTTAATAAATAAACCTCGCTCCATTAATCAGCTTGAAGTTAAATTCCACACCATTAGGATTCTCCCCCTCAACTGCCCAATTCTTAGCCTTGATGATTTTCAAAGTTCCCGAATCCATAGACAGGTATAGTCTTGGTTTCTCTAGGGAGAACTCAGCACCACGCCCCAACTCAGCCCCTTTCTTTTTCTGCAAGGCAATGATAGCTATACCCTTATTTAACTTATCAAATATTGCCCGCAATTCCTCAGCGATACGGTAAAATTCACCACTAGTAATCTCTATGTAATCAATGATGTTTATATCATCGGGGTAAATCACATCAGCGAAATTCATACTTCTTTCCCTGGCATCAAATGTCCAACTTTCTACATCATCAAACTTGGATAATCGCAGTTTCATTTCTTCAGGCCCCATCTCGCTAGAGTAGTAATGAATCGTAAAATCAAACTGATTCAGCTTTATAACATTCAGCAAGAGAGCCGTCTTGCCAGCGTTTGGCGCACCAGCAATAACCGCTAAATTCTTGGGATATATAAGGGCATAGTTCTCAAGTTCAAACGGCCAAAGTAAAGAAACTGTAGCCGATATATCAGCCGCTTGCCATTCAATCGCCGGGGCATCCATCTCAATCCGCCTAAAAACACCAGTCTTGTTGCCATACCGCTCAATTACAGGTGGGTTAGTCTGTAGCAAGCGAGATAAAATAGCACTGAGATTCTTTTTATCATTCCTTGTAGACAGTTGTAGACACTTCTCGACATCTGTAGACGAAAAGTAGCCACTTGTAGACAGTACATATTCGTTTACCTCTTGGCTAAGGCTCCTGCTAGCTGGATTAGCTTTGTAAATTATCTCGGTTTGCTCCAGGGCGAACTTGAGATTCCAATGGTCGGTAGTTGCTAATGCACGTACTATTCTTTGAGCTTCCTCTAAAGTAATTCCACCTTGATTTAGCTTAATCACTGTCTCCCTAATATCCATATAGTTCTCTTATTAATATATATATATATTCTTTTAAGGGGGGGTATGGGGGGGAACTTTTCTTAATCCCTCCTCCCCATCCTGGCTTTCTCTAACTCCAATCTCTCCTTCTCTATCTTTAGAAATTCCTTAAAGTAAGTTAGGAAATCAATCAAAGCATCACGTATATCCATCATTGTCATAAGGTCAGTAGTGTCAAGCATTATTTCCTTCCCTCCTAGCTTCCTCCATACTGGCTATAAATTGATAGCATCCAGGTATATCCTTAATCTTCTCCTGTGATTCATAGCCCCATGCTTTTAATGCTTGAGTTTTAGTTAGCTTAAAGTCCTTATAGATAGCCATAAATAATTCACCCAAGGTTTTGAGCGAATGAGGGTCTCGGGGCAATGGCCCATCAGGGGGTTGGTTTATCCTGGCTCCCATCTTAATTGCCTCTGTCACTACAGGGTTTTGAGCGTTGGCTACTGGTTCAGGACAGGCAAACCGAAGACACATCAAATGCCGTAGTGCCTTAATCTCAGGGTCATCAGTTGTTAGTTTAGATGCAATCCAGGCATCCTTAGCAGCCATAATAAGGGTATTGAGTTCTTTGGAAGTTAGGTTGGGGCTTTCAATTGGGCTTCCTTGCTCACTTGCTTCCTCCTCTGTGGCTAACTCAATATCCTGCACAAACTTCTTGCCCTTGAAAATGCCGAAGATAAGCTTGATACTCGCACCTGGCTTAAGCAGCTCCCACTTCGCTTTTAGGCTGCCTTCTCTACCCTGTTTGACATTGTAGTAAAGGCCCTCTGTGCTCATGACTTTTTTGAACGTCTTGCCGGCATACTCGTCATCATCTACCGATTCTATGGTTATTATTTTATCTGCCATTTATCCCTCCTTAAACTTCAACTGACTCGGACACATTTTCCCTGATATATTCCCGCTCCTCTTTTATCCTTTGCTCTATAAGCTCTGCCGGTGGGCTTGATCCATCCCTCATACTCATAACATCAAGAACAACTAATGGGTCTACTGGTTGGACTCCCCTATCATGCCAGCTAATCATTTGGCTTTTTAATTCTGTCCATAATTTCTCGTAGTTCATTTATTCTTTTACTTCCTTTACCCACCCAGCTTTCTTTATCCATCTATCTGCTATACAAGGATTATCGGGAAACTTCTCCTCCCTATCCACTATTGCTAGTTCATATCTATCATCTATTTTAATAGAGAGGATTCGCTTGATATAATCATCTATCTCTAGGCTTTGAAAGGATTGAAGACCTTGCACCTTTAAGCAAAAACTTTCTGCATAATGGCTCACTATCTCAAACAACTCTGCTTTGACTCTATCTCTTATCTCTGACATCTTCCCCCCCCTTTCACCAAGGCATTTCTTCATGTCTTTGGGTTAGTGAATTAAAAAAACGTAATTTACCTTTCAATGTCCCACAATCTCCGTCTGTCTCCTCAGCCTCTCGGCATAAATATAATTCGTCAGCAATTTCTTCTTCTGATAAACCCTTCATCCGTAGTATGGCAACTTGTTCTTTCTGATACCCGTTCATTTTTAGCCCTCCTTCCTGTTATATATCCCAGAATAGGTTTGCTGTTGCGTTGCCGTAAGTCCTTTATGTTTCTTTCTGTTCCTTTCAATTTCCCACCTTTCTTAAGGAGTTTCTACTCACACATTCCTTCTGCCCATTCTCAAATTCCACGATACAACTATTCATACTAAGCCGTTGTAGTATGCGACATAACCGACCCTTCAGGGTCGCTCTTTTAGGGTTATTGCCCCAGCAATAAATATATTCAAAATCCATTGTCACTTATCTCTTATTAGGGGAAGGGGAGCTAAAAGGTCGATGCTCCCCTTCCCAATATCCTGAAAGGAGGTGTGAAAAAAGTCCTGCCAACTTGCCCAAGGTCGGCAAGCAAGTGTACTCATTCTAGTTACAGCCGTTCTCATTTTGTGTTCAATCCTACTTCTTAGCCTCGATGGTTCACGGTATCGTATTCCAAACCAAGGCAACGCCAGCCAAAACAGTTTTTACTTGGTATCCACCAGCTATAGGATATCCAAGTGCTGAGTGAACGGCATTCTTTAGGCCAGCACCAAGAAAATCTCATTCTTTCCATCTTCCCTCCTTATACATTTTCTGCTTCCTCACCTTTGGCTAATGCCTCAGCCTCTCCCCTTGCTGATTCAGCCGCTTGCCAAGCCTGTGCATCAGCTTCTGCTCTCTCTTCTTTGTATGCTGCTTCAGCTTCTTCTGGACAACTATATTCTCTCATCTTTAACCCCCTGTACCCGTTTTGGTTACAAACGTAACCATTTTGTGTTTAATCATTCCTGAACCTCTGCAAATAACAAATTAAGCGGACTGTATTTTTGATGTGATTCTGTAATGTCACCCTGTGCTAGTCTCAGATATTGCTGGGTCATAGCAATCGTTTTATGTCCCATTGTTTGGCTGACGGAAATTATGTCCATCCCATTTCGTAAGGCATGAACGGCAAATGTGTGGCGTAATGTATGAGGACCCCGCTTACCATCAAAACCCATGTCCTCTAAATAACCAGAAACTATCCGATATACAGTATGCCTATCCATGTTACCGAAAACCTTTCCAGAATTTGTAGGAGCAATTTCCTTAAGGAGTTGATTGACGCTAGGGGAAATGGCAACCGTCCGTGGTCCACTTTTACCAGTCACTTGTAATATGTCGTGGTCTAAATTGCAGATTTTTATACTGAGCAATTCACCCACTCGGATACCCGTATCAAGTAAAGTTAATATGATTGCCCTGTGTTTCTTGTTTGGATAGACCTTTTGATAAAGCCTGATAATTTCCTCTTTAGTAAGGTAGCGAACTGGCTCTAGTTTCGTGCGAGGCTTTAATACATCTAAAATAGGATTGTCTTGTTTATAATGTCTTGAATACCATCGAAGGAAAACTCTTAAATGACGATAGACAAACGCACGCTTCGCTTGTGACCAACTGTTATCATAGATATAACTCTCAACATTAGTTTCTGTGCATGGTAATTCAGCACAGGATCCTACAAAAGGCAGGATGGAATAATTATAAGCCTCTATTGTTCTTGGACTTAGACCTGAGTTCCTTCTCTTGTTAATAAATTCCTGATATAATTCCTGACTATTCACCCGACACCTCCCAGATAGAAATTATACCAATGACTTTTAATCAGGGTGTCCAGGGTTCGAATCCCTGACGGCCTACTCATCTTATCCTTTCCCATAAATCTAGCAACTTACTGCCAAATAAACGAAAGCGAATATACTCAGATACCTTCTGCCTTCGGCTTTTTGCCCGTGATACAAGATTGTCATATTGTTCCTTCGTTAATCTTGCATGGATAACTTTTTCCTTTGCCATCGTGATACAATTATAAAACAAGCATTATTTTTTGTCAAGTCCTATCTGTCATTGCGAGCGAAGCGAAGAATCTCCCTATAAAATAAAAAGATTGGCTCCCAGATGCTTAGTATCATTTCGACATACTACAACTGGAAGCCATTGTTATCTTTTACTTGCCAGCTAGGGATTTCCTATCGCCACCCTAGAATCAAGACCTCTCAAGGTAGTTATCTCTTTTCCTACCATTTCTACCTCTTCAGCAAAGAGGTGCGTCTACTTAATAGTCTATTTCGCCACTGGCAAGCTATATTCTATTCTAAATTACAACCCGTTTTCTGTCAAGGTAATATCGTGGCTATGATTATATCTTCCCCACGAAATAAAGGGCACAACCAACTGCAAAGACCGCGGGAAATATCTTCATAAGTAGAGCATAAATCGGTTCTTTCCTTTTCCACTCTAATATGGTTGAGGATATTATGCCTACCGTACCTGTTATCATAAGTCCCAAGCCGATCATTGTCTCTTCTCCTTTATGTGTCTTATCACCCCCGCAACCTTCGGGATAGCTATTGGTACTCCGGCAATCAAGGCTATTAGACCTGCTATGTAATACAACAGTGTTCTATCTGCCTGCACGACCAATATGCCTATACCCAATGCAGTTAACCCAAATATAGCAAATATTAAAACTGGATCACTTTTTCCCATCTTTTATTCTCCTTTAACCTGCCACAAGGGATAATTTCCATTCCCCTGCTGGTATCCAATATATTTCATCGGTCTGCGGTTCTATTGCAAAGATCTCCCCATCGTAATAGAAAGTCCATAAAGCATGTTGGATCGTTAATACATAGGTCAGGAATATGGGCATCGCTGCCGTCTCATAATTTCTGTTAAGAGCTCCCCCAAGTGCAAAGGTAAAGTTGTCACAGTCGAACCATTCCAAGGGAGTGCCGTTCTCATCCACGGTATATACCATCTGGTCAGTCAAATCCTCTTCTAAAACCTCTTGGAGTTTATCTATATCAATTGGTTTATAGAGGGCATCGGCAAATCTGAAACAGGCAATACCAAACAACCGCTCCCACCATCTAACCGTGAATACCCTATTGTATGTTTCCTCAATATCGTAAACTGATATATCAGTTTTTATATTAGCTATTCTTTTCATTGATTCCTCCTAGCCCTGAGAGCCTTAAAATAGACCCTCTAATGACTTAATGTGATGGATTACTAGAGGAAAACTTTTTACCTGCCTAAATCTTGAAGTGTTGAAGCTAGGGATTAGCCTTTACTAGAAGAGATGATGCCTTACTCTATGGACGGACACCCTCCGTTTTGGATTCTTTGGGTGTCTTGATGACAGAGGCCAACATATTGCTTATACATTGAACACAAAACCTGATGCGTTCCCCATTCTGCAATTCCTCTTCCCAGAGTTCAGTTCGCTTACCACATTTATCACAAGCTTTGTTTAGCTTACCCGATATGTATTCCATTATGCTGCCACCTGGTATCTATCCCAGCAAGATATGACGATGTTGTACTCAGGTATGCGTCCTGTCTCGTCTGGCACGGCCTGGACATCCATCCCCTCCTTATCCAGGAGTACATAATAAGTTGCCCCGTCATATCCTGTTAAAGTTATATCTGCAACCGCATCCATTAAAATCCTTAATTCGGCAAGGATAGTGGTAATAGTTCTTGTTGCAAGTACAGTAGTACCGTTAGCTTGTCTCTGTCTCGGCGAAGCCTTAATCACCATAGTAATCCTGCCTTTGATTACCGAAGGTGGTAGGGTAAATTTGGGTTGCGCATCCCATGCCTTTTTCCCGTCTATTTCTGCCAGCATATAGTTATAGGCCGTGAATTGAACATCTCCTGTTATTGACATTTTTAATCCTCCTTTTTATTCATACTTTCCAACTTTCCGACCTTTATTCATAGAGTCCCCAGCAAAGCAATGAGACTTGATATTCAGGTTCTCGTTCCTTTTCGTGTATTATTGCCTCTGTTGTTATTCCACTCTTATCAACCAGGATTGGGTATTCCCGTTTATCAAATCCCAATAAGGTAACTGGCTTCTCTGTTTCCCCAAAGATGACATTAAGGTCTTCCAAGATTTTATTTACTTGCTTTAATTCCACAGCACCACTCAAGGGGATATTCTTTTCCCTAGCCGTGACTGTTGCGTTAATCTCATACGCAATCATTGAGGGTGGGGAATACCATTTCTTGCGAGCTTTCCAAGCCTTCTTGCCGTCTACTTCAGCTAAAGTAAAGCCATATTGTTCCCCGTTGTGTTCACCCGAGTTCATGGTAAATTTAATATCGTGTGCTCTCATTAGACCTCCAAAAGCCTTACAGTAACCCACCAGTTCTCTAGCCTTCCTGTCTCATCATAGGCTAGTTGTTCGTCATATCCATCCCGGGCAAATAGAACGCTGTACTCCGTATCATCAGGTCCCGTAACAGTCATTGCACCATTTGCATCATATAATGCCCTGAGATTAGTCTTGTCCGTTGCCATTGTCCTCGCCACAACACTTCCATTCCTTTCCCTGAATGTAGGGGAAAGCTGGATAGTAGCTTTAATTTGGTTCTTGTGCGTTTCTTGTAAGTTAGCAAATACAGCATAGCCACCACCCAGACCATAGAGAATGGGAGTAAAACTACCCCCAGTGGCTAGGACAAACCTAAACCTTACCCTCTCGGATGATTTGTTTAGATTATAGGTCACCATTTTTTCACCAGCACTAACATAAGAGAGAGTTCCCAATTCTGTTCCCCAACTCCCATCACCCTTCTGCTGGCAATAAGTAGTGAGAGTAGTATTGGAGAAAAGCCGATATGTTATATTTACCGATTTCCAATATTTTTTCTCTGTGGGGAAATTGCCAGTAAGCCAAGGGGTATAAAAGTTACCCGAAGCCTCAAACAAATAACCATCTTCGTACAAAACATCAGAATAACTAACGGACATGATAAATGGATAAATACCATCGCCTGAGGTATCTGTACCTGCATATAATCGCTTATTCCCCGCATCCGCACTGGAAATAAACATCGCCGTTATGTCATTGGAGGTCTTCTCATATAGTGGATGCCAAAACCAATCTGTATCCCCCTCAACTGTTTCCCATCTGCCCGCCAATATTATTATCGCAGTATCATAATCTATAGCTAGGTAGAAATAAGTCTCATCAGCACAAATCGCTGTTACTTCTTCCATAAAACCACTATCCCCAGGGGCATATCGCACAGGAGAAATGGTGGTTGCTATCCCCGTGCTTATGTCATATTCGTATAAAGAATTTACCCCAGCGGGAATGTATAAACAATCTCCCCACCTATACAATTTATAAGAAAGAGTAGTGGAAGCCTCGCAAGCTATCTTGGGAAGTAGGGGCAAAACATCGGCTTCGCTTAAGTAATAAACTTGGTCTTGCTTGCGACAAAAGACTATCTCGGCGTGGTCAACCAAACCTGTAATCTCATAATCTGCACTACCTACCGTATAGGGTGTAGCGGTAAAGGGAGTCCCGCCATTGATGGGATTATCACTAACCCGCATAGTGTTCTTAGTATCGGTAATCCAGAATTGCCCACCACCCACATTAGACATGTGTTTTGCTGTGTTATTATCGAGTGTGCTTTCAACAAATTGGGATAAGTCGGCTGTGTACCAGAACGCCTTGCTCCATCCCAAAGCAATATAAAGCCTGGTTTCAAAAACACAGAAGTCGGTAATCGTGTCGGCAAACCCCGCTAGGTGAGTAATAGCCCCTGATGCTATTTTGAATAAACTCTTTCCTGATGCCCCAATAATGGTTGAGCCAAATTGCCCCATCTTGGCACAAGTACCAAGCTCGGCAGCACGAGTGCAGGTGACATCATCTACGTAGAAATATTGAGCACCCCCAGCCTCCGTAGCATAAAAACGGATTCTTAGACGAGTGGCATCGGCAGCCAGAGTTTTTGTGCAGGTTTTTTGTGTATAATTGGTTTCTGTTACGGCTGTCCATGTGACACTGCCATCCTTATCCTCTATGCCTATTTTCGCTTCATCTAAATCTGCATCCTTTTTGCACCACGCCTTAAGAGTAAATTCCACGCTCCGGTCTGCAGCACTAAATGGGAAATCCTGATAAATCTCCTCTGTTTCCCCAGAGGCAGCTTTTAGCCTTGCAGCATAAGTTCCGCCGTGCTTATCGGTACTCTGGGCTAGGAGTCCATCCCCCGTCTTAGTCCAATAAGTGAGCGTGTTAGCATCATCCCATTCCTCCATCCCCGCATCTTCTATTGCTCTAGGGCAAGCCCCAGAAAGAGACATAGCATCTAACTTTTTCCCCGATAGGATAACTTGCCCCTTGAATCTGGCATCGCAGTTCTGGGAGGCATAGTATTTATACTCATCATCTAGTATTAAGTCCTGAAAGCCTTTACGCCAATCAACCTGGCTTATCTGGATTTCTCTTTCAGGGGAAATGTTGTCTGGAGAAGCATTACCTGTGATTAGCGTTTGGGGTAACAGGGGAGCTTCTGTCACAAGCCAGTCCTTAGTCTCGCCCTTTTGGTGAAGCATATAGGCATAATAAGTCTTGACTACTGCAGCTACATGTGCGTGTCGCCCAGTAGGAATCCCACCTTTTATAACCAGCGTATCAGCATCCGTAATCCCAGTGATTATGTCCCAATGCACGCTGTCATTATCAAGAACGATTGAGATAGCTTCTGCGGCTGCCATACCTGTTGTGGAAGTAACATCTATGTTTTTAGCCCCAGAAGCAGCCTCAACCTTAATTGCTGTTGTTATATGAAGGAAGGTAATATCGTATGACTCAGCCATGGCTCATCACTTCCTTATTTGGAGATTTCCCTCGTTTATTAAGTCTCTTTATAATTTCGTATGCCTCATTTTCTATATCAAAATATTCTTGTGAGTGTCCCCCACGCCCTGACCTTACTTTATGCCTTTGAAACTTTAAAACAATATCGGCTTGAGGTTTCTTTAATTTAAGGTAAGGATAAATTAGTTGTAAAAAAGAAGTAGCTTTCCTTGCTGAAACTGTCCAAACCCAGACATCCTTCCATTTGGGATTTTGACGACGAAGTAAAATGCTACCCCCAAAAGCAAATTTGAGACTTTGGATAATCCACTCATTTGTTGAACCTACTTGGCAAGAAAAATAATAAGTTGACTTTTGTTGATGCCCAAAATTATTCTCTCGCAATCCAATCCACCCTTCACCATCAAAAAATCCCGCATAATAAGCCAAATCTATGCCTCTCATTTATTTCTCCATACGAGTGGCTTTGGTTCAAACTTCTTGGGGAATAAGGCTTTCATTTTCTCCTCGTATTCGTCAGGATCACAGCCAGCCTCAGTCAAAACATCCCTGAGTACCTGCTTATCTTCCAATGAGAATAGTTTGAAATCCTGTGCTGATAAGAATTTGGGCTTCCCAGACGGAAGCCCTATCTTCTCTTTTATCTTCTCTTTTTTCATTCCATCCAGCTCCAATCTAAACTTAAATGAGTCAAAATAGACATTCCTCCTCGTACTTTCCTTCGCTCAAATTCGTCCTCATATCTACTTGCCAGACTATCAAACCTTCCTGAATCTTTGGCATTTACTTGCCCTGAAAGCATACGGTGAAGATTGGCCGCAGCCTTAAAACAAACTATCCGGGCTTGAACATCGGTTAATTCGGTGGTTGAAGCATCATTGGTGAATTGAGTTAGTTGTGTTTTGCCCTGTAGGGCGATAAGGTAATTCTCGTTAATGTCGGCATAAAATTCCAGGGTTGTTCCACCAACATCAGGGATGACATACTCTCGAAGTTCTATCGGTTTCCTGTTTGGTTTCTGAACGATATACTCATCACCTACTTCCCATTTATGGTCTGTGCCACCTACAAGTGTACCCGTTACCGTTGTAGCAGTATTGGCTGTAACAGTTGCCTTACTGACATCATCCTTGTTATAAACCACTCTCCCTATTAATTCATTGATTGTGAAACTGGCAGCGGAATCCGTTAAGACAGTAAGAGACTCAGCCGCCGCCGTGTGACTTCCAGTGTAAGATTCCAATAACCATATCCGGTCGGGATATTCTGTGAAAGTGGCGGGCACTGAGTAAATGAATTTGTTATATTCATTGGGCGATATGCCATAACTATTCTGTCCCCATAAACTCGTATCATATAAAGGTTTATAGAAATAAGGGTAAGCATCATTCAGGGCTTGATTGGCAGCAATTACCTTCTTAGCCCGGTCATATTTATGCAATTCGTAAGCACTGTTGGCAAGAACCCTAGTGGCAAAAACCCTGTGAACGCTTATTATTCCACTCGATAGGGATTTCTTAACTGTCCGAAGGGCTGCACTAGCGGGAAGATAAACCCACCATTCAGGGTCCCTTTCAGGATCGCCAAAGAAACTATCATCATATCGGCTAAGTGCTGTATCAATAAGTGTGCTTCCATCCACAGCCCCAGCAGTATCAGTCGTGCCAGTGATATTGTCGTCAATAAGGTTATTAAATTTAGTTATGAACTCTGAAAGTTTTATACTCATTATGCACTCTCCTTAACTTCCAGGGTGTAATATCTGGTGCTTTCTACCGCCAGTCCAGTCTTAGAAAGCTCTAATTCAATAAGATATTCGCCAGCAGTATCAAAATCCCCACTTTTCACAGTGTAATGACAAGTGCCACTGGCAGCGATATCAATATCGCAGGTGTCCTCCACTACGGGACTGCCTGGTATATCCTTCGCCCAAACCTTCATCGTAATTGTGTAGCCTGTCAAGACATAGACTGTGCCATCATCCTCCTGTACGGTGAAAGCTAGGTTAAAGCCATAATCTCCCCGAGGAATTACGAGGTCGCTCATATTAATTCCCTCCAAGTCGCTTTAAATTTTTCTGCAATTCTTGAATCATTTCGTTAAGCTCCCGTATTTGTTTTAATCGACCATCGAGCAATCCTTTTTGATAACCATCCTGATAACCCTTATTGTGTGTGGTGAGATGAATACTATTAATTGTTAATTCTAGATTTTCTAATCGGTTATCATTCTTGATACCGTTTTTGTGATGCACCATTTCCCACGGTTGAAGACATCTATTAAGATGTTTTGCCATAACCAAGCGGTGTTCAAGAACATAACTACTTTTATCAGCCATTGGATAGAAGAAGTCGCCTGGATTGAGAAGTATTAATACATAACCCCCTGTATGGGTTTTGCCACCCTTCCAATTATGACAATCCTTGCCACGCTTACCTTGCATCAGTAAGCCTATTGGGTTATGCTTACCCTTTTGCCCACAAGACCGGCAGCACTTATATTTAGGTTCATTCTTCTTTGGATATACCCATCTTTCCTTACCACACTTCGCACAGGCTGCCCAAATATATTTAGCTCTTCCTTTACGCCCAATTTCCCTAGGTCTTTTGATTTCGCCTATCTCGGGCATATTATTTTATCCTCGCTTTTAGCGTTAAAGCCCTGTTGTATAATTTAGTTATCAAAGCCCGACTGTGTAACTTCAATGTCAGGTCTCGAGCATAAAGTTGCAGGGTAAGGAACATTTTCTTTGGTATAAATACTAGTGCAGTTGTTTTAAGCCCTAATAGGGCTGTGCTAGTTCGAGTAAGAGCCACCACCCTTGAGGCAGTTGTATGCAAACCCAAGAGCGAAGTCTTACTGCGGACAAGGGCTACTGTACGAGAGGCTGTAGATTTCAGACCCAATAAAGCCGTGTCAACACGGCTTAAACTTACTACCCTTAAAGCAGTGGTTTTCAAACCCAGTAAGGCTGTAGCACTTCTAATATAAGTCCTATTCCATGAGGCTGTTGTCTTTAGTCCTAATAAGGCGGTAGCCCCCCTTGTTAATGCCACTACTCTTGAAGCAGTTGTTTTTAGCCCCAGAAGTGCAGTTTTGGTTCTTGCAAGGGCAATAACCCTAGTAGCAGTAGTCTTTAATCCCAAGAGAGCAGTGTCAGCCCTACTAAGAGCCATTGTTTTAGTGGCTGTAGCTTTTAATCCCAATAATGCTGTAGCACTCCGAATACGACCCCTCACTCTTGAGGCGGTAACTTTTAATCCCAGTAAGGCAGTACCAGCACGAGTTATACCCTTAATCCTTGATGCAGTTGTTAATAAACCAAGTAAAGCTGAATCACCTCGGGTGAGCACCGCTACCCTGGAAGCCGATGGAGTCAACCCTAATAAGGCTGTAGATGAGCGGTCATAGGATGCCCTAAATTCAACCTGCTCACCATACCCTGTTCCTGCTGAGTTGGTAGCATAGGCTCTAACATAGTAATGCTCCCCAGGAGTTAATCCAGTCATAGGAGCAGTAAAAGCTCCGACTCCGCCAGCACCGCTACCAGCAAATACAGTATCTTCTATGTCTGGATTCTCTGTTGTGGCGACACAAACTCCCCACGCACTGGCATCTTCTCCACCATTATCTGTAATAGTTCCATTTCCTGTGGCTGTGGTTGGGGCTATATCGGAGACTGCTTGAGTGGTAACTGTGGGAGCTGTAACTTCACTCCCCCAAGTCCCCCAAGTTGGCTCTGGGGAGATATACTTCCTCTCAAATATCCAATCTATGGTAAAGATACTATTAGCATTACTGGCGTTGAATCGAATAAACAGTGCAGCATTTGTTTCATTGTATGGAGTCTTATCAGAATACTGGAGGGCATTGTCTATGTAATGGTCAACAAGGTGGTCGCTTATATCATACATCATGCCAAAGCGATAATATGTGTCATCAGAGCAAGCCCCAAAGGTAGACCAAGCAGAACTATCCAGATAACCAAATTTGCCTGCTGTTTTGATAAATCCCAAACCATACACATAATTGGCAACCCTCTCAAAATACATAGCGTTATACATCTCATCGGCGAGAACGCTAGTTTTCATTAAGGCTTCCACCATAACTGAAGTAGCAGGGTCGGTTATGACATGCTGACAGCTAGCATCAGCATCAGCTCTAGTTAATACAAGAGCATTACTAAGTATTTGGCAGTCCCCAGTCTCTACCCAATCATTCCCAACTGTGCCACTATCCCCTCTATCAAAATCATCGCCAAGGATGAATGTATTTCCTATGTTGCTTGTTGTGGTATCATCTGCCTTGCCGTAGTAAACATAGAAGTCCGTATCTGTCGTTCCTATCTCGTCAAACTCTATCCAAACAACTGCGTCATTGGCATCGGAGCTTTCTATCCAGTAATGAAGTTCAGTGCTACCATCTGCTGTTGTAAAGCGAATATCATTAGGAACTGTCCCTGTCCAGCTTAAGGCATGCGTTTTAAGGTAAACATCATCTTCTAATGAATCGCCTGCCCCTTTATGCACGGCGAGCTTCATTTGGTAATCTTCTACAGCCCCATCTTCTCGCTTTAGAGGAACCGTTTGCCTATAACCATATCCTGTAAGCCAAGCCATCTAATTACTCCTCTGTATTTTGGCTTTCATTTAGCCTCCAAAAGCAAACTGCTGGTGATTAGACCAGCGGCTTCTCTTAGTTCTTATTATGCCCCTTGCTTAGATTGCAAGTTAATTGTTTCACTAACTGTATCTGTAGCTTCAAAGGCAACTTCAACAGCCCATTCGTGGAAAATTTGCAGCGTAGCATCCTCTAAGCCAGTAAACACACCAGCCCCATAGATAGTATCTGCCCCAGGTGTCCAGGCTGCCTTTGCCATCACTACCAGGTCATTAGTCTTAGTAACCGTGTCTAATGTTGGGGTGACTTCCTCTCGGGTAAGTTCATCGGTAAAGTCTGTGGTGTCTACACCAAAATCACCCATAGCCTCACCACATAGGCTTAGATGAGTGAATGCTGCTGATGTAGCAGTTGCCGATAGAAACTTGCTCACATTCTGGAATAGTAACGCTGTTGGAATACATCTCTCTGCCATATTCTTACCTCCTATTTTTACTTTGATTCTATTTCGACTCTTTCTAGTTGTTTAATATGCCATTGTAATAACTTAATCTGCGTAGTCTGCTTGGTTACAGTCTGCTCAAGTTGCTCAATTTTGTTTTCAAGGATGGTTATTTGTCTGTGCCTATCATCACTCACAAGTTGCAGATTCCCAATCCTATTATCATCCCTAATATGGTTCTTATGATGAACGATTTCCCAAGGGTGAAGATTGCGCCCTAATGATTTTGCCATTATCAGTCGATGTTCTAAGACATAACCACTACAGTCATGCATTGAATAAAAGAAGTTATCTGGTTGGAGCTTAATTAAGATATAACCATTACTTTTCTTACATCTTCCGCCCTTCCAACTATTACTATTCTCCCCAGAACGCAACTTAGCAGCACAACTATAACATCTTAAATTCCTAGGTTTGCCTTTTGCGAATTGAATCCATCGTTCCTTACCACAATCTATGCAACCAGCATAAATATAGTGATATTCATCAGTATTTGGGCGTCCAAGTTCTTTAGCCTTTCTAATCTCTCCTAATTCTGGCATAAAACCTCCTTAACCTTAACTTGACTATCTCCCAAATTATTTGAGAAATTCCTACAGGAAATGGTTTGCCAGTTCTATAATGGAGAGGAATTTCTTTATTCCGACATTTCATCGCATACTCAATCCTTTCTTTCTGGTAGAGTTGAGTCCAAAAACTCTTGACATCTTCCGAACTAAAAGCGACAAGCAGGTTACCTCGTCCATCCTTAATTTCTGTTTTCGCTATAGGCTTAACCCCGCCACTTGTCTGTCCTTCCGGCATTGTTTAATCCAACCCTTCCTCTTTTAAGTTTATGAAGTAAGGCGAGAAATTCCATGCAAATGTTGAGAACTTACGCCTTAGCTTTTGGCTCCCACATTCGGGGCATTTCTCATCCTTCCCAGGGTTTAGCCTCTCGAATTGTGTGCCACAAACCTCGCACACGAACTCATAGATAGGCAATTATTTCCCCCGTGCTAAATCAATCTGTGAAGCCAGGACAGTTATGCGTTGTTTCATTTCCTGCACTGCACCCACAATCACAATCGCCACTGGTTGCTCATCCGATGTAATCTCAAAACATCCCCCATCCTTGATTTCCTGTGCTGTCATCTGCTTTACTTTACTTATTGGAATTTGCTTCATAAAGCCTCCTTTTCTTGAATTTGTGATAAGCCATATATGACCTTCTGAGTGCTACCCATATTTTGGGGTCTGGCATAGACACCAGGTTGTGAAAGAATTGCTTTGTCTATAGTTGCCCAGATAGCATCTACCGCCGATTCAGGCCCCACAGTAGAACGCATTTCAGTAAACAGGTTCGCAATAACACCTTCTAAACTTCGTAATTGTGGCATTGCCGATATTTGTTTTAACAATCCCTCTTTATAAGGTCGCCTTGACTCATAACCATAACCCTCAGTGGTCAAAGCTGAACTGCCAAAACCTTCCATTATTACATTTGACCCTTCCATATAAACCTCCTAAACTGGAACTCGCTCGTAAGGATTTTCATTAGTTACATGCCCGTCTTTGTTGAATAAGTTAAAGCGTTTTAAGACAGTCGTACCATCAGCATCATAATAGGTAAGTTGATAGTTCTCTATCTTCCACCGCCCCGATTCCTTTTGCTTCAGGTAATCTTCTATAAGTTTAATGGCATTTAGTTTGTCATTCAGGACAGTTAAGTCCCCTAGAACATCTGTATCAATCGCAGTTTGGATTGCTACAAGGCTCTCAGTTGTCCAACCAACACCCTTCATAGCAGCCAGTGTTGCCTCTAGTGCCACAGGGTCTAATTGGTCGCTTAATGTCTCTAGGGTATCGGCATCAGCCCCCCTGATATTACCCTCAGTAGCCGTTATCGCTGCCTCGATTAATGATTCATCAGCAGGGTCGTCCGGCAATGTATCTAGTTCTGCTTGTGCTTCATCAATCTGGTCGCTCAGTGTCTCCAAAGTATCGCTATCAGCTCCCCTGATATTTCCCTCGGCTGTAGTTATGGCAGCCTCAAGCAAAGATTCATCCGCAGGGTCTACAGGTAGGTTATCTGTTTTAGCCTTGATAGCATCTATCAGTGTATCAATAGTAGTTAGGTTTTCATCTGTCCAGCCAGCTCCCTTAATAGCATTGAAGGCGGGTATAATTGGGTCTATCTGGTCACTTATGATGTCAAGGGTGTCTCCCCCTCCCCTAATGTTACCTTCCGTATCTGTAATAGCAGCCCTAAGATTTATTTCTACTGTAAGTAATTCAGCTTCAAGCAGAGATTCATCGGCTGGGTCTGTTGGCAAATTATCTGTCTTTTCCTTGATTGCATCTACGACTGTATCTACTGTCGTAATCTTCCCGTCCAATGTAGTGGCTGTATCCTCCAAGACAGAATCAACATTAGTGTCTATGGTATTTATCTTTCCGTCTAGTGTGGTTGCAGTATCCTCTAAAATAGCGTCAACATTGGTCTCCCAATCGCTCACATACATTATCCCTGAATACTGGTCGCATCCCGTAACTGTGACTAAATAAGCGAAAAACCCTTCTGTGTCCAGGTCCCCACTAGCAAAATCAATTGTATAAAGCCCTTGCCCTAAGTCAGTCCATTTATCAGTTAAGATAAAAGGTGTTAAAGCCCCCCCATTCTTAGAGGTAACTACCGTAACATCGCCTTCAGCAACATCTGCCTTAACTGCACCACTGCCATCAACCAGCATTACAGGTAATTTCCTAGCGGTACTCTGTTTTAATATTATCAATTAAACCCCCGATTAAATTTAGTCCCACTTGTAACTGCCTCCATTAGCTCAATCTCCCCTATCGCAGCATAAGTATCACCACCCTCACTATGATTAGAGGTAACGGTTATCATGTAATAGCGGTATGCTATGAAATTACTAAACTCCCATGCTTGCCATTCTGCAACGGCTGTAGCTGCATCTGATAAGAGTTCAGTCCATACAGAATCATCATTCGAGCCTTCTAGTTTGAAGTCCTTAACCTGCATTTCCTGTGGATACATATTGAGTTTTCTGGCTTTCTTGCTAATACCCTCCCCTAAGTCATACTTAATCCAATGGGGAAAAGCACTTTCATCTGATAACCAGCTATCAGTCGTAGAATCATTGAAGGCTTTATCAGGAGTATAGCTAGGCCCATAATACGAATCAGCACTTGGTGTACCATCGTTTAAGAAATCAATCTGGTAACTCATTGTCTTGCTTTATTCCTCCTCCTCCCCTTGCTCTACAAACTTCTCGTAAAGACCAGCAATAACATCATCGTTTATTTTCTTGTCCTCCTCACTAACCTTTTTCAAGGCGTCCATGATAATGCTATTAGCTTTTGCCCCAAACCATATTTCCTTCTCCAAGTTCCACTTCTCGGGATTCCAAGATGCCCTTCCAATTGGTTGCATAAAGACATTATGAATATGACATTTGGGTGGAGTTTCACCCTCCGCTTCTACCTCACATTGAAAGGCTTTACCCCTTTCGTCATACTCCTTGTGAGAACATCTATAGGAATTCTTGAATCCGTAGTCCTTGATTTCCTTTTCGCTAGGAGCTAAAGTTTCCCTTAGTTTCCTTAGAATCTTGAAGGTCACAAGGTCACCCTCAATGGGAAGATTATTGAGAAGTACAAACCTCTCAGCCATTGTCAGTTTCTTACTTATTTTATCTGCCATTTATTCTCCTTTTTTATTCTCCTTAAATGAGTTGGGGGAGTTTAAGCCCAACTCCCCCGAAGCTGTTGGTTTATGAACTGTAGCAGTTTACGTAGTAGGTTGTAGAGCCTTGATAGAATAGGGCAAATGGGGCAGCAAATACGGTCTTAGCTGCACCACCAACCCAACCCAAGGATTGCAAATTATCTCCTAAAAACACAGCAGTACAACCCACTCCCCCGGGCAGTGACACGTTTAGACGAGCAAAGAAGGTCTTAGTTGGCGTATCATTGCTGAATAAAGCCTGTGCCCGAATACCATAAACAACCTCAGATGAAGTGTGGGTACTTGTAACCCGTTCCCTCACGCCCACGGTAAGAGGTGTGATTACACCCCCATCATGTCCATTCACAATGGTTGAGCCTCCATCTATCTGCACCCAAGAAGCTATGCCGCTAGTATCATCAACCATAGCTCCCGCAATATGGGTCTGGAAGTGAGCCGCAGCACCGCTTAACCTACCACACATACCAGCAGTAATTGTCTGCTTACAGTAAAAGGTCGGAGCAGCAGTCGCAGCCGTAATAGCAGTAGAAAAAGACTCAAGGTAGCCTACAGGTCTTTGGGATTTTACTTCGGGAAGGTAGCCATCAATTGGGGACAAACCCGCCCAAGATACTTCTGTAGTACCAGTAGTGATTCTGCAAGGAAAAGTTCTTGCCATTGTTTTTCTCCTTTATACTATTTCTAGTTTTGGTCTTACGCCATTATCGACCAACATGGCGGGGCAATGATTTTAAAGGCTCACATTGCCCATCCGCCTTATTATGTTTATGCGCCTACAGCGCCGACTTTGATACCAGTTACTTTCGCACAGGATAGAATGTTCTGAAGCATCATACTTACATACCATTTAATCCTGAAACGACTGGCATCTTTGGTTTCCAGGTCTCCCAAGGGAACAGTTGTCATTGCACCATTCTGCACACCACAACAACCCTTCGGGTCAAAGCTCAGGATAAAGATTGAAGTGCCGTCATCTACGGTAGCGGAGGTTGTGTAGTCAAAGCCATACTCGTTGCTTGCATACGAGCTATAGTGTTTCGTGCAGTCCTCATCCTCTCTGATGTAATCACTTACACCAACAGGAACGTTGTATATGCTTTGAACACGCTTATCAGCCATATCCTCATAACTAATCCCACCAGCACCACGCAGATAGACATTGATGAGACGCTTCATTTGCTTTGTCATCACCATCAAGTCAGGCTTAAAGCCCTTAATCTTGTCTACCGCTTCCTCTAGCCTGTGATAAGGCAGTGCAACCGTGTCTGTAGTGCTAGTTCCCAGAGCTATAACATTGTAGCTAAGGTGCAGACCAGCAGCTGCTGCTGCCGTAGTGTTTGTTCCCACACTGCTAACCAGAGAATGCACACCATTGAACTCCCTACCAGTACAACCGCCAACAGCAATACCAGACGCATCGTATCCATACCAGAATGTAGTCAAAAACTGTTTCCTGACTGCCTTGACTTTAGCCTTAAGGGCTTCACTCTTGAGGTCGTTTACGTTGGAGCGAGTAGCCATCAGGAAGTTGTCCACATCAGAATCGCCACCAAGAACCTTAAGCTTGGCGGTAGCCTGGTCAACAGTTCCAGTGGTCTCAACCCAGGTCTCATTCGGTAGATAGAATTTGGCAGTTGGCTCAGTCAATTCAAGGTCGTAGGTTAACGAATTACCAACGATGGTAGTAAACGGCAACCGCTCTAGTACTGGGTCATCGCTGATAAACATTTCTATTACGCCTGCCTGTAAGGGGTCATCAGATAGTTTTGCAGCTTCGGCTAATGTATAAGCCATTTGTTTACCTCTTTAATTTATTTTTTCCCAGCTATGGCATAATCGATTTTTTCTTTGGCAGATAAATCCCGCCAATTTTTCGCTGAAGCACTGGGTCCCCCAGCACCAGGAGCCGTTAATCCATGTTCCTTGAGCCATTGCTCATGCAAACCCTTGGCGATTTCCGCAGCACTCTTTTCAGTACTAGCTTGACTATTAGCTTTAACCTTATCCCGCAAGTATTTAAGAGCTTCTTGGGGGGTTCGGTCTTCGCCAACAGCCTCAAGAACTAGTGGGTCATCAGGCTTTAACTCCTGACTATCAATATAGGTGATAAACCTAGTTACATCAGGGTCTTGAGGAGCTTTCTTCTCCCCAGCCCGTGCCTTTCTCTGTTCCTCTAGTTCTGCCCGGTGACTTCTTGGAGTTTTAGCTTCTTCTACTGGTTGGCCTCGTAATTCCTCAAGGTAATCCAGTGATGTAGCCCGATACTCCTCAAAATCATCCCTTAGAGCTATTACGGCCTCGCTTTGGTCTTTGAGCTTACGCTCACTTTCAGCATGTCTCGATATTGTTCGTTGCTGTTCTAGGATTTTGGAATCTCTGTCCTGAAGTTGCTTCTGTAAATCCTCGATTGATACTTGTAGTGGAGTTTCCACCTTTATGTCAGGTTTGACTTCGGGTGTTATCTCTTCCTTTTTATCTTCTGCCATTTTTAGTTCTCCTTATTCTGTTATGTTCTCCCTGAGAGAACTTTCCAGAAATGAAAAACCACTCTCGACTAAGAGTGGTTAATAAAAATCCGCCATCGACCATCTTGCGGATTCCTTATCCAAATATAACCTCGCCTTGAGAGGTCTTTTTAGGGGGGTAAAAGGTCTTTTATGGGTAAATCATCACAAAAGTTATTTTAGACGACTTCTGTCCCCAATTCTGATAGGGGGGAAATTAGAGTTTTATGCCAGGATACCCCTAATCCCGTGATATAATAGAAATGGTGGGGGCATAGCTTAATCGGGAAAGCATCCGACTATCAATTGGAAAGTTGAGGGTTCAAATCCCTTTGCCTCCACCACACTTGACAAAGTTTGGGGGGTGTTTTAACATTAATATTGATTGGTAGTCGGATGGGTAAAAGAACCCAAGACTTCGGAAATAGGTCTTGAGGCAGTAAGGAGAGCCTTGAGGCCTATTTCTTTTGGATTGCACCCGCCCCTCGGAAGGTCTTGACAAAAATCCGGATGGTGATAAACTAGAAATATGACCAGACAGCGGACTCTATGTATCCTATTGGGGATTGGTCTTATTATTTTAATAGTGGGCATAAAGGCTCTGTCATCTCCCCAACAAGTAAGCCCCACATACTATCAGGAACCAACTACAAATTATGTATATTCCCCAAATACAGAACCATCTACCCCCCATATCCCATTTGGCACTCCATCCTTTCAACAGGGATACCGAGATGGTTATTATGGACGGGGTTTTGCACCACCAGATTGCTCCCGACAAGCTTATGAATGGTATTTTAGGGGCTGGCGTGATCCTCCAAGTTATGAAAAATACTGTGCCCCCATATTATTAGATAGAGATAATTATATTGATGGTTATATTCAAGGTTCTATTGGCCAAACCATAAAAGACCTTGAATTAGAATCAAATTAACCCTCCCTTAATTCAGGATATTTATTTAATAAGGCTGTTTTCTCCCCTTCAGTAAGGTCATCCCAAGACTTACCATAATTGCCCTGAGCATAAAACTCTAATATGGCACTCGTTTTTGATTTAGCCTTTTCTCCCCAAGTTTGAACGCCCACTCCAAAGAATGCTGGAATACCAGCCCCCACTGCTCTACCCAATCCACCATCAGCATACGCCTCGGCTATATCCTGAATATACATAGGAATAAACTTTTCCCTTGCTACCGTTTCAAAGGTTATATCTTCCCCCGTGAAGGTTTTCCCCCCAGATATTAGTTCATTTATTAAGGCTGGAACTGGAGCTAATTTCCCCTCAATAAATCTTAATAAGACTTCCTTCCTTGTAGTGAAGGGATATTCGTCTTTGTTTAGAGAAACAATTTCACCCGTTGTGGTATTTTTTCTTTCCCCGGTAATTATTTGAGCGAACACTCTTACCCATTGCTGAAATCCAGCCCAAATATCCCACCTGGTATTCCCTATTCTTATTTTCCCAAAATCGGAACTTCTTGGATCAGTTTCTACACCAACTTCATCTCCGGCCGATAATTTAATCAAAGCCAAGGTAGTTAATCCTGCTGATACAAATAGAGCAAAATCAGTAATAGCTTTTTTCCTTATTTCTTTTGGCATGTGGGCATACCAAACAGGATTTAAGGCATTAAACCGAGCCGATATTAATCTTGGTGAGAAGAAAATAGTATTCAATACTGGCGTAATTCCTTCTAATTTTCCTATTGCACCCCTACCCGTAAAAGTATTAACAACTGTAGCAATAGCCTTAAAGTGTTCTATGTCTTTAATAGGGCTAAATCCTTTTGATAACGCTTCATTAGCCCAAGACTTAAAAAGGTCAACCCTTACTTTATTTAGAAAACCAACATAAGACCTTTCAGCAAAGGTCACGGGAATTCTAAGGATGGGAATTTTTTGCAGGAATCTTGAAATAAATGGCTCTTCCCTTCCTGCCATTCTTGCCTTAAATGGGTCAGTAATTGCTAATTTGCTTTTTCTCATTAAGGCATAAAGGGGATCATTGGGTAAATCTTCCTTAAAATATTGTTCAAATATTTTGGGCTTGAGGGCAAATTGAAAGGTTTTGCCAATTGCCTTCGCCCCAATTCTTGGATGAGCAATAACCGGAATAATACCTTGCCTTAAGAATGCCGACATATCGGCAGTTGCCAATATTGCTCTAGGTACGTTCATAGCTTCTACTGCGAAGTCTATGGCTTTGGCTCCCCATACCCTTTTAGAAAGAATGTTCTTAATTAAATCTGTCCCATATATTTCCTCTAATAGAACCAATTGTTTGGGTTGGGGAATTGCACCCGTTAATAAATCAGTCAAACCATCAGCAGCAGATATTTTTTCCCAATTATCCAAATAAGGATGTTTCCAAGTCCTAATATAAAGGGCTTTTAATTCATCTGCACTTAATTTCGCCTTAATTGGTTCAAAGGCAATTTTACCTTCTGGGGGAAGTAATGTTCCCTTCAGTTTTGATAAAATTATTTTATACCCCTCTTCTCCCCCAACTTTATCAATAGTATCTTGAATAAACTCATCTACCTTGGCAATTCTTTTTGCCCTTTCTGCGGTATAGGCTGTTTCAATTTTTCGTCTTATTGGCTTTGCTTGTTTAAGAAGCTCATTTAATTTAGCTATTGGATCCCCTACTGGTTTCCCTGCAAATAGGGGGGATTCTGATGGAGGGGGTGGTGGCTTAATTGGTGGTTTAGCAGCTCCTAAAGCCTCAACCTCCTCACTAGAAGTAAGCCAATCCTCTACCCCGGCAATAGTTTCGGGTGTATAAGTCCCAGTCTCAGCAACAACTTCGGAAACTGTCCCACTTGGCTCATACCAAGTTTTCTCTGCTTGGTTATATCTCCACCCCTTATTAAATAAAGATGTTCCCTTATCGGGAAGTTCAATGGGAGATATAGGTATATTCTCCGTAACTTTAATTAAAGCCCCAGCCTTAAATGCTTGCTCTGTCGCTACTTTACCAACAGGTTTAGCAACTTCAGGGGCAACTTTAGCTAAATCAGGAAACTCTGCCAGTAACTTTGCAGATACAGGCTCGCCACGTTTTAATCTTGACTCAATAATCCTACGTCTACCCTCTGCGGAAGGTGTATATTCTGGTACAGCACCTGCCTCACCGAATTGTGGTACTTCGTGTCGTCCTGGTGGCTTTGCATATAAACCTGTAACCTCTGGGGCAACTGGTGTAACCTTTTCGGGTATTGCAGTAGGTTTTACCGCAGCCACAGCAGGAGCAATCGGTGGAGTAACAGAAGGTTGAGTAGCTTTCATCTTCTCAACATTCCGAACAATCAGAGTTGTAGTGGGATTACCTGCTGTTGGCGTGCCTGTCGCTGCAAGAGTATAAGGCTCCCACCCGCCTTTAGGTGCATAACCCTTCAGAATAATCTCATCCTTAATTTGTTGATATAACTTTTCTGCCCTCTTTAATGACTCAAGATCGCCCCTTCTTCCTACCCTACAAGCTTCAACATAAAGATTCTTGCACTTCGCCTCAAAAGCCGTACCCCTTAGATTATCCGGCATTTCTTTAGCTAATGGTGTCTTATAATAATCCTGTGCTGCTTTAACATCAGTAGAAAGACCCTTAGCAGACCAGGCAAACCCAGCCCAGAATAAAACATCAAAACCAACGGATATGACTCTTTGCACAGGACTCATATCATCCCACGTCATAGCTGTATGGGCTGTAAAAGCAGATGCAGCCGTTCCTACTGCAGCCGTTCTAGTTATAGCACCAGTAACCCCTGGTATTGCCCCAGCAGCAGGCCCAATAACATATAGGGCTATCTGCCCTATACCTAATACATGTTCTGCTGGGGTTATTTCTTCCCATTTAACTTCTGGTCTAATCGCTCTTGCAGGAGCATAAAGGAAACTGGCAGTATCGCCTAAATAGCTTTGTATTAATGCTTTCGCCCCATATGTTCTCGCATATTCCTCCTGTGCCATCGTTATATGTTGAGCTTTCAATGACGCTACGGGGTCAAGCTCTGTAACGGGAGTAATATAGCGAGGTATGGTGGGGTCATATTCCCAACCCTTATCGGCAAAATATTGCTGCTCAAATTGCTCTAATGACATAGTGGGCGTGGGGTATTCTGCTTTTACTTCAGGTTTAGCTTCGGGTTTAGCCCCAAGTTCAATCCCCCGTTCCTCCCTGGAAGGTTGAAACATTCCCCTTACAAACTTCTCAGGCTTACCCATCTCATAACCTTCAGGTAGAGCTTCTTTCCGTGTTGGTATGAATTTCTGATACCATTTAGGCTTTATGGGTTCTTCTCTAGGTGCTGGAGGTTGTCCATATACTTCAGGGTGGCGTTCCATTAAAATCCGTGACCGCCAAGATTCTATCATCGCTTCTTGTTCGGCAGGGCTATAGTCACTCCACTTAGTTTCACCCAAACTTATCTGGTATTTAGCCCATTGCTCAGCCTCTTTCCCAGCTTCCGCTTCCCATTGTGGGCGAAGTTGTAATTGCCCCTGCCTGACAAGCTGTTGAGCCATAGTAAAGCCAGAGTTCATTTGAGCCTGAATGTTTCCCCATGTTATAGGAATTTGATTTATGCCAAAACCAGCCATCTCAAGAGCGTGACTAGCGTTCTTTAACTCTTGAACAGCTTGCCCTTCTAAACGTGCCTGATTTTCCTCACGCCAGTATTTCTTCCACCATTGGCCTTGTTCTGCCTCTGCCTGTTCCTTAGCCTCACGCCTGGTTCTTTGGGCTTCCCCTAAATAATCAAGAGCTTTTACGGCTGTCTGTTGGGTTGCTTTCGCTTCACTAGCAACTGTATCTGTTTGTTCCCACCATTTAAGACCCATTTATCTCCTCTTTTTGCCCGTAGGTTTCCAACCATGCAAGGCTGCATTTCTGGCATTGGCACTAGATTGTGCCTTTGCCTTACTTGTGGATGAACCCACTACCTTACCTGTTGCCTTTTCAACTATCTTCCATGGTTTTTTACCACTACCTTCTCTAACTGTTACTGGCATTTTACCTCCTATTGAGAGCTAGGATACCATTTAGACCTTAATTTCGCCTTGGTGGGAAATAACTTCTCAGAAAGTGCAGTATATTCCCCCCACCATTTAGGCCAATTTTGCATAGAGGTTATAGCCTCTTCACTAAATTCAGTAGGAGCTCCAGCCTTAGTCCACCCAAGATAACCTCCCATTTGCCCTAACCTTTCACTAGGAATTTCAGCCTGTGCACCCATCGGCCTCATGGCATAAGCACTTCCCATCCCACCAGGTAAGGGCATAGATGTCTCTAAATATTCTCGCATCCAATCAGGTATAGGTGGAGGTTCTGGCTCATAACCATCGCCTCGGGGTTCACCCAGAACTCCCCTAGCTCGTTCTATCCTTGCTTGCCTTTCTTTACCCCCAGGAACAGGATAGGTTCGTTCTTGCCCTGGCTCTAAAGCACTTGCCCATGCTCGGGATTCTATTTCCTCTCGCTGGGCTGCCTCACCTGCAAGTCGTTCACCAGCAGCCATGTATAATTCCTGTCTAGCCCAAGCCGCACTAGATTGGTCGCTTTGTGTAGCTAATTTAGCCTGTAATTGTTTTATTTTATTATCTAGCATCCATCTGATATATATACTTTCAGGCCCCTGGAATCCCCGCCTGATTTCCTGATAATCAGCTATTTGTGCTCGGAGTTCACCCATTCTTCCCCCAAGCCTTTCCATTATTGTTCCATATCCCCTTATTTTGCCACTTAAATCAGGATAAGCCTCCCAAGGGGATGGGACAGTTTTTTCATACCACTTCCAACTCTTGTCAGCCATCTTATTCCTCCTTGGGCATATACTTGCCTAAAAATTCATTTACAGCATCGGGGCCATAAGTTTGTAACATATTCTCTAATTCCCCTGGCGTTAAATTATCAAACATCTCTCTTTGTTCTTTGGCTGTAGTTCGTTTCATCCCATAAGGCTCGACACCATACTTTGCCAGTTTCTCATCAGTCTTAATAAGCATCTGGGTCATTTTTTCCATTGCGTTAGTCATTAAGTTTTTTGTGTTATCCATTTATCACATCCCTAACGTTCCAGTAGTTTGAGTTTCCCGTGGCGATGGTATGGATTCAACGCCCGGTGTTGTTCGCCCTCGCTTGGATAGCATTCCAGCCCCAGTTTGTATTTGCTGTGATTGCTGTATCGGGGGTTTCCCTTTCGTAATCTGTTGCTTAGCTTCTTGTGCAGCTTTTGTAAGTTGCTCTAACTCTTTGTGCATACCCAACCGCTCCATAGCATTCAGGGCTATAACATTTCTAACTGCGGGTTCCTGCATAGCATTCTCGGCAGCTATTTGAGCCAGTTCATCATCGGCTTCTTTCTCAGACATATCCTCATATTGACGTAATTCGGTCTTGTGGCTTATAGAACCACCCTGTCGCAAAGTCTTACCCAACGCCTTCCTAACATCGGTGGCTTCTGGGGGTTCTGCCAGGAGTTGAACCTCACAATCATAATGTCCCTTAATATCATCTGGCCCCAAGTTCATATATTGTCGCTTGGCTTCAGCAGAGAAATCCCTGATAGCCACATCATGTCCATAAACAGTATCTATAATCTTTGCCCCCATACCCATTGCGACCCCTAAAGCATCCTCAAGATTCTTAAAGGCATCTTTATAAATAGGTTTTGAGGTAGCCATTAAGTCTTCTAAGCCCTGAGCACTATAAACGCCCTGTGGCCTAACTCCCGATAACACACTCGGGGGATGAGCCTGAGCCTGAATCATTGAGTATTGCTGGAATAATCCTTGGGGGGGTTGCTCCCCCTGTAAAACCTCAACTGTTACCCCACCCAAATCATCGGGTGTTTCTAGTATCCACTCATCAGGATCGGTGGGAACTCCATTAGGATATAACTTCTTTATCATTTCTGGGTCACCCCTTGCCTTCATTTTTACCCAGGCATATCGAGCCGTGATTGCATCCATCTGTGATAAAAGCCTTACCTCCATCTTCAACATATCCCTTTTACCCCATATCAAAGAGCGATAAAGGTATTCTGGCTTTCCCTCATAGCTAGATTGCCCTGAGCCAGACGGAATATCAACATAGGGGCAAAATCCCAAAAAGTTTTCCTGAACTCCATCCTGTAAAACAGGTTCATCACCAAGTAAAAAACATCGGTAATCAGCACTGATATAACTTAGCCATTTAACCTTATCATTGGCTTTTTTACCCTCTCCCCCCTTCCACTCCCAGCCATTTCGGAGGCAAAGAGCTTCTGCCTCTGCCACTGTCATATTGTAAGATTCAATAACATCAACAGGAACTAAACCATTGTGGGCGGGAGAAACATAAACATTTATCGGGTCGGGGATTGTTAAATATAGAGGGAAATGGAAAAGTCGCTTTTCCTCATATTCTGTTCTTAATTCCTTGGATAATTTCTCCATAGCGACACCCTTATATTCTTTGTTGCCAAAATAGGTATCATCCATATCAACCTTGATAACACCTTGGCCCCGTAAGGGTAATTTCTTGGCAGCATCTTTAATCTTTAAAATATCCTTCCTGAGCCAGAAGTTATAAAAGGTTTCCAATTTGGCAACTTGTTCACGAGCAGTATCACTATTATTACGTGGAGGAACTCTTGACTTCGGATTATCCAAGGTGAAATGCCTTACTCCAACATCTATCCAATCTCGTGCCGTAGAGGGCATCCGTGTTTCATATCGCTTAGGCACACCAGCCTTAAAGACTAACTCATAATAATTATCTATCTCTATTTGCTGGGCATGAAGCGTGGTGTAATGTGTCTCATAAGCCTTAAAGCGGTCTTTAATTTTTTCAACTGTTGGTTTATTTTCCATATTTTATGTCCTTACAAATGTCGGGTTGGGGATGGGTCCTACCCATCGCAAAAATTCTATCCTCCCAGTTCGCTCTGTATAACCAAATTTATTAACTAAGTAAAAAATAAATGCTGTACAGGCATGATTATTTTTACTTATCGGTTTCAGGGTGTTTTTATCCCGCATCCAAATACCACCACCATCTACTGGCGATTTACCACCGCCACATTCAGCAATAAAGCCTTGACACCTCGGGGCAACTACTACCCCTGGTTTACCCGTAATCGGATGCTGCTTAAGGTGCGTTCTTAGTAAATCAATACCATCCTCGATAGTAACCTTTTTACTTCTTAAACTTACTCCTGCGTTTTTAAGCCAGATTTCCACTGGGGCTTCCATTGCCTGGTGTTGTCTGCCGGCTATATCAATCGCCCCACCCGTAACAGCCCCCCACCAAGGCTTTTTCTTTGCCATAAGAATAATGTCCTGTGTTACAACCCCCTGAACATAAATCTCATCAATCAGGGCAATCTGTTCACCCCATTCCTGTATTGCCAGAACTGCATAAGCCCCAGCATAGCCAGGGTCAACCGCTATCTCCACAGGCAAGTCAGGATTAAAATTGCATTCCCTGACGTGAATGGCGTTGGCAAAATCTTTAACTACTCGACCTGTTTTCGGACAGGGTACTCCACCAAAACGTTCCTGAAAACGCTCAGGTGTCATAGTCTTTTCCAGATTAAGAATTTCAGGATCGTTCCTCCCACCAGGGAACTTTATCGTATTGCTCCAGGTTGGCAAAGAGAATGATTTTAACTCCAATTGATTGTAAGATTGCCCTAGCTCATATAATTCCCGATACCAGCTCACATACTCTTCTTGTTCAAAAGTCCCACCCAAACACAGCCAACCCCGTTTCTCCGCTAATCTTGAACGGGCACGCAGGAAAACCTCATAATCAACCTGAGCCGCCTCACATATCAGAATCCCATCAGGGGCCATTGTCGCTATCTTTTCGGGATATTTGGCTGATTTCGTAACTATGGTTGTGCCATCCTGCAGAAGCATTGAGCCAGGGTCTATGTTCTTTGTTGGTGGTTCAGCAAAGGCTTCTAACTTATAGAAATCCTCTTTTAAGTGGTCCCAATCACCCCGACAAGCCTCATAATCATTGCCAAGCAACCAATAAAGTGCATCCCCTCTCTTCTGCGAAGCAATATCGGCAAACCAATGACTGTCTAATTCCTTGGAATTAACCTTCGATTTACCTGCCCGCTCCCCACCTGCTACCAACTTAATCCTGCTCTGGTCATTATGTATCAGGGCTTGCTCTGGCGTTGGTTCATAACCTAAAAGCCGAAATATCCTCGTTTGTGCGTCTTTATATCCCATCTATCCTTTGCGTTTTCCAGGTATGCCATTATGTATGGCTGTATTGATTATGAAATAAGGTCTGCCATCCCAATGAAGACAATCCTCGCTTATTGGCTTGAGGTTAGCCACAACCTCATCTTTACCAATAATAAACTTGAGCAGATAGTATTTAAGTAACCACTTCATTCCCATTTATTAAGTCTCCATTTTTATTATTTACTGACTGGACTAAACTGCTATGTTATGTTAAGTTCCTAAATCTCATTTTGGAGAGGTTGAGGTATATCTATATTAAGTGAAGGGGTGTGCCTTGCGATTGGGCGATGGGCAATGGCTTTATGGCTTACAGGGTATAATCCAAGTATAATAAGCACTCAAAGCTAGATTAGCTTTAGTTTTAAGTGGGTATAATAACTCTTAGACGCAGTTAAATAAGGAATCCCTGTCCTGCCTTTATTTTTAAGAATGGTTTCAGCACCTTGATTAATTCCCTGGCAGTATTGCCATAACAACTCCATTGATAAGCTGGCCTTCTCTTTCTTAACTGCGTTATCCCTTTAAGCTCTGTAATGTTACCACTGCCTGTGATGCGTTGTATCCAATCAAGTATGGGATAGTTTGTGTTGCTAATCTTAAACATCAAACGCCCTCGCACATATCCAATAAAGCCCTCACCATCCACAAACCCAGCAATATAACTTAAATTAGCTTTAGTTAATTTATTCACTAACATCACATCCTCCCACTTACTTGCCTGGCCTTACTGAACCTTAGCTCACCAGTCTTGTTGACATCGTGACTAGGTTCATAAAGCTTCTTCCCTACTGGTCTTGGCTTGTTAACATCGTGGCTAGCTTTGGCTTGTTGTTTTAGCTTGTTAACATCGCAGACTGGCAACACTGTAGCTATGACTTCACCATCGTTTATTATCTGGAAAGGTAACATAGACTTGAGTTGCATAGCTGTTAGCTTGTTAACATCGTGCTTACTTATCTGCCTCATCCTTAACTCGAGCTAGTTGCGGTGGCTCCCCCGGCTTCGCTATCTCCTCCTGTGCCGCTTCCTGTAATAATGTCATTAGCTTAGAGGGACCAACAGCTATCTCCATACGCCTACCGAACTCAGCCGGGTACTTACGCTCTAACAACCACGCAGCAGCAAACCAATTCTTCTTGGCTGCTGTCTGTATTAAGGCCACATTCTCAGCTATAAACTCAGATTCAGCCTTTTTTATTGCCTGGGAGAATTGGAAATATATATCTTCTTCAGCTAGTCCAGCTTGCCCGCCTTGTCGTATCCAATTGTCATAAGTATGTTGATCAATACCAACAGCCTGGCAAGCTCTATTGATATAATTGCCCTCTCGAATCAGTTTAACGATTGCATCGTGTCTTTGTTTAGTTAATTTAGTTTTAGCCATAATTTTAGCTACGAAATTATATTTTCTTAAGTATTATGTCTTATACCCTATTGACAAATAAATAGGTATAGTGTAATGTTATATATAGACAATATAAGGGGGGGGAGGAAATGAGACACCAAGTTTTAGCAGACACTTTAGCCGAGAAGCTAGGCAAACACCAGTATGATGTAACACATGGTAAAGGTGGTTTCTGGATTAAAGGTAAAGGATTTTTCACAATCAACCAAGCAAGAAAACTAACAGGTATTAAGGCCACTCCGAGACAGGAGAGAACAGTAATGTTAGCTTGGGGCGATTATGCCACCATAGCAATGCTTAATAAACAAAGGAGGTAAAGGAAATGACACTAGAAAAAGCCATCGAAATCATGGAAGCCTGCTTGATGGGCGGAGTTTACATTCCACCTGATCCTGCACGAGAAGCTGTTCAATTAGGCATCGAAGCCCTGAAACGATGTAAATTACTTTCCCAATATCATCCCAAGATAGATTGGCAAAACCTACCAAGCGAAACAAAGGAGATAATTAAACTATGACACAGGTTAAGATCACACAGATAGAATGTAAACGCTGTCATCATCGCTGGACTCCCCGGATAAAAGATGTTAGGCGATGTCCTAAATGCGGTTCGGTTTACTGGGACCGCCCTAGAATGAGAAAGTTGACAAACCATAAGTCCCAATGATATACTCACAGTATGGGCAAGGAATTATTAAAACAAGGACAAACAGCAGTAGTTATAGACGCCAAAGGACGCCATAGGGGAGTCAAGGTATGGATTATTTGCCCAGTTTGCATTATAGGTAGATGGGTTAGAATTGATAGCTTAAAACGAAAAGAATTCACAGGAATGTGCTTAAAATGTCATAATAAGTTTACCTCAGGTAGTGGGAAGGCAAATCCAGCTTGGAGGGGTGGTAAACATAAACTCCCTAGCGGTTATATAGAAATAAAATTGCAACCGGATAATCCATATTATCCGATGGCTAGAAAATCAGGGTACCTCAGGGAACACAGATTAGTTATGGCGAAATATCTAGGTAGATGTTTAGAAAGTTGGGAGGTTGTTCATCACAAGAATGGTGTTAGAGCTGATAACAGAATTGAAAATCTAGAACTTTTCCCAAATATGAATAACCATTTACCCTCTATGGCAATGCAACATAAATTGCAAGCTCTAGAACAAAGAATTATAGAACTAGAAAACCAAAACCTTATTGGGATAAGGCTAAGAGGATAAAGATAGAAGATTAGGGACACCAATCAAACTAAGGCGGCTTTCTCATATCATTCCCTCCCCTGTGTTAGTGTAGTATTATCAGGCTGATAGCAATAATCGGGACTGTCATCTGCTTCCTTGCCCACATCAACACAGTGATCATCAACAATCTGCTGGGTCTCCTGGTGTAGTAACTCAAGGATTGTTGGTATCAAGGCATCCTGTTCATCCCTAAGCAATAATAGGGATATATCTGTAAGGTTACGAATAGTTTTTAATTGCTCTACTAAATAGTTTGGTTGCTTCATTATATCCCCTTTTGTTTGACTTGAATTAGTAGTTGTGATATAATTCTTAGTGGGTGATATTATGTCCTGTGTTGGTGATATTACTACAGCTAAAAGCCTGAATAGGCGGTGTACAAATAAATTTATCTGGGCTCGTTGCCCACATTGTGGCTATGAACGCTGGGTTGAAAACATATACTTCCATAAACAAAAACTCCAAGGTTTATGCCAAGCATGTAGCCACATAGACCCCATAACTAACCACGGACATAATTGGAAAGGTGGTTATTATAAACGCCCCGATGGTTATATAAATGTGCGATTGGGTGCTAATGACTTCTTCTCCTCTATGGCTGATATTCATGGACAAGTTCTAGAACATCGCTTAGTAATGGCTAAACACTTATCAAGATGCTTGTTGCCCTGGGAAGTAATTCACCACAAGAATGGTAATAAAAGCGATAATTGCATTGAAAATTTAGAACTTCTACCAACCCAGAAACAACATTTGGTGGATATACAAACGAAGCGATATATTAAGCAATTAAAGAAAAGAATTCAGCAACTCGAGGCAAGATTAAATTAGTATTTTAGTTGCTCTTTTAACCAAAGCAGATTATCCATTCATTCTCCCCTCACTGGTTTAGGAAGGAAATCATCATCTAATACTAGAGAATAAGCCCAAGTAACTCCTTGTTTCTTATGCACACCAAATGTCCATTGGCTAGGTATTGCTGAGGTTCCAATAACCCTGAGCGCAAAGGGATCATCTGTTGGGAATGCCCCATTGATAAAGTGTTTTGTTTTGGCGCTTACTCTTAATAAATCATCTTTATGCCAATGCCCGCAGCAACTATAATCAAAGCCATTATAGGTAATAAACCAGGATATAATTTTGCGAATAAGTGCAAAGTATGGTATGCCCTGATAGCTTCTAACTTGCTCACCATGAAAACAAAAGAACCTGAATCCCTGAATTGAAATTATCTCTGAAAAGTCCTTACAAGGATAAACCTCGATATTATTAGTTACTCCTTCTAATTTTGCCTTAAGGGTTCCATAAAGCATCATGTCCCAATTTGATGTCTGCGGTGCTTCCAAACTACAACGCCCATGATTGCCTCGGATGCCATAGAATTTAATTGACCTGAATTCTTGACTAAGTGAGCACAGTAAATTATTAAGCTCAGGCATTGCGATTTCAAAAACCTGGCTCATTGCCCCACACTCGGTATTTTCTATCGTAGCCCCTTGATGCACATTCTCGCCATGTACATTGTCGCCCAAGTCAATAATAACCAAGTCATTTACAGGATACATATTGCGATGTAAATAGGTGATTGAAAGTAATGATTTATAGAGTTTATCTGCCCTGTTCTTAAGGGTAGTGCTATTAAAAGTTGGCGTGATTTCCCCAGCATGCCAATCGCTTAAAAGCAAGACTTGTGTTTCAGGGTCTCCCTTACCCTTATGTTTAATCGGGTTATAGGTCTTTAGATTAATTGGGGGGAGATTAACAACTATCTCTTTGTCTTCCTTTGTTTCCCTGGCTGGCTCTACCCAGCTTATACCCAAGCGATGACGCATTGAATCCATAAGTGAGCAATCATTCTTAAAGCCATGCTTTTTAGCCAGAGCGGGAAGTTCGTCTCTACTACAGGTCTTATATGTCTTGATTAGTTTTTCAAGGTCTTTTGAACCATCTTTAGGTAAAAATCTTTTTCCCATTAGCTTTTACTTGATTGGCTTGGTGCGCTTAAGAGGCTGGAAATATCTAGTTTGCGTGCCATAATTCTTGATTTATGATACACAAGAAAGTTTGTGTGCCATAGATGACCCGCAATGAGGGAGGGGTCTAATACTTTAGGGGTTCCATTTTTATAGCTAATATCTATGGCATTTCCCAGGAGAGGGAAAATGATAAAAGGGGGAGAAATGAAAATAGCCCGAATTGAAGATAATTCGAGCTCTAGGGCGTAGTTATACGCCAGTAAAAATAGTCTACTACGAACCCAGAATTTTGTCAAGGTCATTTTATTTGCGACACGGTTTATAGCTAAATAAAGCTAATGTATGTCGCATTTTTGTTTCAAATAAAATTCGTAATAAGGGCATCTTATACACACTGGATGCTCTACATGGGAGAGTACCTTTAAGTTAGAAACTTCATTGTTTAATTTATTCCTGTCCTTATGATGGATAACTTCCCAGGATTTCAATGGTCTACCGAGATATTTTTGCATCACTAATCTGTGTTTATACATCCACCCACTTTTAGGCACACCGGGAAAATCATTACCCACGAATACTTGGGCATAACCCCCCACTAAACGTTCAGTTCCTATTTGTGGCACCCATACCTTGCGTTTACCCTTACCAATATGCTGGATAAAATGCTTGAAGGTTCTCTTCTTTCTCGACCATCCCGATATATAACAGATTGCTTGCTCAATATATTTTTTAGTCTGCATAGTAGTAAATCCATGAGATGTTGCAATATGTTCAATATCTTCCCCCCAGGTATAAAGCTCTTTAACCATACCCCCAGCCTGATTACATGCTTCCAACCTAGTTTCTAACTCTAGTGCCAAGTCTAAACCCGTTTGTCCCCGCTGTTTCAATGAGGGCAAAATGCTTAAAAGTTCAATGACTTCAGTTTTCCTAAAACGCACCAATTTTAATTCCATTCTTTTGCCCCCTTAGCTTCGAGCATCGCACATTTTGGCATCAAACTAATCCCCATAACCATCTGTTATTCCTCTTGGAAATAACCAGCACAGCCCTGATGTTCCCATGTAAGTAAACCAGCTCTAGGCGATTCTGGGTTACAGCAAATACCCCAATCCCCACTTCCTTCTAAGTTTAGAAAAAAATAACAGCCCCAAGAACAATCAATATTGTAACTATCAACTCCCATTTTACCAGCCACATACTCATCCCAATTCTTACAGCATTTTGTTAATAAATTATGTTTATGTTTACTTATCATCCTTTATACTCCATAACCATTTGCCTATTTCTTTCTACTGCTAATTGGCAATATGCTTTTGATATATCGTAGCCAATACCGCGCCTTCCTAATTTCTTGGCTTCCCATAATGTCGTGCCGGTGCCACAGAAGTTATCCATCACGACACAAGGAACTGGCTCTAATCCACAATTACAGGTAGGTCGCCAGCCGAGGGTTTCAACTTTAACCTTCCCGCAAACATTCTTACCCTCTACGCGATTAAAACTTTGACTTCCATATAGTTCTTTATGTGGGTCTTTTTTAGCAGGGGCCCAACCCTCAGTATCATAACTTTCTCTTTTTGTTACTCTCGCCCAAGGAGCACCACACTTAGGGCAGCATCCCTTCTCGCTTGTGGCTGCCTTAATACATAATTCGGGTAACTTCTCGGGAAAGACAGCAAAATGGGCTTCAGGATAAGGCTGTGTTGGGAATGTCCAGACATCTCGGAGATTACGGCCAATAGATGAGAACCTATCTGCCCAATTTTCATTATTTACGGCCCATGATTTATCACCTTGTTTGGATCCTGTTAATGGATATTTAATTCTTTCAAGCGAGCTAGGTTGATAACTCTCTCTCACCGCATCCGCATCCCAATAATACTTCTTGGATTTCGTTAGCATCAGGATAAACTCATAGCTATTTGTTGGTCTATCAGTTACACTTTCCGGCATAGGATTGGGCTTATTCCAGATAATTACCGACCTCACCCACCAACCATCTTGTTGTGCTGCTATTGCTATACGGAAGGGAATTAGGCAGAGGTCTTTGGGCTTGAGAATGCCTTGACTTTTCGCTCTACCAAGATGCATAGATTTACCACCGATCCCCCTATTCCAATCTTGTTTATCAAAGCCTCCACTGCTGCCATAGCTATCCCCAATATTCCAAAAACAAACTCCATCCTTCCTTAATACTCGCCTGACTTCTCTTAATATCTCTATCGTGTGCTGGACATACAGCTCGGGAGTGGGTTCTAAGCCAAAAGCACCCTTCCAGGCATTACAGAGGGAGCAGAAGCCACTATCTGGTAACTTACCACTAGCTTGCTCTTGCCAGGGACGATTAGCTTCACCAGCATTCACCATGTTTAGATATTTCCCCTCCTTCATTTGCCACTCATGCTCGCAATCCTTATCTCCCCATATCAACTCCTGGTCTCCCTCATACTTCCTTAAGCCCCAGTAGGGAGGCGAAGTACAAACCATTTGCACACATTCATTGGGAACTTCTGACATATTGCGAGCATCCCCACAGTAGATTGTCCCCAAATTGACCTGAAAATAAGGTTTCATCAACGCTTAAACTTTAGTTGCATCATCCTTCTTGTGCCACGCCATATGTTCCTTGATAGCTTTCTTCCCTATTGGTAATTGAACTCCACAATAACGGCATATTCCACAGTCGCATGCAGGGCAGACTACAGTTCCGCCCATTGATGCCTCTATAACTGGCTCACCACAAATTATGCACGGAGCATTTTCATCATATTCTATTGTCTTTGTGCCTCCACCAATTAGATTATAGGTTGCTGTTTTCATTCTTTTTCATCCTTAACATTCACCCAAACAGGATCGCCCCGAAATAAATTAGCGTAGCTCCTAGAATGCCCCTTAGAAGCCTAACCCAATGGTCATGTTTCCAAGTTTGTCTCGGTAATCCATCATGGCTCGGTGCATTAAGATATAAAGTAATGCTGTAAACTGCATCGCTCAAAATCCAGCAACCAATTAAGCCAGTAACATATCCAATCATTTCCTAGCCTCCATAATTCGGGCGATCTTGGCATAAACCCCAATATCAGCTAGGCGAGAATCAATCCCTTCAACCTTTGCCGCGGTCTTTGAGGCTTTCAGTCGCAATACTGCATCTAGCTGTTTCAATAGATAAATGAGCGAGACCACTACGCTATCTGAGACTTCAAGCCCAGGATAAAGTGATAGTATGCAAGCCACACGCTGGAAGTTGCCAAACGGTAACTCGTTCCCAGAGTAATCGTGGTTCTTGCGTGAATATAAATCCATTTCCTTGATTGCCAGCTCAACAAATTCTGGATCACCATCTGGGAATAATTCCCTAAGCTTGTTTATTATTTCCTGCATTGTTATTCCCCCTTATGATTGGCAAAATCCAATCTTTCTCAAATTGAATTATTTGCTGTTTGATCTCCTTAATCTCCTTCCTAGATTCTCTATAATGAACCTTCTCTGCTTTCTCTATATCATCAATCCGTTTTTGGAGTATATGCACCGTTTCTTGAGCGGTTGCTAACGCTTCACCATAAGCTTCTGCCTTCTGCTCGTAAATGTATGTAGCGTGAGGGTCTCCGCTCTTCTTGGATTGCTCTACTAATTCTGTATAAGGATTAATACTCATTGATTTGCCTACCTATTGCCTCAATTACATTGACTGTTACTGCATTGCCGAGGCATTTATATCTCTGGGTGTCTGATATTCCTTCAGTCCAGCCATCGGGGAAGCTCTGTAAGCGTTCACATTCAAGGGGAGTTAAACGTCTTATCCTCCTGTATCCGATAGGTAACAATTGAGGTTTACCGTTTTCATCTCTCGGCCTTGCACCTGTTCGCAAGTAGCCATCTACATCAACTGCATTTGCCACGAAAGTAATACTCCCATCTAATCCCAATCTTCTATCCATTCCTTCTTGGATACAGCCGGCAACATATTCGGACTGCACCACCCCGATTTTATTCTCCGATTCACCCTGTTGATTGTCTTCTCCGATAGGAAATACTTTGAGTCTGGGTTTTCCTCTAAGATGTCCGATAATGAACACCCTTTCCCTGTTTTGTGGGACTCTGAAGTTCTTGCTGTTAAGCACTTGCCATTGGCAGTCATACCCCAGTTCATCCAATGATTTAAGAATGGTTTGAAAGGTTCTACCATCGCCATCCGAGAGCAATCCTTTGACATTCTCAAGGAGTAGATAGCTAGGTCTCTTAGCCCATAGCACTCGGCATATCTCAAAGAAGAGTGTCCCTCTAGTATCCTGGAATCCTCTTCGCTTCCCAGCGATTGAGAAGCTTTGGCAAGGAAATCCCGCACAGAGGAGGTCGTGTTCTGGTATGGAATCAGCGTCAATTGCTCTAATGTCTCCTTCTTGGAGCGTTCCATCATTCCAATGTCTTCGGTAGATTTGACAGGCATATTTGTCGTTGTCGTTTGCCCAAATACAAGTGTAGTTCCCCCACTTCTCGGATTCGCTTGGTTGCTTCCCTTTATTGCTGATACTATCTCCACATCCACCAACCTCTGGGTTTTCTTGCTGTTGCCTGTTACTCTTATCAAGTCCAAGTCTGACTCCTCCTATCCCGCAGAACATATCTATAAATTCCATCAATACTCATCGCTAATCCTGGGAACACTCTGCAAATGCCGGTCATAGTCAATTATTTCCCTACATCCCAAACATAAGAAGACCTGCTCTCCATAAACAATAACCTCTTCGGTGTCTTTGCAGTTGTGGCACCACTTCAATGGTCGCCCATTACTGCTTCGCGGTACTACTGTTTTCATCTTCTACCTTTTCTATCAACGGCTCAATTGCTACATAGCCAGCCTTAAGCATTATTCCCTGTGTTTCAATAGATGCAGTGACAGCCTCATCATCGTATTTGAAAGGGTCTTGATGTATTGGTGGCAATTCCCTATCCACCTTTATCACTACACCTTCCTCTTTAGATAATACATACAGCAGACTCTCGGCATCTCGACCTTCATAAGGGTGGGGTATTACAGCCCAAGCCTTAACTAGGTTTAATATCTTATCCTGCTTTTCCCTTATCTCTTCTCTAGTTGCCATTATTTAGCCTCCCACCATTTTTTAGGTTTATAACATGATTGAATAGGTAGAACCATTGCCCCTGTAATGTTACACGCCATAAAGGTTATGCCTTTAATCCCACCTTGTTGACGATATGTGTTTTTACAAGTCCCACATCGCTTTTCTGGTGAATCCAAATTAAGGTCATGGGGTTCATTTGTACATTCTGGTGACAAATACTCTCTACAGGGCAAGTTATTTCCCTTCATGCAATCGGTCTCTAGGAGAGGACAGAATTTTATTGGTATTTCTTGTCCGCAACTTGAACATTTTACCCTCGGTATCTCCTGACCACACCTTGAACATTTCTCCCTTATCTCTTCCTGTTTAGTCATCTCTTCTCCTTTATTTATTCTCACTCGTTCTTTATGCTGGCTCGCCCTCTTTGATTAGCTATTCTCATTTGCTCGTAAAGCAATCTGATTCTTTGCCGTTCTTCAGAACTATACTTATGCCGAGTTTTCCCCATTATCTCCGCTAACTCAAAGGCAATTTCTGCCTGTCGCTTTTTTACTATTAGATATGGATAAATCAACCTGACAATTTGTGCTACTCGTTTCGGTGCTTTAATCTCCCATTGGTATACTTGTTTTAAGTTCCCTACTCTTTTTTTCTCCTTGATAAATGAACCAATAAAATGTTCTGTTAGCCATTCCATTAGTCCATAATAAGTATTACTAACAGATAAACGCAGACGATAATAATCAGGTCTTTGCCGTTTCTTTCCCTTTTCTAGCTCTATCCTGATACTTCCTTCTCCATCAATAATGCCAGCCAAATAAACAATAATTTCTTTTTTCATAGCCATATTATAACACACACGCCCCCAGCAAGCAAATTCTAATCTCGTTATTTATCCTGGCTCGGATTAGCCCCCAGCGTTTCTATAAGCCCAGGAGTAGTATTAAACTCTGGGTTCATTGCACATCACCTCCTTTTCTTATGTTTCACAAACTCCTCATAAGTTCTTCGCTTGCGATTCCAGCCGGAGATATACCTGATAACTCGGCTAATCCGCTCACCTACTTCCTCAACTGGCATTGCTCCATAATGAGCGATTTTATCTTGACCGATATTGCCGTGATAAAATGTTAAACAAAGCAATCCATCTCGCCCTGTTTCCTCTAGCCTTACTTCTACTTCTGTCGCAATTTCCACCGGCACTTCAAAATAAGCTCGCTTTGTTTTCTTATGGGTTTTAATACCTTCCCGCCCACTGGGATCGGGAGGCCAATAACCCGCTTTTAACAGCTCTAAATGAACCAAAATCCACTTTACCTGCTGGCTATCAAAGATACATTCTCTAGGCGAAAACCATTCAACCGCTGTGCCATCTGGTAAAATATCTTGGTTATATGCCATTCTTCCTCTTCCTTTTCGACCCTGGTTTTTGACTCATGATATAGGCAAGCTCCGACAAACTCTCTATCTCAACCTTCTTGTCTTTAGAGGTTGGTGGTTTCCATCCTTTAGGCATAAAAGCCCTCACCTTTTCCTTATTCTCTTCCGAAAGAGTGTCCCAAAGTGTTGCCATTTCCTGTTATAATCAAAATGGGTATGGGTTTAGTCTCCCTGTGCCCATTGGCTCTGCTGGGTTGCCTAACTCATAGCAGAGCCAGTTTATTCTCCTTTTAATTCAGCATTCTCATAGATTGAATGACCATAACGAGTCTGTGTTGCTATATCAATTCTTTTTGCAATATGTTCAGGCGTCTGTTGTCTACCAATGTTGGTATTTCGCTGATGTTCACCTGCCAATATAATTTCCAGATTCATCTGTAATGCGTTCAATCTGTTCCCATCTTTATGATGGACATATTCTTTTCTGTCTAAATCTCGCTTCACCCAATACATCATTAGCAATCTGTGAATGTGAATTTTTTGTTCATAAATACTTACGGCGGGATACTTGCCATAAAGATAAATAGTCTTTAGCCTCGCTGTGGGTTTTGTGCTAAACCATCTTATTGCCCGCTCTAATTCGCAATAATCAACCTGACAAGCACATTGGTTGATAAATTCAATTGGTTTTTGTTTCTTTATTATCACTTAATAACTCCCTGTTTTCCCATACATTGCCGATGACTTCCAAAAACTCAGCGTGTTCAAGCATTAGTAAGCAATCTCCACCAATCTCTACAGTTATAGTTTCGTCCCACTCATACTGCCCATGATAGTTTGTACCCCCATAACATCTGACTCTATCCCCCGAAAAAATCTCCACGCCATTCTTATCTTTGAGTCCTGTGTATTGCATAAGGATTATATCTTTCCCAATTACATAGTAATCCGTGCCAAATTCACCATCTGGGCAATTTTGGTAGAAGTGAACTCTTCCATCTAATGTAATTTCGTAATTATTAAAGCCACCCTTATAGACCATTTCACTTAATTTCTCATACCCGCTTCTATCAACCCAAGCTCTGAATTTAATCTCTCTCATTTCATCTCCTCCAAGAATTCATCATAATATTCACAAGCTACATCAAACTTCGCATTGCCTGTGTTTCTTATGCAGATATTGTCAGATACATTACACCAAGAAAAAGGCTCATAATGCTTTGCCTCTGGGCATTTCTCTGCTTCCTGCTTTATCTCTCTCATATTTTCCTCCCTTATTTACCATGTAAGTCTTTGAAATCCTGAAACTCCATTGCAACTATACCGTGTTTCCGCTCATAATCATCTTGAAATATAACCACAATGGGGGTTCGGGTATTAGTAGCATGAGCTTTAGCATCTGCCATTTCTTTGCGGATAAATACTAGTTTCTCTTTCGTTCTTGTAACATCAACGGAAAACATATCACTAACTCCGTCAGCACAGGCGATTCCCCGCTTCATGTGTCCTTCACGCTTAAGCCCTAATTGCTCATTCACCCAATCCTCGTCTCGCTTGAATCGCTTATTAACCTTCCTGATCCGCTTCTTCGTTTCCTTTGCTTTCTTGGCTTCCTCCACTGACTCAAGCAATCTAATTGACTCTAGTTCATTCTGTGCAGTAGCAAGTTCCTCTCTTTCAGCCCTGATAAGTCCACCACCCAACAACCCTTTATCTACTAATCTATCCACAATGCTATAGAGTTCTTCTTTTTTCTGCTGTGTAGTAATCATAATTCTGCACACCCAAAATGGAACGGTTTTTCCTCTTTTACTTCCTTTACCCAGCCAGCTTTGAGCATATCTTGTTGTGCTTCCTTTGCACCGAATCTAGTAGAGGGATGAAATATCTCCCAATATCTATCACTGAATCTAGATATATCAGGCAAGCCAGCCTCCCTATCCACTATTGCTATTTCAGGGATAGCCACGATTTTCTCAATCACTTTTATACCCTCATCTGGATTATCAGTATCCATCTCTGAAAGTATCTCGGCTATTTTGCATATTACCCTGCCTTTTATTTCATTCATCTTTTACTTCCCTATCTATCCCCCATTTCTTGAGTTGGGCTTGCCACTTCTCTTTGAAGGTACGAGGAGTATAGAGGAATAAGTTATTAAGTCTGTCATATTCCTTTACCCACTCCACCATTTCCTTTATCCCCTCT
>Ga0307378_10001079_pt1 | contig 45061 bp, 45 predicted proteins | sample UN1MG_FD_202238 | JGI IMG/M metagenome (GOLD analysis project Ga0307378, IMG submission 202238) | Soil microbial communities from Risofladan, Vaasa, Finland - UN-1 | ecosystem: Environmental > Terrestrial > Soil > Coastal area > Acid sulfate soil | place: Finland: Risofladan, Vaasa | collected... | reverse complement strand
GTGAGATTCTTGCGACTGATCCAGATGAAATATCTCCGGATTTGTTTTATGAATGCAAAGACGCAATAATCGCCGGTTATTCTGGCACTGGAGGATTTGCTCTTGGTGAGTCAGAAATTCAATGGCTCAGGAAAGCAGAAGAATCTTTCAAGAAAAGAAACATAAAGATAAAAGGCCATTGGGACAGACATTTTATTTTTGGCTGTTCATATCTCAACTGGCATAAATACGAAAAAGCATTGCAAGAATTTAAACTAATAAATTATCAGGATGGCATAGAAAGAGCAGAATGGTTTATCAATAATGCAGGCATTACTTCAGGGTATGTAAAAATTCGTGAATATTCAGGAAGAATAACTTATACGGGCTCTGAAAATGACAGAGCTGGAAATAAGCATTATCTTTTTGTTGCTTATTTTAGAGGGGGTATTTACAAATACGACAGACAAAAAGATACGCATGCTATAATTTACATTCCTCAAGATTCCTATAACTGGTGTGAAGATTTAAAATTTGATGGCAGATACCTTGCCATAAAACAAAGGGATGACCTGACTTTTATATTTGATAATGCTGAAGAGACAATTCGGATTTGTAAACAAAAATAGCGTTTGAGCTTTTACGTATGCGGAGCCAAACTGGAGAAGTGAATTAAGCGCGAGGATTTCGGGGAATGTACAAAATCGAATTGACATTTTAATATTATGCTATCTACTCAACTAGACTTCGAAAGAATTAATAAGAATCCCTGGCCAAGAGCTAATGAGCTAAGAGTAAAAGAGAAATTTCAGGATATATATATTTTCTTTAAATTTTTGGGTAAAAAAGAATTTTATAGAATTATTAATAAATGTTCCGTTAAGACTATAGATAATTTATATCACGCAATCGATTTTTATGATTTTTTTCATAAAGTAGTCAATAGAAGGTCAATCGTTCTAAGGGCTTTATTAACACTTTTCGTTATTGAGGCAGCGACTTTTGATAAAAAATATATAGATTTCTTTAGTTGGCTTGTAAAAAATAGAAAGCATATCCCAAAATTAAATTTGCTGGCTAATAAAAACCGAGATGAATTAAGAGAAAAAATTGAATCACTTTACAAAGAATATAAAGAAAATTATGGAGGTCTTCAAAAGTTTAATCAATTATTCAAAAGATGTTTAGATTTTAATGAAAAAGTGGAATTAATCAGGTCGTTCTCATTTCTAGATGAGAATAGTGAAAGTTTCCATTTCTGTTACGAGAAAGAAAGAAACTGTTGCGATTATTCAACGTGTTATTTACTAAGTAACAATAAAGAGATTGATTTATGTATTAGAAAAATAGCCAAGATGCTTTATTCCTTTAGATGTGACTTCGCTCATTTTGCTAAACTTCACCATTTTACATACCACCCTCAAAGAAATTACGAATCTTTGTTTATTGGAGCCTATGATAAAAAATTGTTGAAAATTCAACTAAGCCAAAAAAAGTTTGAAGAATTAACACGAAAAATGATCTATCGCTATCTATGTTTACAATAGTCTAATTACTATTAATAACAATACTAGAAGATGATAGAAAGGATATGTTATTGAAGAGCTTTATTTTAAGTTAAAATAGCTAAAGGATTTGGAAAAATTTATTGAGGGTAGGATTTAGGGTAGAAATAAGATGATGATTTCTCAGATTTCTGATGAAATGAGAAAAAAAATAAAAGAGATAGTAGAATTTCATTATGGGTTCAAGCCCCAAGATAGAGACATTGACTGGATAGATGATGTATTAAGAAATAATTATTCTACTCTTCATGACCAGAGAATTATTCGGAATCTTGTAACTATGGAGATTGATAAAATTTTATTAAAACACAGAGATAAAAATGGAAGCATGAAGTTTGGAAAGATATTACGCCATAAACGGATCTTTCATTATCTAACTTTAGCAAGTATGAGTTATAAAGCAGGCATTCCTTTTGCTACAATAAGTATTTGCAGGACCGCGATTGAGGCTGGATTAAGAGAAAGAGTCGCAGAGGAATTGGCTAAAAAAGAGGTTGGTAAAAATGAGAAATTTCCAAAAAAAGTCTTGGAGAAAATGGAAACATTGAAAGATATATCATTGGGAACTATAAAAACAAAAAAGGGAGAAACTAAAGGGCTGGTAAAATTAGCGGAAGAGAACAACATAATTTCAGACAAAGTGATAGAGGAAATATTCAAGAAACTTAAATTTAAATACCAAAACAGTAGAAAAATTTTAGATAAATTCATTCATGGAGATCTTATTTGGACCGTAAACTTTTTTAAAGAAAAAGATAAAAACTGCGAAGTAATAGGTGCGGAAAACGTATTAGAAGAATGTAAAATAATTGCTGATTTTAAGATTGATGATGTAGCAGTTGAGGTTTTGAAAGGAACTACTAAAATTGCAGAGGTTCTTTATTTTAAGAATGGTTGAAACAAAAAGGAGCAAAATTTAAGAAGATATGGAAAGATTTATTAAATTATTGTTACTAAGAGGATTATCATGGAGCAGAAGGAAGACGTCCAGCTTAATCAACCTGTTAGAAACTATTTTGAACGGAAGTTGAAATGTAATGTCTCGAGGGTTGGATTCAGTTTTTCAGCTGGCAGGTTAGATGTACTATCTTATGATAGAAGGAACAAATGTTTTCATGTATGCGAAGGCAAACGCGCTTCCAATATAGCATCTGTAGGTCACGCGATAGGACAGTTAATAGCATATATTTCAATGATTCAGGAGAACGGTTATGATTTTCTGAATCGTGTTTCAAAAGAAGAAAGGCTTGAACTTACGGATTTTTCCACATTTTTTGAGAAAAAGACTATAAAGGTTCGTTTTTATGTTATTCTTCCCAAAAATAAGAGAGACAAACTGTTGATGCCGGCAAAACTAATGCTTAACAATATGGAGGATTTTGGTAATTCTATAGGAATATTTTTCGCCTCCAAGAAGACATGCAAGTTGGAAATACCGGCTAAGCCTTTGAACATCAAAATTAGGCGCATATATAACAGAGATGAGTTCTTAAAAGAAATTATTGAAAAATTTTTTGACTCCCCTGAGTCAAAAGGCCTAATAATTCAACAAACAAATTACGCCCAGATGGCACAAATTAAGGAGAAACTCGGCAATCCATTTTTGCATTTTGAAGTTTGGTTCAAAAAGAGACGTAAATTTGAAATAAAAAGGAAAATCGAGATAGCTTTTCATTTAGAGTTTGCAAAAGCACATCTGAAGGATATTACAGGGCGTAAGCGAAAAATCAAACTTCAGAAAGTATTATCGAGAGCTAAGAAGGAACTTAAGAAATCTGATGTGGATTTTATATATCAGTCTAGATGGGGAAAGAATTGGTCTAGACTTTATAATACTTATGAAACCAGAAGCTTGGTACTAGATGATGAGTTACTGAACGAAACGTTACGTTGCTTGAAGTTATTAGTTAGTTATCTAAAACCAAAACTTGATAATATTAATTGGGGCCGGAAAAGAGGAAAAGAAGCTGAAGAAATATAGAAAAATTATTAAAGATTTAACATTTTCTTTATATGAAAAAGGAAAATTGAAGAAGCTATAGAGAAAAGTAAATAATATTAGGTTAACGCAGAATGAATAAAGGCGATATTTCAAGGAAAGATATAAAAATACTGTGGGGGAAAAGTGGTAATCGTTGCGCTTTTCCTGGTTGTGAAGTAGAGCTTGCTAAAGAAGGAAGCAGTGGTAAAAATATAGTCATCGGAGTAATGGCTCATATTAAAGGAGAAAATCCTAATTCTGCAAGATATGATCCAAATCCAAACATGACTGATAAAGAAAGAAATTGTTATGAAAACCGAATTCTGTTATGTCCTACACATCACACCTTAATTGATAATGATATTCAGGCATATACAGTAGAGAAGTTATTAGAAATGAAAAACAATCATGAAAAATGGGTTAGCGATTCTAGAAAAAAAGAAGAGATTAATATTACTTTTGCAGAACTAGAAGTTATCACAAAATTTTTAGTTTCTACTAATGCTCAAGAAGAAGAGGAAATAACACTTGTTCCTCCAAAAGAAAAGATTAAAAAGAATCAACTTACTCCTCCCATAGAAGAATACCTTAAGATAGGAATGTTAAAGAGTAAATTAGTTGCGCAGTATATAGAAAAGCAGCCAGATGTTGATTTCGGTGAGCGATTAAAGAAGGGATTCGTAGATAAATACTTAGAACTAAAAGCCTCTGTAATGAATGGTGATGAGTTATTTTTAGAACTATTTGAATTTGCCTCCAATAACTCATCAGATTTCAGGAAACAAGCAGCTGCCCTGGCTATACTTACGTACTTTTTCGAAACTTGCGAGGTATTTGAAAAATGATTTTGCCTTCAAAACATATTCCAATTTCACGATGTTTACTTAATAGCGGTGCTGCGATACTCAAAGAATTACGTACGCCAAATACTATTTCATCGCTTTGGGAAAAAGCACACGATATACCAGAAATATCAACTTTTGAGAAATTTATATTGACTCTTAGTTTGCTTTATTCATTGGAGGCAATTGAATTATTAGATGGATTGTTGAGGAGAAAGGCAAAATGATTCTATCTGTAAGATGTAATAAACCCTCATTCAAAACAATAGAATTTAAGCCCGGGTTTAATGTTGTTCTTGCAGAGAGAACCAAAGAATCAAAGGACAAAGATTCAAGGAATGCTCTAGGGAAGAGTCTTCTTATTGAAATAATCCATTTTTGTTTAGGAGCAGCTTTAAAGAAAAATGTAGGATTGGGGGTGTCTAACTTAGGCGATTGGACGTTTACATTAGATTTAACTTTGCATGGAAAGAAATATTCTATCTCGAGAAATACAAAAGATTACGGGAAGATTATTGTTGAAGGCGATTTTTCGGATTGGCCTATAAAGCCAGAGAAAGATGATGAAACAAATATTTACTATTTTAAGTGGAAAGACTGGAATACAATACTAGGATTTCTTATGTTTGATTTACCAATAGAACCACTAGGGAAAAAATATGTTCCTACTTTTAGGAGCCTCTTGTCTTATTTTTGTAGACGTGGACCAGGGGCATATCAAGATCCTTTTAAGCAGTTTAGTCAGCAAAGAGAATGGGATATACAGGTAAACAATGCCTACCTCTTAAATTTAAATTGGGAGTATGCTAGTGATTTGCAGAGATTAAAGGACCAAGAGGATATCTTGAACAAGCTCAAAGAAGCAGCCAGTCAAGGATTACTTAAAGAATTTATAGGGAGTATTGGCGAGCTTGAGGCACTCAAGGTTAACTTGGAAGAACAAATGAAATTAGGAGCAGAGAATATAAAGAGTTTTAGAGTCCATCCTCAATATCACCAAATTCAGCAAGACATAGATAGATTGACTAGTCAGATTCATGCCTTGGTGAACGAGTGCAATATCACTAATCAAATCCTTAAGAAATATACGGAAAATATACAAGAGGAAAAAGATGTCTCGATTGGGAAAATAAAAGATGTTTATCAAGAAGTAGGAGTTGTATTTCCTGGTAAAGTTATAAAACGTATTGATGATGTTGTAAATTTCACTAAAGAAGTAATAAAAAATAGGAAAGAATATATTTCATCGGAAATAAATAGATTGGAGAATGAAATTAAAAGGTGTAATTCCGAAATAGAAGCCTTGTCAAATAAAAGGGCTCAATCAATGGAAATCTTAGCGACACATGGTGCTCTCGAAGAATATATGAAACTACAAGAAAGACATAGCGGAGTAGTTAACCAGTTAAAAGAGGTAGAGGGTAGAATTGATAATCTACGCAAGTTTGAAGAAGGGAAAAGTGCTCTGAAGATTGAAAGAGAACAGTTATTGTTGCAAGCGAGACGCGATTTACAAGCTAGAGAAGCACAGCGTAGTATTGCAATAAAATATTTTAATGAACATTCTCAGTCGTTGTATGCAGAATCTGGGATTCTTTCTATCGAATTTGTTAATACAGGATATAAACTTAATGTAGATATCAAAGGTTCAGGAAGTTATGGAATCGGACATATGAAGGTCTTTTGTTACGATTTAAGTCTAATAAGAATATGGGCAAAAAAACAACATATGCCAGGATTCTTGATTCATGATAGCATAATTTTTGACGGTGTAGACGAAAGACAAATAGCCAAGGCTTTAGAATTAGCGAAGATAGAGTCTGAACGTTATGGTTTCCAGTATATATGCACTATGAATTCCGATATAATCCCTAGAAAAGACCTTAGTAAAGAGTTCGATTTTGACAAATATGTGGTGAGAAAATTTACGGACGCAACACCTGATGGTGGCTTATTAGGAATAAGATTTTAGATATCATGGGAGGGCTATTAGAGATGGAGAAGAAGAGGTTTTTGTCAGTGAGGGAGCTCTGTTAGAGCGATAGCGAAAGAAATGGGAATTTCGAAAAGTCTTGTGCATAAGGTCCTAAATTCATAGATGAGAGGTTGGTAAAAGTAGCCGGTTTCCTATAACGTCTCGTGGATAAAAGAAGTTGCCGAAGGCAATTTTGGGGAATCTTACATTTCCTTTTTATCCGCTGTTATAGTTGTATGATGTTTTGACGGCGTAGACAACAAACTATTATTTTTATGATTGTTCTATATCAAAATTGTCTAAATATTCACTTACGCATTTCAACGAAATGATAAAACACGCACCGGCTTTTGTTACCTGCTCAGGGTCATCTATGTCCCCGCCTAAATTCCTTACTATAATTTTTCCAATTTCCCATACTCCAGAGTCGCCTTCTAAATTTTTTATAGCTTTGTAATACATCTTATACCTCTCATTAAGCCATTCTTGTTCGAAAGCTGCAAGGAGAGTCTCTTGAGGTAGAGAAATTTCTCCCTTCCCAATTTTTGGGAAACCTATTTTTATTTCTTCTGGTATTAAGGGCAGAATTCTTTCGTACATATTTATAGTATAGATATCCAATACGTCTCTTTGAAACTTCTTATTTTGGCATAACCAAGTAACGAGGAACATGTTTAATATTAGAATTTCAAATTCAAGTTTCTTAAGGTTAACGCGCTTGCTTTGCTCAACTTCGATAATTGAGAGGTATTGTGATTCTCTACACATATTTTCGGTGAATTCGGCTAAGACCTCTGCAAATTCATTCTTTTTGACTTTTATTTTTCCCATCTTATTTTTGATCTGCGGTCAACATTGCATATAACTGTTTCGGGGTTGCCGAAGTCGCCGAAGGCGATTTGGGCAAAATGAAATTTTGCCTTTTACCCGCTGTTAGGCGAAGTCGTCTCGAAAACCTATGCTCATCTTGCCCTAAATAGAATAAACACTACTACGAGAAAGATAAAAATTCCCAATATAACCCATTTAATTTTTCCAACATTTTGCTTTGCACGCGCATAGAATAGACCTCGAAAAAGCAAGTCGAGTGGAGTAGCACAATTCTCAAATCGAAAGAAGAAATCTTTAAGCTCAAAATATTTTCTATCCCGCATACTAAATATTGCCTGAGTAAAGACATCGATTTTCCCTATAATTGCATTGTCAAATTCATCTGGCTTGCATGTTATATCAAGATTTTTCAGAAATGCTTGTATTTCAGGGAAAAATTTTAGGGCGCGCTGAGGCAATAAACGAGCTTGTTCTGCACAGTAAGTAGCTGAGGACTTGTTAATTGATACGGCGTTTCTTTTAAGAAATAAGTATTGTGATATTACAGAAAGTGCCGCCATCTTGGCGGGATCGTCTCTGACTGAACTATTTAGCTTGCCTGAAAGAGTTAAATATAGTTTCTTATCCTTCTGGTATTGCTCATCATTCGTTTCAGCATGATCTGGAGCATAGACGATATTCATAATTTCTCTTGAAGTACTCATATTCTATTTCTTCCTTTCAATTTTAGGCGATTTCGCCTAACTATTTATATCCGAACTATTACGGCTATACCCCTATTGGCATGTTTTGTGAAGTACTCCATTTACGCAAGTTTTAGCAAAGCTTTCCCTGTTGAAGATAAAATAAGAAGCGAAGGAAACCAAGGGTATCTTGACAAACTCGGTCGCCTCTTGTTTTACACCCAAAATTATATAAATAAAAGCCACTTGATGCAAGAAAAAATCAATGGTTACATGTCCTTTAATGCCCTAAATTCAAGGACTGCTGAATTCAGAAAATTAGCCTTTATAAAATCAGCGCGATATTAACGATTTTTTTAAGGATTGAAGGACAGTGACCTTTTATTTTTCACTTGTCTAAACGATTTTGATTTGCTATAATTTTTTTGATATAAAACCGAATGTCTAATCCCAAACGTTAGACGAAATAAATTCACGTGGGAAGAAAGCGAAAAGGGTTATGAAAGAAGCAAAAAGGCAAAAAGATGACTTTAGGGGAAATAAATTAGGAAATGATTTGTTCGAGGAAAGAAGACTTCAAACTGTTTCTAAGCATAATATCTTTGAAAATTATTTAGAACCTTGGGCAAGAATTATTTCAAACCAACGGTGGTGTAAAGACGCTTATTATATAGATGCTTTTGCTGGGACTGGGAAATATATAAAAACTGGGGAAGCTGGTTCACCAGTTATCGCTGCTAATATCTTACTCAAATGTCAAAAACCAACTTGCAAATTTCATTGCATTTGTATCGAGAAAGACCCAAGGAGATTCAAAATTTTACAGGACTCTCTTAAACAATTTAGAGGGAAATTGAATATTGAAAGGTATAATGGCGAATTTTTACATTTTATAGACAGAATATTAAAGACAATTGGTAAGAGTCCAGCGTTTTTTTTCATAGACCCGGAGGGATTTGCAGGGATGGATTTTGATAAAATAGAAGCTATATTGAATTTACCCCATACAGAACTTCTTATAAATTTCCAATATAATGCAATTCAAAGATGGCTTAAAGCCCCACGAGTAGAAACTACAATAAGAAAATTATTCGGCACACCGGAGTATAAGAAAGCTAAAAGAGAAATTGATTTGATAGAACTATATAAAAGACAAATTAGGCAAACAGGCGCTTTTGTTTGGTATTTTAGGAATAAATTTCCTGAGATTGATAGAACTTTTTATTATTTAGTGTATGCTACAAAGAAAGTAGTTGGATTTAAAATAATGAAAGCAGTAATGCTTAGCGAACAAAGCAAGAGATATTTTGAACCTTACTTGTTTGAAGAGGTAGATTTTGATACCTTTCAAAAACAGATTTTCGATAAGTATAAAGGCAGAAAATTTGTGGAGTATAACGAAGTTTTAGCTTTTGTTTTGCAAGAAACGAACTATCTTGCTAAAGATTTAGATAGGGTAATAAAGAATATTGGAGCTAAAAAAATAATTCGCCCACGACAAGGACATAATCCTTTTTTGAATTTTCCTAATCACAATTCGAACTCTTCCCACTCGAGAACGTTACATAGTTCTGAATACGAATCCACCTTGTTGGAAGTGCCAGTTACCGTTAGGAAGCCGAAAATAAATTATAAAGAATATGAGCTTATCGATGGCAAAAAAAGATTATTAGTTAGTCAAATTAACGATGGTTCAATTATTATGCGCTTTGATAAGACTCGATTACCTAAAAAGCCTACGGATGCTATATGTCCCCATTTTCTTGAACTTAAATGGGCATATGGGTGTCCTTATGACTGTGCTTGGTGCTATTTAAAAGGAACTTTTAGATTTCGGCCAGACGGGTTGAAGCCGGTAATTAAGGACTTGGAGAAAGTAAAGTTACATGTGCAAACTTTCTTGGAGGAAGTAGAAGAAGCCGAGATTCTAAATACAGGTGAAATTGCCGACTCTCTTATGTATGAAAATGGCATGCCTCCATTTTCTAAATTGATAATTCCAATATTTGAAAAACAAAAAAAACATAAAGTATTATTCGTCACAAAATCGAACAGAATTAGAAATCTTTTGGAAATAAGACCGCATCGTCAAGTTATTATAAGTTTTAGTTTAAATGCCATTCCTGTGGCCGCGAGATGGGAGAAAAGAGCACCAAAAGTTTTGGATAGAATCGAGGCAGCAAAGACGCTAAGTAAGGAAAATTATGAAGTCAGAATAAGGATAGATCCGATGGTTCCTATAGATAATTGGCAAAAATATTATAAGGAACTTATTGATTTGATTTTTTCGGATTTTATTCCGCAAAGAATAACTATCGGTTCATTAAGAGGTTTGCAAAGCACCCTTAATGGCACTAAAGATGATACTTGGAAAAAATATCTAAATGAGACTTCGAGCTGGGGAAAGAAAATAGATTTCACAACGCGCCTGAGTATGTATTTAGATATCATGAGCTATTTAAAGAAAAAATATGACTATCGTAGAATAGCGCTTTGTAAAGAAACTAAAGCGATGTGGCAGAAGTTAGGTATGGATTATGAAAAGATAAAATGTAATTGCAATTGGTAATTCTTTAGGGAATAAATCAGAATATTTCTATTTTTTCCATTCAAAAGGGTGCCGAGTATGATTAAAACGGAACTTCTATTAGGAATAATAGGAACAGGAACAGGAGTTCTTTCCTTTTTATGGTTAATCTATAAACATGTTACTGAAAGGTCCGAATTGAACATAACAGTTTTGAGTGCTCGTAGGATAGTCAAACGTGAGGACGACCTTTATGGTAGTAAGAGCACTAAATTTAGAATCAATTTACAAGTCGTAAATGCAGGAAGATTACCTACATGTATAAGAAAAACTGAGCTAAATATTCAAACTGAGAGGCTCAAGAAAACACTTACGCCAGTGAGGCAGACAAGGCTCGGCCTTATAGAAGGTATGGGGGTTTATGGACTGACTCCATATATGGGTGAAAATCTGGATTTAACATTCTTTCTTGAAGATACAATTATAGATGCAACTTCGTTTCCTTGCGAAATAGTCCTATACAATGCTGAGAACAAACCTCATAAGGTCAAATTTTTTTCAAAGCTTTCGGACCAATGAGATTTACACTAATTACACTGGCCAACCTAACTGTAAAGTGATGCAATCATGGTTGAGCGGTTGACGGCTGAGTCAGTGGCCACTAAATATAGCATTGACGGGTTAGGGGGAGGCTGCAACCCAGCGGCTTTGTAAACCTATCCTTCTGTGGTGAATAGAATGAAGAAATTTCCTCCTGTTTTGGAACAAAATTTATGATTCTTCTTCTCTCCAAGCCATCTGGCAGACGGGCATCCCTAAACGCCTTGTCCATAAAACCCTAAAGAAATCTTGAACATGGCCTTTGCCACACAAAGGGTAACTTTCCGAATTTGACAGTCCTTAAATCTAAGCATTAAAGGACAGGAACCCTTGATTTTTCACTTGAGTAAATAAACTTAATTTGCTACCATTTGTTAATATAAAACGAAGGGAGTCCTTTCCCGAAGAATGAGAATAGACACTTTCATGGGCACTAATTTTTAGATTTTCTGGTTGTAAAAAAATCTAACTTCTGGTATAATAAAAACAGGCGAAATCGAAGGAGAATAAAACAAGGACTACAAGGATGAAGCCCATAGACATGGGCAAAATCGTAAAAGAACACAGGGGGAAATGGGTAGCGTTAATGGCGATGTTTCAACCAACAGTGCAGAATCGTACTTTGCCTTGTTGAAGCGGGGAGTACACGGAACATTCCACCAAATTCAAAGCAACACCTTCCACGATACTGTGATGAGTTTAGTTTTAGGTGGAATCACAGAAAAACGAATGACGGAACAAGGACAGAATTTGCAATAAAAGGTATTGAAGGCAAGAAGTTAATGTATAAGAATTTGGTTGGGACTTCTTAAATTAGAAAAGATGGTAAACGAAAGAAAAACTGAGGACTGGGAGAGCAAATAATTCAAATGGAGCAAGACACTCGCTATATTATAGATAATAATCTACGAAATAAAGGATGGATTTTAGACACATCAAGTCCAAGATGTAATGTTCATTTTGAAAGTCCCAGAGATGAAAAATTAAGAAAGAAATTAAAAGGCAAACACCCTGATTACATTCTCTGTCAATCAGGAACAAAAAAACCAATAGGGGTAATAGAGGCTAAGAAGGTGGGCGTTGATTTACAAAAAGCACTAAATCAAGGAGAAGGATACGCAAAAGAATTAGAAGCACCGCTTATTTTTGCAATGAACGGCGCTTATTGTGAAACCCGATGGCTATGGAATAAAAAACCGCTTATTTTGAATGGTGAGGAAGTTAAAGAAATTATAAGAGAAGCAGAAGCTTTAAAATTTTTACAAGAAAATTCCAATGATGTTTGCACTTTACCAAAGAATGTTATTGTGTCTCGCCAAGAATTATTATCAATTTTTAAAGATTTAAATAACACATTAAGGGGCGAAGGGCTTAGGGCTGGTATTGAAAGATTGAGTGAATTCGCAAATATACTTTTTCTTAAACTTCTAAGCGAAAACGAAAAAGAAGATTACTGGAATTCTATAAAAAACCAGAAAGATTCCGATATTATTGGTTTTATCAATAGTTATGTTCTGAATAAAATTAAGGGGAGATATGGTGGAGATGTTTTTACCGAATTAGAAATTCAAGACCCCAAAACCTTGAGAGAAATTATAAATAGACTTAATCCATTAGTGCTAAGCACAATTGATACCGACATAAAGGGAGATGCTTTTGAGTATTTTTTACAAAAAACCACCTCGACAGAGAATGATTTAGGGGAATACTTTACTCCCAGACACATTGTAAAGACAATAATTCATTTAGTTAATCCCATTTTCAAGGAAAGTATATATGACCCCTTTTGTGGCACGGGGGGATTTTTAACCCAAGCCTTTAAATACATAAAAGAGAACACCATTCTTAATACAAAGCAAAAAGAATATTTAAAGAAAAAAACTATTTTTGGCGGAGAAATTACTTCTACCGCCCGAATTGCTAAAATGAATATGATACTTCAAGGCGATGGTCATGCTGGAGTATTAAAAATCAATAGTCTGGCCAATCCTAAAGATAAAGAGTTTGATGTTGTAGTTTCTAATATTCCTTTTTCTCAAAAGACAAAACATTCAGATTTATATTATAACGGAATCGCAAAAAATAATGGCGATGCTACCTGTATTTTACATTGTTTACGAGCATTAAAAAATGGTGGCCGAATGGCTTTGGTTGTGCCAGAGGGGTTTTTATATCGTGGACACCTAAAAGAAGTAAGAGAATTTCTATTAAATAATGCTAAATTACAATCAGTTATTTCTTTACCACAGGGCGTATTTCTTCCTTACGCAATGACGAAAACTGACATCTTATATTTTACCGAAATATCAAAAAAAACCGACAAGCGGTTTTTCTATTTTAATGTAAAAAATGATGGCTATTCTTTAGATAATCATCGTAAAAAAACACAAGGACCTAATGACCTACAAATAGTTAATTCAGCTTATTTTAAAAACGAAAAAGACATTTTATCTATTGGATTTAACATTATTGATTTAGAAGAAGTTAAAAATAATAATTATAATTTGGTTGGCAATCAATATGCTAAAAAAAGGAACAAAACGGGATGGCCAGAAGTTAAATTAGAAGAAGTGATTTTAGATATTAAAGATGGTGGCACTCCCTCAAGGAAAAAAGAAGAATATTTTAATGGGGGAATTTATTGGTGTGTTGTAAAAGATATAAAACCAGAAATTTGGGGGACAAAAGAAACTATATCCGAACTTGGTCTCAAAAATAGTTCCGCCAAAATCTGGCCAGTTAATTCAATTATTATTTCTTTAGGGGCATCAATTGGCCATGTTGGTATTGCTAAAATACCAGTTGCGACAAAACAGGGATTATCTGGGATTGTTGTTGATTCAAAAAAAATCGTTCCTGAATACCTATTTTATATCTTATCTAATAGAACTGAGGAAATTCAAAATATGGCGACTGGAACTACTATTCAAGAAGTGAGACCATCTAAATTTAAAAAATTATTTAGACTTCCATTACCTCCTTTAAATATTCAAAGGCAAATAATAAAAGAGCTAAAAATAAAAGAAAAAAAGATTAAAAAAAACGAAAAAGAGATAGAAAAAGCACAAAAAAGCATTAAAGAAAAAATAAATTCTCTTTGGAAAATATAATCCCATGTCTAAATCCAAAAAGAAAAAACTCAAATATCTCAAACCCCTCTCTTTATATCCCCTGAAACCAGAGCAAGCTCTGTCAGCTTTTATGCAAGTAAAACCGGAAAGAAAAAAGGTTTCAGAATTTTCTTGACATACCCTAAGGAAAAGATGTACAATAATAATGCTTAATGTTTATGCTTTGGACCAAAGGTGAGTAGTGTTCCAAAATAGAATTTAAGTAATTCTTTACTTTAATCCCTGACTATAGGGATAGTATAAAAGGGACACGTAGAGGTGGGCTTCTACGTGTCCTTTTTTTTTGAATACAGTGGGTCTTGAAGACAGAGTCAGTGACTCTCAATATGACCAAAGGGGGAATAGTAAATGACAGGGAAATCTAATGACACTACAGATGATTTGGATGATGAAGTGGATTTGGACCAGAAGTTTCTTGATAAATAAATAAGTAAAAGGTAAGATAAGTATGTGTTAGGATTGTGTGCTAATGGAAAAATAGAGAGAAGGATCGCTAAATGGTTTCACACAATATACAAAAAGCAAGAACAATGGCGGTCTTAGAAACCGTTGCCCTGCCACGTATGTCTTGGTTAATGTATAATTCCCCTTATCCAGAAAGGATTTCATAAGGGTAGGCTTTATAGACTACTCGCAAGTGCTTATTCTGAGATAAAATAATACCCTTGACAAATTTAGCTTTTTATGGCATTATTTAAAAAAGAAATTTGGTCAAAAAGTATAAACACTAATTGAAAACTGAATAAGGCCTTTCCGCAAAGAGGATAGCTCTCTGACGCGTTACTGCGGAGTAGGCTGTCGCTATGCCCGAAAGGGCAAGGGGTGGCAGTCAGACCCGGACTTCGTAACGCGTCGTCGGGAATGATGTTTGCGCCCCTTTTTTATTTGTGGAAAAGGCTGAGCATTTGAAGAGTTGACTTCAATATTATGTAGGAGGAAAAGATGAAAAATCTTTTCAATAATAACAATGAATTTCTGACAGCAAAAGAGGCAGCAAAACTCCTCAAAGTTAGTGTGGGGACAATTAAGAATTACATTTACAGGAGAAAGTTGAGGTCTTTTAAAACTCCTGGAGGTCAGCATCGAATATCAAAATCAGATTTGTCTGAGATAATTAAACAGGTTAAAAGAGAACCACTCTTTAAAGAAACAATGGATAATGAAGAGGTTATCAAAGAGTTAGAAAACTACTTATACTCTAGGAAAATAAAAAAGTCTGAATTGGCAAGACAAATAGGCACAAGTAAAAATAATATCTCTAGATGGTTAAAAAGGAAGAGTAAAATTAGTAAAGCTTGGCTAGAGGTAATGAAAGCAAAAGGAATTATTAGAGAACTATGAATTTTTTGTTCTGAACCTGAAATACAAATAGGAGGGCTTGTCTACGGTATTGGCCTTAGCGTGAAATTCTGATGCTATGAAAAAATAGTAGATGAAGATAAAACCATATCGGAAAGGAGGAGAAATGAAAAATCACAGCTTAATAGGCATGCTTGTATTTTCGTGTTTAATCTTGAGTGGTTGTGCTTTAAGTCATAGAGATGAACATTTTATTATTGACTCTGCTCTGCAGTTGAGGAAGGCAAAAATACAAGCCCAGACAATAGCTGGTTATCAAGTTCTTCTTAGTGACAAGATGGAAGACATAGATGTTTTTGGCGAATGGTTTGTCTTTAGCATGGATTTTGGAAGAAATGTAGAAATGTTTGTAATGAAAAAAGATGGAACTGAATTAAAAAGATTAACATTCAATGATTGTTATGACGGAAAACCTAAATGGTTTAAGTATGGTAGTTATGCTTCATTACCCAATATCATTTTTTATTCAAATATGGCTGGAAAACATAATTGGTATATGATGGAATGTGACGGGAAAAAAGTAGAAGAGATGCATACATACATATCACTAGATGAAAAGAAATGGCTTTTTAGAGATCAGGATAATTTTTATCTAATATATTATGATGGCCCGATCACTAAGGGGTATTCTGATGATAAAAATATTAAAGACTATTATTGGGCTAAAGATGGGGACATAATCTATATTACTGGCTCTGAGGAGCATAATGAATATTACAAATGTTCTTTTAATGGTAATTTTTCTATTATATCTAAAGAAGATTATAATAGGTTAAAAGAAGAATATTTTAGGTTAACTAAATGAAAAAAATATTGATAGTAAATGACAATAAAGCGATGGGAAAGTTATGTCAAAAGATATTGCTCTATTGGAAGAAGCAATTTATTGTAGAGACTGTTGAGAGTGGAGAAGAAGCACTAAAAATATTAGATAATACTTTCAGCCTTGTAATTACTGATTTGAACATGCGTGGCTTTGATGGACTGTGGCTGGCCAAGAAGATAAAGCATAAGTTCAATGAGAAAATTCCTGTAATTATTATGACTAGCTTTATTAGCAAGGAAAAGATAGCTAAAGCAAAGCATGCAGGAATCTCTGTTTTTTTATCGAAACCGTTTGTTGCAGGGGACTTTCTTCTCGTAGTATCTCGCCATTTGGAATAATAAAAGAATCATCAAAAAAGAATATAACAAAAGGAAATAAATCAGAATTGAAAAGAGACTTGAATTTATCAGTATTCTGGCATTGACTTTCATCCATTTCTTATGTAAAATGAATTTCGAACAAAAGGGACCGGATATCTGGATTTTTCATAATTTTTGGCTTAAAATCTTGAACTAGAGACAAAAATGGCAAGAAAATTATTGAGAATTTTGGCATTGAATTTCTTGTTAAGCATTTGTCTTGTGTCTTCAGCCTATTCGGATGATTTAACTCATACAATTGGAATAGGCCTGGGGTATCCTTATTTTTATTTGGAGAATAGTAATTAAGTTATAAAGGGAAAAGCAATGTCTAAAAGGAATTTTTTTAGTATAGCTATTTGTGCGACCTTAGCAGTCATTGCTAACTGTTCCATGCATTCCAACCTAGCTTGGGCAGCATGGGTTGATGCAGATGGTTCAGGAACTGAATCAATAAATATCTCAGATAATGGTGGGCGTTGCATTTATCCTTCTCTTTATTTAGATAATTCTGGGAATCCTCACATTGCCTGGGAGGAGGATACTTCAGGAAACACCGACATTTATTATCTTAAGTGGAACGGCTCGGCATGGGTTGATGCTGATGGAAGCGGGCAGGAATCAATAAATATCTCAAATAATAGTGGGTATTCCATTTCCCCTTCTCTTTATTTAGATACTTCTGGCAATCCTCACATTGCTTGGCGTGATGATACTTCAGGAAACACCGACATTTATTATCTTAAGTGGAACGGCTCGGCATGGGTTGATGCTGATGGAAGCGGGCAGGAATCAATAAATATCTCAAATCACAGTGGGTATTCCATTTCTCTTTATTTAGATACTTCTGGTAATCCTCACATTGCTTGGTATGATAATACCTCAGGAAACCCTGACATTTATTATCTTAAGTGGAACGGCTCGGCATGGGTTGATGCTGATGGAAGCGGGCAGGAATCAATAAATATCTCAAATGACAGTGAACATTCATATTACCTTTCTCTTTCTTTAGATACTTCTGGCAATCCTCACATTGCTTGGTATACTTATACCTCAGGAAAGTCTAACATTTATTATCTTAAGTGGAACGGCTCGGCATGGGTTGATGCTGATGGAAGCGGGCAGGAATCAATAAATATCTCAAATAACAGTGGGTATTCAGGGTATCTTTCTGTTTTTTCGGAGCCTCCTTCTCTTTATTTAGATAGTTCTGGGAATCCTCACATTGCCTGGCGTTATGATACCTCAGGAAACTATTACTATGACATTTATTATCTTAAGTGGAACGGCTCGGCATGGGTTGATGCTGATGGAAGCGGGCAGGAATCAATAAATATCTCAAATAACAGTGGGCGTTCAGAGCAACCTTCTCTTTATTTAGATACTTCTGGCAATCCTCACATTGCTTGGCGTGATGATACTTCAGGAAACACTGACATTTATTATCTTAAGTGGAACGGCTCGGCATGGGTTGATGCTGATGGAAGCGGGCAGGAATCAATAAATATCTCAAATAACAGTGGGTATTCAGAGCAACCTTCTCTTTATTTAGATACTTCTGGCAATCCTCACATTGCTTGGCGTGATGATACTTCAGGAAACTATGAAGTATATTACGTTAGATGGCTACCATCCGTACAACCTGCAAATTTACAGATTGAAAGCATTAATGTCAATTCATTAAATATAACTACTGGAATAAATATAGTGGTTGTATTAAAAAACAATAGTGAAACCGAATTAAATAATCTTACAGTACAATTTTCATATGGAGATTATGAAGGAGAATATGTTATCGGGTATAGTACAGGGATTTCTCTTCCTGCAAATAGTCATAATGCTTGTGGAATTTGTTGGAATTTACCTAGCAGGGTAATTGAAGCAAAAAAGATTTATGTAAAAGTAGTCGATAGCCGACTCAGTTCACCAGTTATAAAATCTGAGACCATAAATATCTATTGTACAGACTTTGAATGGAAAAAAGATGCCTATTATTTCAAAAATTTTGATGTTACTTCTGAAGAATTAGAAAATTCATTAATTCACCTTTTCGAGCCTTTATCTTTTGACCCTTATGTAGTGCTAGGAATGAAATCAGTTTTACATAGTTTTCTTACTGGAATCAAACACTGTTTTGGAATGAGTGCTACTAGTATTTTATATAAAGAATCTCCTGAGTTAAAGCCAGTATCAAAGGACACCTATAAAATGTTGCCTACAGATAATGGAGTTTTGGCTAAGATATGTGAATACCAGTGGGGTAGTGGTGCGATAAAAGATGCTTTAAAATCAGTGATAGTACAAACTTCTTCAAAATCTTCATATGACCCAAATAAGGAGTATGAGAAAATATTAAATTCTATAAAGGAAAATCATCCTGTGATTATAGGTTTAGGTAAGTTGGGAGATACAGGTGGCCATGCAGTTGTAGGTTATAAAATAATAGATTTTCCTAGCAAAAACAAAGTTGAAATTTATTGCTATGATTCTGAATATACAGGAGTTTCAAAAGACACTGTAGATACTTCTGATGACGACCCTGATTATTCTTTTAATATATGTAAAGTGAGATTTGATAAGACTAGTTCCCTCTTTTCCTATCCTGAATCTTACGATATCGCACAATACTGTGATTGTTTGCCTGTCGCTTCTGATGTATTGAAAAAAATTGTTATTGACGCGTATAATGGATTTTTAGACTTTATAGCACGTAGTGGTCTTACCCAAATCTTTCTCGCATGTCCAGCAGATGCATTAATAACTGATGAAAATGGAAGAAAAGTGGGTATTCTTAAGGGTTTAGAAGTGAATGACATTCCCAATGCAACAATGAATATAATTAATGATATGGAAGTGTATTATCTCCCTAGTGATGGTAAATATAGTGTTCAAACAACAGGAACAGGAAATGGAACACAAGACTTAAGTATCCTCATATCCGAAGGAGACGGGAAGATTAGTCATATTATTTACAAGGATAATTTGATACAAATTGGTTCTAAAACTTACTGTTTCATTGGTCAAGGAAACACAAATTACACTATGAATATCGATGTCGATGGCGATGGAACAATTGACCAAACTAAAGAGCCAGATTACATAATACACAAATACTCCTCCCCTGATATGGGCGATTCTCTTATTAGCAAAATACATAATTATCCCAATCCTTTAAAGAATACTGGAACAACGTTTACTTACTTTTTAGCCAAAGATGCTCAGGTTAAGATTAAAATCTATGATATAGCAAATGATTTAGTTTGTAGTTTAGACAATCTTCCAGGAGATGGTGGATTATGGAATGAATATCCATGGGGTGGTTACGATGAAGATGGTAAGGAATTGTCTAATGGTGTTTATATTTATATGATTATCGCTGAGACAGGGGATGAAAAAGAAACAAAAATAAATAAATTACTTATTTTGAAATAATAGGAAAATTTAATGAATAAGAATTATTCTTTAAAGGTAATTTTAATAAAAGTTTTGATAATTTCTCTAAGCAGTTCATATAATTGGGCTGGTCAAGATGCTAAAACAGCAGGTGCTTTTTTAAAATTAGGGGCAGGAGCGAGGGCATTAGGTATGGGGGGAGCATTCATATCTGTTGCTGACGATGCTTCAGCCGTGTATTGGAATCCTGCTGGTTTGTCGCAGATTTCAGGGAAAGAAGCATCATTTATGCACGCCTCAATGGCACAAGATAGAAATTACAATTTCCTGACTTATGTCCATTCTTTGACAAGAATAGGGACGCTAGGAATTAGCTGGACTAATTTCAATGTAAGAAATATTGAAATATGGAATGATGAGAATGATTTGATTGGTACGGCTAAAGATTCAGAAAATGCATTTGTACTCTCATATGGAAAGGAATTTTATTCTAATTTGTCTGGCGGTTTTAATTTAAAATATCTTTATCAAAAGGTTTATGAAAATAAAGCATCCGGTTGGGGAATAGATATGGGGTTGATGTATAAACTAATAAATCGTTTGTCGTTAGGGTTAACAGTCCAAGATATGGGCTCAAATCTCAAATGGGATACTTCTTCAGGACGAATGGACAAAGTTCCTCTTAAAGTAAAAGGGGGTGCATCTTATCGCCTTTTAAATGATAATCTCCTTTTAGCCACAGATGTTGTTCAGGTATTGGATAATAATACAAGAGTCAATTTTGGTCTAGAATATAAATATGAAATAAAAAAAATCTCGCCATCAACAATAGCAATAAGAATAGGATACCAATCAGGGTATGAGTTGGGAAATTTAGCAGGAGCAAGTGCTGGACTTGGTTACAGGTTCAAGATTGGAACAATGCCTTTTCAAATTGACTATGCTTTCACACCTTACGGAGGTTTAGGAGATACCCATAGGATTTCTCTTTTAATTTGCTTTGGAACAGAAAGACGTAATAAATAGAAATATCCATAAAGAAGTTTTCAGAGATATCTTCTTATTACAATAAGATAAATTATTGAAAATAAAAAAGTCAATATGGTTAATAAACATCCACAAATTATAAGAGATTGTTTTTTGTATTTTATGCCAAAGATTAGCAAAACAGCACCTACTAATATTGACAAGAACAAAAAAATGCTTATGTTTCTTGGTTTCTTATATATTGTTCTTCCTGTAACCGTAAAGTTTTGATTGCCTACCCATCCAGAAAAAGTCCAATTTCTTACAATTGCACCTCTCTTTAGATTATCGGCACAAATCATCTCATCATTGCTTACTACAAGCTTATGACAATCCCCTAAATAAGGCTCATATTGTTCGTATAACTTACATAATTCCCCATATAATTCTTCGTATCCGTATTCTATTTTTTCTTTTTCACATATTTCTATAAAGTAATCTCTAGCAAATTCTTCCACACTAACTATTCCAGTGCGAATATTGCCTGTTTCTCCAGGAAGAAATTGTTGCGGTTCCCTTGCAGAAGGTACTTCATACTTTTCCCATGCAGAAGAATAAATGTATACTGTATCTGAGCAAGTATTTTTACTAACTACTATTTGCCCTCCACAACCTCCACTTCCACGAATTTCCAAACATTCTATTTCAGGGTCTATTTTATCAACATGTGCGAAACAAGGTGGACATAGATAAGCTTGTACAGTAGGAATTAAGACAGATATCAAGAGCATGATTAAAAAAACTTTCTGTAAACTCCTCATTTTATTCTGTTTTATCATAATGTTTAAAAATCGGCTCCTTTTTATACCTTTCTATTTTTCACCACTCTTTCTTATAAGACATATTTATTTTTTACTTGCTTTACCCTTCTTAGAGCTAAATTTAAATCCACCAATCTTTAGAAATCTCTCATTTTCTCAGTTTCCATTTCTGCCGTAAATTAGCACAAATCTGTTTATGTGTCTTTTTCTTTCTTCTTTATGAAAAAAGAGGATGTAGACAGATGGCTGAGAAAGAAAGGAGAGAGAATAGCAGTTTTGCGAATAATGACTAAGCCAATGACACCAATGGAAATCGGAGAAAAGATTGGATTGAAAAGGATTAGAGTAGAAGGATTTTTGGAAAAAGGCATTTTTAAATGCTTAACACCAAAAGCGAAAAAGGGCAGAGTTTACGGATTGACAGAAAAAGGGCAGAAGACAGCAAAGAGATTAGCAAAAGATGAAGACAGGGCTTATAGTTACTTCAAACCCGATATAGATTGGTATGCGTATGGCTGGATAACTTGCAGTAAACCAGTAAGGATGATTTTCAAAGCAGTAGCAACAGGAAGAGAAACCGTCAAGGAAATTGATGAATACCTAAAAGCACCTGGTAGGCAGTTAATTTTAACCTACAGCTATAAATATAAGTTATTGAGAGATTTGGTTAAGAAAGGCCTTTTAAGTGTTTCGGGAGACAAGAGAAAATTGTTTGCACTTACGGAAAAAGGAAAAGAAATAAAAGACGTTATTTTGAGAGAGTAAATTTTTAATTTTGTGAAGTTTATGACAAAAAAGTTAGTGATAGCTCTGTTTTTCATAAGCTTTGCCCCTTACACCTCACAATATTTTTCAATTAAAAACAAAGTGTTTGATTTTTGCCTGCTTCTATTTCTTCAATGTCCTCAAAGATTTAATCATTTCTCCTTGCTCTGCCAATATCATTGACACTGTTTCCTTCAATTCTTGATTTTCTCTCTTGAGCATCGTCAAATCATCTGATTTTATGATTTCAGCAGTTTCCTGTTCATTTATGCCTTCTCTGTCGATATAACGTTGAGGCTGGTCTGATGTCATGCTCCAGCCATATCTATAACAAAGCTGATATTGATTAAGTCTATGACAATAGTAAGTAGCAGAAGAGTGGCGAAATAGATGGATGTTAACGTTTTTCTTAATGATTTTTTGGGACTGTTCTTTAATCCTAATTCTTAAAGCATCATAAGTTAGGGGAAATAATTGCGCTTGTGGGTTATCTTTATCAGGATGTGTGCAAAGCCAGGCGTCCAATACCTCAGTACATATGGGGACACTTATCGTTCGTGGCTTTGTTTTGCTGTGTTTGATCCTGATTATGTAATGACCTTCCTTCCTTGTTAAATCGCCTATTCTTATATTTAAAAGTTCCGAAACCCTCGCACCTGTATCAAATAAAACCATAACGACAGTTTTATACTTTAAATTGAAAGATTCAGCAAGTTTTTTTACCTCTTCCCTTGATAATGCAGGAATTTCCTTAATTGTATGTTTGGGTTTAATCCATCCTGCCAACTTTTGGTATTTATCGCCTTTTTCAAAAATATAAGCCACAAGTCTCTTGGTCGTCATTTCAAAGTCTGAGACAGTTTCTATGTCAAGAGGTTTATCGGTTTCTATTTTTACTAACTTTTTTTTATTTTTTCCAATTTTTACTAAATGAACCAATTGTCTTTTGTATTCACCCTTCCTGAGATTTGTTATCACTTTTTCTATATCTTTAGAAGTTAATTTTTTAAAAGGTTTATTCTCAAACATCTGGTTAACTCTTGTAAGAAGGTAAATATACTTCATAAGCCTTGCAGGCCCGCAAGGTTTTCTACTGATTTTCCCGAGTTCGCACGCCTTCAGAAAGCTAAGCATGACCTTTTTGTTTTCAGGGTTAATGTTTTTATCTTCCCTTAAAGACCGAAATCTTCTTTCATATCTTTTCGTTTCGTTATGCACTTCTATTTTTTCGGTGTAGGCATTTTCCATGCCAACTCAGAAGCAAAGCTACTTTATAAACTTTACGCTCTTCACCCGAATCTTTTTTAAGAACGCCGAGAGCAAGCCTTCTTAAAATTCATTCGGTTTTTTATGCCCCTGCTTTAAAACCCTTTTACCCTGCCGCAACATGGGAGATATTTTTTTGTTCATTTTCCAACCTCTTTTCTCTTGCCAGCAAGCCAGCCGATTAAAGAACCTAATCCAAAGGCCAGCGAAAGATAAAGTACAAGTCCTATTAAACCGTATCCTTTCCATAATCGAGGCCATAAGTAGTCCATTAAGTCAACTTCTAGTATCCCAATTAAATAAAAACCCATTAATATCGTTCCTAACAAACTAATTACTCCGCCTCTCAGCCAATATTTCTTAAATAGGCCGCTTATTGCAAAAAAGATAGAGAAAGGAATGCCTCCCATAATCAAAGATATAGTGATATTGGATAAGATAGCACTCATGCAACGAAGTCCACTAAAACCAAGAGGTCCACCAACAGAGGGGACAACGCAAATGCTCCCATAAAATATGGCAATGGTCAAAAACACAATTGCAGTTCCAATCAATCCACCTTTAAGCCAAGTTTTCATTTCTTAAACCTCCCAATAAGCCAGCCGATAAGGGCTCCCAAGATAAATAAAAAGGACGCATTTATAATTAAAAAAACAGAATAGGGCATAGACATCCCCATGATGGTGCCTGCTCCTGCAACTGATAAACCAAATAGTTTTCTAAATAAAAATTCAATTAACATCAAAACTATTCCTGGACCTAAAAGAGCCAGTTCACGCATATCAGAACTGCTCGTATAATATAATATTACGGAAATAATTAATAAAATTAAAAATAAAACGATACCAATCAACCCGCCTTTAAGCCAAGCTTTCATTTTGCTGCCTCTTTTTTCTTTTTTACCATACTTAAACTAAAAAGCAAAAAGTAATATTTAAATCTTTATCTAATCAAGGAATTAAGTAATTTAAACTTTACGCTCTTCACCCTAATCTTTTTTAGGAACGCCGAGGATGAACCTTCTTAAGATTCATTCGGTTTTTATAATTTAAACTTTATGTTTTTATTTTTCCAAAATCTACTTAGATTAATTGTGCCGAGCCCTATTTTTCTTTGGTTTTCAGGAATCCCATGATAATCCGTCCCTCCTGTAGCGACCAGATTTAATTTTTTAGCAATTTGTGCAAAATGCCTTATCAGGATTTTATAGGCAAGGCAAGCCTCTTTTTTCGAATTGTTTACATAAATAAAATGAAAAACCAAACCCACTACTGCCAAAAACAGCTGGATCTGTCTTTATTAAGAAATCAATACCATAGGAGTCTCTTAGTTCCTCTAATGCTTCTTCTGTATCTTCAGCCGAAGGTTTTTTTCCAAATAATGTTTTTAAAAACATCCAAAGTTTTCCAAGAGTCGGCGGGTCAACAAGAATATCGCTAACATGGAATTTTCCATATTCGTCGGTTTTAACCTTTATTGTTTTATACAATCCATAACCTATTTCTAAATCATAAGATTTCTCAGCTTCAAGTCCCTGTCCATAAATTTTTATTTTATCTCCATAATCTCCATATCTCGGAACTAAATATAATACGGGACTTAAACTACCCCCATTAGGTATTCCCCTTTTAAATAAGAACCTTCTTTCTGTGCTTCCCTTATGAAGAACTGCTATAATTGTTTTCCCATTTTGTTTTAAGGCGATTATATTCAGTGGTTTTGCAAGAGTGTCAGTTATATTAAAAAAACCACCGTCGTAATCTAGCGTATAAAGTACAGGGTTTAGCTCTTCTGTTAGTTCAAAAGCATCTTGAAGGTATCCCCGTTTATCTGAGCGTGTTTTTTTGACTTCCTTTCCATTGTAATAAATGGTATATTCTTCATTCTTCGGAAAATAATAACCGTCAACCATAACAAACTCTCCAAGAGCGGAAAATTCAATGGCTGTGCCCAGAGAAGGTTTACTAACAATTTCATTTGAATAATCTACCGAGTCCAACCAAAACATAGTTTCTTCACTTTTAGCAGCAATATCAAAATTAATTATTATCCCTTTATTTTTATTATTCCAATCCTGTAAAAAAATAGTATTAGTCTTATCATAATTTATTTTTGGTAACTTAAAACCTATTTCTGCTTCTCCCTGATAAGCAACTATTGGGGGTCTTTCAATTCCAATACCATTTACATACTCAATATTTGGCCGTGTTGCAAGAACATTATTTGCATGTACAGTATAATTTCCTTCAAGACCTTTTAATTGCAAATAAACCCCACCAGGAAGACCTCCTAATACATCTTGTTCTAGTTTTACACTTCTTTCTAATTTAACTTCTGGTAGAGGCATATCATTATTTGTAACATTTATTGAGATAACCTTTATCTCCCATTCTTTTGGAACTTTAGATAAACTAAATTTAATCTTCACTCCCTGTCCAGAATTTGACAAAATAAGTTCGTTTTCCCCTTCTTTTAAAACACTTCGTTCAATTTCTTTTGTGAGTATGTTTTCAAAAGCCATATTGCCCGGTGAAACCGGCTCTCCCAAGAAAGAATTGCCAGAAGAAGACATTCCAACAAAGATATCATTGATTATCATAACATTGCCAATGGTTGGTCCTTCGGCTTGCGCAGAAATAATAATGCTATATCTTGGAAAGGCCTCAGGTCTAACTGGTTCTATACCAAACCTAGTTATTTTAAGATTTGTTTCTTGAGCCGAGGCTGCACCTAAAGAAAAAAGAATAAAAAATAATAATACAATCAAAATCCTCTTTTTCATAGTATTCTAACCAATTTATTCTTTATAAAATTTACTAAATAACCAAAGTTTATCTGCCTCGTACTTTCACATGGAGAAAAACCCCCGGCGCTACCGGTCTGATTTTCCAGCAAGTATGCAATCTCCCTGTTGACGTTTTTTGCAAGCTTCAAAACCCTTCACCCTAATTTTTTATTGGAACGCCCCGCCAGGGAACCGAAACGCCGAGAGCAAGCCTTCTTAAAATTTATTCGGTTTTTTAAATCTCATTGTCTGTAGTAGTTTTGTGCAGATTTTTCCTTCTCCTTAAAATAATATTTTTCTTCATTTAATAGTTTTTCGTTATTTATATACTCCAAAGAATTTATGTAAAACCCCTCTAAAAACCTAACCCGCTCAGATATATCACCAACCAATTCTTTCAATTCTTTTGAGTTTTCCTTTAATTTCTCTAGTCTTTGCTTGTCTTGATATTCTATTTTCATTCTTTTCTCTTTCAAACTTTTCCATCCAATAACATCTGAAGCACATCACTATGTCACTTGTTATCCTGCCATGGATTGCAGATACGCTGATAAACAGTTTATTTCGGTCTTTTTCACCGCAAAATTTGCATTCCATGTTAAAGGTCAATCCGTGCCGTCTATAAAGATTGTGCTAAGATAAGGCAGAATTACCCGCGATTGTCATAAGTTTTCTCTGAATTTTTATAGTTGTGTTTCCCAAAATCACCGTAGAAACTGTTCCTGTAGCTTTTTATTAAATGGCAAAGTTTCATGTTTATGTCCTGGACCGTATCAGCTATTTTCAAAACAGCTTTTTTACATCTTGTTTCCAAATTATCTTTCGCCATCATAAATTATCTATTATTTATTTTAAGTATTTTTAAAGTGACAACTGTCTATTGAAGGTTATTAAAAAACTTTGTGCCAATTTACGGTGAATTTTTAACCTTCAATCTTACGTAAATGATTTATTAGTTCTTTAGCCTGATATTGTGGAATGTTCAATACTGTCAAATTTCTTGCCATAAACTGACACAACCTATTTAAACAAAAGGTTACTACTTCAAAGTAAAGGTTAAGTTGAAAATGGAATATTCACCATATATGCCATACTCAAACATAAATTCCAATTATGTCGGCTCTTACGAGAATTCATCCTATCAGCCAAATCTCGAGAAAATTGTTTCGTCTCACACAGACAAACCAGAGAAGGATTTCGTAAAGAGGATTCTTTCGGATAAATCAAGAACTCTTAAAAGCACGGTAAAAGCGCTTCTGGCAGAGATAGACTTGAGAAAAAGAGTCAGTAACGATGTTGTTTCAAGAATGGATTATGATATTTGTAAATGCTGCACATATTTGCAAGAGATTAAATTTTTTACACAAAGAAGCTACGTTCCTGACACAAGTTTTACAAGCAGAAGAACACAACTTGAAGACAGGATTTTCAGCATTGAGAATGAGAAAAGGCGAGAGGAAGTATTTTGCTGGCGTGATTTAATGTTCTTAAGAAAATACTTGATGGGTGCCTTGAAAGACTACTGGCTTGTCTCAGGAACTGAAGAATTAATGTCTTCGGACATGGCAAATTTGCTTGACAAAAATGAACATACCGATAAGGGAAGTTGAAAAAATTTGCAAAAGCCTTAAACCTGTAATAGGCGATAAGGCCAATGCCCTTTGGTTTAAATATCTGGCAGAGGACGAGAAAGGCAAAAAAGAACTTGAAAGGCTGTTACAGATTTTATCAGTCAAGATTTTGAATAAGAACCTTCAGGATGAAAGAATCCTTTTAATGCCTCCAACAAAAGAACAGGCATCCGGAGAATATCCTATCGGACAGGTAATTTATAACGACAAGGAAATTTGCACTTTAAGATTGAAAGAAGAGGATTTCATCAGACAGATAGGCATATTCTCCATAACAGGAGAAGGGAAAACAAATATTGGCATGTTGCTTGTACTGCAGTTATTAAAGAAAAAAATTCCTTTTATGATTATAGACTGGAAGAGAAGCTGGCGGAACCTATTGAGTTTATCGCAAGAGGAATTTCCTGAACTGAAGCAATTACAGGTATTTACAGTTGGCAGGTCAGCGGCACCTTTTTATTGGAATCCTTTTCGAGAGCCTCCAAACGTTCATTACAAGACATGGCTGGCAAAAGTAACAGAAGTCTTGGAGAGTTCGCATCTGGCAGGATTTGGAGTTGCAGATATTTTCACTAAAATATACGACAAGAAATTCTGGGAATTCGGCTTTACAAAATCACATCAAGAAAGATACCCTAATTTTTTTGACGGCATGAAAGAACTTGAAAAAACAAAAGTTTATGCACGTGAATTGCTGTGGAAACAATCTGCTTCAAGAGTCTTCAAAAGCTTTACCTTCGGTCCTCATGCTAGCTGCTTTAATTCAAGAAATCCCGTCAAACTCGAAGAGCTTTTGGAAAAGCCTGTTATTCTTGAACTTGACCAGGAATTGCCAAAATGCCTAAGAACGTTCTTTAGTGAAATAATCCTTAGATGGATACACCTTTACAGAATCTCACAAGGAGAAACAGAGAAATTAAGGCATGTTCTGTTCATTGAAGAAATCCACAACCTTTTTCCAAAAACAAGAATTGAGAGAGAAACTATGTCATCTTTGGAAAATGTTTACAGAGAAATAAGAGGCTTTGGACAAGGTTTAGTTAGCATAACCCAACATACTTCTTTATTGCCTATATACATTTTAGGAAACTGCCATACTCAAATAACACTTGGTTTGCAGCATGGAGATGATATAAGAGCAAGCAAGAAGTCTCTTTTTTTAGAAGATGGCCAAGAAATTTATCTTGATAAGCTTAAAGTTGGAGAAGGAATAGTCAAAATTAAAAATAGAATAAACCCTTGTTATGTGAGATTTCCTCTTGTGCCAATAAAAAAGGGTTTTATTACAGATGAAATGATAAAAGAAAAAATGCAAGGTTATTCCGCTTATTCCAAGCCTAAAGAAGCCAAAAATGAGGTTATTACGGTTATTCCGCATCAAGATGAAAGTCTTGCGGAAGAAGTGAAACAACTCCTGGTGGATGTTTTTAATTTTCCTTTGTCAGGCATTGCAAAACGTTATCAAAGAATAGGCCTAAGCGTGCGTAAAGGCAATGGCTGCAAGCATTACCTTGTATCAAAAAATTTTGTTGAAACCAAAGAAATTCAAACAAAAACAGGCAGGATTACCTTGTTGCAATTGACAGAAAAAGGAAAGTCTTTTCTTAAAAATTTAGGCTACAAGGTCAGGAATTACAGAAACGGCATAGAGCATAAATTCTGGAGATGGAAAGTTGCTGATTACTATAAAAAGAAAGGATATAAAGTTTATATTGAAAAAGAACGCAACGGCAAAGCAGACATAGTGGTTAAGAATGGCAATAAGACCATTGCCGTTGAGATAGAAACAGGTAAATCAGACGCCATAAGAAACATTCAAAATGATTTGGCAGCGGGTTTCGACATGATAGTTTCGGTTGCCACAAACAAAGCTACTGAAGAGAAGATAAAAAAAGAATTAATAAAAAATAATTTAAACACAAACGAAAAGATTAAAGTAATTTCCGTCAAGGGTTTTGAGATGCCTTCCTGATTTTTTAGACAAATCACTATGCCTTTCACTTACCCGTCATAAATCCGCTAATCAGAAACATCCTAATCTCAATCCAAAATCTGAAAAGCTTCTACCGTAAATTAGCACAATCTATTTAAAAGCATAAAACTCAATCTAAATAGAACATAAGTTAAAAAAGTTCTTTTATTAGAACTAAAAACTGAAAAAATCCGAGAATATCTCCATTGTGTATTCCAAAAAGGCTTATTTCAGCTTTTATGAGGAGTTTTTTCCTGAAAGAGGATTTCTAAACGAGTTTTGTTAGTTGAGACTGTTTCTTCAAAGTTTCCATAGAAAGCGAGGTGATTAAAAATGACGAAACTATAAGAGACATTGAAAAGGCGTCGGGACTGAAATTAAAGTCAAAAAGAAAGGAGATACCATGAATTTATTTGCGTGTTCAGGTGTAGTTGCAAGGCATTTTGTAATCAATGGTGACAGAAAGATTCTGAAATTCACTGTTGCGGCTGAAAAGAGAAATGGACAGGATCGCAACAACGTAGATTATGTACCATGCGTTATTTTCAATCCTGATGAGGAAACAATAGGCCTTATACAGGACCAGGCAATTGTGGAATTTACAGGCAGGGTAAAAAGTTTCAGGTTCCAAGTTACAGGAGAAACAAATTACCGCACAGAAGTTGTTGTAAACGCAAGAAGCCTCAAGGCTCTTTAGTTCTGTACGAAGTTCTCAGACAGAGGGAGTGGCTTAAATAAAATGCTGCTCCCTTTTTTTATTTTGCAGAAACAGAAGTAAACTATTTTCTATGGAGGTAATTATGAAAAGCTTGGATTACATATCCCAAAGAAAGCAGGAAATTCTGAAGATGATAGAAACAGACCATAAAATAGATGCAGATCCATATGACAATGTTGCAAGATTAAAAGAAATAGAAAAAATTCAAAAAATCCTAAAAAGGAAATCAAGAAAGGACACCAAAATGTACAGTCCAACACTAAATCCTGAATTCGTAAGGGTGCTTTACAGGTTAAAGAGAGCTTATAAAAAGCCAATGACCGAGGTCGCAGAGGAATTAATAGCACAGGCATTAAAAACAGCTGATAAGGAATTTGTATGCAAGGTATGTATCAGTGAGAAAAACAATGAGTGTAAGGAATGTCATCTTTCCTATAGTGAAAACGGCAAAAACAAAACTGTCAGCAGTGTCAAAAATCCATAAAGAAAGGAGGTGAACAAGATGAACTTGAATGAATTGGGAAACGGCAAAACCATCCTTACGGTTGTTGGAGAAGAGATTGAAGTCAATGCCTCTGACTCTGTTAAGGAAACTGTAAAAAGAATTCTTCAGGAGAAAGGCATTGATTCCTTTACCATCCTGGTTGACGGTAAAGAGATCATTTCAACAAATGACCTGCCGGAAACTTTTGATGAGCACGAAATCGAGGTTAAAAGGTACGTCAAGGCAGGCTGCTAAAGCCTTTTCTCTCGGACGGGGGGAGAGATAAATTTCTCTCCCCTCATTATTTAAGAAAGGAGGTGTCAAAATGATAGACTTAAAACTCATAAACCAAGCACAAAGAAAATCAGAAATAATAGAAATCATAGATTCCTCATGGCGCAACTATGTAAGGAATCTGGAAGACGCTATATTCACAATTCCTTTCAAAGGCAATTATAATGCTTTAATAGAAGATAATCACATGCTTATTGAAGGTTATTGTGGTTTGCTCCTTATAGACAAAGTGTGTTTTGACCATAAAACTTACCTTTTAAAAAATCATGTTAAGCATGACCCTTTCAGAATATATGGAGCGTATAACAACAGAGGCCATTTTGAAAGCTTTGTGTCGCGACCAGAGATAGGCTTTCATTATTCAGGTATGAGTGGACAAGGACATCCTATATGCACAGGAGACATTGAATATCTCAGCCCGGGTTCTTTTGATTCACTAAAAGAAATATCCTCGAGGATAATAAACTCTTTCCGGTTGATTAATATGGACTCTTTAGGAACAGTAATTTTGCCTGATAATTATGCGAGGCTAAAAAACATATTTTCAAATCAACAAGAGGACGCTAAAGCAAAGTTTGAGAAACTGCTTGCCGAAGGGTTAATCGAAGAAATCTTTTGAAGGAGGTGAAGAACAATGCTTCAGGGTGTTATTTACGATAGACAAAACATGATAAGAGATTTAGCAATACCTAAGGTAGCTTCAGTAGTAGGTTGTGGAGGCACGGGTTTCTGGACAGCAATTTTTCTTGCGATGTCCGGAGTAGAGGAGTTAATCCTAGTTGATAATGACACCATCGAAATCTCTAACCTTAACAGACTGCCGTTAAATGAAGATTGTGTAGGAACGAAAAAAACTACTGTCATTAAGGAATTCATTGATGGGATAAGAAAGTCGATAAGAATTGAGCTTCACGATAAAAGGATAGAAAAGCCTAAAGACTGCACAATACTTCGTGGCGTCATTTTCTGCTGCACAGACAACTTGAAGAGCCAGCAGATTGTCTGTGCTTACTGCAAGAAAAATGACATTCCATATCAGAGAATAGGATACGACGGCACAATCTTGAACGTGTCAAAGGCTTTTCCTCTTTCTTTTCAAGAGCCAACCAATCAAGGATATACCATAACGCCATCATGGGTAATACCAGCAGTATTTGCCGCAACAGCAGGCGTCTCATCCAAACTATACAAAGAGTTATGCATCATGGATGACATTGGCAAGATTCACATTCAGAATTGCTCTTATGTCAATGAGAAAATATTGGATGATGCAAAAGAAGAGGAAAGAGAATACGTAATTGAGAACATTCATGACTACATGCCTGATGGCTATGGTTACTGTGATGACTGTAGTAGGTGCGATGACTGTGACAGAGTTGATCTAGATGCTGGCTATGGCTACTGCGAGGAGTGTGAGTTGAGATATGACGAAGAAGAAATCGAACAAATAAAGGAGGAAGCCAGGCAAGAAGGCTTGAATCAAGCAATAGAGCAAATTAAATCAGGAAACATTGAAGATGAAGCTTTACAAACAGTTCTTGAAAATTGGCCAAAAGATAAGCACAAAAAGGAGGCTAGAGATGGTTAGTTTAGACAATCGTTCAAATAAAAACAGCAACATGCTAGACGTAAAAGTGAAGAACTACGCTGAATGTGGCTATTGCCTTGAAGCAAAGAACAAGGTAGTTCTTAACATTCCCTGGGCAATATGGAGTCAATGGATGTATCTTTCACAGCACATGCACAGTAAGGAATGGGGTGCCGTATTCTGGGTTAAGGACAATACTATTACTCACTTCAAGATACCAAAACAGGAAGTAACTTCAACTGAATGCGAGTTTAAAGAGGAACTTGGCGGTGATGGAATGGTGCATTCGCATCACAACATGGATGCTTTTCACTCATTCCAGGATGACCGTCATGCAAGAAATCTATACGAATACAGCATTGTGCTTTCAAACGCAAAAGGATACGAAGCCACAAAAAGAACGAAACTGCCATGCGGAGGATTTGGCTACGTAAAAGTTGAGATGTACCTTATTGGATGTCCTGACGTGGACCTTTCGAAAATAACCGAGAAAAAACATGAATTTATCCCAGAAACCTATCGCAGAGATGAACGCCGACAGCAATTGAGCTTTGACTCAGAGGAATCTCCATGTTATGAATGCATTAGTCATGACTGCGACAATTGTGAATTCTTTGACATAGATAATATACCCTGCGCGAACTGCGATAACTTCAGATGTAAGACATGCAAGTTTACTGTTGGCAGAGATATTGGGGAAATACTTCCTTTCTGCAATTTCTGTGAAAATGATGAATTTTGCCATTCATGCTTAAAACTAGATAGATATCTTCGCAATTATCCTGAAGATAAAAAACACTTTGAATATTTATTGACTAGTAAATGAATGGTTGCTACAATATTAGCATCTTTTAAAAGAGAAGCTTCCATGAACAAATTAGAGCAATTAAATAAATACATATATGCTAGACTTGCTGCCAAGCTAATTACGGATAACCCAGAAATGGCTTTGGTGAGCTTTTATCAATTTTACTGCTGCCATAAGCTGGGAAATGACCCTTTTATAAGTATGGATATTAGAAGGGCTTATTATGATGCCAAAAGGGGCCGCGTGGTAGAAGACAAGATCCTTAAAGCCATTCAAGTTTTTAATGCTTCTTATAAAGACATCCTTGATGATTTGACAATAAAAGAAATATATAAGTTTTTTGAGCAGCCGGATGTTCCTGAGGAGATAAAATCTTATAGGAATTGGAAGTATAAAGATGTTAAAGAGCAAGCTGAATATAAAGGCAAGGCAAAAAAGACCATTCAAATGATAGAAAAGCTGGAAAAGGACAAATTTAACATTTTGCATGAAGAATTAACAAAGCTTAAGCAGGAAGAATTTGACGCAAGATGATTTGTTTCTGTTTCCAGGCTTCATTCTCTTATATCTCTTACCCAAATCAAACAAATCCCCTTATCCTACCTATAATTCCCTACTGGAATTAAATCCTGCGTTTAAGAATTAAACGCCATCCTGCTAATGCAAAGCAAGCGCGCCTCAGAGCTGGCATTCCCCTGCGCCTATAGCAATGCTCTGTATTAGTCAGCATTAGTCACTGCTAGTGACTTCAATAGGTGATCCCTCTGTCGAGTGGAAGCACGACCTCGAGTTATCAGAGTGGCGAAGCCCTCGATAACTCAGAGTGGAGTGCTGACCTCGACGAGCTGGAGCACTCTTATCCCCTTTATCATTATACTATTTATCATAGTTATAATAGTTATCATAGAACTATTATTTACATTATTCTTATTACTTATCATATTCAAAACAAATTCTCTTTTTTCCTTCTATTTTATATATTGTTTATTAATGCCTTATTTATGCCCTATTGGTATTTTAAAATTCCTATTAGTTAGGCATTACTTTTTATAGATAAAGTTAGGCATTACAATTATATACACTTCATACTATCCTATCCTTCTTACCTTAAACAAAAAACTCTCTTCTCTATCCTCTATGCCTTGCCTATCCTCTTGTTCTATCTTCTCTTCTGCACAGATCTGCTCCGCTCCGCTTCGCTACGCTCCGCAGAAGCCCCATTCCTTCGCAAGCTTTTGACCTCCGCCTCGCATCCCTCAGCTCCTGACTGCGCTTACTCAGTATCTTGTCAGGTAACCTGACAATCTATGTGACTGATGCTCCTTTCAGTCGCAACCCCAAAACAAACAATGCTATCTGGCAAGCCTTCCTCTTTGCACGTCTTCAACTCACATTTCCTACAGTAGCCACTAAAACCGCGACTCCAAGCCATATTTTTCCCAGTAAGCTTTTTCCCGCATTTTTTGCAGTTCATTCTAGTTATAAAAGCATGACTACTATTTAAAATCTCATGTTTTTAAAAGTAGAAAATTTACAAAGAGATAGAAGGATGGAGAAAAGGAGAAAAGGCGAAAAGGGTTCTTGAGAGAAATTTGGCCGTCCTCAAAACAAATATGCGATGTTTATGGAGTAGACAATCTTTGTATTTTCCTTTTCTTACGTTTTTCTCTTCCTTTGCGCAAATATTCTTTTCTATAACCGGGAGTTAACCAATATATGAGAGTGGGTCGAGAAGTTCCATATTGCTCAGCCACTTTCTCATAAGAAGCAGATTTTGACATTCCTTTAGAGATATAATAATGTGTTAATATATTCCAATCTTCTAATAGTCTTTCGAATGGAGGCGACCATCCATCCCATTTCTTATAATTTTCTTTATATTTTTCTCTATGTTTGACAAGCTCTCTAAGGCGTTTTGTAAGTCCAGACATAGAATTCTATCAGTCATGAATTTTATAAATTTTTCCGTAATCACAAAAATTAGACTTTTGGGGAAGCCAGTTAGTTAAAATAGAGGATTTTCTGAAAGACTGGTTTTTCAAAAATAGGCAAAATTGGTAGCTCTTTACAAAATATAGATATATAAATTATAATAATAACTGTAATCCATTCAAGGAGCTTATCATGCTGCCAAAAGAATATGATGGAATATACTATGGAAAAGATTATAGTAATGTGCTAGGCGTTGTCGATTTTGGCAAAGGGATAAGAATGGATAAATATGGTAGGATTTACATCCCTAGTGAGTTAAAGCCAAGAATAAAGAATAAAGATAAATCATACGGAAAACAAGTTTTAATATTTCTAATTCAAAGACATCAAAAAGGTTTGCTTCTTATACCATCAAAAAAACATAGGTCTCGTAATTGTCCTTTCATGTCTGATATTTATTGGATTGAGTATATAGATAAACAAGGCAGATTAAGAATTCCTTACGGAAAATATGACTATGCTGTTGATGGAGATGTAGCAAGCAAGGTAGGATGGGGAGCTTTTATCCCTACTAGAAACGCTTTATTCAGAGAGGCCGGCCTGGACTTTAAAAATCCTAAGAATAATAGATTAGTGATGATTGCAGTTCCAGATGGTATAGAGGTGTGGGAAAGACAAAGATGGCAATTAGAAAAGAGAATAGTGAATGTGTTTTTATACAAACCTATTCTTGATGGGAAATTTACTATTGGATTTTCAAAGACATATTTTATTGAGGGAGATAAGAAGTCTATCTGCGAAGCAAGGAAATTCATCAGGAGATGGTATAGGCCTGAAATTACTATATTTTTACTAGAATCTTTAAAGAAGTGTGTTTTAGTATCATCTTATGAGAGATTAAAAAAAGTATTATGGAATTTTGGAGAAATTGAAGAAACAGAAACAGTAACTCCTTTAGATATGAGATATACAATTTGTCCTCATAATGATTTCACAGGAAATGGGACGCAAGCTATAATGACGTTTGACAAAGTTTATGCAATGGATAGGAGAATATGCCAGCCGAAAACAGACGAATATCATCAAAAAATAATCTGTAAATTTACAAAAAGAGTGAAACATTTATACTTGATGGATAGTAAAGAAATTGTGAGGACTAAAAAAAGGACTAAATTTCCAGAATAAAAAAGCACAAGGACAAGCGCAGCCTCTGTAAAAGTTACGCTCTTTTATGCCTTGCGGCACCCTTGTGCATTTACAAGTATACTTAAAATAAAAAAGGATGTCAAGGATATGTTTTTTCTTGTATTGCCATTTTTAGCTGGATATTTAGCAATAGCTATTAAATTAATCGCTGACTCAAACAATGATAATAGCGAAGGAGGTGAGAGAGATGAAAGATAAAAAATATTCTTCCCTGGAGAATTTACCAGAACCTTCTATTCCTTTTGAAAACAATGTTGGCCAGCTACTAGCAAAGCTCTGTCTAGAAAATCTCACTAATCATTCAGCTTCTAATGTGCATCTCGGCCATAACCTTACATTGAACTACTTCAGTCACTGTGTGATTAACATTTTTGTGAATAAAAAAGATAATGAATGATTAGGCTGAGATGAGGAGGAGAAAAATGGAACAAAAAGAAAAAAGCAGAATAATGCGTCAAATATTGGATAAAGGAACTATAAAAAAATATCACGACTTTGGGGATGGCCGGGTTAAGATGATATGGTATAGGGCGATTCCTTTTCCATCAGAAATGCCTTTGAGGGAAAAACTGGCTTCGCAAACAAGAAGAATACTTTTTGAAAAGGTGTTTCTGTCTATGCCGGTTTATAAAAATGTAGATAACATATATAACAATTCTTATTTCAAGCCGGTATTTGAGCTGAAGTCATCAGAAATAGATTACAAAGTGTGGATCAACATTTTCAGCCAGGTCTATGTTCATGCAATAGGGAAAGAGGACAAGGTGTTTCGTTTGGTTGATGAAATAAACAAAGGCATGGACAGAATCTGGTCTGATGAGAAAGGCGAATCAGTAGGGGAACATCTCAGTAAATTTCAAAGAGCATTTGAAAAGGAAGAATATGTCAAGAGGCGACAAAAAAATAAGGGAGGGTTAAAATGGACTTAAAAGAGCTGCTCGAGAATCAGAAAGATTTGGACATGTTAAAGCTTGTTGCGATTTTGTCCAACCAGATTGAAAGAAAAACAACAGTTGAGAGGGTTGATGGATTTGTAAGGCAGGACGGCAAGCTCATTGACATTGAGACTTCAAGTAGTCTCGATGAGGCAGGAGGAATTATAGAACAGACAACATTCAACCTTAGAGTGTTTGATTGTGGCTGCATCTCGCAAGGCAGAGAAAGCATGGGTGGAATGGATTACAAAGGTAATATTGTCTGCAAAGACCATCTTTTTACATGTGATAGATGCCATCGCCCTATATCTAATTTAACATTAAAAATACTTAGAGAAAATTTTTACTGTAAGTGGTGCTACTTCATAAGATTATTTTTTCCTAAGTGGTGAGAAATGGACAAGCAATTAATAGACCTTATCAAATTTGTAAAAGATAATGGCTTGGACAATGACCCAAGGATAACTGCATTGTTATGCTCTCTTGCGAGAAAGCCTGATTCAAACTATCAAAAACTATTATTAAAATTTCTTACTCCAAAGATTGTTGAGAACACTCTTTTAGGCAATCCCTTTACACCTTATCCTTTGCAGGAAGAATTGCAAGGAGAGACAGAGGTCGGCTTGGCAGGAATACACAAGCCTTATCAAAGGGGGCAGGGTTCAAATCCAGGAACAGTAAAATTCAAAACAGACCTCTTAACCCGGCACATGCTTGTTGCAGGAGCTACAGGCCAGGGCAAGACAGTAGCTGCTTATAATTTAATATTTGAATTCGTCAAACAGGGACTGAATTTTGTAAGTCTTTCGTTTAAAAGAGATATAAGACATTTGATTAGTCATATACCAAATCTACTTGTCTTCAGAATAAGCGATAATTCTAATTTCAAATGGAACATATTTAAAGGAAATATTAATTTACTAACAATAGTCTGCAGGGTTTTTGCTGAAACTTTGAGTTTAGGAATCGGCGCTGAATCAATGCTTTACCAGTTTGTCTCCCGGTTGTATAGACAGGAAAGATTAACAATAGAAAATCTTTATGATGCAATCTCAAAAGCCAAATTTAAAGTTTTTAGAGATGTTAACTGGAAATCCAGTCTTATCAATCGGTTGTTGCCTTTCAAGGATATTTTCTGGAAGATTCTGAATACAGAAGCAAAAATGCCTCTTATGGAACTTCAACAAAAATATTCAATTGATTTTGAATTGGATCAGGCAGGAGAATATAAATCATTCTGGGGAACTTTGATTCCCATTTCCTTTTACGATTACAGAATATTAAACAATTTAAGAGGCAACAAACTAGTAATACCATTTTTGGTTGATGAAGCATTGAGCATTGCGTCCAAAGAGATTCAGCATTCAGGCTATCTTGGCGATCCTTCACTTTTTCAGCTCGTAAGACTTGCAAGAGAATTTGGTATAGGTTTTTGCTTCATGACAAGCCAACCATATAGTGTTTCTGATACTATAAAAGCTAATTCAACAATCAAGGTTTTGATGAACCTCGGAAGATTTGAGGAAATTCTGGATTTGGGCAGAAGCATGAATTTGAACAAAGAACAGCTTGAGTTTGTCTCAAAGCTTGTGCCAGGGCAGGGCATAATAAAAATAGAAAACCTCAAACCTTTTCCAGTTACTTTTCCGAACATAGAAATTGAAAAGAATGTAACTGATGAAGAGGTAGATGAGCATAACGCAAAGCTGCTTAAAAACACGGAATTTGAATATCTGATCAAGCCAGAGCCTATTATGATACAGCTGGAAATACCTGAAGCAAGGGAAGAAATTACACAAAAGGGAAAAGCGTTGCTCATGGATATTTACAACAGGCCATATCTAAGCATAAGTCAAAGGATGAGGAGCATAAACTTATGATCTCTTCAAGCAAATTCTATTCAGTTCTTAATTCATTATTAAGGAAAGGCCTTGTGAAAGAGCATAACGTTAATCTTGGCGGACGAGGCGGAAGTGCAAAATACGTTGAATTGACAGATGCTGGCTTTGAGGCAATTGATATGCAACCCAGGTCACATTTAACTCTAGGTGGAAATTTCATAACTGATTTGTTCGTTTCTAAAATAAGCAAACATTTAAAAAAAATGAAGCAGAATTGGAAAATCTCAATAGAAAAACAAATTCAAGGCAAATTCATGGACATTGTCATAGAGCCAATTAATCAATCTCTCATTATTGCAATTGAAATTGAGCTTTCAGATGCAAATCTTAAAAATAACATTGATAATGATATAAACAAGGTAAATTTTCTCATAGTGGCTTGTGGCAATAAAGACATTCTAAAAAAGGCAGAAGAAATCAAAAATAATTTGTTAGAGCAGTCACAAAACAAAATTGGCATCTGTTTATTAACGCAGTTGCTTAAATGCCAGAAGTTGACTGATGTGATTGATTCTGAGATTGTGCTGAAAACAAAAGATATTTAAGGAGAAAAGCGTGATTATAAACATGAAAGAAAAAGCAAATCTTGAAAAGTTGTCAAAAGAGGAACTTGTTGAGATTCCCATTTTTATCGACGCATTATCAGAAAGATTCAGACGCATTACTGAAACGATAAGAGAGATAAATTACAGAACCGACAGATTCATAAGGGATTTCTACAAAAAAGAGAAAGGGATTGTAAGTAATGAGTATTCTGGAAGAGATTAGAAGATTTCTTTTGCCTGAGATTATAGGAGTTGAGAAGGAAATAAAATTCCTCAATTCAAAAAACGAGGACCTTCTTAAAATCATCTCCAAGTTGCAGGATGATATTCTGCAGTTGAAAGAGAGGGTATCAAAACTGGAAATGCAGCAGGAAGGGATTGAGGAAAAAATTTCTGCGAAAATAATTTTGACATTGTTAAAGCATTTCAACCAATTACCTGAAGCCAAAAAGCCATTAAAAGAGAAGGATTAATGGACATCTTATATATGCATACTTCAGAAACTAATGCAATAACTTTTGAGGATTTACATCATAAAATCAGAATATCCAGAAAAAGAACTAACAAAACTGATTTACGAACTTGCAAACATGGTTTTTATCTTAGGCTGTATAAAGAAAATGAAGAAAACGAAGAAAAATCTTGATATTTATGTTGAAATTAAATTCATCCCTTTTCCTTGCCAGGATGCAAGGCAGGAGGCCTATCGCACACATGCGAGGTTGTGGCTGAGAGCAAGAGAAAGGGAATTAAAATCAAAAGAGAGAATATTCTCTAGAATCGGAAGTAAAAAGAGCGTCAATCAGAAGCATAAAATTCCCGCCTTGACAAATCCCGCCGTATAGTCTAAAATATGTAACAGAATACAAACTCAATTGGGGTATAGTAATATTCATGTCACGCAAAAATAATACTTAGCTAAAAAGCGAATTTTCGATATGTCATCACTAAATGATATTATGCAAAATCATCAAATTTGTGCCTTACAAAACAGGCTAAGGAAAAGACTTATTCTAAACTCATTTAATAAATGGATTGAACCTTCCCATTTTACTGATTGGCATCTTTCCCTCTATCGATTTACCACATTAAGACCTTTTATGTATCTTAGTCATTCAGCTCTCAATCATGTCTTACAGTTCTTTAGAAATCATCGTGATTTAGTGTTAGATAACTTAGCTACGCTCGAGCATGAAATCACACACGCTATTTTCTCCATGACAAGACTAGGAAGTAGTTGGGGACAGGAAGATGTTTTATCTCTAGGTGAGCCACGAGACTTAATTAATTTTGAGAGAATATGGCATCCGGAATATCAACGTTATTGTGAGCATATCTTCAATCATTTGATTCGCATTCCTCTTGAAATATTGGGAAGATTAAAAAATAAAAATTATCAGGCCCTTTCTTTAGCTAATCGAGTAGAAATACTTGAGAATAATGGCTTGGCGGAGTTAACAAAAGGATATAATGCAACAGTACGGAATGCCATATCTCACGGTTATAGTCTGTTTGAATTTCAATCTATTAGATATATTGACTCGAGGACAGAAGTCCAACTTACAGGTTCAGAGTTTGCAGAAATTTTTGATGAACTAGTTGATACTTGTCATGCAACAATTATAGCATTGCTTCTTTTTTTATGTGAAAATCAAAAAGAAGTTACAAAACGTGGTCTTGATTTGTTGCCATTAGGAATTAAATATCTTCTTGTAGATGGAGTTGCTTCATATCGTGGATTTAAGATACACTCAATGGTGGAAAGCAAAACAATTAAGGGTGAAAAACAATTAAATATCTTTTGTTCATCGGTAAGTTCAGCGAGAGTTGTTCATATTTTTGAGAGTTTGCATGTAAGTTGGAATTCTTTGAAATTCGGTGGGGGCCATTATGCACGGTTTGGTGTATCAATTGATTGTGGTAAATTGATTTCAGCTACAGCATTTCTAAATGGTAAGAGACTCTTGGAAGTTATCCAAAATAAACTACCACCTGAATCAGCAAAGGGTGTTTTTGAAGCCAGCCTTCTTTGGTATGATACCTCTAAATGGCTCAGGAAAATATATAATTTAAAAAACATATTTTCCATAAGTTTACCTATAACAAAGTTTCAAATCTACGATGAATGGCGAAAATTGGGTCTTCAAGTTTTATGCTCAAGATACATTATTCGCAAGAGCATTAATAAAAGTGCAGGGAAACTTCGTAGATTAGAGGCTTTAATAGTATTAACGGAATCAGAAGTGCCTAGCAAAGATGTATTATTGAATATCGCAAGACATGCCGTACGGAAGTTAAAGAAGAAAGCGATCCCAAAAGTCGAGATTGGAACAATTGGTAAAATAAAGAGATTGCCTTCTTATGTTTGGGTCAGATTATACCGCCATGATAGAAGAATACGAACTTTGATGTCTACAGGATGGCTTGATGGAAATCTTTTATTGTGGGCTGAGTGGGTTTCCATCCGTTATAGACAAAAACCAGTCTTTATTAAATCCCCGGACGTTATTTTCCGAGGTATTCGTGTGAAATTCAATCCACAGGTTTCTTTTGAATAACTACAGGAATTAGGTTATAAGTTTCTATATAAGGAGGTTCCCTATGAAAACCGCTGTATATGTAAGAGTATCAACGACGCAACAGATTGACCGCGAATCCTTACAAACGCAGGAAGAAAGGCTAAGACAGTATTGCAAGATTCACAGTCATAGCATTTATAAAGTCTATCGGGAAGAGGGCGTTTCTGCCAAAGACATCAAAAGACCCAAACTGGAAGAATTAATACAGGATATTGAAAACAAGAAAGTACAGGTAGTTTTGGTTGTAAAACTTGACAGGATTACTCGTTCTCTAAAAGACCTGATTAATTTGATTGAGTTTTTCCAGCAGCATGACATCAAACTTATTTCGTTAACGCAGAACATAGACACAACCGGAAGCATGGGAAGATTCATGCTTAATTTGCTTGGCGCGGTTGCCCAGGTAGAAAGAGAAATGACTGCTGAAAGGGTTAGCGAAGACATGCACCATCGTGCTTTGGCTGGCAAGTGGAACGGAGGAATCATACCTTATGGCTACACAACAAGAGAAAAATTTATTGAAAAGTTAAAGACACAACACTTAAAAGAAGAGCAGATTTTAAAACAGGCTGACAAGCTTACACCAGACGAAAAGAAACTTTTTCCTGAGCCAGAAGAAGCATCCTTAGTTAGGAGGATTTATCAGCTTTACCTCGAACACAAAAGTTTAAGGAGATTAACGCATTGGCTGAACACGAAAGGCTACAGAACAAGAAAGGGCAAAACATGGGCAACACCTTCTATAAGAAGAATTCTTATCAATCCTACATACATAGGCAAGATGTGGTATGGGAAACGCAAGACAGATTTAATAACCGGCAGGCTCAATCAGGTAATGCCTGAAAAATGGAAAATAGTGAAAGGCCAGCACGAAGCCATAGTATCTGAAGATACGTTCAACAGAGTTCAGAAATTGTTGAAATCAAGATTTATGAAGCCGACCAAAGCACAACATGTCTATCTGCTTTCAGGTTTGCTGAGATGTGGTAAATGTAATGGTAGAATGTTTGGTTATACTTACAGAAAGAAGATCAAAAACAAACCAAGAAAACCAGCAAGGGAGTATTTTTATTACAGGTGCCAAAACTCAATACAAAAAGGCGCTTCAGTATGTAGAGGCATGATTCTGCCTGGTCAGGTAATAGACAATGTCATTACAGATATAACACTTGGTTTGGCACAGGACAAGAATTTTCTGCAGGATAAGGAGAAAATGCTTAAAGCACTAAGGCAAGAGGCAAAGCCAAGCAAGCCGGAAGTTCAGGAGGAAAAGAAAAGGCTTGTTTTGGAAGAGCAGAAATTAATGGATAAAAGAAATGTGTTGCTGGAAAAGCTTGAAAATAGTATAATTGATGATAGCACTTTTGAAGAACGCTTCAATCTTCTCAAAAGGCAACTCGAGGCAGTAAGGGCAAGGCAGGCAGAACTTGCATTGCAGGGCGAAGAATTTAACCTGCAGGAAATTGCCCTGCAGGCGTCTTACGAAGAATTGTGCAATCTGCCAAAGATGTGGCAACATCTTAATGACAAGGAAAAGCAGGAGAAATTACGCACGATAATCAACCAAATTACTGTAAAAGAGGACAAGAAGAAAAGAAAAATAGAATTGAGGATAGAAATCTTTATTGATTCGCTCAAAAAAAGGAGAGATGGAAAATATCATTTTGTTGCTAATGTGGGTCGCAAGCCTGCCCTTGCGGGTTCTACGGCGATTCACAGAGAGAATGCACCTGCACTCCTTTTCAAATCCAGAAATATCGAGCTAAAATCTCAGGACCGCTCCTTGACCGAATCGATATGCATATTGAAGTGCC